>Ga0335075_10012385_pt1 | contig 12887 bp, 19 predicted proteins | sample Lox_Sample_24_FD_206723 | JGI IMG/M metagenome (GOLD analysis project Ga0335075, IMG submission 206723) | Soil microbial communities from Loxahatchee National Wildlife Refuge, Florida, United States - Lox_Sample_2.4 | ecosystem: Environmental > Terrestrial > Soil > Wetlands | place: USA... | reverse complement strand
TACACCCAAGACCAGCTCGACGACATCGCCCGCCAGCTCAACACCCGCCCCCGCCGCATCCTCGACTACGCCACCCCCGCCGAAGCCCTCCACGAATACCTCGTTGCAACACAACCTTGACACCAAGCCAAGACCGTGGCGGTTTCGCCCGGCTGCTGCCGGGTTCGGTACGCGCGCAGGTCGTGAATCACGCGGCCTGCCCCGTGGTCGTCATCTCGGGCCAGCGGTAATCCCTCAGTTCCGCTGCCCGTGGCCGGGCCACCACCAAAAGCAGCAGCGGGCCTGCCGATGGCAGGCCCGCTGCGCCATTCGCGCTTGCGAGCAAGGTCAGCGGTGTTCGCGCTGCCTGTCGAAGCGCCGCAAGCCGGCCTGGCCGGTCTTGCCGCGCATCCAGGGCGGGGTTCCGACCAGCAGCGTCGTGGGGCAGCCGGGGGCGCTGTTGCTGTAGTGAGCAGGCTCCAGCTTGGTCGGCGTGCCAGCCGGCAGCTGAGTGTCCGAGCTGACGTATCCCGTGGCCAGAATCGCGGACGACCCCGCCACCGGGCAGTTGAGGTTCGCCGCGTCGGACAGAACTGCTTCACCCAGTAGCTGGAACGTGACCGGGCTGAAATACAGCGCCTGACCCACCGCGGGCGCGTTCGGGCCAGGCTCCACGTACACCTCGACGGCCGGCCGGCCGACCAGGTCGGTAGTATCGACGGCCTTGATCCCCGGCAACCCGGCGGCCACTCGGTACAGCGCTGCCTGGACGGCCGGCGGGATCGGGTTCTCGAGCAGCAATTCCTGGATGAACTCGAATTCGCCGGACGCCGTAGAGTTCGGCGATTTCGGGAAAGGCACCGCGTTCTTGGCCACGATCGCGAGCAACGGGGCAGGAGCCGTCGGCAGGGAACGCAGCTGCGCCCAGGTCATGCCGACGGACGACGAAGTGGCGTTCCGGATGATCCGCCCAAACGGCCACGGTGCGCCAACGGCCAGGACGAGTCGGCCGCCGACGCCGTTGCCGAACCAGTTCTGCCGCAGGGAAGGCCCTGTCCGGTACACCCCAGGATGATGGCCAGTGGCCGAGCTGATCGTGCCGACCCATTCTGTCTCGGTGAAGAAGTACTTTCCTGTCGTATTGTCCTGGCGCGCGGCCGCTGCCGCCGCCTTGTCCAGTACGACGGCCGCCGTCAAAGTCGCGGGCCGGTACACGGGCGCGACCGGGCCGGCTGGGTGCGATGCGGCGCCTCCGGGAGCTTGCCGCGGCCCGGCGGGCCCCGAGGCCGCGTGCTGGAAGCCGCCAGGCGCGAGCATCAGCGCGCCGACTCCCACTACGACCGTGGCCGCCGCCGCCACGACCGGAACCCAGACCGTTCGCCTAGCCGTCAGCCGGACTGCGGACCCGCGTCGTGGGGCGCGGCGGCCCGACAAGGACCGGCCGGTTTCTCCGACTGCGACCGCAGCCGAGTCGGCCGCACCGACCGGCTGGACCGCGCGCCGGAGCTTGCGAGGGCGTGATGGCTGGGATATGGACGCGAGCAGCCGAGCGCGGCCGGGCGCCAGTCGCGCCCACGACGGTGACGGGACATCGGCACGCAACTCGCGCACTAGGTCAAGATCATTCATTGAAGAACTCCTCACGCAGCGATGTAGGGTCTTGGCCGCCCAGCGCCTCGCGCATTTTTCTTCGAGCCCTATTCAGCCGCGACCGCACGGTCCCAACCGGGATCTCCAGCGCGACCGCGGCCTCGTCGTAGGACAGATTCGCCCAGGCGATGAGCAGCAGGACCTCCCGGTCTCCCGCCGCGAGACCGGCCAGCGCCGCCGCGAGTGCCCGCTGCGCGGAGGCGGCCGATACCCGGTTGTCGACCCGCTCGGCGTGGCCCTCGGCGACCGGGTCGGTTCCCGTCCTGGCTAGTGCCCGCAGCATGCGGACCTCCGCCCGGCGGTGCTTGCCGATCATGTTGGCGGCGATGCCATACAGCCAGGGCCGGGCATCGCTCCTGCTGAGGTCGTAGCGTCGCCGAATGCGGAAGGCCGCTAGGAAGGTCTCGGCAACGACGTCATCGGCTGCCCCGTCGCCAAGCCTTCGGGCGACGTAGCGGTGGATGGGAGCGGCGTACCGATCGTAAAGCTCGGCGAAGGTCTCAGGCTCTTGCCAAGACTGCTCGATCACCGCGGCGTCGTCCGCGCGTTCTCGAGGTGGCGCAGTCATGCCCGGCTCCGTTGGATGCGAGGTGCTTACCGCGGTCACTCACTATTACCCGAACGGCGGGAGCCGGTTCACGAGATGTGGCGAGGCCCGCAAGGGGGACGTCCTGCTCCGGCATGGCGCGACTGCGTTCCCGCCATCATGGTCCAGCCGATGTCGATACCCGCGCCCGCCCAAAGGCTGCTGTCGTCGTCCGGGGAGAAGGTAAGAAATAGAAGCGTCCACTACGAGATGAATGATCCGGCGATCATCCCCGACCTGACCCGTCCCATGAACGGGCTCGTTGAAGCAGTCTGCTCCGGGTGGTCATTGGAAAGCTTCGACCAGGATGTACGCGAGATCACGGAACGCTCGGCAGAACTCCTTGCCAGCTGGAAGCCATGATCAGGTAAGCCGCACGCCGGCTGGCCCCCGCCGGCGAGAGCCTCAAGAGAGGGGCCCGGTGCATGGCCGAGTCGCTAGGTCGGGAGCCAGCGGACTAGTACGGGCCAGGTCTGACCATGCGCAAACGTTGCTGCATTTCGTGCTGCACCCTGATGCGCTGTGCCCGAAGTCGCCTGCTGCATTTTGACAACTCGATAGTGGATAGTGAGCGGCGGATGCCCGATCTGGCTCGGCTATCTCGCCCGTAACGCGGAGTGGTAGCGTCCCGCCTCCGCTGTCGGCCGTGATTGTGGTGCCGCTCGTGCGGCCCAGGTGAAATTGCTCATGTCGGGGAGTTGGCGGCTGAGAGCTTCGGCGACCTGGCGGCCAAGAGCGTCGACTTCGCGGGCGGGCAGGTCCTGGTCGACCCAGCCTTCCAGCTCTACTCGCAGAGCTCGCCCTGTCCAGCGGGCTCGGGCGTGGGCGTGGATGACGCCTGGCACGTCCCCGGCGGCTGCCTCTGCGGTGGTAATGATAGCGGGGTCGATTCCGTCGGCGAGGCGGCGCACGACGTCGCTGGTCACCTTGTAGCCGACATGGCAGATGAACCCGGTCACGGCGATGCCGGCGACGGCGTCTCCCCAGTGCTGGCCGAGCGCGACGGCGACGAGCCCGATGAGGGCACCGGCAGAGGAGAGGGCGTCGAGCCAGGAATGCCGGGCGTCGGCGATGAGGGTCGCGGAGTTGATGCGCCTGCCGGTGATGAGCTTGTAGCGGGCCACGACCTGGTTGCCGACGATGCCGAGGACTGCGCCGATGATGCCGACGGCGATATGGCTGGTCGGGCCGTGCGCGAGGAGCTTGCGGATGCTCTCGAATCCGGCGAAGACTGCGCTGGCCCAGATGACGATGGCGATCCCGATGCCGGCGAGGTCCTCGGCCCGGTCCAGGCCGTACGGGTACCGCTCGGTCGCGGGGCGCCTGGAGAGCCGGAACCCGAGGAACACCACAGCGCTGGTGGAGACGTCGGACAGGTTGTGGATTGCGTCGCCGAGCAGCCCGACCGAGTTGGTCAAGATCGCGATCAGAAGCTCCACGATCCCGGTTGCCGCGAGCCCGATGGCGCTGACGGCGACGGCCTGGTTGGCGTCGTGGCGTTCTGCGGCGTCGTCGCGGGTGGCAGGCAGGGGGAACGTGGCCGCCGGGTCACGTTGCCCGGAGATCTTGTGCATGCTGCCACCATGGCGGCCGCGGCTCCCAGCCCGCAAGGGTTCCGGCTGCGCCCTGCTAGTAATTGCGACAGAACAGTACTTGCAACTTATTCGCAGCCCGGGTTAGCGTGCGTCCAAGGCAGGGCACGGCGTGAGTGGTGACCGGAGGGCCGCGGCGATGGCGGACACGAGCGTGACACAGCTACCGCGGATGAGCATGCGCAAGATGATCGCCGCGTCATTCCACGCCATGTCGCCGGTGGAGCGGCGCCGCACCTTGGGCATGTACGGCTCGATCCTGGTGCTGCACGCGATCGGGTTCGCGCTGTTCATTTTCATCGTGCTGCCCGCGCATTACCGGTTCTTCGGCATCGGGCTGAGCGTGACCGCCTACACCCTGGGGCTGCGGCACGCCTTCGACGCCGACCACATCTCCGCGATCGACAACACCACACGCAAGTCGATGAACCAGCGGCAGGGCACCGAACGGCCCAGGCCGCTGGCTTTCGGCTACTTCTTCTCCCTCGGCCACTCCACCATCGTGATCGCCATCGGCGTCGGGCTCATCATCGCCGAGAAAACGGTGCTGCCCGCCGTCACCCACTCCAGCTCCTCGCTGGAATCCTTCGGCGGCACCTTCGGCACCATCGTCTCGGCGGCATTCCTGTTCCTCATCGCGCTGCTCAACCTCGTTATCCTCGGCGGCATCATCCGCGTTTTCCGCGCGATGCGCCGCGGCGAGTACAACGAGGCCGAACTGGAAGCCCAGCTGGAAAAGCGCGGGTTCTTCTACCGGTTCTTCGGCCGGTGGATGAACAGCATCGAGAAGGAATGGCAGATGTACCCGGTCGGGGTCGTGTTCGGCATGGGCTTCGACACCGCCACCGAGGTTGCCCTGCTGACCGCTGTCGCGCTCGCGGCCGGGGAGCACATCCCCTGGCTGGCGATCATCGCCCTGCCCATCCTGTTCACCGCCGGCATGTCGCTGATGGACACCTCCGACGGCCTGTTCATGAACGTCGCCTACGGCTGGGCGTTCTTCAACCCTGTCCGCAAGGTGTACTACAACCTGGCCATCACCGGCCTGTCGGTGGCCATCTGCATCTTCATCGGCGGCATCGAGACCCTCAGCCTCGTCCCCCTGGAGATCCACGGCGTCTCCCAGACCAGCGGCTTCTGGGGCTTCATGTACAACTTCAACATCAACACCGCCGGGTTCATCATCGTCGGCATGTTCATCGTCACCTGGGCCGCCGCCATCGCCATCTGGAAATACGCCCACATCGAACAACGCTGGTCCGCCCGCCTCCAGACCAGCCAAGGCAACGCGATAGCCGAGTAAGCCATGAACCGCCAGGCGCCGGCCACAGAGAACCACGACATGGTGGAAGGCCTACTGGCTCGGATGCGCGCGCATGGTGACCGGGCGACCATGGCACGCCGCCTGCTGCTGGAGGCCTTGGCCGAGAGACCCGGACACCTCAGCGTCGAAAATCTGGCCGCCGAGATCCGCGCCCGCGCACCCGGCGTCAACATCACCACCATCTACCGCAACCTCGACGAGCTGGAACGCCTCAAGGTCGTCGACCGCACCCGTCCCGTCCACGGGCCCGCCACCTACCACCTGGCATCCACCGCACATGGCCACCTGGTCTGCGAGCAATGCGGAACAGTGACAGAAGTACCCGGCCACCTGTTCGCCAGCCTGGCCGAACAGGCACGCGAGCACTACGGGTTCACGATCGAACCGCACCGGTCCGCCGTCGTCGGCCTGTGCTCAACCTGCCGCGAGTGAAATCTGCGCGACCGCATCGGCCGGGCACTATGGAAATCCTCGTGAGGCCGGCAACTGCAAGCCGGATTGCAACCTGGCCAAGGCTCCATGATCGCGTCAGGGGAGTCTGGCCAGGTCAGAGGTGGTGGGGCGCCTGGGGCTCGAACCCAGAACCAACGGATTAAAAGTCGCCAGGACGGCATGCCGGGCGGTGACGCCCGGTGACGCGTTTTCCCGTTCCCGCTGCTAGGTGGCCATCTGCCGCATCGCACCGGCTCAATCTGTCCGGCCCGATTCGGGCCAGTGCTGTCCGTGCGGACTCCCTACGGACTCCCGATCTTCTCTCGCGTAAGGCGGCCCGGCCGCGTGTGTCAGCACGCGCGCCGGGCCTTGGCATCCGTCCCCAAGGAGGACATCGCCATGCACGAAACCATCCCACACGGTAAGGACCGGCGGACTCTACACGCCGTGCCTGACAACCAAGCCGCCCCCCAGCGGCCCGGCCAGCCTCGGCTGCGCCCGCTGGCCCGGCTCGACGTCGAGCAGGCCCGCCAGTTCGTGATCGAGCTGGACACCGCCACCGCGGGCTGCGACCCGCTGCGGGCGATGTTCCTGCTCGGCCGCTGCGTCGAGCACGCCCAGGCCCTGCTTGATGTGATCGACGCGGCGGTGACCCTGTGACCGCCCCCGGCTCGGCAGTCATGAGCACCGGCACCGTCTACCTTCTCCACTTCGATCAGCCGTACGCCCATGCCAGGCACTACCTGGGCTGGACCCGGGGACCGCTTGCCCGGCGGCTGCGCCAGCACGGCAAGAGCCACGGCGCCCGCCTCACTCAGGTCGTGGCCGCCGCCGGCATCACCTGGCAGCTCGCCCGGACCTGGGAAGGCGACCACGACCGGGAGGCACAGCTCAAGCGGCAGGGCGGCCGGTCGCGCATGTGCCCGCTCTGCGGAGTCCATCCGAGGCAGGCCACGCTGCCCCGCAACGCGGACGGCTCGATCAGCCGCAGCCGCACTCCCGACTGGCTGAAGGCCGAGGCCGGCATCATGACGGCGGCCCAGCAGGCCGAGCACTCAGCGCTGCGGCACGGTGCCGTATCCGGTCGCGTGGCCGGAGTCGAGCACCTGGCCGCGACTCCCGCGCAAGATCCCTGGTACTTCGGAGGTGTGGCATGACCGCGCTGAACACCGACGCGAAGGCCCGCCTCCGCGACGCCGGGATCACCCAGGCCGACTGGGCGCGCACCAGCGCCGGGCAGCTGCCTCCGACCTGCGACGCCGAGTGGACCGGCGACGCGTGCGGCTGCCCCGACGACCGGTGCATCGGCTACCACCACGACGCCACCGACGACTGCGGGTGCATCGAGGTCCTGATCGGTCAGTACGACGGGCCGCGGAAGGGTGGTGCGCGGTGAGCGGCGAGATGGACGACCGCCGGGCAGCGGCCGAGGCCGTGCTCGCTCTCTTCCGCAGCTGGGCGGCCGGAGAGACCATCCGCGGTGACTGGCAGGCGTGGTCGGAGCAGCTGGCCGCCGCTGTCGAGTCGCTGCTCGTGGTCGCTGACGACCAGGCGACGACGCTCGAAGCCGCCAGGGATGCTCTCCTGGACGAGCCGCAGCCCACGGCGGGGAACGGTCAGGTCAACCACATCAACCCGCTGCCCGGCTCCCACGTCCGTGTCGACGGCGTGGCCGAGATCGTCCCCGAGGACGTCGCCACACTGCTGGACGCCCTGGAGGTCGCAGCCGACTACAAGCGCGACCGGGCCGAGACCTGCCCCGACTGTGACGGCGCCCCGGCCGGATCGCCGGACATCTGCGGGACGTGCGAGTCGCGGCTGCACTTGGCCGGCTTGTACGACCAGCTGGCCGACCGGCTGGGCGGTGGGTCATGACCGAGCCGACCGCGGCGGACATCCGCGCCGCTTTCCCCGAGTGGGAACTCACATTGACTGACGACGGCTGGTGGACGGCGCGGCTGGTCACCAGCGACGACCGGCCACGGCCACGGGTTACCGCCCGCACCCTCGCCCGCCTGGCCGAGGCCCTGAACGATCTGATCGGAGGCACGTCGTGAGCAGGCACCGGAGTCCACGCTCGCATGAGTTCATCCGGCTCACCGCCGCCATGGTGGCGTTCACCGTGTTCGTGGTGGCCGTCAAGGTGGTCCAGGCCGGGCTCCTGCCCTGGTTGCTGGCTGGTGGCGTGGCGCTCGTGGCGTGGCGTGCCGGGCGCCGGACGGTACGCCGCCGCGCCGTCCAGGCGCCGCAGCCGCCGTCGAAGGTGGTGCAGGGCCAGGTCGTGGACGACGATGGCCGCGGCCTGGACCGTGCCGAACTCACCCGGCTCCGCAACGAGAACAGCGCCCTGAAGGCGAAGTGCAAGGTGCTGTCCGACATGATCAACGGAGGGCCGGTGATGCGGCCATGAGGATTCGCCTGCACGGAACCGAGGCCGAGTGCATGGCCGTGGCCGGGCGGCTCGGCCAGGTGCTCGGTGTCCTGTCGGTCTCCGAGCCCTACCCGGACCGGGGCGTGTCCCGCCTGGTCCGTGTGTACGTCGAGGCACGGCTCGACCCGCTGCCCGATCTCGTTGCCGAGGGCGCCGGCCCGCTCCTGGACCCGGACTGCCGCGACGGCAAGCACGCCTCGTGCGTCGGTGCGCCATGCGAGTGCACCTGCCACGCGGGAGGTGCCCGGTGAGCGACAAGCGCGTCAGCGAGATGACTGACGACGAGATCCGGCAGATGGCCGGAGCGCTGCCGGTGCCGCGGCTGGTGATCGCCCTGGACGATGCCGGCAACCGGGTGGCCATCGGCCCGGTCACCACTGACCGCAGCATCGGCGAGCTGCGCCGCCAGGTCGACGACTACGGCTGGACGGTGGCGGCAGTCGTTCCGCACCTGTCGCGGGCGAACTTCATCGCTCTGCGGGCCAAAGGTGAAGGGTCGGTGCGGCCGTGACTGCGGACAACAAGGACCGCTACCGGTCGCTGACCGCCGCCGCCGTCCTCCTCGTTGCGGCCATCGCGGCAACTGTCTCGTTCATACACATCGAGTCGCTGGCCGTCCGGTACGGACAGCCGTGGCTGGCCGCGTGGCTGCTGCCGGTCAGCATTGACGGCACGGTGGCCGTGTCGAGCATGGCCATGCTGCGCGCCGCCCGGCTGAGCATGTCGGCGCCGTGGCTGGCCAGGGGAATGCTGCTGCTGGCCGTGGCCGCCACCCTGGCCTGCAATATCGCCTATGGCCTGCCCCACGGATGGCCGGGCGCGCTGTTGTCCGGGTGGCCAGCGGTCGCGTTCGTCGGCTCGGCAGAGGTGGCCATCAGCATGTCGCGGAAGCGGCCACCACGTGACCGGACGCCGGATACGCAGCCGGACACTAAGCGGACACCGACGCCAGGCAAGAAGCGGCCGGGCGGCCGGACACCGAAGCCGGACACCGACCGGGTTGTCCGCGACGCGCTGGCCGCCGACCCGGACATCACCACCGGACAGCTGGCCACCATGACCGGCCTGTCCGACCGGACTGTCCGCCGGGTCAAGTCCCGGCTGAACGGAGCCAGCACCTAAACCCCCGCACAAGCCCCTGGGCGGGGGGTCCTCCGGCAAGAAGTCACCCCGCCCAGGTCCACCTCCCGAAGGAGATCTGATCATCGTGTCATCCGAACCGCTCGACGACAGCCAGAACGTCGTACCCATCCGGCCCGACCTGCCTCCTGTCCCGGCGGTCGTGCCTGCCGCGCCGGGCGCCCGCCGGCCTATAGTCCCCGAGCCATTCCAGCGCCGCAATCTGCGCGGCACAGTCAGGTACGCGGCCGGGCTCACCGGCTACCGGACGGCCTACCACGGCATCCGCTTCCCGCTGTACCTGGCCACCTACCTGTGGCATGCGATCCGCGGTGTGGCCGTGCTCGGCCGCCGGCTGATCATGTGGTGGCAGGCACCGCACCTGTCCGACCTCGTGTCACTCGCTGTCGCGGCCGGCCGGTCGGGTCACACCGACGCCATGGCCGCGCACCGGGAAGGGCGCTCGACCCGCAAGGCGCGGGCCTGGATCGTGGCCGCGTCCGCCCTGGTGACGGTCGCTGCCGTGCTCGCAGCGGTGAGCTACCTGCCGTGGCCGGCATGGCCGCCGATCGGCCTCGTGGCGCTCCTGGTGCTCGCCACGCACGGACGCCCCGAGGGCAAGCACGTGATTCAGGCCGCCATCGTGGCACCGCAGTACCAGGTGCCCACCCCGGCCATCATCACCAAGGCCCTGGGCTCGCTCGGCATCGACGGCATCAACCAGGCCATCAGGACCGGCCAGGGCGTCACCTACCTGTCCGACGTGCACCGCGACGGCGACGGGTGGGCAACCGAGCTGGATCTGCCGCACGGTGTCACGGCAACCATGGTGCTGGCCAAGCGCCCGCAGCTGGCATCAGGGCTGCGTCGGCCGCTGTCGGCTACCTGGCCTGAGGGCGTGCCGTCCGAGCACGAGGGACGGCTGCGGTTGTGGGTCGGGTTCCACGACATCAGCAAGCTCAAGCCCGCGGTGTGGCCGCTGGCCAAGGCCGGGACGGTGGACGTGTTCGCTGGCTTCCCGTTCGGCACCGACCCGCGGACGCGGCCGGTCACGGCGCCGCTGTTTGAGAACAACTGGCTGGTAGGCGCCCAGCCGGGCCAGGGCAAGACCAGCGCGGTCCGGGTGGTGGCCTCGGCCGCGGCGCTGGATCCGGTGTGCGAGCTGTGGGTGCACGAGCTGGCGGGCAAGGGCGACCTGGAGCCGTTCGCCCGCATCAGCCACCGCTACGTCTCCGGGCTCGATGACGAGTCGATCGGCTACGCGGCACAGTCGCTGGCGATGCTCAGGCGCGAGCTGGACACCCGCTCCCGCAAGTTCAAGGCGTTGGACAAGTCACTGCGGCCGGACGGCAAGATCACGCGGGAGATGGGCAGGCGCAGGTCCGACCACCTGTACCCGCTGGTCTGCATCGTGGATGAGTGCCAGAACGTGTTCGCTCACCCGCAGCTGGGCGACCAGGCCGCCGCCGACGCGGCCTACGTGATCCGGCTCGGCCGCGCCTACGGCGTGATCCTCGTGCTGGCCACGCAGCGGCCGGACAAGGACATGCTGCCCACCGCAGTCAGCGGCAACGTCAGCGTGCGGTTCTGCCTGCGGGTGCCGGGCCAGATGGAAAACGACATGATCCTCGGCACCTCGAGCTACAAGAACGGGTACAACGCCGCGGCGTTCCGGTCCAAGACTGACGCCGGGCTCGGCTGGCTCAAGGCCGAGGGCGACCCGCAGATCGTGCGGACCTACTACCTGGACCTGCCGGCCTGCGAGCGGATCTGCGAGCGGGCACGGGTCGGCCGGAACCTGGCCGGGACGCTGACCGGCTACGCGCTCGGCGATGCCGAGAGCAGCGAGCCGCGATCGTTCGCGGCCGACGTGCTCAGCGTGTTCGGCGAGTCCGTCAACCTGTACACGACCACCATCGCGGCGCGGCTGGCCGAGTCAATCCCCGGCGCCTACGCCGACATCACCCCGGCCGCGGTCGGCAGCCAGCTCCGCGGCCTGGGCGTGACCGTCCGCAACGTCCGCGAGTCGGGCGGCACGACGCGCAAGGGCACCTCGCGGGCCGAGATCGAGGCGGTCACGCGATGAAGAGTGTTACCGGAGCGCTACAGACGCTGACCAGGCACTTTGCGCCGCTGCCGCTACAGGCCGCGCGGCCGCTACGCGCTGACCTGGCCTGTTACCGCGTAGCGACCGCATCCCCGATCCGCCCCGATGGATCTTGCCTAGACACGGAGAACTCATGCCCACCCGCAGCGGGGAACGCGAGCACCTGGCCGAGGACTGCACCGACGACACCTGCCCCCGGTACCCGTGCGTCATCTGGCGCAAGGCATTCGCGGCCGGCTACCGCCGGGGCTGGGATGAGTGCTGGCCCGAGGCATGGGCGGACGGCTTTGCGCAGCGCCCGCTCCGGACAGTGTTCGTGCAAGTCCCGGCCGGGCACTAGGCGGCCGTCATGCTGATCATCCACGCGATTCTGCTCGTGCTCGTCGCGTTCATCGCCTGGGCGCTGGTCGTGCTGGTCAGCCCGACGCGGCGGTGTGCCCGGTGCAAGGGCGAACGGGTCGCCCGCAACCGCTGGACGGGGCGCATGGGCGGCTGCAAGCGCTGCCGGGGCACCGGGCGACATTACCGCCGTGGCGCGACGGCAGTTCACCGGGTCCGCTGGATCATCGCTCGCGAACTGCGGGAGCTCGCGGCCGAGCGGCGCGACCGGAAAGCGGGCCAGTCATGAACGGCTACGGCTTCCACTGGTCACCCTGCAACAAGGGCGGCGGCCTCGGCGGCATCGGCGTGCTCATCATCGTGCTGATCCTCTGGGCGGCCTACGGGCACGCGGCCGAGGACGCCGCCATCGACGTGCTCCACGTCCTGGAGATCACCGGGCTAGCACTCGCCGGGGCTGGCGTCCTCGCTGGCGCGGTCTTCGCCGGGCTGGCCATCCGCGAGCGGCGCCGGCCGGCTCTGCCCGTGGCTCAGCCAGCGCGTGGCTCGCTTCCCGAGCAGTGGCAGGCAACCGCGCTCGCGGCGCGGCAGCGGGCGGCAGAGGACCGCTCAGAGCCGCGTGCCATTGCGCCTCATCAGGAGCTGCACATCCATCTGCACGGGAGCGTCCCGGCCGAGACGGTCGCGGCGGTCCGCGAGGCGCTATCAGGCAAGGGGGCGAGGTCATGAGCACCGTTCGCAGGCACACCCGGATTACCGCGAAGGGCAGGCGGGTGACCGTCCGCCAGCACGAGCGCGAGGGCGGCCAGGCGGGCGGCTCCGGCCTGACCGCGCTCAGCTATGACCCGTACGCCAGCGCCAGCACGGGCGGGGCCAGTCCGGGCGACGTCATCACCAACGGCGCGGAGGGCGCGTCCGGGCCGATGACTGACACCGGGCCGAGTCCCTACGGGCCAGGCGAGATAGCGCGGCGCGAGCAGTTCGCCTATGCCTGCGAAGTCCTCGGCTACTCGCCGGCCGACGTCATGAACATGCCCGCTGTCCGTGACCGCATCATGCGCGCCATCGGCTGAGCCTCCGTCGTCCGGCCGGGGGCCACGCATCCCGGCCGGGCCGCGGGCGCTCAGAGGACGCGACCCGAGACAACGGAGGCAAATAATGCTCACCCTGATCATCCTGCTCGGCGCCGGCTACCTGCTATTCCACCTGGGCGCAGGTCACACCCACTACCGCTACCGCAAGGCCCACGGGCTGGCGCCGAACTTCTACTGGAGTTCCGTCCGCGGCCCCTACGCCAGCGTCAGGCTGCCGAGCGGATTCCGGGTCGG
>Ga0335075_10012384_pt1 | contig 12887 bp, 16 predicted proteins | sample Lox_Sample_24_FD_206723 | JGI IMG/M metagenome (GOLD analysis project Ga0335075, IMG submission 206723) | Soil microbial communities from Loxahatchee National Wildlife Refuge, Florida, United States - Lox_Sample_2.4 | ecosystem: Environmental > Terrestrial > Soil > Wetlands | place: USA... | reverse complement strand
CGCACCGTGCATTTCCCCCGCTCCTGCCTGCATTGCGAGGAGCCGGCCTGCGTCACTGTCTGCCCCACCGGCGCATCTTACAAGCGCGCCGAGGACGGCATCGTGCTGGTCAACGCCGAGATTTGCATCGGCTGCAAGCTGTGTTCCTGGGCGTGCCCTTACGGGGCGCGCGAGTTCGACGAAGACGAGGGCGTGATGAAGAAATGCACGCTCTGCATCGATCGCATCTACAACGAGAACATCCCGGAAGCTGAACGCGTCCCCGCCTGCGTCTCCACCTGCCCGGCGCATGCGCGGCATTTCGGGGATCTGGGCGACCCGGACAGTGCCGTCTCGCGGCTCGCTGCCGAGCGCGGCGGATACGACCTGATGCCCGAGATGGGCTACAAGCCGGTGAACAAGTATCTGCCGCCGCGGCGGCGCAAGTCTCAGGCTACGGCCCCCGGGCCCGCGCTGGAGCCGAGCGGTGCCGGCGGTTCGGTGCTGCGCTGGATCGATCGCGTACTAAGCCGATGAACCCTGCCTTCTCGGTCATCATGCTGACCACCGCCAGCGGCGCTGGATACGGGATGCTGTTCTGGCTTGGCGTGCTGGACGCGGCCGGGGCGATGCCGGCAGCGCGCTGGTTCGGCGTCGTTGCCGTGCTGATTGCGCTGGCGCTGGCCACCGCGGGACTGCTGGCATCGACGCTGCATCTCGGCCACCCCGAGCGCGCCTGGCGCGCAGTCTCGCAGTGGCGCACGTCGTGGCTGTCGCGCGAGGGTATCGTTTCCCTTGTTACCTATCTTCCGGCCCTGATATTCGCTGCCGCGTGGGGGCTCGGCGGGCCACGCGGCGTCGCCACCGTCGTGCCGGGCTTGCTGGCCGCACTGTGCGCGATGCTGACTGTGGCCTGCCAGGCGATGATCTATGCCTCGCTGAAGCCGGTACGGCAGTGGCACAACAGGTTCGTGCCGCCCAATTTTCTGCTGCTGGCACTGTTCAGCGGAGCCGCTTGCCTGGCTGCAACGACCACGTTCTGGCAGGTACGGTCGGGACGCATCGTCGCCGGGGTCGCGGTGGTTTCCTGTATTGTGGCTACGGTGGCGAAGATCGCTTATTGGCGCACCATCGATCGCGCACCGCCGGTCGCCACGATCGAGAGTGCTACAGGCCTTGGCACGCTCGGTCCCGTGCGCGAATTGGAGGCACCGCACACCGAGGAGAATTATCTGCTGCGTGAGATGGGCTACGCGATCGCCCGCAAGCATGGTGAGCGGTTGCGTGGCATTGCGCTTGCCGTCGGCTTCGCGCTGCCAGCGATTTTGCTGATCCTGGGGCTGGCGCTCGGCAATCCCGGTGCGCTGGTGATGTTCCCGCTCGCAGCCGTTGCGGCGCTGCTCGGTGTCTATGTGGAGCGCTGGTTGTTCTTCGCTCAGGCAACTCATACGGTCACGCTGTATTATGGCCGCGCTGCGTGACTCTTCACCTCTCCCGCAGAGAGCGGGAGAGGTGTCTTCACTCTTAGTGCACCAGCGCCGGCACCATCTCGTGCTGCAGGATGGCCGCCACTGCCACGTCGCGATCGCCGGCCAGCGCCATCGGGGTGCCGTCGGCGGCGTGGATGGCGAAGCCGGGCGTGCCATCGACCACCACCTGTCGCACATAGGCGATCTGCGACAGTCCGAGCTTGGCGAGCTGCTCCTCCGTCAAATGGCGGATGTCGAAGCCTAGTTGCACGCCTGGGCCGTCGGCCTGGCCGCTATCTTGGTTCGCACTCATGTTCATTGTCGTCTCTCCTTGCAGCCGGCCCGCCCGTGCAGCGCCGGTGCGTCGTGGTCAGCGGTTCTGTCGCCTCGACCGTTTCATCCCTTCTCCACTTCGCCCTCGACCACCTTGGCTTGACCGTTGCCGCTTGTTGGGCGCCGATTGATCTCGATCGTCTTCACGCGCGACTCGGGTTGCGGGCGGGCGAGGTCGATGTGCAGCAGCCCGTTGTCCAGCCAGGCTCCCTTCACCTCGATGCCTTCCGCCAGGACGAAGGCCCGCTGGAACTGCCGCGCGGCGATGCCGCGATGCAGGAACACGCGCCCTTCGTTGTCGTCGGACTGCCGTCCCCGGATCACCAGTTGGTTGTCCTCCTGAGTGATCTGCAGGTCGTTCATCGTGAACCCCGCTACCGCCAGCGTGATCCGTAGGCCGCTCGGTCCGGTCTGCTCGATGTTGTACGGCGGATAGCCGTCCGACGAGGTCTTCGAAGCCCGCTCGAGCATCTGCTCGAGATGGTCGAACCCGAGAAACATCGGCGAGGCGAATAAGCGCGTGGTCATAGCCTCCTCCACGGAGCGGGGCCTCATGCCAGGACCCGGATGCGGCATCCCGACGCGATCAATCTTGGCAATCGCCAGGTCGCTTGCAAGGGGCGGCAACCGGAACCTGCAAAGCAGGCAATTCCGCCGACTCGTTGATCACTGCCTACCGCGGCGCTACATGCGCGACATGGTCAGCCCCGCGGGCGAGCTCCTGCCTATCCTGATCGCGCCCGACCCGGTGCTGAAGACGCGCGCCCGACCGGTTGCCGAGCCGGACGCATCGGTCGTGCGCGACCTCTTGCCACGCATGCTGGCGACGATGTACCGCGCCCCCGGGATCGGCCTGGCCGCACCGCAGGTCGGCGTCGGTCTGCGAGTCACCGTGATCGATCTAATGCCCGGCGAGAAACCGTCGCCGATCGTGCTGGTCAATCCAGAGGTGATCGCCGCCAGCGAGGAGCTGGCGACGCGAGAGGAAGGCTGTCTGTCGTTGCCGGGCCAGTACGCCGACGTGACGCGCCCGGCGCGGGTCAAGGTACGCTACCTCGACGAGGCCGGCGCCAGGCAGGAGATCGAGGCGGATGGTCTGCTCGCCGCCTGCCTGCAACACGAGATCGACCATCTCGACGGCGTCCTGTTCATCGATCACCTGTCCAGTCTCAAGCGCAACATGATCCTGCGGCGGCTCGCCAAGGAGCTGCGTCAGAAGCGCGAAGACGCGGCGGGGCGGTAGGGCCGGATGCGGCTCGCCTTCATGGGTAGCCCGGATTTCGCCGTGCCGGCGCTGCGCGCGCTGCATGGCGGGGGGCACACAATCGCGGCAGTGTATTGCCAGCCGCCGCGGCCGGCGGGGCGCGGCTACGCGGTGCAGCCCTGCCCAGTACAGGCGGCGGCGGAACAGCTTGGCCTGCCGGTGCGCACGCCGGCACGGTTGCGCAGCGACACCGCGGCCCACGACGCGTTCGCGGCTCTCGACCTCGATGCTGCCGTGGTGGCGGCTTATGGACTTATTCTTCCGCCGCCGATGCTGGAGGCACCGCGGCGCGGCTGCCTCAACATTCACGCAAGCCTGTTGCCACGCTGGCGCGGCGCCGCGCCGATCCAGGCAGCGATCCTCGCCGGTGACACGCGGACCGGCGTAACCGTCATGCAGATGGATGCGGGGCTGGATACCGGCCCGATGCTGTTGGCGGAAGCTGTGCCGGTCGCTCCACGCGCCACCGCGGCACTGCTGCACGACGTGCTCGCCTATCTTGGTGCCCGGCTTACCCTTCGCGCGCTGAACGAGGACCCGCGACCGGTGCCGCAGCCGGATGACGGCGTGACGTATGCGCCGCGGCTCACCCGCGACGATGGCCGGATCGACTGGTCGAAGGATGCCAAGGCCATTGACCGGCAGGTGCGGGCCTTTGACCCCTGGCCGGGGACGTTCACTCGGCTCGGCGAGGCGACGCTGAAGGTGCTCGCGGCCAGGCCCGCGCGGGGGCAAGGGGTGCCGGGCGTCGTGCTGGACGACGGGCTAGTGGTGGCCTGCGGCCGCGGGGCACTGCGGCTGACCCGGGTGCAGCTTGCCGGCCGTGGCCCACTGGATGCCGCGACCTTCCTGCGTGGCCATCCGGTGCCCGCCGGCACGCGGCTCGCCTGACGTAACATCTCTCCCGCGTGCGTGAGAGATGTAGATGCGGCATTTCCAGTCACCAGAACTGATGGCGCAGGCCATGTCCCGTTGGGCGCTCAAGCTGGAATACGACGGTGCGCCGTTCGTCGGCTGGCAGCGCCAAGCCTCGGGCCTGTCGGTCCAGGAGGTACTGGAGACTGCCGCGGCCCGCCTGACCGGCGGAGTCCCCGCCAGCTCGGTGGTGGCTGGCCGCACCGATGCCGGCGTGCATGCCGCCGGACAGGTCGCCGAATTGTCGATTGATCGCGTCATCGATGCGGAGCGGCTGCGCGATGCGCTGAACTATCATATGAAACCGCATCCAGTTGCGGTTCTGCAGGCCGTCCCGGCACCGGAAGGCTGGAGCGCCCGGTTTTCAGCGAACCGGCGCAGCTACCGGTATCTGATCCTGAATCGGCGCGCCCGCCCGGCGTTGCTCGCAGGGCGGGTCTGGCACGTGCCTGCACCGCTCGACGCCGCCGCGATGCAATGCGCGGCGCGCTCGCTGCTGGGCAGGCACGATTTCAGCAGCTTTCGCGCCGCCTCCTGTCAGGCGAACAGTCCGCTGCGCACGCTCGATCGGCTCGATGTGACACGACACGGCGACCTGATCGAGGTGGTCGCTGAGGCGCGCAGTTTCCTGCACCACCAGGTGCGCAACATGGTCGGCACCCTGAAACTGGTGGGCGACGGGAGCTGGCCGGTGGAGCGTATCGCTATGGTGCTCGGCGCCCGCGATCGCGCCGCCGCGGGCCCGACCGCGCCGGCCGAGGGACTGTGCCTGATGGCGGTAAGGTATCCCGAGAGCCCGTTTATGCCATTCGGATGAGCCGGCCCGGGCTGAGATCACGGACGGTTTTCGCGCAACCGACTGGCCGGCTGGTATCGACCCATCATTGTCGCCTCTATCGATGCTTTGGCGTTTCCTCGAAGGAATAGCCATTATTCCAGTATAGAACGTCGCACTCATCGGCTCGACATTGCATAGTCCGACTCAAGGCTACTGCAACTACTGCCTGCGGTTGCTTGGATTGGAGATGACCGAAATGCTGCTCGAGGGCAAGAAGCTTGTCGTAATTGGGGGCAGCTCCGGTATCGGTCTGGCGATTGCCCGCCAAGCGCGGGCGGAAGGGGCTTCGCTGGTCATCGTCGGCCGTGATCCGGGAAAGGTCTCGAATGCGACATCAATGCTCGGCGGCGACGCTCACGGGATCGCATGTGATGGCCATGACCACTCTGCCCTTGAGGAATTCATCGCGGCCTTGCCGGAGTTCGACCATCTTGTTTCGATGATCGGCGACACCATGGCGGGCGGATTCCTGCAGACGCCGCTGGACACGATGCGGCATGTGCTGCACTCGAAGTTCTGGACCAATCTGCTGATCGCCCGTTTCGCAGCACCCCACGTCCGCGACGGCGGCAGCATGACGTTCACCTCGGGAAGCGGTGTCCGGGCGCAGGAGGCGGCGGCGAGTTACGTGGCGAACGAGGCGCTCGCCGCCATGGCGCAAGGACTGGGTTCGGAACTCGCTCCCCGCGTGCGTGTGAACGTCGTCGCCCCGGCGTTCATGGACACGGCCTTGTGGCGCACGAAACACCGCGAGGACATAGACGCCAGGATACACTCCTATTCCCGGATCAACCCCCTGGGGCGTCTCGGGACGCCGGACGAAGTCGCATCGGCCTACATCTTCCTGATGGCCAATACTTATACGACGGGCCAGGTCTTGCAGATCGATGGGGGCATGATGCTGCGGAAATAGCCGTGGTGGCGTGAGTTATGGCCCACGAAGGGGCAATCGGAGGTTCCGTCCGACGCCGCTATGTAGCGGCCCGGACTGACCGCTTGGTGGTGGCGTGCCGAAAATGTCACCTGCATGCAAGGAGACGGAGATGATCGACGCGATACGGGACACCGGTTGTGGATCGATATCCTGCAGCCAACCGACCAACTGAGGAGGAATGCCATGCAAACGCTTCAAGCCGACTACCTTACCGCATATCGCAATTTGAAACTGTCGCGTGACGATAAAGGTGTGCTGGTTGCAGAGTTTCACAGCAATGGCGGCCCGTGCATCATGAGCGCGCAAGCACACACCGAGTTTGTCGATGCCTTTCACAGAATCGGACAGGACCGGTCGAACAAGATAGTCATCGTTACGGGCGCAGGCGGACACTTCATTGTGGACGTAGAATGGCCATCGTTCGGGGACGTCGCCGATCCGGGAATCTGGAGCAGAATTCACGACGAAGGCCTCCAGACTTTGGAGAACATTGCGAACATCCGCGTTCCAGTGATCGCGGCCATCGAGGGACGCGCCCATATCCACTCGGATTACGCGCTCCTCGCTAGTGTCATCGTCGCGGCTGAGGGTGCGACATTCCAGGACGTCGGCCACTTTGCCGTGGGAGTTACACCGGGCGACGGGATCTTTACAACGTGGAGCTATCGGGCTGGACCAGGTCGAGCCGAGGCATTCCTGCTCAATCCACAGCCGTTGCCGGCACGTGCGGCATACGAATGGGGAGTTGTGGCAGAGGTAGTACCGGACGGCAGGGCAGTGGCGCGCGCTCGGGAACTGGCCGATTTGTACCTGGGGGCGCCGGAAGTGACGCGCCGCAATACGCGCATTCACTTCATTCAACCGTTAAAGGAGCGCATCATGCGGGAGGTCGGCTACGGACTATCCCTTGAAGGAGCGTCATCGGCCGATCTGGTAAAGTCGAAGCAGTCGAAGAGTTAGTCCCCCACTCAGAGAACCGTGAGGGCGCGTATCGGCCGGCGTTCGAGGAGTAACCGGCATGTGTTCAGATATGCTTAGAACGCCCCGCATAATGACGTCGGACGGCAACCTGTCGCGGTGTCTCGGCGAGATGCAAGAGTTCCCCCTCTTATCTGCTGAGGAGAAGCTGGATCTCGGACGTCGCTGGCGCAACCGGCGGGATTTGGACGCGGCTCATAAGCTGGTCACCTCGCATCTGCGGCTGGTTGCCGATATCGCTATGGGCTATCGCTGTTATGGCTTAACGGCGGGCGAGCTCATTGGTGAGGCCAACATAGGGGGCGGTGCAGGTTCGACCCGGACCGTGGATTTCGTCTTGCAACCTATGCCATCTGGTGGGTCCGAGCTGCGAACCGGGATTACGTCCTGCGTTCACACTCCATCGTGAAGATGAGCACCAGCGCTGCAAAGGGGTTGGAAGATGAGCGAGAACAGTAAGCGCGAGTTTGTTGGCTTCACGACCGTGAGCCTCGTGGTCAACGATGAGGCCCGCCGTATCGTGGTGGAGCCGCGGACGACACTGCTCGACGCGCTGCGTGACGAACTGGGTCTGACCGGCACGAAGAAGGCTTGCGATCGGGGCGAATGCGGTGCGTGCACCGTGCACATCGACGGGCGCCGGGTTCTGTCCTGCATGACCTTGGCGGCGATGCACGCGGGGAAGCGGATCGCCACGATCGAAGGCTTGGAGCGGAATGGTGTGCTCCATCCGGTCCAGACCGCTTTTATCGAGCACGACGGCTTCCAGTGTGGCTTCTGTACATCCGGGCAGATCATGTCGGCTGTCGCCATGATCGCGGAGGCAAAAGCGGGCTGGCCCAGCGCGGCGACAGACGACATCAAGAGACAGTTCACCCTCCGCGAGTTGTCGAAAACAGAGATTCGCGAGCGGATGAGCGGCAATCTCTGCCGTTGTGCCTGCTATCCCAATATCGTGGATGCCATCGCCGAAGCGGTTGAGAGGGGCTGAACGATGCATCCCTTCATGCTTTCTCGAGCCGATGATGCAGCAACTGCGATCGCGGCCCACGCGCACGATGCCGAACTGGCCTTCATCGCCGGAGGGACCGACCTGATTGGCCTGATGAAGGACCACGCTGCCCGTCCCGAACACCTGCTTGATATCAACAGTCTGCCCGGCATGGCAGGGATCGAGGTCTTGCCCGATGGCGGCTTGCGTATCGGCTCGCTGACGCGAATGAGTGACGTCGCAGCCGATACAGAAGTGCGCCGGCGTTTCCCCGTCATCGCCGAGAGCCTGCTATTCTCCGCCTCCGGCCAACTGCGCAACATGGCGTCGATCGGCGGCAATGTCATGCAACGTACCCGCTGTGCCTATTTCCGCGACGACGATGATCCGCCGTGCAACAAACGGCGGCCTGGCTCCGGGTGTTCGGCCCTCCATGGTCTCAACCGCAATCATGCCATCTTCGGATGGTCCGATACCTGCGTCGCCACCAACCCTTCCGACCTTGCGGTGGCGCTCGCCGCCCTGGATGCAAATGTGGTCGTCCGCGGACCCACTGGAGAGCGAACGATCCCGTTTACGGGTTTCCATCGCCTGCCTGAGAACACGCCGGAGGGCGACAATGTTCTCGACCGTGGCGACCTGATCATCGCCATCGAAGTTCCTGCACGGATCGAAGGTCATGCTTCGCATTACCTCCAGATCCGTGATCGCGAGTCCTACGAGTTCGCGCTTGTCTCGGCGGCAGCCGCGGTCGCGGCCGAGGGCGGTCGCCTCCGTTCGGTACGGCTTGGGCTGGGGGGCGTGGCGCACAAACCGTGGCGCCTGACAGCAGCCGAGACGGCACTCCGCGGCGTTTCACTCGACGATATCGATGCACTCAAGTCGGCGATAGCCAGATCCCTCGCTGAAGCCCGCCCGCTTGCGCACAACGGCTTCAAGGTTGAGCTCGCTCAGCGCGTCGCCCTGCGCGCGCTGCAAACCGCGGGAGAACGCGCGTGAACGCGATCGGACAGCCAGTTTCACGCGCGGATGGGCGGCTGAAGGTAACAGGCGGCGCGCACTACACGGGGGATCTCCCGCTCCCCAACCTGACGTACGGTGCGATCGTTCATAGCACCGTTGCGAACGGCAAGACGGCCTCGATCGACACCGCCGCGGCCGAGGAAGCGCCCGGCGTGTTGGCGGTGTTCACTCATCACAACATGCCGCGGATGAACCCGACACCAAAGCCGTGGAGCCATCTCCGCCCGCATGGCCAGGGCTATCTGCCGCTGCAGGACGATAAGATCCACTACGCGGGCCAACCAGTCGCCCTGGTGGTTGCGGTGACACTCGACCAGGCGATGCATGCGGGGACCCTGGTCGCGATCGAGTACGAGGTCGAGCGGCCGGGGGTGTTCGGTCCGCAGTCGGTGAAGCAGGCGATCGATCCTCCACAGTTTCTCTGGCCTGTCGCTTCATCGGTCGGCGATGCAGACAAGGCAATCGCGGCCAGTGCCGTGAAATTAGAGCAGACTTATACCACGGCAGATCGCCATCATAATCAGATGGAACCTCATGTGGCGACGGCAGTCTGGGACGCTGAGGAAGGGCTGACACTCTATGAAGCTACCCAGCACATCTTTGGCACCAAAGAGCTGGTGGCAATTGTGCTCGGCCTGCCGCTGGAGAAGATCAATGTCGTCTCCCACTTTCTCGGCGGCGGCTTCGGGGGAAAGGCCTATGTCTGGCCGCATACCCTGCTAGCAGCGCTCGCGGCCAAGGTTTTGAACCGACCGGTGCGCGTGCAGCTCACCCGCGCCCAGATGTATTCGATGGTCGGCCACCAGGCGGCGACGATCCAAACTATCGGCCTCGGGGCTAACAAGGATGGCAAACTCACCGGCATTCGTCACGAGAGCATTTCGCCGACGCCGGTTTTCGATAGCTACATCGAGTACGCCGCGCTGGCAGCGCGGCACCTATGGGGTGCCAGCGGCGGAATTGCGACGAACCACAAGGTTGTACACGTGAACCGCAACACGCCGACAGCGATGCGTTCTCCTCACGAGGCTCTTGGTCATTTTGCCCTTGAATGCGCAATGGATGAGCTCGCCTACGCGACCGGCGTCGATCCGGTCGCTCTACGCCTGCTCAACGATACCGAGGCCGACCCACTTACTGGTCGTCCGTTCTCGACGCGCGCCATGCGCAAATGTCTGACGGAAGGAGCCGCGCGCTTTGACTGGGACAAGCGGACACCCGAGCCGCGTTCGATGCGCGATGGTCGCTATCTGATCGGCCAAGGAATGGCGGGAGCCATCTACACGCACTGGCGTTGGCCGGGGAAGGCGCGGGTCACGGTGAGCAGCGACGGGTCCGCGCTCGTCGAGGCCGGGACGCACGAGATCGGCGGCGGAACATATACCGTGATGCAGCAGGTTGCCGCCGACATGCTTGGTCTGGCGCCGGAGAAGGTCAGCGTGCGGCTGGGCGACACGAGGTTGCCCGCGTCTCACCCGTCGATTGGTTCGGCCACCATGGCCAACGCGGGTGCCTCAATCATGTTGGCAGCGAAAGCGGCCCGCGACAAGGCGATCGAGTTGGCTCTGACCGGCCGGGACGCGCTCTCTTTGCCGGTGCGGTTGCGGACAATGTGGTCGCTGCTGATGGCAGACTGTCGTTGTCGGGACATAACCTGAACACCACCTATGCCGAGTTGCTGGCGCGGAATGGGCTTTCCACGCTCGTGGTTGAGGCGGATTACGACCCGGTTCCAGAGGCGGAGGGACCGAAAGCGATCTTCAGCTTCGCTGCAGTCTTCGCCGAAGTCCGTGTCGATCCGGATCTCGGACTGGTTCGTCTGAACCGCTTCGTCGGCGCTTACGACGCGGGCCGTATCATCAATCCCAAGACCGCGCGGAGCCAAGCGATCGGCGGCATCATCTGGGGTGTCGGGCAAGCGCTGCTCGAACAGTCGGAGACGGATCCAGTAACGGGCCGCTTCCTCAACCGCAACTACTCTGGCTACCTGGTTCCGACCAACGCCGACATACCGGAGCTCGACGTGCTGTTCGTCGGCGACTTCGACCAAGAGGCAAGCCCACTTGGCGCCAAAGGTCTCGGTGAGCTGACTGCGGTGTCGGTGGCACCTGCAATCGCCAATGCCGTCTATCACGCGACCGGCAAGCGGTTGCGCGATTTGCCCATCACGGTTGAGAAGCTTTTGTAAGTTGCATCAGGAGCGAGGTGCGATAGCGTCTGCGGGGGTGATATGACGATCGAGTTGGATGGAAAGACGGCGATCGTCACCGGTTCGAGAAGGCCGGTGCCGATCTTGGTTTCGCCCGCGCCCAGGCCGCTGCGGCGTGAGCTTGAGCCGCAGTTCACGAGCGGTGCTGGACCGACCTGTGTCGTCTAGATAGAAGCGCCGGCGATATCGCCGACGGCAGCCCATGCAACTTCCGCTCCGCCGCGCCGCGCGTTCAACCGACATACTTCTCCACCACCGAAGCCGGGCGAACCTGCGCCTCCGCCGGATCGCGCCCGAACTCGCGCAGCGCGCGACGCTGCCGCAGCAGGTCCCAGCATTTGTCGAGCTCGACCTCGAGTTTCCCCAGCCGGTCGCGATCCGCGTCCGACGGCGCCGCATGACCCCGCAACTGCTGCTCCTCGGCCACCAACTGCGTAATGCGATGCAGGATCGGCTGGTCCGTCGTTTGCTCTGCCATGATCGGATTCCTTCCGCTGCGGCGGCATCCTATGATGGGCGCGATGCCGCGGGGTTAAACCCCCGCACTGATCGTGGCGAGCAGAACCCCCAGTAGCACATCCGGCGCCATCACCGCCCCGGCCTGCACCCCCGTCACATCAAGCGCCAGACGGATCGCGAACCACTCGAGCCACAGCGCCCAGCCCTGTCCGACGAGCTGCGCGGTCTCGCTCACCCAAGAGGGTGCGCCGAGCACGCCGGGCAGCGTCGCCACCAGCAACATCGCGTATTGCACGACGTTGCACCAGTTCCACACCGCGATGAAGCGCGGCCAATGACGCTCCCGCCGTACCGCTGCGACCACGGGGCGGGAGATCACCGCGTAGCCCGCCCAGCCAATGATGTAAGACAGGAACTCCAGCGCCGCGGCGTGCGGAGGATCGGCAGGATATCCGCTCTCGATCCAGCTCAGCCCCAGCACGGCCGCGAACAAGGGCGCGCAGACCACCGCCGCCCAGAAGCTCCGTGCGGCGGCGCGCATGTCGTCGGAGACATAGCCCACGCCCTCACGCCGGCCCCTGGCCAGCAGCAGCGCGCCCTGAAGACCCGAGAACACCGAAGCGGCCGAGCTCATCCCAACCCCTGCAGCCGCGACAAACCGCCGGCGACCAACAGCCGTGGCCCAAGCACCAGCACCACCGTACCCAAATTGGCGAACAGAACCAGAAGCGCTGCCCGCACTCCGGAGAGCACCAGCGCGTGCCGGGCCAGGAACCAATGCAGCCAGAGCGCATAGCCGCCCACTGCGGCAATCACGACGATCCCGGCCGTCTCTGTGCCCGCGGCCTCGGCCAATGCCGGATAGACCAGGGTCAGCAGCACCGCCGCCAGCACCGGGATGGCCCATTGGCACCAGTTGAAGGCGGTGGCGAAACGCAGCCACTGTCCCTCGCGCCGCCACATCCGCGCCATCTCATAAGAGAGTACGGGCGGCGCCAGCAGGGCACAGAGCGTCGAGAGCAGGGCGGTCAGCGCCGGCAAGCCCTCGCCCTGCGCCAGCGTCAGTCCTGCCCCGACCAGCGGGAACGCGATCAGCGGAGCGAGGCTGGCCAGGAACGCCTGCGGCGTGTCGCCGAACTGGCGCAGCCCATCGGCACGGCCGCGAGCGAGCAGCAGGATGCCGCGCGGGATACTGGCCCGAACCGGAGGCTGTTGGCGCAACCTGCCGCTCATCCCAGGAAGGCTCCGAGCATCGCGTGATAAATGCCTGCCAGCTCCCGCAGCTCAGCCACCGCGACATGCTCGTCCGCCTGATGCATGCTGGCGCCGACGAGGCCGAACTCCGCCACCGGGCAATAGCCGGCAATGAACCGCGCATCCGAGGTGCCGCCGCCGGTGTCGAGCCTCGGCTCGATCCCGGTCTGCCGCGCAACGACAGCGCGAAGGCGACTCACCATGTCGCCGTGCCGGGTCAGGAACGATTCCCCGCTGACCG
>Ga0335075_10012383_pt1 | contig 12887 bp, 11 predicted proteins | sample Lox_Sample_24_FD_206723 | JGI IMG/M metagenome (GOLD analysis project Ga0335075, IMG submission 206723) | Soil microbial communities from Loxahatchee National Wildlife Refuge, Florida, United States - Lox_Sample_2.4 | ecosystem: Environmental > Terrestrial > Soil > Wetlands | place: USA... | reverse complement strand
GTCCGGTCACCGACCAACGCATCCCTTTATCGGCCCGATCCTCGATGACCTGCAGCCGCAGATCGGGCCACCACCGTCGCCAGCTGGCCGGATCGCCGACCGCCGCGCCAACGCGTGCGGGGTCGGCGGCGACGAACGTCTCGTCGGCGATTTGAACGCTGTGCACGGGCCCTAGCTTCACATATCGCACTCGTAGCCGCATAGTCGTCCCGGCTCTGCCCGATGGGCCGGCTCGCCCCCTCGCCGCTGCGCGGCTGGGAGGTACCCCCACAGCCGCACGTCCCGGCCCGCATCGTCGCCGGACTAGGCTGAATCCAGCAGTTAGCCCGGCCACACCGGCGAAATAGCTCAAGCGAGGTCAAAAGAGTGCGTGAATTCAGTGTTCCCGCCCCGTTCACGGTGGGCGAGCACGACAACATCGTCGCCGCAGTATTCTCCCACGAGCGCGACGACCCGGACACCGTGATCTTCCAGCGCCTCGTCGACGGCGCCTGGACCGACGTCACATGTGCTGCCGCGGCCGCCCAAATTCGCTCGGCCGCATTGGGTTTGATCGCGCAAGGGGTGAAGGCCGGCGACCGGGTGGTGATCTTTTCGGCCACCCGCTACGAGTGGGCGATCCTCGATCTGGCGATCCTGTCGGTGGGCGCGCTGACCGTCCCGATCTACGAAACATCGTCAGCCGAGCAGGTGCGCTGGGTGCTGACGGACTCCGGGGCGGTGATGGCGTTCGCCGAAACCGACGCCCACACGACGATGGTCACCGAGCTCACCGCCGAGCTTCCTGAGCTGCGGCGCGTGCTGCAAATCGAGGGCTCGGGCGCCGGCGCCCTCGAGCAACTCGAGCAGGACGGCGCGTCCGTCGACCCCGCCGAGCTGACCGCCCGCCTCGAGGCATTGCGCAGCGAAGATCCAGCGACGCTGATCTACACCTCGGGCACCACCGGACGCCCCAAGGGTTGTCAGCTGACCCATTCGAACCTGGTCTATGAAACCCGCGGCGCGAAGGCAGTTCTCCCGACGCTGCTGCGCGAGGGCGAGCGGTTGCTGGTGTTCCTGCCATTGGCGCACGTGTTGGCCCGCGCCCTGACGTTGTGCGCGTTCCACAACAAGGTTGTCGTCGGATTCACCAGTGACATCAAGAATCTGGTGCCGATGTTTTCAGTGTTCAAGCCGACGGTCGTGGTGTCGGTGCCGCGCGTGTTCGAGAAGGTGTACAACACCGCCGCGCAGAACGCCGCCAACGACGGCAAGGGCCGCATCTTCGAGATCGCCGCACAGACCGCGGTCGACTGGAGCGAGGCGTCCGATCGCGGTGGCCCCGGACTGCTGCTGCGGGCCAAGCACGCGCTGTTCGATCGGCTGGTGTACCACAAGCTGCGCGCGGCGCTCGGTGGTAACTGCCGCGCGTCGGTCTCGGGCGGCGCACCGCTGGGCGCGCGGCTGGGCCACTTCTACCGTGGCGTCGGTCTGACCGTTTACGAGGGCTACGGGCTGACCGAGACCAGCGCGGCGATCACCGTCAACCAGGTCGGCGCGCTCAAAGTCGGTACCGTCGGAAAGCTGTTGCCGGGCAACAGCATGCGCGTCGCCGACGACGGCGAACTGTTGATGCGGGGCGGGGTGGTGTTCCATGGCTACTGGCACAACGAGCAAGCCACCAGCGAAGCGATGGAAGACGGCTGGTTCAAGACCGGTGACCTGGGCGCGGTCGACGACGACGGGTTCCTGACGATCACCGGCCGCAAGAAGGAGATCATCGTCACCGCGGGAGGAAAGAACGTCGCGCCCGCGGTGCTGGAGGACCAACTACGGGCGAATCCGCTGATCAGTCAGGCGATGGTCGTCGGGGATGCCCGACCATTCATCGGGGCGCTGATCACCATCGACCCCGAAGCGTTCGATGGCTGGAAGCAGCGCAATAGCAAGCCCGCCGGAGCATCGGTGAGCGATCTGGACACCGACCCCGACCTGGTCGCAGAGGTGGACGCGGCCGTCAAACAGGCGAACTTGGCCGTGTCGCACGCGGAATCGATTCGCAAATTCCGGATCCTGCCAGTCGATTTCACTGAGGACACTGGCGAACTCACCCCGACGATGAAGGTCAAGCGCAAGGTCGTGGCCGAAAAGTTCGCTCACGACATCGACGCGCTTTACGCCGCCGGCTAGCCGTCAGCTCGTTTATATGTCGGCGATGATCTGCTGACGCTTGGCCGTGTATTCGGCGTCCGAGATCGCACCGGCGGCGCGCAGTGTCTGAAGCTCCTGCAAGCGCGCGGCAATCGATTGCGCTTGCGGCACAGTCGCCGTCGGTGCCGGCGCCGCGGGCGCGGCATCCATCGATACGCCTTCCAGCGCCGCACTGTCTGGCGACGGCTGCGGCACATCGCCCCAGTCGACGACGAATCGGCGCGACGGTTTGGCAGGGTCCACGACGCACATGAGCTGGCGACCGACGGCGAGGCTGCCTGCCTGCGCGCGGGGAACGCGCTGAACCGATCGACCACGCAGCGGCGCCCGATCCGGCAGCTGCAGTTCCACCTCGAGATCAAACAACGGGTCATCGAGGAATTCCGGTCGGGTGGGCGCATTGCGAAGGCTCCGTGCTGTTCGCCCGGTGTCGCGAAACGAGTTGAGCACGCCCGGTACCCGCTCACCGGTGCCGAGTAAATCTGCTGCCGGCTCAGCCTGATTCGCGCGGCCGGCCAACATCCGCAGTGCCAACGCGCATCCGATGAGGGTCAGCAGCGACGCGATGAACCCGATACAGGAAAGGCTTGCCATGCCACCCGATGGGCTCAGCGGGCCGGGCGCACTGCGCGAGCTGGGCGGGCTGAAGTCGACCTTCCCGAACGCCAGACGGGCGCTGACAAACGCGGTGACTTGTCCATCGGTGACGATTTGGTAGTCGCCCTCCTGCGGGATCTGCGCGACCCAGACCTGCCGCCACGAGTCATTGTTGAAACTTGTTGTTCCGCCTATCTTTTCAGCGACCTGTGGATCGGCCACCCCGTCGGGCGGGTTGATGTCAAGCTTGAGGTCCGGAACGGGCAGGCCCACTTGCGGAATGCCGACGGTCTCGGCATGAAAGGTGATCGCCACCGGCCCGGCGGGCAGGTGCAATGTCTGCGTCCCCGGGATCGGCACCTCACCGTAGGCCCGGAAACCGCTGACAGAATCGGGGTTAAACGACGGTATGGATGGAACAGACACCGCGTTCCGCACCTGCGAGGTGACGAAGCCGCCGATCGACAGCACCAGCACGACGACCGATAAGAACAGCAGAGACCTGATCAACAGCACCGCTGTGCGCATAGCGTGGTTCCTAGCACGCACGCCGAAGGGTGGCAACGATTATTGACGGAATGAGACGCGATCGGCGGGCTACGCCACCGGCTCACCGCGTATCAAGTCGGACATGCGGGCGGCCAACGCATCCCATCGCCACTGCGCGGTGATCCAATCTCGGCCGGCGGCACCCATTGTGGCCGCCCGGTCGGGGTCTGCCAGCAACTCGGTGACGGCATCGGCGATCTGGCCCACCGAACGGCCGTCGACCACGAGCCCAGTCTTGTTGTGCTGCACAGTTTCCGGCGCCCCACCCGAGTATCCGGCGATGACCGGGACGCCGGTTGCGGAGGCTTCCAGGAAAACGATTCCCAGCCCCTCCACGTCCAGCCCGGCGCCGCGGGTACGGCACGGCATCGCGAACACGTCGGCCATCGCGTGGTAGGCGGGAAGTTCGGCGGCCGGGATCCCGCCGGTGAACGTCACGTGGTCGCTGACGTCGAAGCGCTCGGCCAGTCGGCGCAGCGTCTCCAGATAGGGGCCGCCACCGGCGATCACCAGCGCGGCGCCGTCCACGCGCTGCCGGATTGACGGCAGCGCCCGAATCAGCATGTCCTGCCCCTTGCGCGGTACGAGCCGCGACAGGCACAGCACCGTGGGCCGTTGTCCGAGCCGGTAGCGGGCACGCAGCTCGGCGCGGCTCGCCGGATCGGGACGGAACCGCTCGGTGTCCACCCCGGGCGGCAGGTGCTCGAGCGCGGCGTCTGGACCGAATGCCGACGCGAACCGCCCTCGGGTATAGCGGCTGACGAAGGTGACGACGTCGCAGTTGTCACCGATATGACGCAGCACCGACCGTGCCGCCGGCAGCATCGACCAGCCCACCTCATGGCCGTGGGTGCTGGCCAGCACCCGGTATGCGCCGGCTTGCCGGGCGCGCTGCGCCAACAGCGCCAATGGGGCGGCCGCGCCGAACCACACGGTCTCGATGCGGTGTTCAGCGATCAGCCGACGCATCCTGGCGTCGACAGTGGGTGCGGGCAACATCAATGTCCCTGGGTGCCGCACCACCTGATAGCCCGCGGTTTTGGCATCGAAATCATCGGCGCCCTTCCACTGCGGCGCGTACACCGTCACGGTGTGCTCCCCGCTGGCGGCCAGTCGAGTGACCAACTCGACCAAGTACGACTGGATCCCGCCACGCCGAGGTGGAAAGTCGTTGGTTACCAGTAGGACCCGGGACACCTGCGTAGGTTAGCGGGTCAGCCACCGCTGCCAGTCGGCCAGCACGCCCGCCGTGTCGGCACCGAGAACGTCATGCAGGGCGGTGGGCAGATCGGTATGCCCGACGCCGCACGCGGCGCGGTAGAGGGCTCGCAGCGTCGCCACCCCGCGGGTGTCGGCGACGAAACGCGCGAACCACCACGCGCGGTCGTAGGCCTGCGAACGCTGCAGGCCGGGCGCAGCAAGTTCGGCGTCGGTGGGCAACGCCGTCGGTAACGGCATCGGCTCGGGCAGCGGCGTGGCCGGCCGGGCGACGTAGTCGGCCACGCCTTCGGTCAGCCACCGGGGTGCATCCAGGGCCGTGTCGGGGCGCGCGGCATAGTGAAAAAGCTCATGGCTCAACACGATTTGCAATGCCGACTCGCTCATGCCCGCCGCCCCGGGCGCGAACACGATCCGCTGGCCGATCGCGGTCCGCCGGGCGGGATCCACCCGGTCGGCGACGGCCACCGCCGCGATATCGGCCCACTGCGCCGGTGGCCCACCGCCGGCCTCGGTCTCGAACTGCCGCTGTGAGCCGGTAGCCACCACCGCGATATCACGCGGCCAGTCGGTCCCCCAGAACGCCTCCACCGCATCCACCGAGTGGCCGATGATCGCCGCGACACGGCTGAGCAGGGCGTCTTGCTGCGGGCCGCCGAGGTTGGTCATCCGCACGGTGCGGTCGGCGGCCATCAGGATCCGCGGCGCCGGGGTGCCGATTGGCCCGGACGAAGCCGGGTGGGCAGGGTGTGCAGGGGCGGTCCGTCCCGGGCCGACGAGAGCGATGATGGCGAAGACCAGCTCGGTGGCTAGTGCGCAGGCCAGCAGCCAGCGGCGACGGTGAGACCGTCGGCGATCAGTAGCGGCGGGCGTCGTAGATCGGGCCGGACGAATTCATCGGCACCACCCGCACCGGCACGCCGTAGGTGGACGAATGGATCATCAGGCCGTCGCCGATGTAGATGCCGGCGTGTGATGCGTCGGAGTAGAAGGTGAGCACGTCACCGGGCTGCAGGTCAGACAGCGAGACCGGCTGCCCGCCGCGGGCCAGCGCCTGGCTGGAATGCGGCAGCGCGATGCCGGCCTGCTGGAATGCCCACATCACCAGGCCGGAGCAGTCGAACCCACCAGGCGCGGCCCCGCCCCAGGAGTAGGGCTGACCTACCTGGGTCAGCGCGGCCTGAACAGCGATAGCGCCCTGACCGCTGCCGGGTGCGGCGGCGAATCCAGGTCCGGGGCCACCCGGCTGTCCGCCGCCCGGTGGTAACGCGTCGGGCGCGGGAAGGCCGGCGGCCACCGCCGGGGGTGGTGGGACGGGCCCGGGTGCGGCCAGCTCGGTGCGCTGGTTGGGGCTCAGCGCGAGGTACTGCGACTTGACGATGGCGATCTGCAGCTGCAGCTGGCTCTGCTTGGACTGCAGCTTCGCGCGCACCGCGGCGGCCTGCTCGGTCGCCGTCTTAGCGTCAGCGGCCGATTTCGCCGATGCCTTCTCGGCTTGGGCGGCCTGCTCACGGGTGGCGCGGTAGTCGGCCATCTGCGCGCGCATCGCGGTACCCATCACCCGCTGCACGGCCAACTTGCCGATCAGCTGCTGGGGCGACTCGGCAGTGAAGATGGCATTCATACCGTCGGTGCGGCCACCCATGTACATCGCTGCCGCAAACTTGTCGATACCGGCCTGGAACGTTGCCAAACGTGACTTCGCGGCGTCGGCCGCGGCCAAGTCATCGGTGTGCTTCTTGTCGGCGGCCCGCTGCGCGGCCAGCTTGTTGTTGAGGTCGAGCTGCGCGCTGTGCATCGCTTCGGTGGTCTGCTCAGCCTGCCGCGACAGCTCACTTAGTTTTGCCATCGCGTCGTTAGCGGGGTCGGCCAGCACATTGCTGGCGGTAACTCCAGCGAGGGCGACGAACCCAGCTGTCGCTCCGACAGCAAAGCGGGTTGCTGCGCGCAAACACGCGCTTCTACCGTTACGCCCCAACCCCAAGATTTTGCATCCTTAAAACCCATCGGCGACACAGCCGAGTCTGCTCTAGGTCTCAGATAGGTTACGAAACGGCATCGAGGTTGTCCAACTCTGGATCATTAAGAAAATAGCAAGATTTCAAGCTAACGCCGTTAGGCTACCCCGGGCCGCTGCCGGTGGATCGGAACCAGCCGCAGTCTGGGGGCCAGTCCCGCGTCGGCGAGCACCTCGAGAGCAACCCGCTCATCCTCCAGCAAAGTTTCCGGTACCCCGAGTATCACGCTGACGACGCAGTCGCGGCATCCGGGACCGCGCACTGCGCAGTCGTCACAGTCGATTACCACTGGTTCTGCCCCATCGGGCGGGACTGCCGCCGTCCAGTCGGGCTCGTTGGTATGCACCATCTGGCTGGTCCTCTCGGTCTTTGTGGTGGCCTTGCCGTCACGCTAACCGCGGGCACCGACAAGTTTGATTGCCCGCGACGCGCCGCGAGCAAATCCGAGGAGTGTCGGTGCCGCTGCCTAACGTCGCGGCCATGGGCGCGCCCGCTGTCGAGCAGCTGAGCCTCCCCGACCTGGACGGGGCCGCTGAGATGCCGCTGCGCGAGACCACATTTGTGGTCGTGGACCTGGAGACCACCGGCGGGCGGATGAACGCTCGCGACGGGACGGTCGCCGACGCCATCACCGAAATCGGGGCGGTCAAGGTTCGCGGCGGTGTGGTGCTCGGTGAATTCGCCACCCTGGTCGACCCGCAGCGCAGCATCCCGCCGCAGATCGTGCAGCTGACTGGCATCACCACGGCGATGGTGTGCGATGCGCCGACCATCGGCGCGGTGCTGCCGATGTTTTTCGAGTTCGCCCGCGACGCGGTGTTGGTGGCCCACAACGCGCGGTTCGATGTCGGGTTTCTGCGGGCCGCCGCCGACCAGTGCGGTATCGGATGGCGGCGACCGCAAGTGTTGTGCACCGTCCAGCTGGCCCGCCGGGTGCTCACCCGCGAGGAGGCTCCCAGCGTGCGGCTGGCCGCGCTGGCGCGGCTCTTCGCCGTCGCCAGCGAACCCACCCACCGGGCACTCGACGACGCGCGCGCCACCGTCGATGTCTTGCATGCACTCATCGAGCGCGTGGGCAATCAAGGCGTGCACACCTACGCCGACCTGCGCTCGTATCTGCCCGACGTGACGCCGGCGCAGCGGCGCAAGCGAGTGCTGGCCGACGGGCTGCCGCATCGCCCGGGCGTCTACCTGTTCCGCGGGCCGGCAGGTGAGGTGCTTTATGTCGGTACCGCAATTGACTTGCGGCGCAGGGTAAGTCAGTACTTCAACGGCTCGGATCACCGCGGCCGGATCAAGGAGATGGTGGCGCTGGCAAGTGCCGTCGAACATGTCGAGTGCGCGCACGGGCTGGAAGCCGGTGTCCGCGAGCTGCGGATGCTCAGTGCGCACGCCCCGCCGTACAACCGCCGATCGAGATTCCCGCACCGCTGGTGGTGGGTGGTACTGAGCGCTGAGGCCTTTCCCCGACTTTCGGTGGTCCGGACACCGCGTCACGGCCGCGCGGTCGGCCCGTTTCGCTCACGCACCGACGCCGCCGACACCGCCGCCCTGCTGGCCCGGTTCACCGGTGTGCGCACCTGCACCAAGCGGCTAGCCCGTTCGGTGCTGCACGGCCCGGCCTGCCCGCAGCACCAGGTTTCGCCGTGCCCCGCTGCCCGTGACGTGACCGCCGGCCAGTACGCCGCCGCGGTCGCACGCGCGGCGGCGTTGATCGACGGCCTGGACAACGCTGCGTTGGCCGCGGCCGTCGAGCACATCGCCGACCTTGCGCAGCGTCAGCGCTACGAGGGCGCCGCCCGGCTACGCGACCACACGGTGGCCGCGGTCGAGGTGCTGTGGCGCGGTCAGCGCCTTGCGGCGCTGGCCGCGCTGGCGGAGCTGGTGGCGGCGGCCCCCGACGGCGACGGCGGCTGGCAGCTGGCCGTGATCCGCCACGGCCAGCTCGCCGCGGCCGGCAGCGCTCGCCGCGGCGTTCCGCCGATGCCGGTCGTCGAGGCGATCCGGTCAGGCGCGCAGGTGGTCTTGCCGCAGTCCGCCCCGTTGGGCGGCGCACTGGTGGAGGAGACCGCGCTGATCGCGCGCTGGCTGGCGGCGCCGGGGGTGCGCATCGTGGACGTCACCAGCGCGTATGCCGGCTGGTGTTCGCCGTTGGGATCCGCCGGGCCGTGGTCGCAGTGGGCCGCGTCGGCGCGCTCGGCACGGGTGGCCGCCGAACAGGCAGTCACCAGCCGCGACTCAGAGCTGCTGACCGAACCGCACCCATCGCGCGAGCAGCTGTTCGGCCGCGCCGCTGTCGATCGCGTCGGTGGCGCGGCTCAGCCCGTCTTCCCAGGCCGGCAACCACTCGGCGCGGCTGGATAGTCCGGTATGGGCGACGATCGCACCCGCGGCGTTGAGCACGACGGCGTCGCGCACGGCTCCTTTGGTGCCGGCCAGCACCGAGCGTGCCTCCGCCGCGTTAGCCGTGGCATCGCCGCCGAGCAGCTCGTCGAGTTCAGCGCGGGCGAACCCAAATCCGGCGGGATCGAACTTCAGCTGGTCCACGGTGCCGGCCTGCACCCGCCAGATGGTGCTCGTCGTGGTGGTGGTCAGCTCATCCAGACCGTCGTCACCGTGCACCACCAACACGCTGGACTGACGTGCGGCGAAGACCCCCGCCATTACCTCGGCAAGCTCAGCGAACGCGCAGCCGATCAGTCCGGCTCGCGGACGGCCCGGATTGGTAAGCGGCCCAAGCAAATTGAAGACGGTGGGTACGCCGATCTCACGCCTTACCGCCGATGCGTGCCGATACGACGGATGAAACTGCGGCGCAAAACAGAAGCCGATCCCGACTTCGGCGACGCTGCGCGCGACGTCGTCGGGGCTCAGGTCGATGCGCACGCCGAGCGCTTCCAACGTGTCGGCTCCGCCGGCCAGGGAGGACGCCGCCCGGTTGCCGTGTTTGACCACCCGTACGCCCGCCGCCGCCACCACGATCGCCGCCATCGTGGACAAGTTGACGGTGCTGACGCCGTCCCCGCCGGTGCCGACCACGTCGACGGTGTCGGTCCCGATCTGCTCGGTGGGCAGCCGGCGGCCGTGGTTCAGCATCACGTCGGCCAACTCGGCCACTTCTGCCGCCGTCGGTGCCTTCATCTTCAGCGCCACGGCGAAGGCCGCGAGCTGCGCCGGCGTCGCGGATCCGGTCATGATCTGCTCCATGGCCCAGCTGGCCTGTCCGCGCGGCAGATCCCGGCCAGCGGTCAAAGCCTCGAGCACCCGAGGCCACGACAGCCCTGCTTCCGGGGGCCGCCCAGATGACCCTGACGATGACGCCGCCACACCGCAGATGGTCCCATGGTGGCCGCAAGCGCGGCGCGGCCGGGCGCGGCCGCGCGACGGACATGAATTCCGTTCGCAAAATTGCCGCCCCGGGTGGAGGTCGACAACTACAAAGCGTCATACTTGCGGATGTGACGAGTGCGGTAGGGACCTCGGGTACTGCTATCACGGCGCGCGTTCATTCGCTTAACCGCCCCAACATGGTCAGTGTCGGCACCATAGTCTGGCTTTCCAGCGAATTGATGTTCTTTGCTGGACTGTTCGCCTTCTACTTCACTGCGCGCGCCCAGGCCGGTGGCAACTGGCCGCCCGCGCCGACCGAGCTGAACCTCTACCAGGCCGTCCCGGTCACGCTGGTGCTGATCGCCTCGTCGTTCACCTGCCAGATGGGGGTCTTCGCGGCCGAGCGCGGCGACGTGTTCGGGCTGCGGCGCTGGTATCTGCTGACCTTTGGGATGGGGTTGTTCTTCGTCCTGGGCCAGGCCTACGAGTACCACCACCTGATGAGCCACGGCACGACGATCCCCAGCAGTGCGTACGGCAGCGTGTTCTACCTGGCCACCGGATTCCACGGCCTTCACGTCATCGGCGGACTGATCGCGTTCATCTTCCTGCTGGCCCGCACCACGATGAGCAAGTTCACTCCGGCGCAGGCCACCGCGTCGATCGTCGTCTCGTACTACTGGCACTTCGTCGACATCGTGTGGATCGCCCTGTTCGCCACGATTTATTTCATCCGATGACCAGCGCGCGTAGGAACAGGAGTGCTCGGTTGAAGAGACTGGCGTTGACCCGATCGCTGAGTGACCGGGCGCGACGTCGCCTGCGTCGCCGTTTGTCGGCCGGAATGCTGCTGTTGGTGGCCCTTTCGGTGGCCGGCGGGCTGGCCGCCGTCTTAACCCCCACCCCGCAGGTGGCCGTCGCCGACGAGTCATCCTCGGCGCTGCTGCGCACGGGTAAGCAGCTGTTCGACACCTCGTGCCTGACGTGCCACGGCACCAACCTGCAGGGCGTGCCCGACCGCGGGCCGAGCCTGATCGGCGTGGGCGAGGCCGCGGTCTACTTCCAGGTCTCCACCGGCCGGATGCCTGCGCAGCACGGGGAAGCCCAGGAGCCCCGCAAAGACCCGATCTTCGACGAGGCGCAGATCGACGCGCTGGGCGCCTACGTGCAGGCCAATGGCGGCGGGCCGACCGTGCTGCGCAACCCCGACGGCAGCATCGCAATGCATTCGCTGCGCGGCGACGACATTGGCCGTGGCGGCGACCTGTTCCGGCTGAACTGCTCGTCATGTCACAACTTCACCGGCAAGGGCGGCGCGCTCTCGTCGGGCAAGTATGCGCCCGATCTTGCGCCGGCAACCGAGCAGCAGATCCTCGACGCGATGCTGACGGGTCCGGAGAGCATGCCGAAGTTCTCCGACCGCCAGCTCTCCTTCGACGCCAAGAAGGACATCATCGCCTACGTGAAATCCGTTACGGAGGAACGTAGTCCGGGCGGCAACGCGCTGGGTGGGTTCGGCCCGGCCCCGGAGGGCATGGCGATGTGGATCATCGGGATGGTCGCCGTGATCGGCGCGGCACTCTGGATTGGGGCACGATCGTGACGGACGACAGCGGCCAGCCCACCGAGGCCGAACTGAACGCCATGTCGCGCGACGAGCTGGTTGCGCTCGGCGGCCGGATCGACGGTGTGGAAACGGTTTTCAAAGAACCACGGTGGCCGGTGGCCGGCACCAAGGCCGAAAAGCGCGCCGAACGCCTGGTGGCGATTTGGCTTTTGCTGGGCGGGTTTTTCGGGTTCGCGCTGTTGCTGATCTTCCTGTTCTGGCCGTGGGAGTACAAGCCGCACGGGGAACAGGGCAGCTTGGTGTACACCTTGACCACACCGCTCTACGGCCTGACCTTCGGGCTGTCCATTCTGTGCATCGCGATCGGCGCGGTGCTGTTCCAGAAAAAGTTCATCCCGGAAGAGATTTCGATCCAGGACCGCCACTACGGCGAGGCCGGCTCAGATGCAATCGACCGCAAGACCGTCGTCGCCAACCTGACCGACGCCTTGGAGGGTTCGACGCTGCGGCGTCGCAAGCTGATCGGCCTGTCGCTGGGCGTCGGCCTCGGCGCGTTCGGGCTCGGCACGCTGGTGGCATTCGCCGGCGGCCTGATCAAGAACCCGTGGAAACCGGTGGTGCAGACCGCCGATGGCAAGAAAGCCGTGCTGTGGACCTCGGGCTGGACGCCACGTTTCCACGGCGAGACCATTTTCGTGGCCCGGGCCACCGGCGAAAGTCTGGGAGCGCCGTTCGTCAAGATGCGCCCCGAAGACATCGAAGCCGGCGGCATGGAGACCGTCTTCCCGTGGCGCGAGTCCGACGGTGATGGCACCACGGTGGAATCACACGAGAAGCTGACAGCCATCCTGACCGCGGTCCGTAACCCGGTGATGCTTATCCGTATCAAGCCCGCCGATATGCCGCGGGTGGTGAAGCGCAAGGGCCAGGAGAGCTTCAACTTTGGTGAGCTGTTCGCCTTCACCAAGGTCTGCTCTCATTTGGGTTGTCCCTCATCGCTTTACGAGCAGCAGTCCTATCGCATCCTGTGCCCTTGCCACCAGTCGCAGTTCGACGCATTGCATTACGCCAAACCGATTTTCGGGCCGGCAGCGCGCGCGTTGGCACAGCTTCCCCTCACCATTGACGCCGATGGGTATCTAGTCGCCAACGGCGACTTCATCGAGCCTGTCGGACCGGCATTTTGGGAGCGCACAACAGCATGAGTCCAAAACTGAGTCCTCCGAAGATCGGCGATGTCCTGGCCCAGCAAGGCGAAGACATCGACTCGCGTTACCACCTGTCGGCCGCGACGCGCCGTCAGCTCAACAAGGTCTTCCCGACGCACTGGTCGTTCTTGCTCGGCGAGATCGCGATGTACAGCTTCATCATCCTGCTGCTGACCGGCGTGTACCTGACGCTGTTCTTCGACCCCTCCA
>Ga0335075_10012382_pt1 | contig 12889 bp, 10 predicted proteins | sample Lox_Sample_24_FD_206723 | JGI IMG/M metagenome (GOLD analysis project Ga0335075, IMG submission 206723) | Soil microbial communities from Loxahatchee National Wildlife Refuge, Florida, United States - Lox_Sample_2.4 | ecosystem: Environmental > Terrestrial > Soil > Wetlands | place: USA... | reverse complement strand
CGCCTGGTCGCCGACCTGCTCGCTGCGTCCGGCCCCGGCGGCGGGATCGTGGTCACCAACGCGGTCGGACGGCCCTGGCTTGGCTACGACCAGCTGGCCAGGGTCCGGCCCGACGTGATCCACCTGCAGATCCTTGGTCACCACGACGGGCGTCCGGCCGTCGACTACACCATCAACGCCGGGCTCGGCTTCCCGATGATCACCGGGCCGGAGGGGCACCTGGGACCGGTGAACCACGTCCTGCCCGCCTGGGACGTGGCCTGCGGGCTGTATGCCGCGATCGGGGTGCTGTCCGCCGAGCGGCACCGGCGCAGCACCGGCGCGGGCCGCCGGATCACGCTGGCGCTCGAGGACGTCGCGCTGGCCGTGGCCGGGCACCTGGGGTTCCTGGCCGAGGCCCAGCTGACCGGCGCCGACCGGCCCCGGATCGGCAACCATCTCTACGGCGGCTTCGCCCGGGACTTCGCCACCGCGGACGGGAAGCGGGTCATGGTGGCCACCGTGACCGGCCGGCACTTCGCCGATCTCGCCGCCGCCACCGGCCTGGCCGGCACGTTCGCGGAGCTGGAGCGGCTGCTGGGCGCGGACTTCGCGGTCGACGGCGACCGGTACGAGCACCGGGAGGTCATCGCCTCGCTGCTGACGCCGTGGTTCGCCGGCCGCGACCTGGCCCAGGTCGCGCAGGGCCTGGCCGGAACGTCGGTGCTGTGGTCGCCGTACCGCCGGTTCACCGACGTCGTGGCCGGCCTGGTCGCGGACGGCGGCCCGGAGGGCAACTCGATGCTGCATGAGATCGATCAGCCGGGCGTCGGGCCGGTGCTCGCGGCCGCCTCGCCGCTTGAGCAGGACGGCCGCCCCGGGCCCGCTCCCGCCTCCCGGCTCGGCGGCGACACCGCCGAGGTGCTGGCCGGCCTGCTCGGGCTGGCCGCGCCGCAGATCCGCGACCTGGCCGAGCGCGGCATCACCGGCTGACCCCGCGGGTGGCTCGGGCAGATAGCTCGCGCCCCCAGTGCTCAACGACTTGACCGTGCTGTACGCGGATGCGGTCAACCGTCGCGCGTACCCGCCGCAGGCCGGATTCGTCCGTCCAGTGCCAGCGGGCACGGCTCTCCGCCTGGTCGGCCCCGATGGCTCGAACCGCCACTATCTCGATGTCCAGCCGCAGGAGTGATTTCCGGGCGGCGCGGACGACGCTGCAGAACAGCTCAGGGCCATGCGGACGTGCCCGGCCCGCCGACTGATGGTCGTAGTACAGCGGCGAAACGACCTCAGGTACGTGGCGCAGGTCACCGGTCGCAAAGCAGCTGAGCATGAAACGCAGGACACCGGCCGGATCAGCGCTCTCCCGGGTGGTATCCGGCAACTCGGCCACATGACCCATTGTGCTCATGCCCCGGGTTCGGCCTCAGCCGGGCAGCACTCCGCAGAGCAGGCGGTTGTCGCCGCGCTGCCAGAGGATCCCGACCTCTTCGAAGCCCGCCTTCTGCAGGGCGGCGACGTGGACGGCCAGCCGCCCCGACGGCGAGCCATGATGCCCGGCGCCGAGCCCGATCCGCTCGCGGCGCCCGGCCAGCGCGCCCAGCTCGGGATCCGCGGCCACCGCCTCCCACCAGGAGGTCCAGGTCTCGGTGCCGTCCGCCACCGGATGACGCCGCACCTCGCGCTCGATCAGCGCCCGGCCCAGGCGGACGAGCGCGGGAGACGTCTCGTCCTCGGCCAGGTGGTCGCCGTTGAGCAGCAGGCCGCCCGGCCGCAGCGCGGTCGCCACCTCCGCGTACATCGCGGCCAGATCCGGCGGCAGCAGCCAGTGCAGGGCGGTCGTGCTGACTGCGGCATCGGGCGGGCGGTCCAGGCCGAGCCGGCCGGCCCATCCGGCCACCCGCAGGTCGAGGTCGGTGAAGCGCAGCCCGCCCCGGCCCGCAAACGCGGCGCGGCCCAGCGTCAGCAGGACCGGGTCGGCGTCCACCGCGACCACCGTGGCCGCCGGGATCCGGTCCAGCAGCCGCACGGCAAGCGAGCCCGGACCACAGCCGAGATCGATCACCAGGGGATCCGGGCGGCCCGTCCCCTCGGCCACCGCGTCGATGAGGGCGGTGAACCGCTCTTCCCGGTCCGGCATGTGTTCCTGCTGCTGAGCGTCCCAGCGATCGATCCAGGCCGCTGCCGAATCCCTGTCCACGATGTCTCCTCGTCGTTTCCCGATCGTGCCGTTATTTCCGGACCGCCCCGGTGACCAGCCAGCGGCGGCCGCGGGCCCGAACGACCAGCGTCACGAACCTGGCCAGCAGCCAGACGCTGTACGCGACCCACAGCGCCAGGAGCCCGCGGTGCTGGGCGTGCACCAGCCAGGCGGCCGGCGCGAAGACCACCAGCGCGAGCACACCCGCCACCGCCAGATACCGCTGGTCGCCCGCCCCGATCAGCACCCCGTCGAGGACGAAGACCACGCCGGCGACCGGCTGCTGGGCCGCGACCACCAGCAGGACCGCGAGCAGCAGCGCCCGGACCGGCGGCGCCGCCGCGAACAGCCCGGGCAGCAGCGGCCTGAAAACCAGCACCGCCAGCCCGAACACCATCCCGTACACGGCCCCCCAGCCGATCATGCGGTTGGTCGCGGCCCGGGCCCCGGCGACGTCACCGGCCCCCAGGCAGCGGCCGGTGATGGCCTGCCCGGCGATCGCGATCGCGTCGAGCGCCAGCGCCAGCAGCGTCCAGAGCCGGTAGGCGATCTGGTGCGCGGCGATGGCGGCGTCCCCCTGGCGCGCCGCCACGGCCGTGGAGATGACCAGCACCGCCTGCAGCGCGAGCGTGCGCACGAACAGCCCGACGGCCGCGGTGACCGCCGCGCGCAGACCCGCCCGGTCCATGCCCAGGCTGACCCCGGCGCGCCGGGCGCCGCGCGTCACCACCACGAGGTACCAGGCCGCGCCGGCCGACTGGGCGATGACGGTCCCGGTGGCCGAACCGGCCAGTCCGAAGTGAAGCCCGAGGACAAAAGTCGCGTTGAGGACCGTGTTCAGCGTGAACGCGGCGCCGGAGACGAGCAGCGGGGTCTTGGTGTCCTGCAGCCCGCGCAGCACGCCGGTGCCGGCCAGCACCATGAGCATCGACGGCGCCCCGAACAGGCTGATCCGCAGGTACGTCACGGCGCCGCTGCTGACCGCGCCCGAGGCGCCGAATACGTGCACGATCTGCGGGGCCAGCGGCCACCCGATCACGAGCACCGCGATGCCGATCCCGGCGGCCAGCCAGATGCCGTCGATCCCCTGCCGCAGCGCCTCCCGCCGCCGGCCCGCGCCGAGCTGGCGCGCCACCGCGGCGGTGGTGCCGTAGGCCAGGAAGATCGAGACGTTGACCAGCGTGGTGAGCGCCTGGCTGGCCACCCCGAGGCCGCCGAGCGGCACGGTCCCGATCCGGCCCACGATCGCGGAGTCGGCCAGCAGGAACAGCGGCTCGGCGACGAGCGCCCCGAACGCGGGCCCGGCCAGCCGCAGGATCTCCCGGTCCTCTGCGGCCAGGAACGGAACTCGGCGCCGGGGGCCGCCATCCGCGTCGTGACTGGCTATTATCACTTTGATAGTGACGAAACTAACCGGAAGGGTCGTAACTGGTCAAGTGAATTTCACCAGTCACCTGGACGCGGTCGTGACCGTGGCGGTCCGGCTGGCCAACGCGCTCACGCCGGGCGAGGCCCACGGCCGGCCCTATGCGTCGCCGGCCGGAACCTCGCTGCCGTCCGCCGCCACCGCGGCGCTGCGGGCCGGACGGCCTGACACCAGGGAGGTGTCGGCGGCCGAGGCGGCCGAGTTCGCCGCCGTGGCCGCCCAGATCCGCGCCGTCTTCGACGCGGTGGCGGCCGGCCGCACCGACGCCGCGGCCGGCCTGGTCAACCAGATGCTGGCCGACACCGGGGCCCACCCCCGGCTCGACCGCCACGACGGCGAACCCTGGCACCTGCATTTTCATGGCGCCGAGGACTCGCTGGTCACCGGCTGGGCGGCCGGCTGCGCGACCGGCCTGGCCGTGGTGCTCGGCAGCGACCTCGGCGCCCGCCTGGGTGTCTGCACCGCGCCCCGTTGCGACCGCGTCTACGTCGACACCTCACGCAACGGAACCCGGCGCTTCTGCTCCACCGCCTGCCAGAACCGGGTCAAGGCCGCGGCGTTCCGCGCCGCCCACCAGGCGGCGCGCTAAAGCCGAGCGGGCCAAGCCGATCAGCCGAAGAAGAGCGCCGCCTCGGCATAGCGCTCCGGCGGCACCAGCTTGAGCTCGGTCGTCGCCGCCGCGATCGGGACCTGGACGATCTCGGTCCCGCGCAGCGCCACCATCGCCCCGAACGCGCCCGCCGCCACCGCGCGGATCGCGTGCGCGCCGAACCTGGTCGCCAGCACCCGGTCGAACGCGGTCGGGGTGCCGCCCCGCTGGATGTGGCCGAGCACGGTGCAGCGCGCCTCCTTGCCGGTGCGCTTCTCGATCTCGGTGGCCAGCATCTGGCCGACGCCGCTCAGCCGCACGTGGCCGAACTCGTCCAGCTGCTCGGCGGCCAGCACCTCGGTGCCCTCCTTGGGATGCGCGCCCTCGGCCACCACCACGATCGGCGCGTACCTGGTCTGGAACCGGTGCTCCACCCACCGGCAGACCTGCTCGATGTCGAACGGCTGCTCCGGGATCAGGATCACGTTCGCCCCGCCCGCCATTCCGGCGTGCAGCGCGATCCAGCCCGCGTGCCGCCCCATGACCTCGACGATCAGCGCCCGGTGATGGCTTTCGGCGGTGGTGTGCAGCCGGTCGATCGCCTCCATCGCGATGTTCACCGCGGTGTCGAAGCCGAACGTGTAGTCGGTCGAGCCCAGGTCGTTGTCGATGGTCTTGGGCACCCCGACCACCTTCACGCCCTGGTCGTTCAGCCGCGCGGCGACGCCCAGGGTGTCCTCGCCGCCGATCGCGACCAGCGCGTCGACGCCGAACGTCGCCAGGTTGTCCTTGATCCGCTGCAGGCCGGAGCGACCGCCGGACGCGGCGCTCTCGCCCAGCGGGTTGGTCCGCGACGAGCCGAGTATCGTGCCGCCGCGGGGCAGGATGCCGCGCACCGCCTGAACGTCCAGCGGCATGGTGTCGCCCTCCAGCGGGCCGCGCCAGCCGTCGCGGAATCCGGTGAAGTCGTACCCGTACTCCTCGACTCCGGTACGAACGATCGCCCGGATGACGGCGTTCAGGCCGGGGCAGTCACCGCCGCCGGTCAGGACTCCGACTCGCATGGATCTTCCTCTCGCGTGGGGCTTGCGGGTCTTCCGACCGCCACACTAGTGCCCATGAGCGTGCTCTCGATCGATGCCGGGACGACTGGGGTCACGGCGCTGGTGATTTCTTCCGACGGTTCCGTGGCGGGCCGGGGCTACCAGGAGTTTCGCCAGTTTTATCCACAGCCGGGCTGGGTTGAGCACCTGCCCGAGGGCATCTGGCAGGCGACCCTCGCGGCGTGCGCCCAGGCGCTCGGCGCGGCCGGCCCCGCCGCCCCGCCGACCTGCGTCGGCATCACCAACCAGCGGGAGACCGCCGCGATCTGGGACCGCGCCACGCTGGCCGCGCCCCGGCGGGCCATCGTCTGGCAGGACCGGCGGACCGCGGACATCTGCGCGCGGCTGCGCGAGGCGGGCCACGAGCCCCGGGTGAGCGCGCTGACCGGGCTGCGGCTCGACCCGTACTTCACGGCCACGAAGCTGACCTGGCTGGCCGAGCACGAACCGGCCCTGTGGGCGGACGTGCGGGGCGGCTCGCTCGCGGTGGGCACCGTGGACTCCTACCTGATCGCCCGGCTGACCGGGGGCCGGCGGCACGTCACGGACGCGTCGAACGCCTCCCGGACGTTGCTGTTCGATATCGAGGCCGGGCAGTGGTCCTCTGAGTTGTGCGACCTCTTCGAGGTACCGCCGCACGCGCTGCCCGAGGTCGTCGCGTCGTCCGGGCCGGTCGGGCACACCGACCCGGAGGCGTTTCTCGGCCTGTCGCTGCCGATCGCGGGCATCGCGGGCGACCAGCAGGCGGCCATGTTCGGCCAGACGTGCTTCGCCCCCGGATCATCGAAATGCACCTACGGCACCGGCTCGTTCGTGCTGACCAATACCGGCGCGTCGATCGTCCGCTCGCGGGCCGGCCTGCTGTCCACCGTGGCCTGGATGGACGCGGACGGCGCCCTGACCTACGCGCTGGAGGGGTCGGTGTTCGTCACCGGCGCGGCCGTGCAGTGGCTGCGCGACGGGCTGGGCCTGCTCGACAACGCCGCGCAGAGCGAGGCGCTGGCCCGTTCGGTACCCGATTCGGGCGGCACCGTCTTCGTCCCGGCGCTGACCGGGCTCGGCGCGCCGTACTGGGATCCGGACGCACGCGGGGCCGTGTTCGGCCTGACCCGCGGCACCACCCGCGCGCACCTGGTCCGCGCCGCGCTCGAGGCGATCGCGTTCGAGGTCAGGGACGTCGCGGACGTCATGGCCGCCGAAATACCCCCAAAACAAGGGTCTGTTACGCCCCGTCTCCCCCCATCTGGCCTCGCCGAGGGTGATGGCGGCGCGGACGTGCTGCGCGTGGACGGCGGGGCGAGCATGAACGACTTGCTCATGCAGATCCAGGCCGACCAGCTCCAGGTGCCGGTCGAGCGGCCGGTGGTGGCGGAGACCACCGCGCTCGGCGCCGCCTTCCTGGCGGGCCTCGGCACCGGCGTGTGGTCCTCGCCCGCGGAGCTCGAGGCGACCTGGCGGCTCGACCGGCGGTTCAACCCCGGTCCCCGCGACGACGCGGCCTACGACGCCTGGCGCGAGGCCGTGCGCCGCACCACCGGCTGGGCCCGCCCGGCCCCAGCGCCCGCCTGACCCCGGCCAGCGCCCGACCGCGGCCTAGAGCACCCCCGCTTCGGCCGCCAGCGCGTCTCCGGCGCACCCAAGCGGAGCGCCCGGCCGCACCGGCAACACCCACCTCTGCCACACTCGCCCGGCCGCCACCACCGCCCTATATCAACTATTTGCCCGGTTACTTTTTCACGATCATTCTGACTCTTCATCGGTCGGTGCAGTTGATCACCCAATTTGAGATGGTCTGTCCCAACCGAAACAATGAAAGGTCAAGTTGACCAAGTCCAGCAACAGGTTCAAGTTGGCCGGGCCGAAGGACCGGGCGAGAATCGACGCAGCGCCGACCGGGGCGTTCGGCCGGACGCTGGCGAAGACCTCGGCGGGGACACGCGAGCACGGACGCGCGCCCACCCGGACGCCGGGGCCGGGAAGGGGCTGCCCATGGCGTGGGCCGAGCAGGCGGCACGGTCGCTGGTGGAGACCTTCGAGGGCTCGTTCGATGCGGCCGGCGTCGCGGTCGCCGCCGCCGCCGTGGACCGGGCCGACGCGGTGCGGCACCGCAGCGGCGCTCCGGCGGACGGGCGGTTCGAGATCGGCTCGGTCACCAAGACGATGACCGGCACGCTGCTCGCCCTGCTGGCCGCCGACGGCACCCTGGACCTCGACGACGAGGCGGGTCGCTGGCTGCGGGCCGGCCCCAACGGCGCGATCACCCTGCGCCAGCTGGCCACCCACACCTCCGGGCTGCCCGCGGTGGCCCCGAACTTCCGGCCCGCGGACCCGGACAACTACTGGGCCGCGTTCACGGCCGACGTGGCCGAGGAGGGCCTGCGCCAGGCCACGCTGACGCCGGGCCGCCGGTACTCGAACTTCGGCTACCAGCTGCTGGGCCTGGTGCTGCAGCGGGCCGCGGGCCAGGACTACCCGGCGCTGATGACCGACCGGCTGCTGGCCCCGCTGTCGATGGCATCATCGGGCGTCGGGCGGGGCGGGGCCGGAACGCCGCTGCCCGGGCACGCGGCGGGCCGCGAGGTCCGGCACTGGGACCGGCCGCTGCCGGGCGCGGGCGGGGTCGAGTCGACCATCGACGACCTGGCCCGGTACGCCCAGGCCTGCCTGGGCCCGCCGTCCACGCCGCTCGGCGCCGCGCTCACCGCGGCCCAGGTGCCCCAGGTCCCGATCGGCGCGGGCCGGGCCCAGGCGCTGGGCTGGATCGTGATCGACGACCGGCTGCGCGGGCACAACGGCGGAACCGGCGGCTTCTCGTCGTGCGTCATCGTCGACCCGGACGCGGGGACCGGCGTCGCGATTCTGGTCAGCAGCCGAGGCTACGGCGAGGCGCTGGCCCAGGCGGCGCGGCTGGCACTGGCCGGGGACGACCCGCATCTGGCCCGCCCGCAGCCGCTCGGACCGGAGTGGGAAGAGCGCGCCCGGGCGGTCGCGGACGCGCTCCTGGACGGGCGCACCGCCGAGGTGCACGCGGCCGCCACCGCCAAGTTCCGCGGCCGGATCGGCGCCGAGGAGTTCGGCCGCGCCTGGGGCTCGAAGACCCGCGAGGCGGGGACCGCTGGCGACGTCTCGGTCAGCTGCCGCCGGCAGTACGGCCTGGTCACCGCCGACGTGACGATCGGCTTCGCCCGGCGGCCCGTGGCCATGCGGATCGGGTTCCTGCAGTCCGGCGAGATCGCCGGTTTCCGGTTCCTGCCGCCCCGGCCGGATCCGGCGCCGGCGACGCAGGACCGGGCGGCCGAGGACCGGGCGGCCGAGGACCGGCCGACACAGGACTGACGATTAGAAGGACTGACCCGGCGGGTCAGTCGTCGCCGGGCTGGTCCAGTCCGGACTTTTGCGGCACCGGCTTCTGCGGCGCCGGCTTTTGTTGCACCGGCTTTTGCGCCGGGTCTTGCGGCTCCGACTCCGGCGGCACGGCGCTCCCTGGACCGGTGCCATCTGGCCCGGCCGACCCCGGCCCGTCCGCCCCGGCTGCCTCGGGCGCGCGCTGCTCGGAGCCGTCCCTGCGGTGCGCCAGCGGCATCCCGTGCTTGGATCGCTGCGCGTACTGATCGACGTACTCCTGCCCGGACAGCCTCATGATCGCGTACATGACCTCGTCGGTGACCGCCCTGAGCACCACGCGGTCCTTCTCCATGCCGTAGTAGCGGGAGAAGTCGAGCGGCTTACCGAACCTGACGCCCGGCCGGATCCGCAGTCGCGGCCTGATCTTGCCGGGCGGCTGGAACTCAAACCCCCCGATCATCGCGCACGGCACCACCGGAGCCCGCCCCTCGAGCGCCAGCCGGGCCACGCCGGTCTTGCCCCGGTACAGCCGGCCGTCCGGCGTCCGGGTGCCCTCGGGATAGATCCCCAGCAGATCACCCTGGGCCAGCACGCGCAGTCCGGTCCGCAGCGCGCGCTCGCTCGCCTCGCCACCGGAGCGGTCCACGGGGATCTGGCCAACCCCGCTGAAAAAAGCCTTGCTGACCAGGCCCTTCAGGCCCCGGCCGGTGAAGTACTCCGACTTGGCCAGGAACACCACCTTGCGCGGCAGCGGCAGCGGGGCGAAGAAGTGGTCGGAGAAGGACAGGTGGTTGCTGGCGATGATCGCCGGACCCTCGCGCGGAACGTTCTCGATGCCGTCCGCCCAGGGCCGGAACACGATCCTGAGGAACGGACCGAGTATCGCCTTAACCACCCAGTAGAACACGCACATATGTTCCCACGTGAAGGTGCTCCGCCAACACCGGCAACGGCCGGGCCGATCAGATCGCCGACACACGTGCCGCGGGAGGCCCCTACCAAGCGCCCGGCCGTGCGACGATGCGATGAGCGGTACCGCGGGTGCCGGAGATCCGCGACATCCGCCACGTGGAGAGGAGTCGGCCGTGCCAGTGATGCCAGGCGCAGAACCCTTCACCCACGTTGGAGGGTCCACCGGAGCGCTGCTCTGCCACGGCTTCACCGGCAGCCCGCAGTCGCTGCGGCCGTGGGCGGAGTACCTGGCCGAGGCGGGGCTGAGCGTGTGGCTGCCGCGGCTGCCCGGGCACGGCACCACCTGGCAGGACCTGGCCCGGACCCGCTGGGAGGACTGGTACGCCGAGGTCGACCGGGCCTTCGACGAGCTGCGCGGCTGCGCGGATGAGATCTTCGTCATGGGGCTGTCCATGGGCGGGTGCCTGGCCCTGCGGCTGGCCGAGGTGCGCGGCCCTGCGGTCAGCGGGCTGGTCGTGGTCAATCCCTCGGTTACCGCCGACACCCGGCTGTTCGCGCTGGCTCCGGTGCTGAAGCTCGTGGTGCCCTCGCTCAAAGGCATCGCCAGCGACATCAAGAAGGACGGGATGGCCGAGGTCGGCTACGACCGGGTCCCGGTGAAGGCGGCGGCCAGCCTGCCCGGCCTGTGGCGGACCACCCAGGCCCAGCTCGGCGACGTGACCCAGCCGGTGCTCGCCTACCGCAGCGCGGTGGACCATGTCGTCGGGCCGGCCAGCCTCCAGGTGCTGCGGAAGGCGCTCCCCGATCTAGAGGTCAGGGAATGTCCGGACAGCTATCACGTTGCCACTCTTGACAACGACGCCGATGACATCTTTGCCGGGAGCCTGGACTTCGTCCGGATTCACAGCCGCGCCGGGAGAGGATAGCCGCAGCGGTACGGCGGGTAACGCCAGCTTTATGACGTGCGAGGTACGTGAACGTGAGCGGTGAGGACACGACCGGCCGCGGCGCCAGCGGCGGCCGCGGCGCCGACGGCGACGAAGCCGCCTGGCGGGACCTGATCGCGCGCTTCGATATGCCCGCGGGCCACCCGGAGTCCGCCCCGTGGCCGGAGCGGGAAAGCCTGACCGCGCCCGGCTCGGGGCCGGCCGGCCAGGAAACGGCCGATCGGGAGACGGCGGACGCCGAAGCCGCTGACCGGGAAACGGCCGGCCCGGATGCGGCCGGCCCGGATGCGGCCCGCCCGGATGCGGCCGGCCCGGATGCGCCCGGCCCGGGAACGGCCAGCGCGGGAACGGCCGACCCGTTCCGCGGCGCCGACCGGGCCCGCGTGATCCGGCCCGCCACGCCGCAGCCGAACGGCATCTCGGTCCCGCTGCCGCCCGCCGACGCGGCCGGCGTCATTGACCCAGACGCCGACGACGCCGACATCGACGAGGATGAGCATTTCGTCCCGCCTCCCCCGCCGCCGCTGCCGCACCTGGACTCGGTGGCGAAGGGGGCCTGGACCGCGCTGTTCGGCGGACCGGCCTACCTGCTGGCGGCCACGCTCCTCGGCTGGGTGGTGCCCGGCTGGGCCGCGCTGCTGGCCGTGATCGCCTTCGTGGGCGGCTTCGCCGTGGTGGCCCTGCGCCTGGGCGACCGTCGGTCCGACGACACCGGATCCGACGACGGCGCGGTGCTCTAACCGCTCCGACCCGCCCCACCGGACCCGACCCGCCCTACCGGAACCGATCCGCCGACCGGACCCGACCCGCCGACCAGGTCCGGCTTACTCGACGGCGGCCAGCGCCTGCATGTCGACGGACCGGCGGGCCAGGTCGGCGGCACCGATCATGCCCGCGTCCGCCCCCAGCTGCGCCAGGACGATCTCGGCGTGCGGCCGGTACGGCCCGCCGGTGAGCTCGCTGTTGAACGTGGCCCGGGCCGGGCCGATGAGCAGGTCGCCGGCGTCCGACACGCCGCCGCCGATCACGAAGCATCCCGGGTCGAGTATGGCCGCCAGCGCGGCCAGCCCGTGGCCGAGCCAGCCGCCCACGATCTCGAAACAGCGCAGCGCCGCGGCGTCGCCCTCCAGGGCCGCCCGGGTCACCTCGGGGCCGTTGATGCCCTCGGCCAGGCCGCCGCCGAGCTGCAGCAGCCGGACCGCCGCCCCGGGCGAGCGCCGGGCGAACTCCCTCGCCTCGGCCACCAGCGCGCTGCCGCTGGCGTACTGCTCCCAGCAGCCGCGGTTGCCGCAGCCGCACAGCCGCCCGTCCGGCACCACGCGGTAGTGACCGGGCTCCCCGGCAATGCCCCACTGGCCCCGGTACAGCTGCCCGTTGATCACGATGCCGGCCCCGATGCCGGTCCCGAGGGCGACCAGCATCACGTGCTCATGCCCGCGGGCGGCGCCGAGGATCGTCTCCGCCCAGGCGGCGGCGTTCGCGTCGTTTTCCACCACGACCGGCAGGCCGACCTGGTCCTCGACGTGCCGTTTCAACGGCTCGTCGCGCCACGCCAGGTTCGGCGCGAACAGGATGCTGGACCGGACCTCGTCGACGAACCCGGCAGCACCGATCCCGACCGCCGCGGCCTGGTGGCGGCCGAGCAACTCCAGGACCGCGCCGGAGATCACCTGCGCGGTGCGCTCCGGGCTGGCCGAGGGAGTGGAACGCTTCAGCTTCTCGACGATGCGCCCGCGCTCGTCGACGACACCGGCTGCGACCTTGGTGCCCCCGACGTCAACCCCGATCGTCAGGCTCATGATCCGCATCCCGCGGAGGGGTGCCCGCGGCCGGGAACCGGTCCGCGGGGAACCGGTCGGCCGGGTACCGGTCCGCGGGGAAGCCGTTCCCGGTCCGCGGCCGGGCGGCCGAGAGGAGGGACTCGAACGCGGAGAACGCCTCCTGTACCGCCGCGGCGACGGCATCGCCGGCACCGGCCAGCTGCCCGCCCAGCTGCCCGCTGAGCCCGCCCAGCGCGCCGGCGCCCGGGCCGGCCCCGGACTCCCGGATCCTGCGGGCCGCCCGGCACACCGGGCACCAGGCGCACTCGGGCGCCTCGGCCGACGCCGCCAGCAGCTCCGGCGGCGACTCGGTCGTGGCCGTGCCCCAGACGTCGCCGGGCTCGGCCGGCTTGTGCGCCTGGAACGCCCGCCGCACCTGGTCGCTCAGCTCCCGGCGCATGCTGCGGACGCCGGACCGGACCAGCCAGCGCTGGATGTCGTCGGTCAGGTCCCGCTGCCCGCCGGGGACGACGCGGGCGTCGCGAGCGTCGCGGACCTCGCGAGCGTCGCGACGCTCGCCGTCGGCGGCACCGCCGCGATCCTGGCCATTGTTGCCTGCCAGCCCGGT
>Ga0335075_10012381_pt1 | contig 12889 bp, 13 predicted proteins | sample Lox_Sample_24_FD_206723 | JGI IMG/M metagenome (GOLD analysis project Ga0335075, IMG submission 206723) | Soil microbial communities from Loxahatchee National Wildlife Refuge, Florida, United States - Lox_Sample_2.4 | ecosystem: Environmental > Terrestrial > Soil > Wetlands | place: USA... | reverse complement strand
TGTGGAACGGGACGATCGGGAACTTCACCCCGAAGCCGAAGAACAGGGCGAGGAACAGGAACGCCTGGACGGTCGTCGCGAGCCCGTGCCCGGCCGCGTAGACCGCCGAGTAGTCGAACGAGGTCGCTCCCGAGTAGAAGACGAGGGCCAGCAGGCCCACCAGCATGACGATCGACGCGACGTGGGTGTAGACGAAGAACTTCAGCGCCGCGTACCGACGGTTCGGCCCGCCCCAGTACCCGATGATGAAGAACATCGGGATGAGGACCGCTTCCCAGAACAGGAAGAACAGGAGGATGTCGAGCGCGACGAAGACGCCGAAGCAGCCGAGGCACGTCAGGATCACGAGCCCGAAGTACGCCGCCGGCCGCTTCGTCTCGTGCCAGGAGTAGATCACCGTCGCGATCTGGAGGATCGCGGTGAGCAGGATCAGGACGAGGGAGATCCCGTCGACGCCGACGGTGTAGTTGACGTTGAACCACGACAGGTGCACCCAGGCGTACGACTCGGACTCGGCGAACCCCGGGACGAGGGCGCTCGAGTAGCCGGGCCAGCCCGGGAAGGCGAGGAACAGGAGCCCGACCTCGATCGCGAAGAGGGCGGAGACGCCGAGCGCCACCCAGCGGGCCCGCGCTCCGGCGAGGAACGTCGCGACCGTCCCGGCGAGGAGGGTGGCGAGGATGATCGAGATCAGCGGCAGCATCTACCCGCCTCCGAACCGGGCGAGCAGGAGCGGCGCGATGACGAGCAGGATCGCGAAGACCACGAGGAGGCCCGCGACGACGTAGGCCGCGTAGTCGGAGACCAGGCCGGACTGCATCCGACGCAGCCGGTCGGACATCGCGCCGAAGATCCGCTCGAAGCCGCGAACGGTCCCGTCGATGACGTAGCGGTCGAAGAAGTCGGCCGCCCGGGAGATCGTGTAGACGCCCTTCGCCCCGACCCAGTCGTAGCCGTCCTTCATGTAGTAGCGGTTGAGGAGGAGCCGGCGCCACGGCTGGGCGAAGCTCGACTCCGCGAGCACGAACACCCGGCCGTTCCCCCACAGGCGCCAGGCGAGCAGGATCCCGGCGGCGGCGAGGAGGACGCTCACCGACGAGAGGACGAGGTCGGGGACGGGGTACATCGGCGGGATCCCCGTGGCGCCGCTGCCGTTCAGGAGCAGTCCCTGGAAGCCGGGCAGGAAGACGAACAGTCCGGCGACGATCGCGAACGCGGAGAGGACGAGGAGCGGCACCGTCATCACCCACGGACCCTCGTGGGCGGCGGGGAGCGTCGGATCGCGCGGGCGGTCGCCCGAGAACGCGAGGAACCAGGCGCGGAAGATGTAGTACGCGGTGAGGAACACCGCGGCGAGCGCGAGGACGAAGAACGGCCAGTAGAGCGGGTGGCTCCCGAGCTGCGAGTAGACGGACGAGAGGATGTCGTCCTTGCTCCAGAAGCCGGCGAACGGCGGGATCCCGGCGAGCGCGAGCCCCCCGATCGCGAACGCCGCCGCCGTGATCTTCATCGGCTTCTTGAGCCCGCCCATCTTGAACAGGTCCTGCGTGCCGATCGCGTGGATGACGGAGCCGGCGGCGAGGAACAGGAGCGCCTTGAAGAACGCGTGCGTGAACAGATGGTACAGTCCGACCATCGCGAAGCCGGCGCCGACGGCGAGCACCATGTAGCCGAGCTGGCTGATGGTCGAGTACGCGATCACCCGCTTGATGTCCGGGTGGACCACGGCCATCGTCGCGGCGAAGAACGTGGTGAATCCGCCGACGGCGACGATGGCGAGCTGGTCCGTCGCCGTGAACCCGATGAACAGGCTCGTGACCGCGAGGAGGTAGACCCCCGCGGCGACCATCGTCGCCGCGTGGATGAGCGCGGAGACGGTCGTCGGGCCCTCCATGGCGTCCGGCAGCCAGACGTGGAGCGGGAACTGGGCGCTCTTCCCCGCCGCGCCGCCGAGGATCATGATCCCGGCGACGGTGAGGAGCATCGGGCTCCCGCCGGTCGCGCCGGTGAGGAACGGCTGCGCGCCCTGGACGAAGACGAAGCCGTTCGCGGCCCAGCCGCCCGAGCCGGCCGGTCCGGCGGTCGCGTAGACGGAGAAGTAGATGAACATCCCGAGGAGGAACATGATGTCGCCGATCCGCGTGACGAGGAACGCCTCCTTCGCCGCGCTCGCGGCGCTCGGCTTCTCGTAGTAGAACCCGATGAGGAAGTACGAGCAGACCCCGACGAGCTCCCAGAACAAGAAGAACTGGAGCAGGTTGTTCGCGAGGACGAGGCCGGACATCGCCGCCAGGAACAGCGACAGCTCGGCGTAGTAGCGGGGCAGCCCGTGGTCGTGGTGCATGTACCCGATCGAGTACAGCATGACGAGGAACCCGACGACCGTCACGACGACGAGCACGAGGCTCGAGATCGGGTCGACGAGCGTCCCCATCACGAGCGAGAAGCCGTTCGGGAACGTCCCCGGGGCGCCCGCGAGGTGGAACCAGGTGATCTGGGTGTTCGTGTAGTTCCCGGGGCTCATCGCCTCGCCGAACGCGATCAGCACCCCGAGGACCATCGCCGCCCCCGAGAGGGCGACCGCGAGCCAGCCGCCGTACTCGAGCGACTTCAGCCGGTTCCCGGCGAGCCCGACGACGACGAACGACGCGACGAACAGGAGCGGGACGAGGAACGCCCAGGGGAACAGACCGCTCAGCGAGACCGTGTTCGTCCCCTCCTACAGTTTGAGCTCGTTCGCCTGGGCCACGTTGATCGATCCCTTGAGGCGGTTCAGGGCGAGGACGATCGCGAGCCCGACCGCGATTTCGGTCGCGGCGAATCCGATGAGCACGACGGCGATCGCCTGGCCCGTGAGCCCCGTGCTCGCCCCCGCGAACGCCCCGAAGTACACGAAGTTGAGGATCGCCGCGTTCATCCCGATCTCGATCGAGATCAGCAGCAGGATGAAGTTCCGCCGCGTGAGGATCCCGAACAGCGAGATCCCGAGCAGCCCCGCGGAGAGGACCAGGAAGCCCGCGAGGACGAGCGTCGTCACTCGCGGCCCTCCCGGACGAGGTAGATCGCCCCCGAGACGGAGGCGAGCATGATCAGCCCGAGGAGGAGGAGCCAGGGGCCGTTCGTCTGGAAGAGGTTCGTGGAGAGGTAGCTCGGGTCGTAGTACCGGATCGGCTGCTCCGACGTCCCGAACTCGGAGACGGCGGAGACGAGGAAGATGAACGTCACGAGCGCGAGCGCCATCGGCGTGGCGCCGATCCCCGTCGCGGCCTCCCGGGCGAAGATCCGCTTGCGGGTCACCATGATCCCGAACAGGAGGAGCACGGTCACGGCGCCGGCGTAGACGCCGAGCTGCAGTACCCCGAGGAACGGCGCGTCGAGCAGGAAGTAGATCGCCGAGAGGTCGACGAAGAAGATCGCGATCCACAGGATCGTGTGGACGAGCTCCCGGACCAAGAGCGCGGCCGCTGCCGTGACGAGGGCGATGAGCGCGAGGAAGAGGAACGCGATCTCCTCGAGGCTCACCGGTGCGTCCCCCAGAAGAGGCACTCCTTCGGACAGACGCTGATGCACGTGCCGCAGCGCACGCAGTCCGAGTCGTTCACGACCGGCTCCTTCCAGATCCGCTTCGGAGCCTTCTCCCCGGGCTTCGGCTCGGTCTTCGGGATGTCGAGCATCGTGATGCACTGCGTCGGGCAGTCCCGGGCGCACGCGTTGCATCCGATGCAGAGCGGCGGGTCGAGCAGGATCGCGTCCTCGTTCGCCGGCCGCGCGAGCCGGATCGGGTTCATCGGGAGCTTATGCTGGAAGATCTCGAGGAGCTTCTCGGGCGAGTAGATCATGTCGGCCCGCTTGGTCGCCGACAGCTCGTAGCGGGTCGTCATCGTGAGGCAGCCCTCGGGGCAGGCGTCCGAGCAGAACCCGCAGTAGCTGCACTTCCCGTAGTCGATCTGCGGGCACTTCTTCGGGTGCTTCGGGTCCCCGCCCGGGACCGTCACCATGTCGATGCAGAGGTCGGGGCAGGAGAAGGCGCAGAGATTGCAGCTGATGCACGTCGCGATGTTGAGGGCGTGCACCCCCCGGTAGTTGTCCCAGACCTGCCCGACGCCGAGCGGCTTTCCCGAGGCGACCTTCACCTGGTCCCGGAACGTCGGGTCTTCGAGCCGCTCGTACGGGTAGACGATCGTCGACGGTCGCCGCAGGCTCTTCGCGAACTGCTTCGCCGCCGTCGCCATCGGGCGGGCGACCCAGAGGATCGGGTTCTCGTCCGGCTTCTCGGTCGCGTTCACGTCGCCGGCCATCTCGAACCTACACCCCTCCCACCGACGGGACGCAGCCGAAGACGGGCAGGCACTTCACCGTGACGAGCACCGCGGCGAGGAAGACGGCGGCGAGGCTGAGGGGGATCATCCGGTTCCAGCCGACCCGCAGGAGCTGGTCGGTCCGCACGCGCGGCAGCGCCGCCCGGATCCAGACGAACAGCCCGAAGACGAGGTAGGTCTTCACCATGAACCAGAAGATCCCGGCCAGCGGGAACGAGGTGAGCGATCCCGGCACCCAGCTCGGCATCGTCCACCCGCCGAGGAACAGCAGCACCACGAGGATGCTGCCGACGAGCGCCCGCAGGTAGTCCGCGAGCATGAAGAACGCGAACAGCATCCCGCCGTACTCCGTGTTCCACCCCTCCACGAGCTCCGCCTCGGCCTCGGGCAGGTCGAACGGGATCCGCTCCATCTCCGCGAGCATGCCGGCGACGAAGACGATGAGGGCGACGAACAGCGGGCCCCAGAACCAGTAGTTCTGCTGCTCGTAGACGATCGTCGTGAGGTCGAAGCTCCCCGACACGATCACGACGGCGACGACCGCGAGGAGGATCGGCACCTCGTAGGCGATCATCTGGGCGGCCGAGCGCATCCCGCCCATGAGCGAGTACTTGTTGTTGCTCGACCACGCGCTCACGAAGATGAACAGCGGCGCGAACGAGAAGATCGCGAGCGCGAGGAGCAGGGTCAGCGGGAGCGCGCCCGAGTTCCAGCCCGAGGAGATCGGCAGGATCCCGAAGATGATGAGGGACGTCACCATGTACGCCATCGGGCCCGTGTAGAACCCGAGGGCGTCGGCCTCTTCGGGCTGGAAGGTGTTCTTGCGGAACAGCTTCAGCCCGTCCGCGAAGTTCTGGAGCAGCCCGGCGTAGCCGACGTGCATGGCCCCCCGGCGGTCCATGAACCGTCCGAGCAGCTTGCGTTCCCACCAGATCAGCACGATCGTGTTGATCATGCTCGCCGCGAGCAGGATGGCGCCGAAGATCAGCGCCGCGAGCCCGAGGATCGTATCGGGGTTCGTGAGCCAGCCCGAGACCGGCGCCGGGAGCACCGAACCGATGCCGTCGAGCAGCACGCTCGAGAGCGCGAACGAGACCGAGAACAGGGTGACCTGCGACACGCGGACCCTCTCCTACCGGTCGACCTCGCCGACGCAGACGTCGACGCTGCCCATGATCGGCGGGATGTCGGCGACGTGGTACCCGACCAGGTACTGGCGGGCCGCGCTGAGGTTCGCGAACACGGGGGAGCGGAACTTGACGCGGTACGGGTGCTCGCCGCCCTCGTTGACGACGTAGGCGAGCGCCTCTCCGTGCGGCTCCTCGATCGCCGAGAACCCGACCCCCTTCGGGTAGTGGCGCTTCAGGAGGTAGCCCTCGTTGCCGATCGGGGCGTACGGCGCCCCCAGCCACCGCGGGAGCTGCGCCGCGATGACGGGGCCGGGGTGGCGATCGAGCCAGTCGAGCACCTGGCGGAGGATGCGGACCGACTGGCGCATCTCCTCCATCCGGACCAGGTAGCGCGCGGTCACGTCGGCGCCGTCCGCGACCGCGATGTCGAACTCGAGCCGATCGTAGGCCGAGTACGGCCGGTCCTTGCGGAGATCGCGCTTGACGCCCGCCGAGCGGATCATCGGGCCGGTGACGCCGTGCGTGACGCAGTCCGCGGCCTTCAGGACCCCCAGATGGTCGCACCGCTTGCGGAAGATCGTCGAGCCGAGGCACAGCTGGTCGTACTCGACGAAGCGGGCCATCAACCAGTCGAGGACGCCCCGGGCGCGGTCGGAGAACCCGGGCGGGAGGTCGTTGCGGACCCCGCCGACCCGCATGTACTCGTACGTCATCCGGGCGCCGGTATAGCTCTGGAACAGGTCGAGGACGAGGTCGCGGTCCCGCATCCCGTAGAGGAACGGGCTCATCAGGCCGAGGTCCTGGACGAACGCGGCGTACCACATGAGGTGGGAGCCGATCCGCTGGAACTCGTCGCACAGGACCCGGAGGTACTCCGCCCGCTCCGGCGGCTCGATGTGGAGCGCCTCCTCCGCGCCGAGGATGTAGAGGTGCTCCCAGGAGAAGCCGGCGACGTAGCAGCACCGGTCCATCAGCGTCACGACCTCGTTGTAGTGGCGGTCCTCGCTGATCTTCTCGATCCCCCGGTGGAGGTACCCCATCTCGGGGTCGCAGTCGAGGATCGTCTCCCCGTCGATGCGGACGCGGAGGTTCCACAGGCCGTGCGTCATGGGGTGCTGGGGCCCCATGTTGATCCACATCTCAGACACGGCGCGACTTCACCTCCAGCTCCTCGGGTTCGTGGAGCTTGAACGAGCGCAGCAGCGGGTGGAAGGCGTAGCCGTCCGGCATCAGGAGGTGGCGCAGGTCGGGGTGGTGCTCGAACGTGATGTCGACGAGCTCCCACGCCTCGCGCTCGTGCCAGTTGGCGCTGGGCCAGATCGCGCACGCGGTCTCGATCCGCGGGTCGTCGGCGGGCAGGTCGGCGGAGAGCAGCACGTAGCGGCGGGCCGCATCGGACCAGAGGATGTAGACGACCTCGCGGTGGTCGACCCAGTCGATCCCGGCGACGGTCGAGCAGTGCCCGAAGGTGAGATCGTCGCGCATCGCGCGGAACAGGTCGAGCGCGCCCTCGCGACGGAACCGGACGCGGCCGAGCGTCTCCGGGAACGGTTCGACGCCGAGCAGCCGGTCGCCGAGCCGCGGCGCGAGGTAGGCCGCGAGCTCCTCGGGGGTCTGGGGCTGCGACGTCATCGACCCGGGCGGACCGTCCGCCTACTCCTTGCGCTCCCGGATGAGCTCCTCGAGCTTCAGGATCCCTTCCAGCATCGCCTCGGGGCGCGGCGGGCATCCCGCGATGTACACGTCGACCGGGACCAGCTTGTCGACGCCGGGGACGACCGAGTAGGCGGTCCGGAACGGGCCGCCGCCCGTCGCGCAGTTGCCCATCGCGATCACCCACTTCGGCTCGGGCATCTGCTCGTAGAGCGTGATCAGCTTGTGCGCGACCTTCCACGTGACCGTCCCGTTGACGATCATGAGGTCGCACTGGCGCGGCGACGACCGGGGCACGACCCCGAACCGCTCGGCGTCCCACCTCGCGCCGAACGCCGCGGCGAACTCGATCGCGCAGCAGGCGAGCCCCCAGTGGAGCGGGAACAACGAGTTGCGACCGGCCCAGTTGAACACCGGACGGATCACCCTCGACTGCCCCTGCTCGGCGATCAGCGCGCCGAGCGCCTCCTTCGCCGCCGGGATGAACTCCTTGGCCCGGAGCGCTTCGATCTCCACGAACGGGACGGCCGGCGCCTCCGCCATCGGAAGGTCGGCCCCCATCGGGAGCCCGAGGGTCGCGGGGGCCGGCTTGGCGGCGCCCGCCGGGACCGGTGCCGCGCTCATACCACCCACTTCCGCTCGCCGCTCAGCGCGTAGTAGATACCGGTGATCGCGAGCGCCGTGAACCCGACGGCGATGAAGACCGGGTACCAGCTCGAGTTCGATCCGCGGAACGTGAGACCCCACAGCGCGAGGATGAAGCCGAGGACATCGACGGCGACGAAGACGATCGCGAAGGTGTAGTGCTGGGTCGGGAAGTCGATCTGGGCCTCGCCCTCGGCCTCCTCGCCGCACTCGTAGGTCGTGCGCTGGAGGTACGACTTGCGTCGGCGCGCCCCGAGCGTGCGGTTCGCGACGATCGAGCCCACGCCGAACGCCCCGGCGATCACGACGAACACCAGGAACGTCGTCACGCCCGCGTCCACCGAATCCACCTCACGCCCGGCAAGTGGCGTCCAAAGGACCCCCTGTCGCTATTTAACCCCGCCCCGACCGACCTCGAGCCCGGGTCGATTTGTCGCCGGGCGCATCGCGCGCGCGACGTGCTCCGCCGCCGTTCCGACCGAGCGTCCCGAGCCGTTATGCGAACGGACTCCTCGGGGCGGCCGATGGTCGCGGACGGGTTCCGCTCCCCGCTCGCCCTCTCGGGTCGCTACATCGAGCTCGTGCCGCTGTCGCTCGATCACGCGGCCGAGCTGGCGCGGGCGGCCGCGGACCCCGAGGTCGGCCGGTTCCTGCGCGATCCCCCGGGTCCGACCGAAGCGATCACCGCGGCTCTCATCCGGCTCGTCCTCGCGGACCAGGCGAACGGGACCGACCTCGCCTTCGCCACCCGGCTCCGACCGGCAGGTCCGGCGATCGGCATGACCCGGTACCTGCGGATCGACCGGCCGAACCACGCGGTCGAGATCGGCGGCACCTGGATCGACCCCCGGTACTGGCGGACCCCGGTGAACACCGAGTCGAAGCTCCTGCTGCTCCGCCACGCCTTCGACGACGAGCGCGTCCATCGGGTCCAGATCCAGACCGACCTTCGGAACGAGCGTTCCCAGCGCGCGATCGAACGGCTCGGCGCGGTGCGCGAGGCCGTCCTCCGCGAGGACGTACGGCTCAGGACGGGTTACGTGCGCTCGTCGGTGATCTACAGCATCCTCGAGTCCGAGTGGCCCGCGGTCCGCCGCCGGCTCGAGGAGGCGCTGGCGCGGCCCTCGAACCTTCCGCCACCGGCCCCCGGGGCCGATCGCACCACGGCCCCCGCGGGGCGACCGTGACGGGGCTCGCGTTCCGCCCGCCCGTCCTCCTCGCCGGGTCGCACGTGCGGCTCCTCCCGCTCGCCCGGGAGCAGATCCCCGAGCTCGCCGAGGCCGGCGCCGACGACGAGATCTGGCGGTACCTGCGCATCGGCCCGGGACGGGACGTCGCCGAGATGACGGCGCTCGTCGACCAGATGCTCGACGACCAGCGCGCCGGCTCGGTCCTCCCGTTCGCCGTGGAGCGGCGATCGACCGGACGGCTGGTCGGCATGCTCCGGTTCTTCCACATCGACCGGGCGAACGCGCAGGTCGAGGTCGGCACGTGGCTCCACCCGTCGGTCTGGCGGACGGCCGTCAACACGGAGGCGAAGCTGCTCGCGCTCGCGTACGCGTTCGAGGGCGAGGGCATCCACCGCGCGATGCTGAAGACCGACCTTCACAACGCGCGGTCGGCGGCCGCCATCGCGCGGATCGGCGGAGTCCGCGAGGGGACGATCCGCGAGCACATCCGGCGCCCCGACGGCCAGTACTCCTCCTCGATCGTCTTCAGCCTCCTCGCGCCGGAGTGGCCCGCGGCCCGCGATCGGCTCCGCGCGCGGCTCGATCGCGGCGCGTCCCCCGCCTGAGGCGGAACCCTTTATCGGGCGGCCGGGTCGTCCGCAGCCCCGATGGCCCCTCGGCCCGCCGCCGGTCCGCCCTCCTCGGGGCATCACCGGGGCTCCCGAGGGGCCCCGATGCTGATCCTGGCCGCGCTGGCCGTCGCCGTGGGGGTCGGTGCCGCGCCGGCACTGGCCGCCGGGGGCTCCGCGTCGGGCGGCGCGGCCCCGTCGGGATCGTCGCCCTACCCGACGTGCTACACCACGCTCGTGAACGGAACCCCGACGTGCCTCGGGGCACACGTGGTCTACGATCCGGTCGACGGGTACCTCGTCGACTACATGCTGTGCCTCGGGGGGCCGACGCTGTTCGAGTCGTGCACCTGGACGTACGCCAACGGGAGCTGGACCAACATCACGGCGACCGACGGTCCGAATCCTCCCGGGTTCCTCGATCCGGGGTTCGTCTGGGACGCGGCGGACGGCTACGCCCTGCTCTTCGGGGAGCTCAGCTACCCGTTGGGCCATCGGGGCCTCGACGCGTGGTCGTTCCGCGGCGGGGTGTGGACCAACCTCACGGTGCCCACGCCCGAGAGCGCGATCTGGTTCGCCACCGAGGCGGCGTACGACTCGACGCTGGGCGAGGTCGTCGCGCTGTGGGCGCCGGGGCCGTACTACCTCGGCACCGCGGGGGTGACGAGCTGGGCGTACCGGGCCGGTCGGTGGACGAACCTCACCGGGCTCGCCGCGCCCCCGAAGCTCGGGCAGTCGCTGCTGATCGACGATCCCGCCGTGGCGGGCCTGCTGGCGTACGGGGGGTTCGGGGTCAGCGGCGCGTGGCAGCCCGCCACCTGGGAGTTCGCGAACGGCACCTGGACGAACCTCACGTCCGCCGCGACCCCCCCGGCCGACGTGGTGGGTTCCGCGCTGGCGTACGACCCGTTCACGGGGCAGGTGATGCTCGTCGGGGGCCAGATCGAGTCGTGCGCCTCCGGGGTCTGTCCGGTCCTCGCCTTCATGTGGCTCTTCGGCGGCGACGCCTGGGTGAACGTCACCGGATCGGTCGCGGGTCCGTTGCCGATCGAGGCGGACGGGATCCTGGTCGCGAACCCGCCGGGCGGGCAGATGATCGAAGGGTTCGGGACCGCGAGCGTGGGCGGGACGGCGCTCGCCAACGTCGACACCCCCCAGTCGCACCTCTACCTGTACGCGAACGGGGCCTGGTCGTCGGTGGCGGCGAGCTCCGCCGCGGGACCGGCCCCCCCGACCGTGCTCTGGATCGCCGTCGGCGCCGGGGTGGCGGTCGCCGCCGTCGCCGCGTGGGCCGGTCTGCGGCGCCGCTAGCCCCGCGGGAACGCGGGCGCTCGCTTCTCCCGGAACGCGCGGATCCCCTCGGGCAGCTCGACGCCCTGCGCCGCCTCGACCGCCGCCCGCCGCTCGAGCATCATCTGGCTCTCGAGGCTCCCGCCGAACGCCGACACGAGGAGGCGCTTCGTCCGCCCGTAGGCGAACGTCGGGCCCGCGGCGAGCTCCTCGGCCCGCGCCCAGGCGCGCCGCTCCAGATCGGCGGGGGCCACGACCTCATGGACGAGGCCCAGCTCGCGGGCGCGGGCCGCCGGGACGCGCGCCGACGTGAACAGTAGCTCCTGGGCGAGCCCGAGGCCGAGGAAGTGCGGCAGGAAGTACGTGAGCCCGCCGTCCGGGACCGCGCCCAGCGACGGGAACGCCGGGACGAGCACCGCCGCCTCGGAGGCGATGCGCCAGTCCGCGGCGAGCGCGAGCGAGAGTCCGCCCCCGGCCGCGACGCCGGGGAGCGACGCGACGACCGGCTTCGGCATGCCGACGATCTCGCGGATCGCGAGCTCCTGGCCGGCGGTGAGGTCGTGGAACAGCATCGCGAGCTCGCCCCGCGCCCGGTGCTCGTCCATCGTCGCGACATCCCCGCCGGCCGAGAAGGCACGGCCCTCGCCCGTCAGGATCACCGCGCGGACCGCGCGGTCGAGCGCGGCTGCTTCGAGGGCGCGCTTGAGCGCGGCGAACGTCGGGAGGTCGAGCGCGTTGAGCCGATCGGGCCGGTTCAGTCGGATCTCGAGGACGGCCTCGCGGCGGGTGGTGCGCACCGTGTCGGTCATGGACGGGGGCGCGACCGCGGCCGCTCGGATATAGCTGCGCGCCGGGCGCGGCCGCTACGGGTTCCCTTCGGCGGGGGGTTTGCGTCGGGCCGCCGGGACGGTCGGGTCCCCCGACGTCGACGGCGGGGGGGACGGGGGCGGCGGCAGCCCGTGGGAGGGGGACGGCGGCGTCGCCGGCGTCACGTGGCGGCCGGCGCCCGGCGGCGCCGGGGCGATCTCCTCGGCGTCGGGGAGGTCGGGCTCGGCGGCGCCCTTCGGGGCGCGGTACGGGGTCAGCATCGAGGTCGACTCGTCGGACTCCGCCTTGATCTCGTCCTCGATCGACTTGATCTCGGTCATCAGCTCGTCCTGCTTCGGGATCGGGCCCAGGATGCTGTCCATCGATCCGATCCGCTGCTCGAGGTCGTCCAGCGAGGAGAGCGGCCGGTCGGGCACCTGCCGGCTCGTCCCGAGGTAGTCGGAGGCGCCCTCCATGAGGCGCGAGAACTCGAACGGGAAGAGGATCTTGGTCGCCTGGCCGTTCCCCACGCTGGTGAGCGTGTCGAGCGAGAGGACGGTGAGCGCCTTCGCGTCGAGCGTGCCGGCCCCGAGGGCGAGGATCCTGAGGCGCTGGGACTCGCCCTGCGCCTGGAGGATCGTCGCGACCCGGGCCCCCTCGGCCTCGAGGATCTGGGACTGCCGGACCCCTTCGGCCTGCAGGATGCGCGAGCGCTTCTGGCCCTCGGAGACGAGGATCGCGCTCCGCTTCTCCCCGTCGGCCCGCAGGACCGCGGCGCGCCGCTGGCGTTCGGCCGACGTCTGCTCCTCCATCGCGGCCTTGACCGGCCCGACGGGGTCGACCTCCTTGATCTCGACCGCATCGACCCGGACGCCCCACTTGTCGGTCGCCTCGTCGAGGATGTCGCGGAGGCGGGTGTTGATCCGCTCGCGGTTGTACAGCACCTCGTCGAGCTCCATGTCGCCGATGATCGACCGGAGCGTCGTCTGGGCGAGCGCGACCGTCGCGACGTGGTAGTCCTGGACCTGGAAGATCGCCTTCGGGGCGTCGACGACCTTGATGTAGATGATCGCGTCGACGTTCGTCGGCGAGTTGTCCTTCGTGATCACTTCCTGGCGGGGGACCTCGAGCACCTGCGTCCGCAGATCGATCCGCAGCACGCTCGCGAACGGGACGACCCAATTGAACCCGGATGGGAGGATCTTCTTGTACGCGCCGAACAGGATCACGATCCCCTGCTCGTACGG
>Ga0335075_10012380_pt1 | contig 12889 bp, 15 predicted proteins | sample Lox_Sample_24_FD_206723 | JGI IMG/M metagenome (GOLD analysis project Ga0335075, IMG submission 206723) | Soil microbial communities from Loxahatchee National Wildlife Refuge, Florida, United States - Lox_Sample_2.4 | ecosystem: Environmental > Terrestrial > Soil > Wetlands | place: USA... | reverse complement strand
GCCTGCCGGCGCTCGCGCAGACCTACAAGGCGAGCCTGGTGACCGTCCGGCTGGCGCTCGCCCGGCTCCGGCAGGAAGGACTGATCATGTCCCAGCAGGGCGTCGGCAACTTCGTCCGCGAGCAGCCTCCGGTCCGCCGCTACGGCATCGGCCGCTACAGCCGCTCCGTCTGGGCCGGCACACAGCCGCAGCGGCTGCTCGACGCCGAGGGCGCCCGGCAGGGCCGAGCCGTCGGCCAGGAAACCGAGACCGACCAGGTACCCGCGCCCGCCTGGGTCGCCGACCGGCTGGCCGACGTCAGCGAGGGCGACCTGGTGCACGTCCGCCGACGGGTCACCACGATCGACGGGGTAGTCAACCAGTCGGCCGACAGCTACTTCGCCGTCGCGACCGGCGAGCGCAACCCCGACCTGCTCACCGGGCGGGGAGCGGGCGGCCACATCGCCCGCATCAACGCGGTATCGCCCGTCACCGAGGTCCAGGAGGAGGTCACCGCCCGGATGCCGTCCAGCCCGGAGGCCGCCCGGCTGGACATCCCCGAGGGCACCCCGGTCTTCGACGTCATCCGCACCTACCACACCGCCGAGGGCGCGCTCGACGTCGCCAGGTTCATCATCCGCGCCGACATGGCCGCCTTCGACTACCGCTTCCCCGTCCCCGACTAGGCGGCCAGCGCCGCGCCAGTGCACGGTGCTCACAGCCGTTTCAGGGCCGCGGCGACCCTCCGCATCGTCTCGGGCCTGGATTTCGCCCAGCCGGAAGCACCGGGCTTCCATCTCGGCACGGGAAATGGAGGCACCTGCGCCCCCGGCGCTCGCAATGGCAAGGTCTCCCGCGCCGCGTGCTCCGGCCTCCGCGCCGTGGCGCCTTCCCGGGGACTTGGACTGGTCATCGCGATCGTGCTCCTTCGCATCTCAGGGCACGCGGGGTGGTCCCGCGCGGCAGCGTGGTACGCGCGTCAGCCGCCGGTTGCCGGCCGCTCGTCGGCCGGGGCCAGCGGCTTGCCCCGGTTCTCCAGTTCCACGGCGAGGTCAACTCGCAGCGTGTCTAGCTTGACCGCCAGCACGTCCAGCCCGAGCGCGCGGTGGTTGTCATACAGCACGCGGGCGGCGTCATGGGCGGCGCGCAGCGCCTGGTCACTGAGGCTGTCGAACATGTCAGGTACTCCTTCCGGCCGCCCGCCCGGCACGGGCGGCTCGCTTTCCGCCAGGCGGGTCAGGGGATGAAGCCGGCGGCCGGGGCACCAGGCGCATCCGTGGCCGCCTCCAGCAGCGCCCAGACGACCTTGGCGCCGTCGTAGCTGAAGTGCCCCCAGCGCTGGCTGAGGGCCTCGACCAGCAGCAGGCCGCGCCCGTTCTCGGCGTCCGCGCCGGGGTCTGCGGCCTGCGCGGGAGGCTGCGGGCTGGCGTCCCAGACGAAGACCACGACCTGGCCCAGGTCGGAGACCAGCCACATCCGCACGGCGTCGTGCCCCGTCGCGCGGGAGGCCCGGACCCCGTTGGTAACCAGCTCCGACACCACGAGTTCGAGGCTCTCGCTGAGCGCGGCCAGGCCCCATTCCAGCAGGACGAGGCGGGCGTGCAGCCGGGCCGACGGCACCGCGCCGGCCAGCGCGCCCAGTTCGAGGAAGGTCCGGTACGGCCACTGCGCGGCGAACGGCGCGGCCCGCGCCGCGCCCGCCGGGGCGGCCGGGGGCCGGTCGTGGTGGCGGGGAGCTGGCTGGCCTGCGGCAAGACGAGGGTGCCCGCCCGTGTGCTGCGTCCGGTTGCTCGTCTTGCAGTGCATGGTCGTGTCCTTACTGCGTCCCTGCGGCCTGGTCCGTTGTGCTCACGTGGCGGCTCCCGTGCCGCCGGCGGGCTGCACCTGGTGCCGGGTGAGGTCGAGTCCGGCCAGGACCAGGGCGGCCTCGATCTCGGAGGTGCGGCGCGGCCCGAGGCCCCGGATCATGCGGAGCTGGTGCCTGGTGTACAGGTCGACCACGTCGCCGACGGTGCGCGGCGGGTCGAACGGCGCGTCCTGCGCCCACGACAGAGGGTTGAAGCTGCGCATCGACAGGACCGAAAGAAGGCACTCAACCGGGCAGTCAGGGCGAACCGGCCCATGGTGGGGCACCATGGTTCGGGGCGCTGTCAGGAGCCGCTCAGCCATGGCCCGCCTGCCCTGCCTTCGCCGGGCGCAGGAGCGACATCGCCCGGGTGACCGCCTCGACCACCGAGCCGGCGATGCTGGCCGGGTCGGCGGGCTGGCCCCAGGGTTTCGTTTCGGAGGCGGTAGCGGCGGTCTCCGCCCAGTAGTCGCGTGTCCAGGTCAGGCCGCCTTCGTCGGTGACGCAGACCTGCCCGCCGCCGTCCCCTGGCCCGGGAACCGTGGCGATGATCTCGGCGAAGGTGTCGAAGGCGGTCTCGTCGCAGTAGACCGCCAGCTCCACCTCCAGGCCCCGGGCTCTCAGCTCCAGGCCGACGATGCCCTTGAACGTGACGTTCTCTAGCTGGTGCCCGGCCCCAAGGCGCGGCTGCGGCCGGCTGCGGCCGGTCAGCAGGACGGTGGCCAGGTCAGCGGTCAGGTCCGGGTCGGCGTCGTCCGCGGACCAGGGGCAGTACTCCCACTCGGCACTGCCGCCCTCGCCGACCGCCAGGGTGCAGCGCGCCCCCGGCCAGGCGATGTCCAGGCGGCCTTCCCCGTCGGCGGGCGCGCGGACGTCGAGGCCGGCGCCGGTCAGGCCGTCGGCGACCAGGCGCAGCAGCTCGCCCGGCGCGGTGCGATCGGGAAGGCAGGTGGTTGTCACGTCGGGTCGTCCTTCCGGTGAGCGCGGCCGTCGAGCACGGCCAGGTGGGCGAGCAGGGCAGCGGTCACCTGGCTAGGGTCGGCGGGCTGCCCGTCTGGGGGCTGGTAGTGCCACTCGACTTCGATGCCGCCCCAGGTCGCGGTCGTTATCTCGCCGGCGACTTCGACCTGGGATCGGCCGGGGGCCGGCAGCCGGGCGATAACCTTGGCGGCCTGCACTGGGGTGCAGCCGGTGTAGTGGCAATGGGCCGAGCCGTCGTTCTCGGCGCTGACCTCCACGTCGGGCCGGCCGGGCAGGCCGGTCACCTTGAAAACGGCCGGGTCGCGGCCCGGCGGGAAGCTCACCCGGTAGCCGTGCTGCGCCAGCCGGGTGGCCAGCGCCAGCGCCGCCGCGTCCGTCGCCGTCCCGGGAAGCGCCGCTTCCTGCTGGTCAGCCATGGCCTTCGCCTCCTGACGGGAGGGCCGCCCCGCCGGGCAGCAGGTCGCTGAGGGCGTGCGGCTGGCCGAGGATCACCGGGAGCAGCGCCAGGCGCGGGGCCTGGAGCGCGTCGGTCAGTTGCAGGAGCTGGCGGATGTCGTAGATGCCCTGGCGCGTGCCGGCTTCCCAGTACCAGATCGCGCTTTCCGACAGCCCGGTCCGGTCGCCCAGCTCCCGGCGCGACACCCCGGCCGCCGCCCGGTAGATGAGCAGGACCGATTGGAAGTCCAGCCGGGCCAGCGCCTCGCGCATCGGCCCGGTCTCCCACACCCACGTCGCCAGGTCATCACCGGGCTCGGCGAGGTGCTCCCGGTCGAACAGCGCCCGCTCGCACGGGCTGCACATCGTTCCGGGGTTGTACCCGGACAGGCGCGTCTTGCGGCAGGACCCGCAGACCCGCGCGCCGTCTCCCGGCGCGGCCGGCAGCCGGGCGTCCTGGGGCACGGTGCTGGTTTGCGCGCTCACCGGCCCGCCGCCTCCGCTCGCGCCTGCCCTGGGGTGCCGCCCTGGACCAGCGCGAGATGCCCGCCGCCGGGCTCGGCGTGCGTCTGGGCGGCGGGGGCGGCGATCTCGATCACCAGGCGGGCCGGCACGTACGGCAGCGTCAGCGTCATGCCCTCGCCGGGCACGGCCGGCCCGTCAGCCGCCTGCCGACCAGGGCCGGGGGCGTCGTCTGGGGCTGTCTCGACCGCCCCCGCGAGGATGACCAGTTCCCCGGCCGCCTCCAGCGCGTCGTCCAGGCGGGCCGCTACCCGAGGGGAGGGCCGCTTGCGGCCGTGGACGACCTTCGACAGGTGGGAGGCGTCGCACGGCACCCGGCGGGCCAGTTCCCGCAGCGACAGGCCCCGCTCGTCCGCCAGCACCAGTACCCGCGCCCCGAACGGCGTCTCCGCTCGCAGCCGGCGCATCAGCACCAGCCGGTCGTGCTGCGGCAGGCTCTCGTGATCGGCCAGGTCCAGCAGGCACAGCACGTCGGTCTCATAGACCTTCGCGAGCAGGCACAGCACGTACACCGACGGCTTGCGGTCACTGCCGGGCCAGCGCTCCAGCTCGCACAAGTGCGAGCTGCTCATCCCCGCCCGGCCCTCGGGATCGGTCCCCTCACGGGCCGCCAGCTCGTTGAACCGCTCCGCCACCTTGTCCAGCGTCCACCCCCAGGCCAGCCGGTACGCCTGACGCGGGCGCACCGGGTAACGGCGCGTCACCTCGATGGCGATCTCGTCGTAGCTGAACCCCAGGCCGCGCATCCGCTCCCGCAACCTGTCCATCTCGGGCTTGAACCCCTTCGCGCCCGGTCCCGGCGCTCTAGGCGAGGCCACGGCACTGGCCTGGCTCACAGTCGCTACTCCCTTCAAATCCGGTTTACAGTCATGCGGGCGCGATTTGCCGGCTGGAAGCCGACTGCGTTAATTTCCCGGCTTTTCACCAACTCCGCAATAAGCCCATCGCGTTCCGCCTTGCGCGTGGTATTCGCCGGTCGGCCGCCACTGGGACAGGAATACGACCCCGGGGTCAATCAGGTCGAAGCCGTTGAAGAATTCTTGTACCTGGCTGCGGGGCCGCAGGATCAGCGGGGCGCTGGCGTTCTCGTAGGCACCGACTCCGGCGAGCATTCCGGGTTCGCGGTCGTCGCCTGTGACGTGCGAGAGGACCAGGAAGCTGCCGGGGCAGAGCGCGTCCCTGTACGTGGCCACGAGGCCGTAAGGGTCATCGTCCGGGGGCACGAAGTGCAGCACCAGGGTCATGAGCAAGGCGACCGGGCGCGAGAAGTCAATGACGGCCGTCAGGCCCGGATCTTCCAGGATCGTTTCAGGTTCTCGCAGGTCACCGGGCAGGAGGGTGACGCCGGGTACGCCGTCCAGGAGCGCCCTGCTGTGCACGAGGACGCTGGCGTCGTTGTCGATGTAGGCGACCTTCGCCCCGGGATCATGCTGGTGCGCGAGCTGGTGGATGTTTCCCTGGGTCGGCAGGCCCGGCCCGATGTCCACGAACTGGCTGATGCCGCGCTCGGCTGCGAGGTACTGCATGGCCCGCTTGAGGAACTCGCGGTTCTCCAGGGCCGCGAGCGGGACGTCCGGCGCTGCCCCGAGCACGAGCCGGGCGGCTTCGCGGTCGGCCGCGTAATTGTCTTTCCCTCCAAGATAATAGTCGTACATACGCGCAACGCTCGGCGTGGTGACATCAATCTCGTACGGTTCTTCGCCGCTATCGGGCACGGCTTTCCCTCGCTGTTCCCGGACCGCTGCGTGCAATCCGCCGCCATTGCTCATGGTCTTTCCGACCTCCTATTTCGCGGGTGCTTCCCCGCGCATTCCAGCCAATCCGAGATCGGCCGGCTTCAACAGCGCCCGCGAGTGGCAGCGATGTGGCAAAGATGTTGCATCCTGGCCGGCGGCCAGGCCCGCAGCCAGGCAAACCGGCTATGTTGGACGTAACCAGAGGAGGACAGGGCGTGGCGCTCAAGCGGCTGCGGCTGATCCAGCGCCGCAAGGCACTGGGCTTCACGCAGGAGTCACTAGCCGAGGCACTCGGCTGCGAACGAACCACAGTCATCCGCTGGGAACGGGCCGAGACCGAGCCGCAGCCGTGGGTCCGCCCCAAGCTCACCCAGGCGCTCCAGGTCACCCCGGAAGAGCTGAACGAACTACTGGCCGACGTCTCGGACGTGCCCGCAGGGCGCGACGGCTTCACCTTGGTCACGTCCGTCCCGCTGGACTTCTCGCTGTCAGCCGATTACACGGTGCGGATCATGGAAGGCTTCTCAGCACACGACATCGCCAGCAGGCGCGAGGCCCTGGCCGGGCTCGCGGTCATCACCGGGGCGGCACTACTGCACCCGGTCCGCCAGTGGGCCGCCTCCCTCGCCCTGCTGCCCGGAAGCCCGCCCGCCGCCGGCACCGACGAGGTCGCCGAGCTAGAGCAGGCCGTCACCGTGTTCCGCCGCTGGGACGCCTCCGGCGCCGGCGGGCTGCGGCGCAAGGCCGTGGCCGGCCAGCTCAACGCCGTCGCCGAGAGCCTTCACGACCACCACCCGCCCGCGATCAGCCAGCGGCTGTTCCAGGTCACCGCGGAACTCGCGCAGCTAAGCGGCTGGATGGCATACGACCAGGGACTGTACGGCCTGGCCCAGCGGTACTACCTGCTCGCCCTGCACGCCTGCCGCGAAGGCTCCAGCCCCGACCTCGGGGCCAAGGTCATCGGCGACATGACCCAGCTTTCCACCGCGCTCGGCCGCTACGAAGACAGCCTCGGCATGGTCCGCACCGCCCTGTACAGCCTGCCCCGCCAGGCCAGCGGCCTGGTCCGCTCCGAGCTGCTCGGCCTGGAATCGCGCGCCTACGCCCAGCTTGGCGACAGCGAGACCGGCAACGCCGACCGCTCCGCCCAAAGCTGCGTCGCGGTATACGAGGAAGCACCCCGGCACGAAGCCGCCCCGGACTGGATTCACTACATGAACCAGGCCGAAGTCGACTGCCTGGCCGCCAACACCTACATCGAGCTGGCTCTGCGCGCCAGTGACAAGTCCCGGTGGCGGCACTACGCCGCGAAAGGCGAGGTCCACTCCCTGCGCGCCCGCCAGACCCGCAACCAGGGCTACGTCCGCAGCCGGGTCTTCGACGAGATCCGCCTCGCCAAGGTCCGCCTCGCCCAGCGCGAGCCCGCCGAGTCCGCCGCCGTGGGCATGCACGCCGTCCGGCTCGCCGCCGACACCCGCTCGTCGCTCATCGTCAACTGGCTCGCCAAATTCTCCCGCGACCTGACCAGTCGGCATCCCGACGTACCCGAGGTCGCCGGCTTCCGCGAGCAGGCACGCGACTACGTCCGCAAAGCCGCGCCAGCCCGGGTCGGGGACCTGTGATGCCCGGCGCAGGCATCACCTTCCGCAAGCTCGACGGGGAGCAGGCCGCGGCCGACCTCAGCGAGCTGCGCGCCCTGTACACCGAGGTGTACGCCGAGCCGCCGTACGAGTGGGGCCAGGAGCACGCCGACCTGTTCACCGAGCGGTTCGAGGTCCAGCGCCGCCAGGAAGGCTTCTCCCTGGTCGAGGCCCGCGACGGCACCAAGCTGGCCGGCTTCGCCTTCGGCGTCACCCTCCAGCCGACCACCCCGTGGTGGAACAACCTCACCACCACCCTGCCGCCCGAGGTCACCACCGAACGCCCCGGCCGCACCTTCGCCCTGGTCGAAATGCTCGTCCGGGCACCATGGCGGCGGCGGCACGCCGCCCAGGGCATGCACGACCTGCTGCTGCACGACCGCCCCGAGGAACGCGCCACCCTCACCGTGCTCCCGGCCGCCGCGCCCGCCCAGGCCGCCTACGCCAAGTGGGGCTGGCACCGGGTTGCCCAGAAGCGCAACCCGCTACCCGGCTCGCCGCTGTTCGACGTCCTCGTCAAGCAGCTCCGCCTATGAGCGTTCCCCCGTACCGCCCTCGCGCGCTGGCTGCAGTAGCCCGGCCTGGTAGAAGCGCGAGGCGATCAGGCGAATCTCGCCCCTCACACGACTGGGCGAGACTCCACACCGGCGGGCCTCGCTGATCACGGCCGCGTCCAGGTCCCCGTGCTCGGCCACCGACCGGAAAATGGCCAGGGACTGGTGGTTGTAGCTGTCGTACATGCCGCCCGTGCGCTCGTCGCCGATGGCCAGGCAGCCGAACCCGTTGTCAGCCCACCCGACGTAGCCGGGGATCTCCAACCGCATCTTTGGGTCTCGGTCCGCGACATGGTCAAATCCTTCGTCTGGGTGGGCGACGTGCCAGGCGAGCAACTGGTCTTCGTACCCTTCGTGAAGGTCCTCGTTCACTGCCTGCGCCCAGTCGCAGTCTTGGCAGACGGCCGCCGCTAGGCCCCCGAGCTGAGCACTCAGGCTGCCGTCGATGAACGGCCGGTGCAACGCACCTTCCATGCTCCCCAACGTAACGCCGGCAGCGCCTCACAGCCAAGGCTGTTGACGTAGCGCTCCTACTATCTGGGGCGGGTTACACGCCGGTCCATGCCGCTCAACCCAGCGCCAGCTCGAACCAGGTCGTCGCGACCCCGCCACCACGCTGGTAACCCCAGCGGGCCGACAGCGCGTCTACCAGCCGCATCCCCCGGCCGCCCTCCGCCTCGCCGTCAGCGGCCTCAGCGGCGGGAAGCAGCACCGGGACGCCATCCCCGCTACAGTCGGTAACCTCGACCCGCACGACTTTGTCCCCGGCGGCCACGGTCACCGTCACCACGCCGCCCGTCACGGCCGAGCCGCTGTGCTCTACCGAGTTGGTCACCAGCTCGCTGGCCAGCAGGACCGCGACCAACGCGTGCGCGTGAGACTCCCCGAGCGTCTCCGACACGAACGCGCGGGCCGCCCGTACCTGCTCCGGCACGGCCAGGATGGTCACGCTCTGGGAATCCGCCGCCTGGGACATAACCATACCGCCCTCCGGCGTCCGCCCCGGCCGGTCGGTACCAGGCGCGGCGGCGGACGCAGGACGGATGCACCCTCCACTCCGCCCGCCCCGTCAAGCCGGCGCAACGGGCCTTCGCGGACCCTCGTCCGTGGCTCGTCCGTGATCGCGGCCCCCGTCCGTGGCCGTCCGTGCAAAGCCGACGGTCCCCCGCACCGCTCCCCGGCCCCGATTCCCGTCCGCTATGCGTCCGTGGACACCGGGATATGACGATTCACAGCGCGACAAGGTGACACATGCCGGGACAGAGCAGAAACGCCCCGCTAGCACGAGAATTCGCAGCTAGCGGGGCGTTTTCGCAGGGTGTGGCAGGTGTTGGGTTCGAACCAACGTAGGCTGAGCCGACGGTTTTACAGACCGTTCCCTTTGGCCACTCGGGCAACCTGCCGTGCACCGCCGGACTGCGACGGTAGCAGAGAGAAGAATAGCGGACATCGCGAGCGGTTGCGACGCGGACTGCCTGGCAGCCGCTCGCGACCACGGCACGACGAACGCCCGGGCCACGACTGCGTGGCCAAGGTGACGAGCGGCACCATACCCGTCTACCCTGTGGTCCATGCCAAGCGAGTCAAGCTTCGACATCGTGTCCAAGATCGACCGCCAGGAAGCCGACAACGCGCTCAACCAGGCGGCCAAGGAGATCAGCACCCGGTTCGACTTCCGCAACGTCGGGGCGTCCATCGCCTGGTCGGGCGAGAACGGGGTGGAGATCCGCGCCAACAGCGAGGAGCGCGCCAGCGCGGTCCTCGACGTGTTCAAGGAGAAGCTCGTCAAGCGGGGCATCTCGCTGAAGCACCTGGACGCCGCGGAGCCCAAGGTCTCCGGCAAGGAGTACCGGATCGCGATCGCGATCAAGGAGGGCATCACCCAGGAGAACGCCAAGAAGGTGTCCAAGATCATCAGGGACGAGGGGCCGAAGGGCGTCAAGGCCCAGGTGCAGGGCGAGGAGCTGCGCGTCTCGTCCAAGAGCAGGGACGATCTGCAGTCCGTGATCAGCCTGCTCAAGGGCAAGGACTTCGACTTCGCGCTGCAGTTCGTCAACTACCGCTAGCGGCGACGGCTAGCGCGGTCGCGTCGGCGCCGGCTAGCGCGGGCCGGCCCCCGCCAGGCCCTCCAGCCTGCGCACCCGCTCACCCGTGGGCGGGTGGGAGCGCAGCAGCCGGCCGAGCCCGCGCGGCGGGAACGGGCACGCGATCATCAGGTGGCTGGCGGCGGCGAGCGGCCCCCGTCGGCGCAGCGGCCGGGCGGCCGCGCCGGAGTCGATCGTGCGCAGCGCGCTCGCCAGCGCCAGCGGCTCCCCGGTCAGCAGCGCGCCATCGATGTCGGCGCCGTACTCGCGGCCGGGCGGTGACGCGACCTGCAGCAGCAGCAGCGCCGTCAGCGGGCTGATCGCGACCAGCGACGCGAGCCCGGCCGACGAGGAGGAGACCGCCACATCGCGCCGGGTCACGTGCGCGAGCTCATGCGCGAGCACCGCCCGGAGCTCGGCCGGCGAGAGCTCCGCCAGCAGCCCCTCGGTGCAGCACACCGCCGCCGACCGCGGGCCGTAGCCGACGGTGAGGATGTTCGGCTGGGCCGTCGGCGACACGAACAGCCGGGGCATCGGCAGCCGGGCCGACCGCGCGAGCTCCCGCACCAGACGGTGCAGCTCGGGCCGCTCCACCTCGCTCACCTGGCGAGCCCGGAGGGCGGTCAGCACCGCCCGTTCCGAATGAAAATAGGTGATCCAGCCGAGGGCGACGATGAGCGCGCTGACCACCGCGGCGCCGACAAGCCCGAGCCACACCGAGGCGATCGCCACCAGCGCCGCGCACAGCAGGACGGCCAGCAGCGCCGCGCGCAGTCCGTAGCAGCGCACTGCCGCTCCCTCCCGAATCCCGGCCCCGGCCTGAGTCCTCGAGCTTCCGCCCGGCGTGACCGCCGCGAAACAGCAGCTCACCCGGTTAACGGTCGGAGTCGACCCGGAGGTTCCCGCACCGCGACGCCAGCCTATGGCCGGCCCGGCCGGGGTCCGCGCGGCTGCCGAAGAAACAGCGGCGACATTATGGACAAATAACAATAACTTTGTTAGAACGCAGCAGAAAGGTGGCGTGTCCCACACTCGTGGGGACGGCCATGCGGCGCCCGGGTCCGCGTAGAATTTATCCCGTCCCGCACTGAAGCCCCGGCCATTGGGGTGGTGCTGCACGAGGGCGCACGGTCCTGCGTGCGGAGGAGGATTTGGGCTGTGACCAAGCAGGTCCAGGAGCTAGACCACGTAATCATCCGGTTCGCAGGCGACTCCGGTGATGGCATGCAACTCACCGGTGACAGGTTCACCCAGGAGACCGCGGTCTTCGGCAACGACCTGTCCACCCTGCCGAACTTTCCCGCTGAGATCCGCGCGCCGCAGGGCACCCTGCCCGGGGTGTCCAGCTTCCAGCTGCACTTCGCGGACCACGATATTCTCACCCCCGGTGACGCGCCTGACGTGCTCGTGGCGATGAACCCGGCCGCGCTCAAGGCGAACCTGAAGGACCTGCCGAGGGGCATGGACCTGATCGTCAACACCGATGAGTTCACCAAGCGCAACCTGGTCAAGGTCGGGTACGAGAAGAACCCGCTCGAGGACGGCTCGCTCGAGGCCTACAAGCTGCACCCGGTGCCGCTGACCTCGCTGACGGTCAAGGCGCTCGAGGACCAGAACATCTCCCGCAAGGACGCCGAGCGGGCCAAGAACATGTTCGCGCTCGGCCTGCTGTCCTGGCTGTACGGGCGGCCCTCGGAGGGCACGCTGTCCTTCCTCGAGGCGAAGTTCGGCAAGAAGCCGGAGATCTTCAAGGCCAACGTGACCGCCTTCCAGGCCGGCTGGAACTACGGCGAGACGACCGAGGACTTCTCGGTCCGCTACGAGGTCAAGCCCGCCCCGATCGCGCCGGGCAAGTACCGGAACATCACCGGCAACACCGCGCTCGCCTACGGCCTGATCGCGGCCGGCCAGCTGTCGGCGCTGCCGCTGTTCCTCGGCTCGTACCCGATCACCCCTGCCTCGGACATCCTGCACGAGCTGGCCAAGCACAAGAAGTTCGGCATCCGCACGTTCCAGGCCGAGGACGAGATCTCCGCCGCCAGCTCCGCGCTCGGGGCGGCCTTCGGCGGGGCGCTCGCGGTCACCACCACCAGCGGCCCCGGCATGCTGCTGAAGGCGGAGACCGTCGGCCTGGCCGTCTCGGTCGAGCTGCCGCTGCTCATCGTCGACGTGCAGCGGGCGGGCCCGTCGACCGGCATGCCCACCAAGACCGAGCAGGCCGACCTGCTGATGGCGCTGTACGGCAGGAACGGCGAGTCGCCGGTGCCGGTCGTCGCGGCGGCCACGCCGTCGGACTGCTTCTTCGCCGCGATCGAGGCGGCCCGGATCGCGATCACCTACCGGACCCCGGTCATCCTCCTCTCCGACGGGTACCTGGCCAACGGCTCCGAACCGTGGCGCATCCCCGAGATCTCGTCGCTGCCGGACCTGAGCGCCCAGTTCGAGTTCGCCTCGGAGGCCGACAAGCCGGCCGACGGCGGCGACTTCCTGCCGTTCAAGCGCGACCCGAGGACGCTCGCGCGGCCGTGGGCGATCCCGGGCACCCCCGGCCTCGAGCACCGCGTCGGCGGCATCGAGAAGGCCGACGGCTCCGGCGCGATCTCCTACGACCCCGACAACCACGACCTGATGGTCCGCACCCGGCAGGCCAAGATCGACGGCATCGCCGCCAGCATCCCGCCGCTCGAGGTCGACGACCCCTCCGGCCAGGCGAAGGTGCTGGTCCTCGGCTGGGGGTCGACCTACGGCTCGATCGGCGCGGCCGTCCGCCGCACCCGCCGCGAGGGGCACGCGGTCGCGCAGGCGCACCTGCGCCACATGAACCCGTTCCCGGCCAACCTCGGCGAGGTGCTCCGCCGGTACGACAAGGTGATCGTCCCCGAGATCAACCTCGGCCAGCTCGCGCTCCTGCTGCGGGGCAAGTTCCTGGTCGACGTGATCTCCTACAACCGCGTCAACGGCCTGCCGTTCCGCGCGGCCGAGCTGGCCGAGGCGATCGAAGAGGTGCTCGCACATGCCTGAAATTCAAGATCAGCTTTCGTCGAACGGTCCGGGGCGACTCCAGTCCCTCACGCTCGTCCCGCACAAGGGCGGCCTGGGGACCAAGGACTTC
>Ga0335075_10012379_pt1 | contig 12889 bp, 11 predicted proteins | sample Lox_Sample_24_FD_206723 | JGI IMG/M metagenome (GOLD analysis project Ga0335075, IMG submission 206723) | Soil microbial communities from Loxahatchee National Wildlife Refuge, Florida, United States - Lox_Sample_2.4 | ecosystem: Environmental > Terrestrial > Soil > Wetlands | place: USA... | reverse complement strand
TCGGCACTCCGGACTCCACTACAGGACCCCGCAACAGGTCCGCATCGAGTTTCTGGAACGCCAGCCCGCAGCGTGAATTAGCCAAAATTACGCTGTCCGGAAAGCTCGGGGCAGATCAGTCCGGCCAGCTTGCGGTCGCGAGGGCGGTCATCCCTTGACCGCCCCCGCCGTCACGCCTTCCACGATCCGCCGCTGGAAGATCAGCACAAGCACCACGAGCGGCACCGTCACCACGACAGAGGCAGCCGCGATGTCACCCCACGGGATCGAGTAGATCCCGGTGAAGTTCGCGATCCCGACCGGGATAGTCTGCCGGGACGGCGAGGTCATCAGCGACAGCGCGAGCAGCAGCTCGTTCCACGACGCGATGAACCCGAGCAGCGCGGCGGGCACCACCCCCGGCAGCGCGACCGGGATGATGACCGACCAGAGCGTGCGCACCGCCCCGGCCCCGTCGATCCGGGCCGCCTCATCGATCTCCCGGGGGATCGTCCTGAAGTGTGCCCAGAGGATGTAGACCATCAGCGGCAGCGAAAGGCCGATGTAGACGCCGGACAGCCCCTGGTAGGTGTCGATTAGGTGCATGCTGATCAGCACCTCGTACAGCGGGGTGACGATCGAGATCTGCGGGAACATGGACACACCGAGCACCAGGCCGAGCACGACCCCCTTCCCGGGGAGCGGAAGCCGCGCGATCGAGTACGCGGCGAGCGCGGCGAGCACCAGGGCGATCGCGGTCGCGCTCACGTCGACGACCACGCTGTTCAGGATGTAGGGCGTGAAGTCCTTCACCTCGAACACGTTGATGTAGTGCTGCAGCGTGCCGCCGCGGACGGGCAGCCAGGTCGGCGTGAACCTGCTGAGGTCCCGGTCAGGCTCGAAGGAGGTGATGACCTGCCAGGCGAACGGGAACAGCGACCACACCGCGATCCCGGTGACCAGCAGGCCGAACGACCAGCGTTTCCCCTCTCGTTTCGCGCCGCGGAACCGCGGCGGTGAGATGGAGGTCATGCTCAGCCCTCCTGCCGTATGCGCCGCACGATGAAGATCCCGAAGACGCCCGCGATGAGGACCTCGGTAACGAACATCGCGGTCGCGATCATCGAGCCGTAGCCGATCTCCAGTCCGGAGAAGAGGATGTTGTAGGCGTAGGTGGACATCGTCTGGGTGCTGCTGGCCGGGCCCCCTCCAGTCACCACGTACGGCAGGTCGAACACGCGGAACGCGTCGAGTGCCCGCAGCAGCGAGGCGACGAGCAGGGTCGGCATCAGCAGCGGAAGGCGGACCCGCCAGAAGTAATCCCAGGACGACGCGCCGTCGATGCGGGCGGCCTCGCCGAGTGCCGGCGGGATGGTCTGCAGCCCGGCGAGCAGCAGCAGGGCCATGAACGGCGTGGTCTTCCAGATGTCGGCCACCATCAGAGTCGGCAGCGCCAGCGTCGTGGAGCCGAGGAAGTTAACCGGCGAGGACACCAGGTGCAGGGTCACCAGCAGGTAGTTCACGAGGCCGCCCTGGTCGAACAGCCAGCTGAACATCCGCGCGGTGACCACCGTCGGGATGGCCCACGGCACCAGGACGGCGGCCCGCACCAGCCCGCGGCCGCGGAACGTCTGGTACAGCGCGAGCGCGATCACCAGCCCGAGCATCGTCTCGGCGAGTGTCGTCACCGCGGTGAACTCCAGCGTCTGCCGCCACGCCTGCCAGAACAGTGAGTCGTGCTGCAGGCGGCGGACGTTGGCCAGGCCGGTGAAGTTACTGGTCTGGGTCTCCAGGCTGGTGTTGGTGAACGCCGTCCAGATCGTGCGCAGCACCGGATAGAGCGACACCGCCAGCAAGCTGGCCAGCATCGGCACGATCAGCAGGACGGGGGCGATCAGCTGGCGCCAGGGGCGCGGCGCCTTGGCGGGCGGCGCGTCGTGACGCGGCTCCCGCGGCGGCGCGGCGATCTCAGTTACCGATGACACCTGCGGTCACGCGATGATCTGCTTGATCTGGGCCGCGGTCGATTCCAGGTTGGACTGGATCTGGCCGGTCGATAGCGCGGCCGACACACCCGCCTGGATCGCCAGGCTGATCTGGGAGTACTTCGGTGTCTTGGGGCGCGGCGTGCCGCCGGTGAAGATGTCCTGGAGCTTCACCATGAACGGGTTGACCTGCGCCAGCTCCGTGTCGTTGTACACGGCGGGCCGGCTGGGCGCGAGACCGAGCTGCGTGGCCCACTTGAGCTGGGTCGCCGGGCTGGACATCCAGGTAAGGAAGTCGATCGCCGCGCTCTTCTTCGTGCTCGAGGCGTTCATGCCGAACTGGTAGCCGCCGAGGCACGCGGCGCTCTTGCCGCCGGGGAAGGCAGGCAGCGCGGTGACGCCGACCTTGCCCGCGACGCTGGAGCTGGACGCGGTCTGCGCATCGTTCCAGACGAAGGACCAGTTGCGCAGGAACCCGGCCTGGCCCCCCAGGAACGGGAGCTCGCTGGGCACCTCGTCCCAGGACAGTACGGCCTTGGGGGTGATCTTGTCCGCCGTGAACGTGTCGTACATGAACTGAACGGCCGCCACGGCGTTCGGCTCGGCGATGGTCACCGTCTTGCCGTCCGGCGCGAGGATCGATCCGCCGTTGGATCCGATGAACTCGACCAGGTCGCAGACCAGAACCTCTTCCTGCTTGGCCTGCCAGTTGAAGCCATCGGTGACCTTGTGCGTGCTGGTGAGCTTCTGCGCGGCGGTGACAAGCTCGCTCCAGCTCGAGGGCACGGCGATATTCGCGGCGTCGAGCAGGTCCTTGCGGTAATAGAGCATGCCCGCGTCGAGGTACCACGGCAGCGCGTGCATGGCACCGTCGTAGGTGACCGCGTCGATCACGCCGGGGAAGTACTCCGCCTTGACCGACTGGCCGAAGTAGCTGTCGAGCGGAGCCGACCAGCCCGCGCCGGCGAACTCGGAGATCCAGATGATGTCGCCGGTGAAGACGTCGATGCTGCCGTCGCGCTGCGACAGCGACTGGACCAGCTGCTGGTGGACTTCGGTGCTCTGGCTTGGCGTGGGCAGCTGTTGGTACTGGACGTTCACCAGCTTCTGCGAGTTGTTGTACTCATCGACGATCTGGCCGATCGTCTCCTTGGCGAAGAACTTGGCACTGGCGAACGTGATGGTGGTCTTGCCGCCGCTGGTGCCGGCGCTGGCGCCGCCCGAGGCGCAGGCGGCTATCGCCGGCGCGGCCGCGCCGGCGGCCAGGACAGCCCCGGCACCCTTTAGGAGTTGACGTCGGCTCAACGGTGAGCTGGCAAACGCAGACATGCGGACTCCTCAGACGGTCATGCAGGGTAGCGCGGTCTTTGCGGGACTCTGCGAACTTCATATGCCGTTGTATGCAGAAGCTAGCCATAGTATGCCGGTTGGTCAAGACCAGATACGCATAGATTTGCAGAGATATGCGCCTTGGCGCAGCCTGCAGTCGCTAGAGTGGACCAGTTGAAGGAGGTGCGCCGTGGCTAGTCAGCAACGGACTCCAGACGGCGACGCTGACAATGCGCTCCCAGGACGCCGCCGCGCGCTGCTGACCGTGTTCATCGACGAGCGCGGCCAGGCGACCGTCACCGAGCTCGCGGACGAGTTCAGCGTGTCGGCCGATACCGTCCGGCGGGACCTGGACTGGCTGGCGCAGCGCGGCGTAGTCTCACGCACCTACGGCGGCGCGGTGGCGGTGGCCGGGCTGGCCACCGCCGACACCTCGTTCAGTGACCGGTCGTCGGTGCACCGGGAGGAGAAAGAACGGATAGCTTCGGCCGCCGCGGAGCGGATAGCCGACGGCGAGACGGTCATCCTCAACGGCGGGACCACGACGCTCGCGGTCGCGCGGGCGCTCAGCGTGCGTCGGAACCTGACCATCGTCACGAACAACCTACGGCTGCCCGGCGCGCTGCCACCCGGCGCGGTGCGCGACGTGTACCTGCTCGGCGGCAGCTGCCGCCTGGCGTCGCACGTCACGATCGGGCCGGTGACGTTCCCTGGCACCGAGGGGATCAGCGCGGACGTCGCGGTGATCGGCGTGGGCGGGGTATCGGCACGGTACGGCTTCACCACGAGCAACCTGCAGGAGGCGCAGATGATGACGGAGATGATCGAGTCCTCGCAGCGGACGATCGTGCTCGCCGACTCATCGAAGTTCGGCCGCAACGCCTTCGCGCACATCGTCCGACTGGACGCGACCGAGATGCTTATCACCGACCACGCGCCGGATGTCGAGCTGGGGGACGCGCTGTCCGCCGCTGGTGTTGAAACAGTCGTGGCGTAGCGATGATCGGCGGCTCAGCACCTGGGAGCGTTCGCCTTGTGGCCGGATCATCGCGATGAGCCTGGTCAGGAAGTACGGGGATGGCCGTGGGGGCGCTGGATGAGACTGGCCAGGAGAAGCAGGGGGCCGTCACGTCGGGCGTGAGGCCCAGGCGCCGCCGCTCGCCAGGCCGGACGCCGCCACGCCGCCCGCCGACCCAGGCCTCATCCCGCTCACCGTCCGCGGGGTCAGGCGACTGCGCGCGGCCGCCCTCCACCGGTCGAAGCCACCTGGCCGCGCTGCCCGCTGGCCCGAATAGCGCTTCCTCCCCCAGGCTCGATCCCGCTGGTTTAACAAACGCGTACGCCTGCCAGACCCGCACGTCAGCTGCCTATGCCCGGTCGGTTGAACCCGGCAGGGCGGGAGTGTGCTGCCGAGGGCTCACCGGACGGTAGTGAGGAAAGCGCGGATGCGCTCATGAGAGGGATGCTCGATCACGCTCGCCGGGCTGCCGATCTCGGCGATCTGCCCATGGTGGAGGAATGCGACCCTGGTGGCGACTTCGCGAGCGAAACCGATCTCGTGCGTCACCACGACCATCGTCATGCCGTCGGCGGCGAGATCCCGCATGACGTCCAGGACCTCGCCGACCAGTTCGGGGTCGAGAGCCGAGGTGGGCTCGTCGAACAGCATGACCTTCGGGCGCATCGTCAGTGCCCGTGCGATGGCCACCCGCTGCTGCTGGCCGCCGGAGAGCTGACCCGGATACCGGTCGGCGAGATCCGCGAGCCCGACCCGGCGCAGGTTGGCACGAGCTCGTTCCTCGACCTCGGCCCTCGGCTCGCGGCGTACCCGCACCGGCGCCTCCGTCAGGTTTGCGAGCACCGTCTTGTTGGAGAACAGGTTGAACTGCTGGAACACCATGCCGATCTCGGCGCGCTTGCGCGCTATCTGCCGTTCGCTCGCCTCGACCAGGAACTCCCCCTGCTCGCGATAGCCGATAAGCTCGCCGGCCACCGAGATGTAGCCGGAGTCGGGCGCTTCGAGGTGGTTGATGCAACGCAGGAAGGTGGACTTGCCCGAGCCGCTCGGGCCGAGCAGGCACAGGACCTCGCCGCCGGCCACGTCGAGGGTGAGGCCGTTCAGGACTGGCACGTGCCCGTAGGACTTGTGCACGCCGACTGCGCGCACCATGGGCTCGCGCGCCTCGGCCGCGGCGTTGTTCACAATGCCTCCTCGGAAGGGATCCCGCGCTGCCGCCACGGCCGCCAGCCTCCGCGCGGCGTTCGGGCGAGGCTCCGGCCGAACCGTCGCTCCAGCAGGTACTGCCCGGCGGACAGCACGCTGGTGACGATCAGGTACCAGATCACTGCGACGATCAGCAGCGGGATGACCCGGTAGTTTTCCGCGTAGATCTTCTGCACCGAGTAGAGCAGGTCGGTCAGCGTGATGACGCTGACCAGCGCGCTGCCCTTGACCACGTTGATGACTTCGCTGCCGGTCGGCGGCACGACGACGCGCACCGCCTGGGGCAGCACGATGCGGAACAGGGCGCCCCGGCGGGTCATGCCGAGCGAGAGGGCCGCCTCGGTCTGGCCCTGCGGCACCGACAGGATGCCGCCGCGGAATATTTCGGCCATGTAGGCGACCTCGTGCAGGCCGAGACCGAGAATCGCGGCGGTGAACGGGCTGATCAGCGTGTTGGACCCGGCACTGACGAATGTCGGCCCGAACGGCACGCCGAGGGACAGCCGCGGGTACAGGGCGCCCAGGTTGTACCAGAACAGCAGCTGGACCAGCAACGGAACGCTGCGCAGCAGCCAGACATAGAACCACGCGACGCGGGACATGATCGGATTGGGTGACAGCCGCATGGCCGCGATCAGCACCCCGCCGACGATGCCGATGGCCATGGTGATGGCGGTCAGCTCGATGGTGGTAAGCAGGCCGTCCATGACCGGGCCCGCCGCCAGGTACTGGCCCACGATTCCCCAGGCGAATGCCTGGTCGCTGAGGAACGAGTGGGCCAGCATGGCGACCAGTACCGCGAGGACGGCGACCCCGGCCCAGCGCCACGGATGCCGACGGTGCCTGATCTTCCGCTCGCGCGGCGGCGGGAGAGCGGCGTCGCGGCCGGTCTCGGCCGCGGGCGCCTGCAGCGGGTTGCCTGACATCTCAGGCGGCCTTCCGGTCCCAGATCTGAGCGAGCACGCGGAGTGTGTTCCGGCCGATCACCTTGGCGATGTCGTCGTCTCCGTATCCGTGGCTCACCAGCCAGCGGACGATGTTGGGGAATGCCTCCGCCGGGTTCTCGATACCGTCAACGTAGGGCACGCCCTCGTGCTCGGGTTCCGGCCGGGACCGCTCGCCCATGGCGAGTTGCGTGGAGAACGCCTTGTGCCAGCCGACGTGGTCGCCGAAGTTCGTGTCCGGTCCGAACGTGACGTGGTCGATGCCGACCAGCTCCGTGCAGTACTCGAAGTGCTGCATAACGCTCTCGATGCTGTGCCGGGGATGATCCCTGGTGAGCGTCGTGTGCGGGGCGGCTTCGATACCGATCAATCCGCCGGCGGCGGCGCATTCCCTGATCACGTCGTCCGGCTTCATCCGGTCGGTCGGCCACAGCGCGCGGGCGCCGGCGTGCGAGATGACGATCGGCACGTCGCTCGCCTCGATCGCGTCGAGCGACGTGCGGTCCCCGGCGTGGGACACGTCGATGAGCACGCCGAGCTGATTCAGACGGCGCACCACGCGGCGGCCGAAGTTCGTCAGCCCGGCGTCCGACGGCTCGGCGAGCCCGGCACCGACCTGGTTGCCCTGACTGTAGACCAGGCCAGCCGACCTGATGCCGAGGCCGTAGAGCACGTCCAGGCGGTCGATCTCGTTCTCGATCGCGGTGACGGCCTCCAGGCAGAGCACCACGCCGATCTTGCCGTCGCGTTTGACCTGGTGCAGATCGCTGAGCCGGTAAGCGGGCACGACCAGGTCCTGGTGCGCGAAGTCGGACAGCCGCATGCCGAGGTCGTGGATGGTGTCAGTCCACTTCCAGCCCGCCGACGACGTAATGATGTTGCTGCCGTTCATCAGGTTGTCGAAGACGACATCCATGCCGGACTGGCTGAGCCCTGCGTACCCGGTGACGTCGCGCCCGGCGCGACGGTAGGCGATCGCCGCGGCGGCTTCGTCCGGCCGCCGGGTCGGATGGTCATGCAGGGAGATGACGAGCTCGCGGTCAAGCAGCCGCTGGACCCGCGCCTCCTCGCTGTCGCTCACCGCGACCTGGCGGCTGGGCACCCGGCCGGTTTCCGGCGGGAACTCGAACTCCGGGAAGTCGGTGCCCGGTTCCAGGTACTGGTAGGAGCGGTATCCGTACGGAGAAATGCCGGTGGTCTTCATGATCAGCTCGCCTCGTGCGCGGTCGACCCGTCGACCTTGAAGTCACTGGCCGGGATCGCCTCGAGGGACAGCAGGCCGTACTGGGTGAAGATCTTCGTGTATGTGCCGTTGGCCGCGAGCTGCTTCAGCCCGGCGACCAGTGCCGCGGCCAGCCCGGACCCCTTCGGCGTGCCCATCGCGAAGGTGGCGCCCCACCCCGGGATGCTGGACCCGCCGCTGAGCGGCAGGTTGTCGAATGTCCCCTTGGCCTGCTGCGCCGCATACGCGTTGGCCGCCGCGTCCGTAAGGACACCGCGGATCTGCCCGCTGGTCGCGGCGACGCTGGCGGAGGAGACATCGGGGAACGTCCGGACGGTCGCCGCCGACTTGCCCGCGGCCTTGCAGTCCTGGTTCAGCACCGAAGTGACCCCAACTTCCGCCGAGCCCGCCTCGATGCCGATGGTCTGCCCGCACAGCTGCATGACGTTCGTCGGCCGGAACGTTGCGGACGCGGGCACCAGCAGCGAGGAGGATCCTTCCGCGTAGTCGGCCATGTCGAGCACCTGCTGCCGCTCAACGAAGTCCCCCATCGGCGACGCGACCTGGTACCGCCCCGACTGCAGGCCCGGGATGATCGAGTCGAACGCCGTCTGCACGATGTGGAACTTCACACCAAGTTCCTTGCCGAGGGCCTGGTAAAGGTCGGGGTCGAGTCCGGTGATCGCGCCGTTGGAGAGCGCCTCGTAGGGCGGGAACACCGTCACCGCGACCGTGAGCGTCTTGCCGCGCCACGCCACCGGGACATCCTGCGCCAGCGGCGCGTTCGCTGCGACCTGGGCGGCGGCGGGCGACGCGGTGCCGGAGGCGGAGCTGGTACTCGAGCTGGAAGCGCAGCCCGCCACGAGGCCGGCCGCCAGGCAGGCCGCCGAGGTGCCGAGCAGCAGCCTGCCCGGGCGTCGCCATGTTTGTCTGCGTGTCACTGGTGTCGCCTTCCTTCCTCTGCCGTCCGCGTCGCCGGGACGGACTTCATAAACTCATCCGCGGCGAGCCGCAGGAAACCCGGATCCGTCAGCAGGTCCGCGCCGGTCCTGGCCAGCGCGCCCGCGGCCGTGAGCATCATCTGGCCAGCGGCGGGTGTCGCCGCGGCCTCCCGCATCGCCACCGAGTGACCTGGAGTGCCGAGCGGCACGATGCTGATGTACGGGTGGATGCACGGCAGCCGCTGGCTGACGTTCCCGATGTCCGAACTGCCGGCGGGATCGTCCGGCGACGGCTCGCTCACCTCGACACCAGCGGCCGTCAGGTACTCGGCCATCCGGCTGGCTATGGCGTGATTGTTGTTGCGTTCTGCGTACAGCGGGGTGGGCTCTGTGATCTCCACGGCGGTGCCGGTGGCGAGCGCCGCGGCCCGGGCGCAGTCCGCGACCCGCGCGGCCAGCGCCACCACCCCGTCGGTGCTGGGATGACGGACTAGGAACTCGGCCTCGGTCAGGTCCGGTACCACGTTGGGCGCTGTGCCGCCCTTGGTGATTACCCCGTGCATCCGGGCCTCGTCCCCGATGTGCTGGCGGAGCGCGTCGGTGGCGATGAAGAACTGGATGACGGCCGCGAGCGCGTTCCTGCCCTGCTCGGGGTTCTTCGCGGCGTGCGCGGCCACGCCGCGGAACCGGATGCGGAAGTGCGTGCAGGCCAGCGACCGGCGCCACGGGATGGTTCGATCGGCGGGATGGAACATCAGCGCCGCGTCGATGCCGTCGAAGACGCCTGCCTCCAGTTCTACGATCTTACCGCCGCCTCCTTCCTCGCCCGGCGTACCGATCACCAGGATCGAGCCGGGGGTTCCCTGGGGCAGCGACCGGGCCAGGGCCGTCGCGGCGGTCAGGCCGCCGGCCGCGATCAGGTTGTGCCCGCAGCCGTGACCAAGTCCCGGCAAAGCATCATATTCGAGCAGGAAAGCGACATGTGGACTGCCGGCACCGTACGAGCCGACGAACGCCGTCTCCAGTCCGGCGACGCCGCGCGTGACGGCGAAGCCCTCCTTATCTAGCCATTCGGTGAGCAGCGCCGCAGCGTGATGCTCCTGGAACGCAGTCTCCGGTTCGCTGTGCAGCCGCGCGCTGAGGTCCAGCGCCCGGTCCGCGAGTTCGCGGACCTGAGCGAGGATCGCTTCGCGCAGCCCGCCCGGCGTTTCCGCTGCTGGGCCGTCCTCCGCTTCAATCATGCGATGACCGTATATAGCCCCATCCGCCTGGTCAGTATCATTAACGCGACGGCGTTAATCACGGCATCTGAGAGCGGTGTGCGCAACTGAGCGTGGTGCTTTACCTCGGCTCGCGGCCTGAGCAGGCCGTGTCCTTCGGCGTCTCACCGCTCGCCGAGCTCACCGCGCTGCTGCACGCGCTGTCGGATCCCGGCCACCACCCGGCCCAGCGCAAGCGGCTGGCGGAGATCAGCGACCGCGTTCCCGGCGTGCTCGCCGACGAACTCAGCCGGTGGTCCTGCCTGTGGGGCACGTACCGCGCCCGCCTGCTGTTCCCCGGTCCGCTTGGCCTCGGGGTGTCGCTGGATCGCGAACTCGATGCGATCGCGCTGCTCCCCGGCGAGGAATTCGACACGCTCGCCGCCTGGGGTCTTGGCGGCGGATACACGGGCCGCGACTTCTCCGCGCTGCGCAGACGTACCGCTGCCGCCGAGGAGCTGATGCGGCGGTCCCGGGCACGCGGCGGCTGCGCGACAGAGCTGGCGTCCCTGCTGCTCGCGGACCGGGAACGGTTCCGCGAGCAGCTCCTGCACCTGCTGCGCGAGGCCGGCGCCGAGCTGCTGGGAGACAACTGGGCGGAGCAGGAAACCGCGCTCAGCAGCGAAGCGGGCGTCCAGCGCTTCCACATGGTGCGGCTCGGCATCGCGCCCGCGCTCCAGGCGCTCTCCCCCGCGACCAGCCGTGGCCACGAACCGGAGCGGCTGGTGTTCGACATGCTGCACCAGGGCCAGATCAACCTGGACAAGCAGGCCCTCCTGGTGATGGCTAGCGACTTCATCGCCCCGCATGTGCTGATCAAGCACGAGGCCGGCTGGCCCGCTATCTTCCAGTACCCTCGCGAGCGGGCCCGACAGCGCCTGCTCGGCCGGGCGGACATGCAGCGTCGGCTCGCGGTGCTGGCCAGTCCTGGCCATATCGCCCTGGCCCGTATGCTCGCCGCCGAGGCGTTGCCGACGATCGAGATCGCCCGGCGTACCGGGCGCAGTTCCGCTCACGTATCGCGCCAGCTCAGGACCTTCCGTCAGGTGGGCCTGGTCGAGACGGTGCGGGACGGCAATCTCGTCTACTACCGGCTGGCGCTGTCGGAAGTCAGCAGGCTGGGGATAGATCTACTGGAAGCGATCCTGCGGTGACGGGGGCCGCAGGATTCCGAAGATCCTCGATCATGTGCTCTGCGAGGTTAAGTTCGTCCGTAAGGGCATCCTCGGCGACTTGTGGGTGCCGAAAGCCGCGACGGCGCACGCTACTAGGGGAGGCCGCGGGGTAACCGGAGTTCTCGGTTCCGCTGAACGCGCCCCGATCGGCCAGTTTGCGGGCGACTTCGGGCGGTTCGGCCGGGCGCCAACTGCCGCGCCGAACGAGGGCGCATATCGCGCACGCTCGTTTCCTCACTCGGCCAGTGTCGGTGACACACCTGACAGCATCATCGGTTCGGCCACGTGCCGGTTGGCCAAAATTGTCATGCTCAGTCTGGCGAGCGACACCGCCGCACAGGAAGTGACGCGTGCCAGGGCATGGTGGTCGCGACGCTTCGGAGCGGCCCGGCGCAGGTTGAGGCCTCGGTGAGTGGCGCTTGGGTCAAGCGTAGGTTACACTTATTTCAGTTGAGATGCTGGGGGTGTGATGCCACGCGAAGGCGTGCTTGGACAGGCCACGCGGATCGATCCGGTTCCCGCCGATCACGAGGCGCTTGACAGCCTGCGTGCGCGGGACGACCTGGGCGGCGGAGAGCTGCTGCTCCGCACTGCCGACGGCACGGAGATCACCCTCCCCTCATCGCTCATGCGGCTAGTTGTCAGCGCCGCGAACAACCTGGCGGCGGGCCGGTCGGTCATGGCCATCCCCGCCGAGGTCTTGCTCACGCCGGCCGAGGCGGCCGAGCTACTGGGATTGTCCCGCCCCTTCGTGGCCAGGCTCCTTGAACGTGGTGACATCCCGTCCGAGCTCCTCCCCGGTAGCCGGCACCGGCGGATCAGGCTGGAAGACGTCCTCGCCTTCCAAGATCGCCGGGAGCGCCGAGCGGAAGGGCGGCGCAGAATCGCCGACATAGCGGCTTCCGCGGACCTTCCCTACTTATGCTTACTGTTCGTGGCTAAGGTATTCGTCGACACGAACGTCCTGTTCCCGTTCTCTGTCATGGATCTCCTGCTCGCGCTGACCGAGGACGGGATCCACGACGTTATGTGAGTGTGTGATCACTGGCATCGTGGGAATCTACTCCGACTCCAGGCATGTGATCCTCTACACGAGCAACGGCAAGGCACGGCAGGAATTCTCCACCGTGCTAACGTTAGGGGGTTCGAATCGCCTTAGCTCCACCGCTTTTTCGAGTCCGCCGGCTGACGCCCAGGGCGACCTGACCAGCGCGGCGCAGCACCTGTCCCGGGATGGGTATCCCGCGAATCATGGAGCGGAGAGGCGGAGCAACCTTCCGTTCGAGCTGAAGATCTTTGATTTTCCCGAACGGACCCGTGCTCGCGATTCAGTGAAACGGGATGCGGGACCGCGGCCGGACTCGCGCGCCCGCGCGGCTGGCGCTGATCTTAGATCGGCGGCCATCGCGGCAGATGGCCGCCGATCGAACATCGTCGATTGAGCGTCGGTCAGCGCCAGGGGACCGGCGGCTACTCGGACTGCCAGGTGAGCAGGTCGAACTCGTTGCCCTCGGGGTCGGCGAACGTGGTCCAGCGCGCCCCCGCGACCTTGATCTCGTTGAGCGGCCTGGCGCCCAGGCCGATCAGCCGCTCGGCCTCCCGCTCGTGATGGTCGGTGAGCAGGTCGAGATGGAGCCTGTTCTTGACCGCCTTGGGCTCGGGGACCTTCTGGAAGAACAGCTGCGGTCCGCTCGCCGGGTCGGTGGCCTCGACGGCCACGTTGTCGGCGCTCTCGCCCGGGCTGACCGGGCGGCCGAGTACCTTCGCCCAGAACTCGGCCAGGGCGGCGGGATCGGCGCAGTCGATGGTCAGGGCGGCGACACTCAGGCTG
>Ga0335075_10012378_pt1 | contig 12890 bp, 15 predicted proteins | sample Lox_Sample_24_FD_206723 | JGI IMG/M metagenome (GOLD analysis project Ga0335075, IMG submission 206723) | Soil microbial communities from Loxahatchee National Wildlife Refuge, Florida, United States - Lox_Sample_2.4 | ecosystem: Environmental > Terrestrial > Soil > Wetlands | place: USA... | reverse complement strand
AACATAAGCCACATACTTTTAAGCCTAGTAACTTCTCTTTTATACTTAGAAACTCTTTCCATGTTACTAGTATTAGTACCTAGCTGCATTTGCAGCTTGGTTGTTACCCCCTCTTCTGCTTTACGCAATAATTCTATTCATTTTTCTTTGTGCTATGAATAACAGCCTTAGACTGATCTAAGAAATCTTAGTCTGTGTTGCTTTGCTTCTTCAGTTTCGTCTTCTAGTAGAGGTATCTCAACCTTGCATTCCAACAACTATAGATTCTAAAAGTGTTTCTTATAATCCAACGTGGTAACTACTAATAATACGTATTTTATATACCACGTCTCTCCTTAGTTACTAATAGTCTTTGTCTGAATGTCTTGGCATGTGCGTGTACCTCCTATACTTCTACCTTATATTCTTTGGATCCAATATTGATTGCGCTATTAATAATGCACGGCAGGGCCTCCTTGGGAATTCCATTAAAATGAAAGTAGTAAATTGCTGTGCGTTTCCAACGTATAGCGACCGTATAACCCTCTATGACCTCCTTTCAACTGGTATTCCCACTTCCACAGCTCCTATCGAGTCTGGTTGTGGGCCCCGCCACTTTTTGAGAGGGGCTGGGTGACTATATAGGGGTGGGCAAAATGATCAATTTTCCGAGGAAATCCATCTATGTAAGTTTATTAGCTTGTATATATTAAGGAGACTGCCGCCCCCAACCTTATAGCTCTTGCCTGTAAGGGCCGTGTGGCGACCTCACTAGAAAAAGAAGCAGCTTGCCCTCTGTGATAGTGTCACTATTGCAGTACTACTTCCGTTGCAGAAGGACTATAGGTCCAATTAGCCCTTATTTTTTAGGGTCTTTTAGGGCCTGTAGCTACCTCAAACTCCTTTTGCTTAGGGCTATACATTAAGGAGCAGTTTTTGGGCCGTGACGCCTGTATAGCAGTACGGACGCTTTGAGCGTTCGCGCGTAGCTTTGCATTGTTTACAATGTCAATCTCAGTGCGGCTGTGGCGCTGCCTCCAGCTTGGCACCATATTGGGCTCCTTTAGCTAGCTAGCCAGCTGTAGCCGTAATTGGAGGAAGCAGTGCAGTGCAGAGCAGAGCATATAGAGGACAATAATAGAGTCTATTCGAGGCCCCCCTCTATAAAAGAAAACTGTCTTATGCTACTACTACTGTACTACTACTACCACACCCACCACCAGCAGTCCCACTAATTACCACTGCTATTAGTGGGCCGTAGCGCTGTAGCTGCAGCGGCGCCAGCCACTCCCACAACGAGCCCTTAGCCCGCGACCCCCCTTTCAAAAAAAAAAAAAAGGTGACTTTAAATTGGACCGCCTGTTGGGTTAATTTGTAAAGGAGTATAGAGAAGTGAAATATCAAAGTTCCCGGAACTGAAAAGCGAATGCAAATTTCAAAGTCAAATCAGATGAAATACAGAAGAGATAAAATGGGAAAGCTCGACCTCAAATATCGAAGAGATGAACTATCATGAAGAGATCGAACAATCAAGCACCTTCAAGGCGTGGTTTCCCACTACTACTATCCAGTCCCACCTCATGTACGGGGCATACGATTGAAATGATACAAGAACTCCGTGCTTGGAACATGCCATGAAAGATCACACGAAGAAATCTATAGTAGGGTACACACCAATTTCGGAATCAGCATGGAACAGGCAAGCGCTTAACGCAGGCGATTCTAGGGCCGAGAAAGATTAGATCTAATGGAGGTTGCATCTCCGCCCTCTCCTTCAGTTTAGACGCATCAGATAATCGCTAACAGTCTCGGATGCGCAGCAGAGATAATTTGATAACTTGGCAGGGACAGTTGAAGTTAAATGTAGCATAGGGTCGCAAGATGCAACGGCACTTTTGGAGACGCGGCACGATTTAAGATGCCGCGGCAAACGTTGCGGCTAAAGTGCCATCCCATCTAATAGGTGGAGATGAGTCTGGATGAGGTGAGAATGTGATCGAGGATCAAGATGAAGCGGCTCGCGAGAGCCGCTGGCCTCAGACAAGAAGGAGGCTTGTTGGGCATTTGTATGTATGTCATCATTAGATTTCAGGGTCCTTACAAATGTCATGATAAGATAGTACCGTTATTGGTGGATTCTAGAATTCAAGGAGTAAGTTTGAAGTTTCGAGGTCGCTTGTGAACATTGCAGAGAATTTGAGACGAACTGAAAACATAGCCAGTTTAAACATCCCATTTTCGTCGATACACCAACAATAAAGAGGTTTATCGGTATTTATCTTCTCGTCATTTTCGTCTAATTATATGCTAGGCGGTGGCATACTCTCGCAAACGCCTATTAGGTCCGCAAGCTTTAACTATGGCACAGTTCTAATAAGATTCATTGTCGAGAAGTGCTTCTGTAACTGTGATAATTCCCCGCTTCGTATCCGTAATTCCATTCAGTTGCGGATGCTGCCTCTAACGTGGAAGATTGAGCTGAATCCATTGTCTTCTGTTTCCACGAACAGAACATAGTGGATGGGAGCTGTGGGGAAGGTATACGCCGCTTTGTAGAAGTTGTATAGCTTTAAAAATTTAGTTAATTTGTTGGTTGAGAAAGTAGGGTTAGAGCAGAAGCTGTTGTTGACACTGTCGGCTGGCAGTATTGGAGACCAGCTATGTTGATTTGTTGTAGAAGGTTGCTCAGGTATTGCAATTGCAGTTGCAGATACTTACATCCATGTTACAGTCAATTCAATTTAAAAGCTGGAGTTGTTCACATTGGTTTAGCTTATTGATTAACTCGACTTTCGGAAGAGACCACGTCATGTTATCCTCCTCTTTACCTTCACTGGCATGAAATCAACCGGTTTCGCAGTCGCCTCTAGAATCTGGTATGACCGATATCCTATTCACGATTAGTACTTTGCCTCAACCCTCGATATGAAATGCTTGAATAGCGTCTCACCAAACATCCCCCTCTTCCCATTCAACATATCTCCGGGCTTCTCTCTTCCCAACTTTCGATCCCACTCCTCATAACCATCTTCAACATCGAAATCCCGTAAGGTCAACGCCAGAGAGATTTTTATCTCCAACATAGCAAGTTCCTGGCCAAGACATGCCCTTGGACCCTTCTCGAACGGTCGCCAGGCATCTTTCGGGATTTCTTGGAAATTGTTTGGAGGAGGCAGGAAGCGTTCGGGAATGAATTCATCGGGAGATGGGAACAGGTCAGGTCGGCGGTGTAGACTATGAGTTTGGATCCAAACCATCCCGTTGATCGTGGGATACGAGACGCCGTTGAAAATTATGGGTGTGTTGTCGCCTGTGCGAACTGCTGACACTGGAGGATATAATCGGAGAGTTTCTGATCCGTTAGTCATAGTTCTCTAGATCGTGAGAAGGTGAGATGAATAAAAGAGGCTCTAAAGGTGGCTAAGATATGGAAATCCTCCCAAAATTGTCAGGAAGCATATCATATTTTTCAAATTTAACCTTAAACAGAGCAGGGCTATATGAACTAAGGCATAGTATGGATCGCAGTAAATACCTTTGATGCATGCCGTGGCAAAATCAAGTTTATTCACTAAATGCGCCTCGCTAATAATCCTACTCGCTGTAAGACTTGAATCGGTACCGAAGACATCATCAAATTCCTTTCTGAGTTTTTCAAGCGCAGCTGGATGGTGACCTAATAGGTAGTACGTATATGCTAGGGCACTGCTAGTCGTATCATGACCTGCTAAGAGGAATGTTTTCATTTGATCAATAGCAAATGATTTGAAATCTCGATCGGATTGGCTTACTCTACCGGGACGACCTTCTTCCTTTTGTTGGGCAATGTATTCGTCCAATGCTAGGTCGATGACAGGTTTTCTGCCTTTCTTGTTACCAAGTGGATTCTCATTAACCATGTTCCGGGCCTTCAAACGATTATCCAATACTTTTTCGAGGTATTTGTTCATCTTCCATTCGTAATACCGACGCTTAAAGTGCAAGATAGGATTAAAGGAAGATAAATCAAATGGGTTATCGATATTCGGCGTGATGGTTACAGCATCAAGGAACGCTGAAGCCAGTTCGTTCTTCGAAACTAATGATTTGAGGGGATGATCGAGAGCAATGCGACCCATGACATCAATAGCAAGGAGTCTAGCAGCGGATTCAATTTGCAGAATTTCCCCAGAATCTGCGTGCCTGGAGAGGATCTGTCTGAAGTTGAGACAGTCTTCTACAATACTTGGGACGAGCGTCATTAGATGGCCGATAGCAAATCCGGGGTTAAACAGTGTTCTGGCACGTTTCCACATAGCACCTTCTGTATAAAGCATGCTCGTCGGACCACAGATATACAAGAGCAGATCTCGTAACACGCGATGTTTAGGAAGGACGTGAGCCTGTGTGACCTGGGCTGCCAAACCCTTCAATGTTGTCAGCACTTATGTTATGTTTCGATGTAAAGCTTGCCTTCTGCCGGAAAAAAAGAAAGTGCAAAGGCAGAGCCTGCAATGATGAACATTGACTCCTACTCACCGGATCTACTATCACCATCTGCCGATATGGGGTTGCCGGCCAGTTATCCATGAAGTAAAGGCCACCAAGACCAAGCTTCCGATAAAGTAATGTAATTATGGTGGTTGGATGAGCATCTGCAGGAGATTCTTTAAATATTGGAACAAGCCCCGGAATCGTCCCTAGCAGGAAATTGAAAGGTAGCCCTTTAAGAGAACCATTCTGACCTCATGTTAGTAATAGTTCATACAACCACTTGTGCGTAATCTAACCATTTTCTTGAACTCTTGTCTGTACTTCACGAAACGGACCGTAAAATTCAGGATGGCCAGGGTAATGACGGCGATGAGCGACGCGTAGATAAAGCCATATTGGCTACCGGTAAATGCGGTCACATTGAAACTCTCCATAATCTATCAAGAGGACTTGAGCAGTCTAGAAGAGACCCTCAGACTCGCAATCTTCGCAAATCATAGAGGCTAGAAGAACAGTCAGCCGTTGAAAGAGGCGCTGCCTTGGGGGAAAACTTTTAGGTTAAGAAGGAACCAATGAGGTTGCGCTGGGAAGCGAGCCACTTACGAAGTACAGTAAGAAGAGACCAATGACAATCCCTGCCTCGTAAGTTGACCAATATTATTTGCTTACGGTACTCGTAAGTCCTACTTAGATGATCGGAATCGGGCAAGAGACAAGTCGCGCACTGTCAGAGTCATAAGTGCAGGGTGCTCTCGACTGGAACCTTTTCATTCACTTTAGCTTATCCAAAAGCTTCTCAAAAGTCCTATGTGTCATGGCGTAGTGTCTGTCTCAGAGGTGAAGAATAGGTTCATATCGATATTCCACGAGACCTATCTCGAGCTCTCCTATACAATCTCGCGCAACATCACTATTATATCACATGTTCTTGTCAAATTATATTTACTGAATCACCTAGGATGGATAAATGTATAGCTCTTAATTATGGGCCTCAGGACTCCCAATACTAGCGAGGCATCGATCACCCATACGCTGCAACCCTCCTCGCCGAATGTGTGGGCATCATAGACGTTCCATGCATCCAATTTTGTTGATGAGCTCTACGAAGCATTCCCTGATGCAGTCGTCACATGCACGACCCGGGTCCTAGAGAAATGTTTGGCGAGTGTGGAGCCTTTGGCCAAGGCAGTAACTCCGTGGTATTCGCCTCGAGGCCAACGCTACGGTACTTGACTCGGTGACTTGATGCCATGCGTGTCAGGTAAGAGATAAGGAATTCATAAAAGACGGAGAATTGTGTTGAATAAGCCTAAAAGTATAACAATTCATAAACCCCTGGGCATAATTAGTCGCAAATCGCTAACATGCGCAACTCGCAAATAAGAAACCCTAACTGTTTTCTGTTTTCAACGACTACACCAGTGGCCTAGTGGTAGCATGTGCCACCACTATAATAAGAAATGGACCGAGAGACTCATATTGAATATGTGAAGCGAGTACCCTCCCCGGAATGCCTTCATTTTTACAGTGTTAAGGAGGGCTAGAACCTCTCTGCAAGATCCTTAACGTGCCTATTCTGGACGAACCCTTTCCACACGTCAATGATAAGGACCAGGTGCATAAAGAAATCTTGATGTAGTGGGGTGGTTATACAGATATATTTAGCGTCTTCGGTACTGTTGTTGCTCTGATGGCCTATGCTTCGAATTGATGCAGGAGTCTGGGCTGCATTGCTCTCGGAGTTTCGGTCTCCCCCTTGCAATGTCAACTTGAAGAATGGTGAATGTGGACATGTAGTTTTGATAATTATCTATGAGATACTCCCTGTATTTGTATATAAAACATGTTATTTCTATTGCTTCAATATGCTCTTCCATACTACGATTCTCTGTTCCATGGTAATGCATCGAAGCATCCCGATCGTCTCTGTCAAACTTGGCATTAACCAGTCCACTCCAACATACAAGTAGCGATAGTATATTCTTACACCGATTGGGCCAAATGGCCTTGCGGTTCTTTTAGAGCTAGCTAGGGAAAAACCCTACCTATGGTTCTATTACGCAATCATCGTTGGTTCTATATAGTAACTAGCAGCCAATGATCTCGTATCCTTGTAACCCTTAGCACCAAACTTCGACCGGTCGTTCAACCACTACCTCTCTCTTCTAAGACGAAGCCCTAGCCCTTATACCCACCCACAAATTCCAGCTTGTAGAGCCCAATCCCCTGCACCAACACCACCGTCGTAGCTGCATGTCCAAGAATAGGTTATAAGCTTTTCCGTTTGTTGAATAGATTGTCGAGTGCACTGCAGAATTGAGAAAATAGAACGTGACAAAGTGCGGAGTAAGTGCTGTCCCTCACAATGCCAAGTTACTCCCAAGGACAAGAGCACACCGTAGCTAAGGTCGTTGCTTCTGTGAACCGGAGCCGCGAGAATCAAGTCAATCCTTTCTAGCTACCCTTTTAATGAGACCGTCGTCTCGAGCAATAGCCTTTTGCAATTGTAGGATCGGCCTACCTAACTGAACTAAACAGCCAAGCTGGTTGTAACTCTTAGTTCAGAACAGCTGGAGATATTATACCTCACCACCAATATAACCATTGCTGTATACGTGATAAGCCCACACTAGCTGCCTCCTTTTTATTGCTGGCAAGCCCTTCCATTGCCTCAAACTTTCGCATCGTAGGTGGCGTACCATGTGATTTGTGTGGGAGTTAATGGCCGCATCCAAGGCAACGCAGGGTACCAAATTGCGCTGCCTTGGAGGCTCTTCTTAGCTCCAGGGACCGTACGAAATCCATAGGTCCCCAGCCTGCACCAAGGGGGGGGGGAGTTGTCGCAGGCCACTCCAACATACAAGGCAATTCTCTTACTCATATACTTTGAACTTGGTGGTAGCAGACGATATAATCGCCAGCGTTTCATTTTTTTAGAGTTGCGAAAGCACGAACCTGGTGTCCTCGCTCGCAAAATAATAAGTACGGAAACTAATAAAGAGCTATGATAAGTTGAAATAAATTCATGCCATCGTGGTACGACCCATAATGATGAAGAAAGTTGAGCAATTTTGACCTCATGAAATGCTCATATATCATATCATTGCCAATTCAGAATATGATACCTCAACTTGTGATACACTAAGATTTTTGGGGCCATTATACTTCAACCTCAAGATGGCTTCCATTCCCATCAATCTCCTCAACCATTCTCCTTATCTCCTTAGACTTCTTCTCTACAACCCTCTCTCTTAGTTCAATAGGTGTCTACTCATATGTAGTCTTCAACGCCACAAACCTCCCAAAAAAAAAACACGGCAACACCTAACACCGAATGCGTAATCACCCACTCCCTGCCCTTCCCCAACGTCTCCCAAACTTCCTCGTCATCCCAATTACCACCGGACAATTATCATGCCCATAAAACACCACAAATGAGCTCCACGGCATCGACGGTCCCTCTCCAATCTCACTCCCCCAGCAAACTCAAAGCCTGCCGGAAGAACACCTTATATATCCCAATCTGCAGGTTTAGTCGAACCTACAATGACCAGATCCCACTCCAACTCCTCTCTCGCCACATCTAACAGTCTATCCTCTCCACCCTCCCCACCAATATCTCGATCAGTACGCCAAAAACTGATGTCTCACGCCCGGATAGATCACCACCGCACCACCCCGTTCAGTAATAACTTTCACGACCCATCTATCTCCACACAAGCAGCACCTTGCGCGACACGGAGGAGTTCTGTGTGCGTCTCGTGTCAGTGGTGGCCTGTTGCGCGCTTGCAGCCTGCGAAGAGAGTGATGGTGACTCTGGGGCTTAAGCTTAGTGGTGTGGGGAATTTATGCCGCCTTCGTTTGAGATGGTGAATTCCGTGCGCTGAGATGTGTTTGTGCGTGTCATGTGTGCTGTTTGCGACTGGTTCTGAGGTTTTTAATGGCAGTGGGCGGTCTTTTGGTGGATTTGCGGGAGAATCTTGAATGCTATGCACCTAGAAATCATTGACAGCCCGGTTATGCCACATATATTGAATTTCTCATTGTGGGGAAGGTGGGGAATTTGGCTGTCCAATTACCACGGCTATCCCGGATAACGTGGCCAATGGTAGAACGGGAAGCATACCTCTGTACCTCCTACCCTTTGGAAAATTTCGAATTGAAATTCCTCGCCTCAGAGACGTTTGATGAGCACAGTTGCCTTATGTACGGCCCTGCTACCACCGAAGGGTACCATTTCTGTGACAAATTCTCGCAATTAGAGGTTTAAAGCACCTAAGCCATTATCTGTTGTGCCGTAATCTATATGTTTCTTTAATATTGTTACCCCAGATCGTAGAAAGATCGTAAATTAAGTAGTCTTCCACGCTGCCATACCTTGCCACTTCATAAACCATCTATTCCACCTCCACCATGCGACTCCCACACCGAGCACAACGGGGCTTAACACCAAACATAACAAACCCCGCAATAGTATCTTTCCTTGTCTCTCACTTTGCTTGATGACCTCTGAATAACGCTCGTTTCCAAAACTGACTCTGGAGTACTTCGTCTGCCAGCCTAGGCTTGGGACGTATACCGACAAAGTCTCTTCCAAAAATTTGCGAAGACGATACACGGGAGAGATGACTGAAGCACGCATCTCGATATAGTTCTGGAGAGCGAGATCATTAATCGCCGCACCGTCAACTGTGCGAGTGGCAGAATACTCTTTTAAAGCTTGTTCACGTTGGTATTCAATGAAAGAAGGGTTGACAATCGGGGTGATATTGTCATCTGACGAGGTGGTAGAGGAATGCCTGTCGAGAATGGAAAAGAGTGCGCGTACGTCTTCGAGACCAGAATTCATTCCCTGGCCGTAGAATGGTACCATGGCGTGGGCTGCGTCGCCTAAGATGACGGCTGAGTGTGAATAGTGGTATGGTTGGCATTTGATGCTAATGAGTGGAAGATGTGGATTCATCTTGAAAGAAGAAACGAGATTTTCCGGAGATATTAGGGAGGTCACGCCTGGGAAATGATTGTCGAAAAACGTCGGTAGCGACGCAGGGTCGCTCTCGAGAGTGGCAAAATGGCCAGATGGCAAGAAGAGGGTGCAAGTAAAAGATCCGTCCTTTTAATGTTAGAAATGCACTCTCTCTCTATTTGCAGAACTCACAAGACTTGGAATTGCAATAAACATGAATTCCCTGCCAGGCCAAATGTGTAAATGATGCGGGGATATCCGAAACTGTGATTCTGGTATATGCTCATCATGGATTTCCAGTGGTGGTATCTGGAATTCACACCATAATGTATCAATATATTCTTGCTGGTAGTTCATGCGCGTAAATTTCATGAGATGATATCTCGCCGATGAGTGAGCACCATCAGCTCCGATCAGAAAATCGAAGTGGACTTCAATTTCACTGGGTCGAGCTTGGTTGGATGATTTATCACCCCGCTGTTCAAACCATGCGACCTTTCTTTTAAAGTCTGCTCCAGTGAGCTTATGGTTGAATAAAAGCTTGACATTAGGCATCGACCCCAGCTCATCTAGCAGCCTCTTATTCAACCCACCACGATCCACGGCGAATATAGTCTATAGCTCTGGTAAATGACAGCTTATTATTAATGAAGTGTAAATGCCGACTTACTCTGCCATGAATATCATAGTCTTGCCCTTCCTCATAAAGCTCGCCAGATACTCGTTTCCCGTGGATCATGCGGCCTCTCATCGGTATAGTCTCAGCCATGACGCTTTCAATCAAATCTGGCCGATTCGCAGCCTTCATGGCGTGGATACCTCGTTCGGAGAGTGCCAGATTAATGGACTTTGTGAAATTCAATGGTGTTGTTGAGGGATCACGCAAATCTGTCACATGTTAGGGATCCCTAGTCCGAGAGACATCTTATGTTCTATACAAAAATGAGAGAACCAGAGCATAGAATTAAAAACAAACCAATCAAATGACCTCGAGCTGGCTGCAGCAGTTTGAAGAGCCTCTAGGGAGATTATACTTCATGACACTAGATGACAAATCGGTGGATTAAGGTCAATGAAATGTTGATGGGTTGTAGGAGCCTCTTGAAAAATTACGTCAAATAGATAGATTGGAAATATCGACATGTGTTGAATAAAGTCCTGCAGCGAATTGGGTGTGGAGACAACAAGTGGGCAGAGCTCACCATTCCGTAACTCGTACACTTCAACCTGGTGGCCTCGCTGAGCGGCATAAATTGCAGCCAGAGCACCCACAGGTCCAGCACCAATCACTATCGTCTTCATCTTGACTGCTGTCCAAAATACTCTGTTTATCTCTATAGTCTATAAAAGTTTAGTGAAGAGAGGTTAATAACAAATAGGATATTCACGGTGAGTTCCGTTTCTTCCTGACAAAATTATAGCCTGAGGCATTATATCTGCTGCAGGGTAAAACGTTACTCTTAATCTGATTTACACTTTGCTCTTGCAGTGATCTCATACCACTAAGGAGAGTCCTACAGATTTCTCAACCCTCCAAGACTCTACCATAAAACGAGATGATTGCGGAGCCTCCAGCGAAGAGGAAGTGCATAGGGGTGGAATGTCAGAACGATGCCGGATCGTTGCAGTGTCCCACTTGCCTAAAGCTTGGCCTTAAGGAGAGCTACTTCTGTTCGCAGGACTGTTTCAAAAGGAGTTGGGTATGCATTCTTTGGCCTCACAGCGCCCGCCGCTTTCTGGCTAATCTGTGGCATAGAGCGAACACAAGAACATACACAAGACACAAAGCAACTTCCTTAGCAGTCTAATAACCCCGAAAGTGACATCTGAACCAGACCCAGCGACAGGCACATACAACCCCTTTCCAAATTTCCCCTACACCGGTCCCCTAAGACCCGTCTATCCTCTGTCTGCCCCACGCACAGTTCCAAAGTCAATACCTCATCCAGACTATGCCGAAACCGGATACCCAAAGAGCGAAAGGCTAGTTAGCGTAAGGAATCAGATCCGAATTCTAGATAAAAAAGAGCAGGCGGGCATGAGGAAGGTATGTCGTCTTGCGAGAGAGGTCTTGGATATTGCAGCGCGAGCAGTAAAGCCGGGGGTTACAACGGACTACATTGATGAGATAGTGCACAAAGCTTGTATAGAGAGAGAAGTAAGAATTCTCTACACTCTCATTCATGACTTTTTACTGACTTTAGAAGTCGTATCCTTCGCCACTGAACTATAATCACTTCCCAAAGTCCGTCTGCACGTCTCCAAACGAAGTCATATGTCACGGGATACCAGATCAACGGGTATTGGTCGATGGTGACATACTCAACATTGATGTTACTCTCTACCATGGTGGATTCCATGGTGATTTAAATGAGACATACTATGTGGGTGACCGCGCACGTGCAGATCCCGAATCCGTACGTGTTGTTGAAGCAGCTAGAGAGTGCCTTGACGAAGCCATTAAGTTGGTAAAACCAGGCGCTTTGTTCAGAGACTACGGAAGCGTAATAGAGAAGCACGCGAAGTTAAAGAACTGCAGCGTTGTAAGGGCATATTGTGGGCACGGGATCAACAACTTGTTTCATGGTGCGCCAAATATACCGCATTACGCAAAGAACAAAGCCGTTGGAGCCGCGAAGGAAGGTATGACCTTTACAATTGAACCCATGATCGCTTTAGGATCCTATAGAGACGTGACCTGGCGAGATGACTGGACTTCAACCACCGTTGATGGTAAAAGGACTGCACAATTTGGTGAGTAGAGAGGGAATTATTTTTCAATACATTTACTAATACCTTTCAGAGCATACACTTCTTGTCACAGCCGGTGGAGTGGAAGTGCTTACTGCGAGATTACCGGACTCTCCTGGAGGTCCTGTGCCTATGCCGTCTGCAAATGGCGGAGAAGCTCCAAACGGCGAGAAGAAGGCTGACACAGCATGATATAATATGTAATATATGTTGCAAACTCAGACATCAGTGAAAAAGTCAATCTAAGGGATGATATAGAAATTTACTCTTCTTTTACAGTTCTGTTTCATTGATCCCCAGGGTAATAAAAGTATATCTGGAATGGAAGCGCCCCTAGTTTGAAACCTCAGGCAAAAAGTGGCCTCCCAAATTCTGACTAGTGGAGACGGATTCCTTCGCAAGCTCACCAAACCGATCGTGCACACCAGCCTCATTTCATCATCCGAAACTGCTACCTTCGTCTGACCTCCGCGGACTCCCACAACCGCACACGATAAGGAACCAAAGCTTGTACTATATCTCGAAACTCTCCAGATCTACGTAAAGGTTCCAAAGAGTCTATTTTGGTGTATCAGAACAACAGTACACAGCGAACGTTAACGAACCCTACATCAACACCCTAAGAGCTTCCCAACATTCGAGTCTGTGCGATTAGACCAGGCTTCACCAGATAGTGGGCACATCTTAAGATCAAAGATCATTCTACGGAATACTTCATCCA
>Ga0335075_10012377_pt1 | contig 12890 bp, 12 predicted proteins | sample Lox_Sample_24_FD_206723 | JGI IMG/M metagenome (GOLD analysis project Ga0335075, IMG submission 206723) | Soil microbial communities from Loxahatchee National Wildlife Refuge, Florida, United States - Lox_Sample_2.4 | ecosystem: Environmental > Terrestrial > Soil > Wetlands | place: USA... | reverse complement strand
GGGCGACCGGCACCAGCCCCTCGGCATCGGCGGAGGCCGACGGTGAGCCCGGCTTGGCGCAGTGAAGGGGGATGGGGAGGTGGGCGGGGGCACGCGGCCGGCCCGGGTTCGCTTGCGGCGCAGGCCGAGCCCGGGGCGTCAGCGTTCCGGCCACCTCTTCGGCGAGCAGCCTTCGGCGTCGCTGACGAGCTGAGCTGTTACTACGATGCCCCCGCCGAGCCCTGCAACGTGCACCTCGAGGTGCGGGTGCCGGGGCACCTCGACCCCCGTGCGCTGCGCGAGGCCACGGCCGCCGCGCTGGCCGCGCAGCCGCGCGCGCTGGTCCGCCGGGCACCGGGGGCGTGGTGGCGGCGATACGCGTGGGAGGTGCCCGCGCAGCCGGACTGCGACCCGGTCTGCACCGCCGCCTGGGCCGGCGACGACGAGCTCGCCCGGGTGCGGGCGCGGTACCTGTCCGCGGCGCCGCCACTGCGCAGCTCGCCTCCGCTGCGCGTCCTGCTCGCGTCGGGGCCCGGCGAAGACCGGGTCATCCTCAACGCGCACCACGCGGCGCTGGATGGCCTGTCAGGTCTCGAGCTGCTGCGCAGCGTCGCTGAGCACTACCCGGGCGGGGCGGCCGGCTGTCCCGCCGCCATCCCTCCCAGGGTCTTCACGCGCGCCCAGCCGCCAGGCCTCGGCTCCGGCGCACAGCAGGCGGCGCGGCAGGGACGCGCCACGCGGATCGCCGCCGACCGGGAGCCGGGGCGCGCCGCCCGCCTGCCGGGCTACGGGTTCGTGCTGCTGCCCGGCCGGCCGGTGCCCACTGGGCGCCGCGCGGACGGCGGCACCGTGAACGACGTGCTGATCGCGGGCCTGGCCCTGGCCATCGCACGGTGGAACGGTGCGCACGCGCGGCCGACGGGCTTAATCCGGATCACGATGCCGGTCAACGCCCGGCCGGACGGTCAGGCCGGCGCGGCGGGCAACCTGTCCCGGCTGACCGCCGTCTCGGTGCCGGCGCCGTCCGACCGCGACCTGAGCCGGCTGGTCGCGGACGTGGCCGCGCAGACCCGCCCGGCCAAGCTCGAGGCCGGCCCCCAGGTCGACCCGGCGAGCCGCGCCCTGGCCGCGGCGTGGTGGCCCCCGGCGGTGAAGCGGGCGGTGCTCCGGCTCGCGCTGCGCACGGCCGGCCCGTTGCTCTGCGACACGTCGCTGGTCTCCAACCTCGGCGTGGCCGGGCCGCTCCGGTTCGGCACCGCGGACGTGACCGACATGTGGTTCTCGACGTCCGCGCACATGCCGCGCGGTCTTTCGGTGGGCGCGGTCACGGCCGGCGGGCGCCTGCACCTGTGCCTGCGTTACCGGCGTGCGCTGTTCAGCGAGCCGTCGGCGGCCCGGTTCGCCGGCCTCTACGCGACCGCCCTCGAGAATCTGTCGAGCCAGGGAGGATCCGGTGACCGGTAGCACGGATGTGGGTCTCGGGCTGGCCCTGCTCTCCACCACTGCCTACAACTACGGCCTGGTGGTGGAGAAGCAGGCGCTCGGTCAGCTCCCCCAGATCGGTGGCGGGCGGGTTGTGTCGTTCGTGGTGAGCCTGGCTACATCGCCGAGGTGGCTGGCCGGGTTCACGCTCATGCTGTTCGGGCTGGCGTTCCAGGTCCTCGCGCTGCTCTTCGCGCCGGTGACCCTGGTTCAGCCGGTCATCGCCGCCGGCGTTGCGGTCGTGCTCGTGCTGTCCCGGCTGGTTCTCCGTGAGCGCCTCGGCCGGCTGCAGTACGTGTGCGTCGCGGTCATGGCGCTGTCGGTGGTGCTGCTGGCGCTGTCCGCCGAAGGCACCCCGGCTCAGGTGGGCCACCAGGTCAGCGGGGTGCGGCTGGCGATCATCGCGATCGCATCCGTGCTGCTCGCGCTCGGCTTCGCGGTCAGCGCGCTGCGGGCGAGCGGGCGCAAGCACGGGCAGCAGGGCAGCGGCGTGTCCTTCGGCATCGCCACCGGGCTGCTGTACGGCGTGGCCGCGCTGGCCATCAAGGGGGTGTCCGGAACGCTGCTGCACCGGCACGGCATCGGCGGCACCCTGGTCGCGGTGGCGTCGTCGCCGTACCCGTACGTGATGGCCGCGTGCTCGGCGGCCGGCCTGCTGCTGTTCCAGACCGCGCTGCAGCGCTGCCGGATCTCGATCGTCGCGCCCGTGTCCAACGTGCTTGGGAGCGTGTACTTCATCGTCGCCGGCACGTGGCTGTTCCACGAGCGGCTCCCCACGGACCCGGTGCGGCTGGCCCTCCGCATCGGCGGCATCCTCGTCGCCTGCGGCGTCGTGGTCCTGCTGTCCCGGCAGCCCAGTGAAGGGGCAGGGGGAGGTGGGCGGGGCAGCCCGCTCCGAGCTCGGGCCCTGACACGCCCCCACGAACCTGGCGCAAGGAAGGAGAGGCTCATGGCTTTCGACGAGACGCTGCTTGACATCCTGGTCTGCCCCATCGACAAGCGCGGCCTGCTGTACTTCGCCGATGAGGCGCTGCTGTACAACCCGCGGCTGCGGCGCAGCTACCCGATTGAGAACGACATCCCGGTGCTGCTCGCGCAGCGGGCAGCACCGGTGCCCGACGACGAGCACGCCCGGCTGCTCGAGCGGGCCCGCGGCGGCGCGGCCGTGGGGACGCTGCCGGACTAGCTCAGTACGAGGCCGGGATGACCTGCCCGGTCGGCGACGGAATGATGGCGCCGGCCTGAACGTCGCCCACGCACAGGCCGCCGATCGCCGGGCTCGTGATCGTGACGCTCGCCGCGCTGCCATTGATCGGCAGGTACCCGGAGTGCAGGCCCGGCTCGATCGCGAGCCGCTGCGTGGTGTTCCCGTAGCGGACTGTCATGTCGGCGCCAGCAGCCGCCGAGTCGGCCAGGTACGCGACCCGCAGCGTGTTGCTGTGCGGGTCTGATGGGACCTGGAACGTCGCGACCACTCGGCCGCGCGTGGCCGGGTGGCACTGCCGGCCGGTCGCTGGCGGCGCGCTGGTCTGGCCGTAGATCGCGGCCTGGCGCAGCCTGCCGTCGGCGCCGAAAATCATCAGGTGATCGATCGTCCCGCGCGGCGACGGCGTCCACCGCAGTCGGGCCCTGGCCGTCGCGTTCTCCATCGGGCCGACCACCTTCGATGCGTCGGCATACGTCCCAAACGTGCCGAGCATCATCGCCGCTGGCACCGGGAAGTCCACGATCACCGTGCCCGCGGGTGCCTCCGCGACCGCAGCCCGGGCGTTGTCGATGTAGAACCGGGCCTGCACACCGGAGGTCGTGGTCTGCAGGTCCTGGATGGACCACACCGAGCCGATGACGAACGCGCCGACCAGGCCCGCCGCGGCCAGCCGGCCGACCTGGGTCCCGGGCGGCAGCGCCGGGCGCCTTCGGATGTCGGGCTGGCCGTCCAGCGGCAGGAACGCCAGGCCCAGGCAAATGACGAGGACCGCGAGCGCGTCGGAGACATACCGGGTCTGCAGCACCCCGGCGCCCAGAACCTCCGCCCGGCCGAGCAGGACCGGCGTGACGTCCGCGGCAAGGAGCCACCCAGCCAGGATCGCCCAGGCACGCCAGGCATACCTGCGCAGCACGATGCTGGCCAGGATGACGGCGGCAGCCACGATCAGCGCCAGCCAGGCCAGCATGCCCGGCGGCGCCGACGCCGCGTACGACGCGTCCTCAATGGGGAACCACTGCCACGGGCCGCCGAGCGCGCCCGGCACGAACGTGTTCTTCAATAGTTCCCAGGTGAAGCTGAACGCCTGGCCCAGGCCCGAGACCGTCGGCTGCGCCGTCGACGTGCGCAGCGACTGCGAGAGCACGACGGAGTAGACCGCGAGGATCACCGCCTGCAGCACCCACGATTTCCAGTACCGGACCAGGCACCGGCCGATCGCGCGCGGCCAGGGACCTTCCATCAGGAACCCGGCGGTGATGCCGAGCAGCACCAGCGGGATGATCAACGCCTTCTCGAAGAAGAGCAGCCCGAAAACCAGCCACGCCGCGGCCGCGATCGCGTGCCGGAAGCGGTTGGTCCGCACGTAATGGACCTGCGCGTTCAGCGCCATGAAGATGGCTATCTGCAGGGGCAGCGACTCGAGCGCCGCTGACCACCACCGGTCGTCCAGCATGGTCAGCGGGCAGAGCAGGTACGCGAGCAGCAGCACCAGGATCGCCGGGCGGTCCCCGAACAGCGTCCGCAGCAGCCGCAGCGCCGCCAGGCCCGCCGCCGCCAGCAAGATCACGGTGATCGCCGACGCGAACACCCAGTCGTACAGCGCGATCCTGGCGGCGGCCCAAATGATCGCGTAGACCCCGGGGAATAGGTGCCCCGCGCCGTCATACGTCAGGTAGCTCCAGCTGAAGGAATGGCCGAGCCCCAGCTCGATGAAGTGGAAGTCGTCCTGCCAGAAGAAGTAGTTGCTGATGAAAATCGACTTCCAGATCAACTGGGCGGCTATCAGGATGAGGCCGAATATCACGACGCCGCGGTTGCGGGCCCACGTCGCGAGCTCCGGCCAGTCGATGACGCTGGCGATCTCGCCGCGCCGGTACGGGACCGGGAGGTTCTGCGGCAGGGCATCCGGCAGGTTCTCGGGGCGGCGCTCCAGTTCCCCGCCGGCCTCGCTCACATCTCCGCCAGTCTGATTCACGGCGGATATGCTAACGGCGGAGCGTGATTTTTACTACTAAAGCGGATCACAAAGGATCTGTTGCACGCTAGGGATCAACCATCACCTTTGGCAACAGTCGTTCATATGCCTCGAGGTCCACCTCTCCGGCTGGATCTGATGACGCGGCGAGCGCCATCGCATGGGCCAGGGTGTCCGGCCAGGACCAGGCCAGGGCGATGCCGGGGACAAAGCCGGCGACCATCGCGTCACGGGACGCGCGCCGCGCATGCTGGCCGCCGAGTTCGGCCCGCCACTCGCCCGCGGCGGTGACCGCGCGGACCCCGGCGTCGGACAGGATCGCCACGGCACCGGCGCCGCCGGCCAGCAGCGCAAGCGGGTCGCCCGGGCCTCCGGTCATCGCGTCGCCGGCCGCGCCGCCCGCCGCCTCGTCGTCGGCCACCTCGTCGTCGGCCACCCCGCCGCCGGCCGCCCCGTCGTCGGCTGCCGCGCCATCACCGCCGGGCGCGGGGATCACCAGCGCCGGGCGCCTGCCCACCCCGTGCCACAGCGCGCTGCCGCTCGCGTCGAGCACCACCGGGACGCCGGCTTCCGCCGCGTAGCTGGCCAGCGAGCCGTAGGTCTCGGCCGGCAGCCCCGCCGGGAGGCTGCCGCAGAGCACCGCGGCCGTGGCGTCGGACATCAGCGCGCGGTAGTCGGCGGCGAGCCTGCCGAGTTCCTCAGTGGTGATGTACGGCGCGGGCTCGGCGAACGTGGTGACGGTGCCGTCCGCCGCGTCGGTGATCTCGAGGATCCGCCGGGACTCACCGGTGATCCGGGTGAACTGCGCCGGCACGCCGGCCCTGGCCAGCTCGTCCCTGATCAGCTCGCCGGACGAGCCGCCGAGGAGCCCGGCCGCCACCACCTCGTGGCCGAAGGTGTGCAGCACCTTGGCCACCGCCAGCCCGCGGCCGCCGGCCCGGTAGCTGACCCGGCTGACCGGGTTCGCGGCGCCCCGGCTGACCCGCTCGGCCTCGTAGCCGACGTGCAGCGCCGGGTTCAGCGTGACGGTGACGATCACCCGGCGAGCTCCGCCGCGACTGTGGCGCCCAGCTCCCAGCACGCCTCGAGGTCGGCCTGGCCCGGCGGGCCGGTGACGCACACCGGCGGCCGGGCGCGGCGCCACGTCAGCCCGGTGGCGATGGCCTCGACGGCGCGGACCGCTCCCCCGGTGTCGCTGGCGCCGTGCACGTACAGGGCGTAGGGGCCCCGCTGCGTCGCCTCCAGGCACGGATAGTAGATGCCGTCGAAGAAGTGCTTGAGCGCGCCGGACATGTAGCCGCGGGCCCGGTCGTGGGAATTCTGCTGCATGTGCCCGTAGATCCGCAACGTCACTGAGTGGTCGTGATGCCCCATGTACTCGGCCAGGTCGATCACCGACCCGCCATCGCCGAGGATCATGCTCGCATAGTAGTGCCGGAACTGGTGGGGGCCCTCGCGCCGGGTGGCGGCATACATCAGGTTGACCGGCCGACCGCGCGCCGAACCGGCAGAAGTGCCGTCTAGCTATGGCTAGTCACCTACTGCCGACCGCCGCGAGCGCAGCCGGCGGAGGCGCCAGGCGCGATCGCCGAGCAGCGACAGGGCTGCCGGGAGCAGGATGCCGCGGACCACTGTGGCGTCGATCAGGATCGCGGCGGCCATGCCGATGCCGAGCACCTTCAGCTCGATAAACGGCAGCGTGAGGAAGATCGAGAAGACCGCCACCATGATCAGGGCGGCGCTGGTGACCACGCCGGCGCTCGAGGCGGTGCCCTCGACGACCGCTTCTCGCGGCGACGAGCCCTGCGCCCAATGCTCGCGGATGCGGCTGAGGATGAACACGTGGTAGTCCATGCTGATCCCGAACAGGAGCACGAACATGAATAGCGGCACCCACCAGGTGATGGCGCCGAAGGAGGTGTAGCCGAGCAGGCCCTGCAGCCGCCCGTCCTGGAAGATCAGCGTGATCAGCCCGTAGGCCGCCGCTACCGACAGCAGGTTCAAGACGATCGACACGACCGGGATCACGATCGACCGGAAGCCTGCCAGCAGCACCAGGAAGGCCAGCACAGCGACCACGGCGAAGACCAGGGCGGTGTTGTCGTGCACGAGCTGGATGGTGTCGTGATTCCCGGCGGTGTCTCCGTTGACCGCGTAGCTGATCCCGGGGACCTTGCCCAGCGTGGCGGGCAGGTCCCGGTCGCGCAGCTCCGCCAGGGCGTTGAAGGATGTGGAGTCCGTCCCGTTGCCGGCGAGCTGCACGTCCACGACGAGCGCCCGGCCGCCGCCGATCGGGGTGGCCGTGACCGGCCCCCGGACCGGGCCCCCGGCCGAGGCAAGGCCGCGCAGCGCATCGACCGCGGCCGCCACCTTCGGGCCGGTCACGTCTGAGCCGGTCACCACCACCTGAGCCGGCCCTGGGGCCTGCGGGAACGCCTGCTCGATCTTGAGCAAGGTCTGCACGGAAGGGAATCCGTAGGGTGCGTCGATGGGCGGCTCGCCGATCCGCAGGCCGAGCGCCGGGGCGGCCAGCGCCAGCAGCGCGGCCGCCGCGAGGCCGCCGCAGATCGCGGGTCTGGCGACCACGCCGCGGGCCAGCGCTCCCCACGCGCGCGACGGGCCGGCGGCGGCCCGGCGGCGGCCCAGGAACGGGATCCGTCCCGCGTCCGAGCGTGGCCCGAGCCAGGCCAGCAGCGCGGGGAGCACGGTCAGCGAGCCCACCACCGCGATGAATACCACCGCGATGGTCCCGGCGGCGATGCCGGCGAAGGGCCCGCCGCCAATCAGGAACAGGGAGAGCAGCGCGGCCATCACGGTTACGCCGGACACCAGGATGGTGCGTCCGGACGTCCGGGACGCGATGCGCAGCGCCTCGGGGAACGACCGGCCGCTGGCCCGCTCTTCGCGTTCGCGGCGCAGGTAGAACAGCGAGTAGTCGACGCCGACCGCCATCCCGACGATCACCACGACCTCGTACACCTCGCCGAAGACCGGCAGCAGGTGGCTGACGAACGTCAGGACTCCGAGCGCCGCGATCAGCGAGGTCAGCCCGAGCAGCAGCGGGATGCCCGCCGCTACCAGGGCGCCGAACACCAGCAGCAGCAAGACCAGCGTGACCGGCACCGAGATCTCCTCGGCCTTGCCGAAGTTCGTCGCGCTGTTGATCGCATGCTGGATGGTCGCTTCGCCGGATTCGGCGATGAGCAAGTCCGGGTGGCGGGCCTGCACGGCGGCGACCGCGCGAGCGTCGGCGGTCGCCGCCTGGTCAATATCGGCGACGTTGCCGGGAACCTCGAACGTGACCAGGGCGCTGCGGCCGTCCTTTGATATCAGCGGATGCCCGCCGGTCTGCATCGGCGTGCTGATGCCGGTGGCGTACGTCGGCTGGACCGACAGCGCGGCCGCCACCTGGCTCGCGGCCCGCCGCATCCCCGGATCCGAGCTGAACGTGACGCCGGGGGTCCTGGCCTGGATCAGCACGGACTCGGGATCGGCCCCGAACTGCGCGGGCGCGAGCTGGTTCAGCACTCGCTCGGCCTGCCCGGCTTGCCCGGGGTCGTACTGCGGAAGCTGCGCCGAGCCGATCGCCTGGGCCGCCATGAAAACGCCGACGACCAGCAGCAGCCACCCGAAGACCGCGGTCTTGCGGTGCCGCGTGCTCCAGCCCGCCACCCTTTCTGTGACGGGCGCCCTGGCTTTGCGGCGCTTGCTTTCGCCATCGCGGGATGTCTGGGGGAATACTGAACTGTGCGACTGTCGCATCGCTGCCTCTCTCGGTTGGCTGGTGCGCGTGGTCGTATCTGGTCCCCGCCCGTGAGCTGGACCCTCACGGGCGGGGCCGTCAGTCCGGCCCGCTCGGGCCCGGGGGATCCGGCCCGGGATGGCTATCGCCAGCAGGCGGCTCGATCGGGTAGGACAGCAGCAGGGTCTCCACTGGCAGGGCGCCGGACGGCCGCTTGGCCGGATCTGCGAGACGGTCCCAGAATCGCTCCAGCACTCTGTGCAGTTCCCGGTTGAGCTGCTGCAGCTCTTCCGGGGTCACGTACGTGAGGTAATCGCTATCGTCGGCCGCCTCCAGCCACGGCCGGGGATAGCCGGCCTTGCTTTCCTGCCAGCGCTGATAGCGGGCGAACGCACGCTCGCGGGACAGGCGCAGCACCGCGTTGCCGGCGATCTGCGTCTCCGGGTCCTGGGCGGCCGCGGGGACATTCCATCCGAAGGATGTCAGCCGCCAGGGCCTGTTCCGGCCCTTCCCGCCGCCCGCCTCCTCGACGAACCCGTACTTCGCCAGCTGGCGCAGATGGAATGAGCACGCGGTCGGCGTCTCGCCGATCCGCTTGCTCAGCTCGGTGGCGGTCATCGCGCCGCCGTAGGCCAGTTCCTCATAGAGCGCGATCCGCGCCGGATGTGCGAGGGCGCGCAGCGTTCGCGCGTCAGTGAGCTTCCGCGGGCGCGGGCGTTCCCCGCTAGACATGCTTCGATCGTAATCGATCGATCCATTCCTGTCGATCGATTACGATCGAGAGGAAACTCTTGAAGATCTGGATCCAGGCCAGTACCTTTAACTCATGAACCCGGGCCGGGATGAGGAAATCGCCGCGTCGGTCGCAGCGCACGGCGATCTCGGCCCGGGATATGACGAAGCGATAGCGGCGGGCCTGGTAGAGCGGATCGGCGCCGAGGTCGACCGCCGCGTCGATGAGCGCATCTCCCAGTACCAGCGCGGCGGCCGGCTCGTGGCCGACGGGGGTCCCCGGGCCGATGGGCAAGCGCAGCGCCAGCCGGCCATTCACCCCGGCGGCCAGGTCTCCTGGCAACAGGCCGGCCTGGCCTTTGCCTCGATGATCGTCGGCTTGATCGCGTCGGTGAGTATCAACACCGCCAACGGCAACGCAACATGGCCGATCATCGTCATCTGGATCGCCATCGTCGGCATCAACGTGGCCATCTTCCGCAGCGGCCGTACCGCCGGCCGTGACCGCCGCTCCCCCCGCTGACCCGACGCTGCCGGTGCCGCGTCTCGTCCTTGCGGACCGGGCGGATGGGGATCAGCTGCATGCCATCGCTGGCTGGCGCAGTGCCCGGAGATGACGCGGTCGGCGGAGCCGTCACCTTCTCGCTTGCGCACTGTCTGCGGGGCTTGCCCGGGTGGTGGCCGCGCGAGGTCTGGTGCGGTAAATGGCCGCGGTTACGGCCAGACCTAGCGCGCCGAGCAGCGCTCCGCAGATGAACGCCGTGCAATAGCCGGAGATCAAGACGCCAGTGCTGCCTTGGGCGCCCGGCTGAGAGCTGTGGATCACCGCCGCTGAGACGGCGGACAAGATCGCTAGACCCATTGTGGCGCCGAGGCTGAAACTGATGTTCTGGATACCGGCCGCAATTCCCGAATCGCGCTCGGGGACGTCCTCGAGCGATGCGATGGTCCCCGCCACGAAAGCGCATCCCATGCCCAGGCCGAACACGAGCATGCAGCCGGCGATCGCGACCGGGCAACCTCCAGTCCACGCCGTGGCGGCCAGGCCCGCGTTGCTGAGGCAGAGCATCACGAGGCCGCCGCGGCCGGTCACCCGGAGGCCGAAACGGGTAACGGCGCGCTGGGCGATGGGAGCCCCGGCTATGGAAGACGCCGTCATGATCGCGGTGATCCCGCCGAACTGGATGGCGGAGTATCCCAGGACCCGCTGACTGTAGAGGGAGACCGTGAAGACCATTCCGTCGACCGACAGGCCCGCCGTGAGCAGGACGAGGTTGCCGGCCACGAGCGTCCGCGAGCGGAGCAAGCCTGGCGGAAGCATCGGCACTGCCCTTCGGGATTCGATGCGGGCGAAGGCCGCGAACAGGGCCAGGGCGATACCTAGCTCTCCCAGCGTTCGCGGCGTAAGCCAGCCCTGCTGGGAAGTTTCTGTGACCGTATAGATGAATAGTGCGACAGCACAGGTGATGGTCACGGTCCCGGGCACGTCGACCTGGCGGGAACCTTCGACAGCCGGCGGCTCCCGCAGCAGCACCGGGCTGAGCAGGAGCATCGCGCCGCCAAGAGGCACGTTGATGAAGAAGATCCACTGCCAGCCGAGGGTGACGGTGATGAGGCCGCCCAGCAGCAGCCCGGCGGTGGCGCCAGCCCCGCCGACCGCGGACCACGCCGCAAGCGCCTTATTACGTTCTTCCTCACCCCGGAACGTATTCGTCAGCAGCGACAACGCCGCGGGCACAAGCAAGGCGGCCGAGATTCCCTGGGCCGCCCGGGCGCCGAGCAGGACTCCGGTGGACGGCGCCCAGCCACACACCAGCGACGCTGGGATCAGCAGCACGAGCCCGAGCATGAACATGCGCCGCCGGCCGAACATGTCGCTGAGCCGCCCGCCGACCAGTAGCAGCGCCCCGCCTGGCAGGGTCGCCGCGGTGAAGCTCCACTGAAGGCCCGCCTGGGACAGACCCAGTGCCCGTTCCATGGCCGGCCCGGCCGGGAACACGATGGTGGAGCCGAAGGTGTCGGCACAGAAAGCCAGGCACAGCAGGCCCAGAGCGTACCAACGGCGCGGGTCCGGCGAAGCGAGCGGCTGCGCGGGATCTGAGCGGATCGCGGCGGGCCGGCCGTCCGGCGACCCGTCCATCAATGGAGTGCACGCTGCTGGCCGAGATACGCGGGAGCGAGTTCGGCCCACCGCGTCCGCCAGTCCGTGCGTGGCCGGCCAGCCAGATGCGCGGCGAGATCCTCGATATGTGCTTGCCACCCCCCGCCATGGTCGGCCGCTTCGTCGAACGGGAGACCGCGCTCCTCTACGACCAGGCGGGTCTTGTCGCCATCGGGAATGAGTTCGGCCGCGATGACGGTCTCATCGTGTTTGTCCTGGTCCATGGTGACCAGCAGACGCCGGGGAGGATCGCACACATCGACCCGTCCCGGGCCCTCCCAGCCGCTGGTGAAGCTGGCCCGGAACTGCCCTCCCAGCCGGAGGTCGCCTTCTACCCGCGCGATCCAGCGCGCCAGCCGCTGCGGGTCGGTGAGCGCCGACCACAGGTCATCGATGCTGGTGTCAAAGACGTCTTCCATGCGGACGACGGCCTTGCCGTCAACGGCCCGCAGCGACCCCACAAGGCCGCTACTGCCCCCGGTGCCATGCGACGTCATCAGGTACTCCTTCGCTGTCTCTTTCCCCGGGCGACTTCGGTGTGCAGCGCGCTGAACCGCTGTTCCCACAGCGAGCGATAGCGCCCGAGCCAGTCATCGACCTCGGCCAGCGGCTCAGGACGCAGGCTGTACACCCGCCGCTGCGCCTGCTGGCGAGCCTCGACCAGCCCTGCCTCCCGGAGCACCCGCAGGTGCCGCGAGACTCCCGGGCGAGCGATGGGCAGCAACGCGGCCAGCTCGCCTGCGGTGGCCTCTCCCCGTCTCAGAGCGTCCAGCACCGTCCGCCGACTGCTGTCCGACAGCGCGTGCAGCACCATGTCCATGGATTGAACGTACCTGATCTGTTACGTAACGGACAAGGTACATACGAGAGATGTGCCGAGGGGCCGACATGACAGCAGGTCGCCTCCAACACGATCCGGCACTTCAGGATGCCGTGATCGTCGGTGGCCCCACGCTCGAACGCGGCCGCCCCGTCGCGGTCTAAGCTCGCGTAATGCCCACGTTGCTGATCGTGCATCACACGCCCTCCCCAAACCTTCAGGCGATGTTCGAGGCCGCCGCGGACGGCGCGCGGACGGATGAGATCGAGGGCGTGGAGGTACTGGTCAGGCCCGCGCTGACGGCCAGCGAAGTTGATGTGCTCGCAGCCGACGGCTACCTCCTGGGCACGCCCGCCAACCTGGGTTATATTTCGGGCGCACTGAAGCACTTCTTCGACGGCATCTACTATCCGTGCCTTGAGGCGACGAGAAGGCGCCCTTATGGGCTGTATGTGCATGGCGGGAGTGACACGGGCGGGGCTGTCCGCGCTGTGGAGTCAATCACGACCGGGCTCGGCTGGCGGCTGATCAGACCTGCGCTGACCGTCACCGGGCCCCCGGGCAAGGCCGAGTTGGAAGCGTGCTGGGAGCTGGGCGCGCTGCTGGCGGCCGAGATCGCTGGTTGATGCGACCGCAACGCCGTATGGCCCAGTTTCTCGAACTCGGCGTCCAGGACGTCAGGCGATCTCGTCGTGCCCGCATGTGCCCGCAGCTCAGCGCCAGCACCAGGTCAGCAGCGCTCAGGCCGCCGCCGCGGCGGCGAAGGCTTCCTCGAGGGCCTCGCGGGCGTAA
>Ga0335075_10012376_pt1 | contig 12890 bp, 18 predicted proteins | sample Lox_Sample_24_FD_206723 | JGI IMG/M metagenome (GOLD analysis project Ga0335075, IMG submission 206723) | Soil microbial communities from Loxahatchee National Wildlife Refuge, Florida, United States - Lox_Sample_2.4 | ecosystem: Environmental > Terrestrial > Soil > Wetlands | place: USA... | reverse complement strand
GGCTTTGGATTAGATGTGAACGATTGGGGTCGGGGCGGGGGCGGATTTTAGGTCGCCCGCGTCCACCGCCCTAGCATGAGGGGTCAAGCCCCGCTGGCAGGGCGTGCGCCTCATAACAGAGCAGAACAATCTACCGCAATCTGAGAACTGTGATTTGGCGTGAAGTCTAGTTGTAACAGTTAGAAAAGTGGTTTCTGGCGGCTTTGTTTGGGACCATAGGGTAGCCTGACTTTAGAGTCCTGGTGGCCCGCAAACATAAACGCTCCTCCAAGAGCAGTTACAAAGGTACGAATACATAGAAGGTAACGCTTTCGCGGATCAGATAGCTGTTCTTGCAAATCCTTTTCAAAAATGGTCATTCTGTCGATGGGTGGATTTGGCGCGTTAGACCCATACGGCATTAGGTACTTTTCAAATGACTTAAGATTGAAGCAAAGGTCTTTTATACGCTGCGTCGTAAATTCCTTTGTAGAAATTTTGTGGGCGAACGAATTCCTTATTTCCCTGATATAATCCATGTCTCGCCAAGAATCGCTCGTGTAAATGCCGAGCATAAACCCTAAATTGATTTTGGCGCTGAAGCTTCCAAGCGGGCCGGAGGCTCTAAACATATCGTCGTGAACAGAGACTTTTGGAGCTTTCGCGTGGTCGAACAGCAATATCTTTAGTGCCGTCTCAATCCTAGTCTCCAGGATGGCAGCCCCTACGATTGCAGCGGCCCTATCGGAAATGGTATTTAGCTCCTTGATTGCTTCAACCTCATCAGCATTCTTGAGCATCCAGACCATGAGTAGCCATTCCGACACACAATGAACAACCGGACACGTTTCCGGAGATAGAAACCGCCCAACGTCACACTCTTGCGCGCGCTAAGCACGTCGCACAAGCGGCAACAGGAAATGAAGCTAGGTGCGAGCGCAGGGTCTAACGAGAACCGGCTTACGCGAGAAGGGATGGCGTGGCTTGAGTTTTTTCGAGATAACGCGCTGAGACAGGTTTGGAGCCGCCAATTAAGCGCTTCCGCCTTCGCAGGTCCGCCTTGAACAAGCTGCGCTCGCCGCCCGCATATCGCTCTATCATCTGCAACATAAAATCTGCCGCTTCCGCAATCTCCCGCTGCGACAGACACACGCGGTCTAGCAACTCTCCGATTACGCCCCTCGCGAGACGAAACGTGGAGGCGCTGGTTTGAGGGAAATCAGAGCGGGCAAACTCGCGCGAGGCTATGTACGCGAACACGCGGGCGGTAATGGCCGGGCGTAGCGGCTCGATTGCATCCCACACAAGAGAATTGCGGCCTTTCTTATCCGCGTGGAGGAAACCGATTTGGAGTGCGAAGCCACGCGCGGCGAGAGCCTTCGCCAATCGTCCTGCTTCGACAACGTATGCGTAATTCAGCATAGCGTTGATAGGGTGAGAGGCGTGTTTCGATCCTAAGAATTGCGCGCCTTTCTGGCGGTTCGCGAAGCGGAGCCATGTGCGCGGGAGATTACCATTCTTGGCCTCTCGCAATCCCATGTCTCGGAACGCTCGCCAATAGGCCATGGCCGCGTGAGCTTCGATAGTCATAAGCTGTGGAACGCTGTCCGCCGTATCGAGAGCCGCGAGACATTCCGCTACAGCATTAGCGCTGTGCGGGTCGCGCTCGCTCGCGTGTGAGGCTTCGGCTTCTATCTTCGCCCGTACAATCTCGCGGGCTACCCCCGCTTTCGCGGGGGCATGTTCTGCAACGCGGCATTGAGCCTTGATAACAGCCGGGTCTATATCCACCAGTTCGGACGCGCCCTCGCTCGCTTCCAAGCCTGACTGTAGGAAAGTAAGTATCCTTCCCGGCCCGTCCGGTAGGGCAAGCCCGATACCGTATCGGGCGCACCAGCGCAGAGCCTCGCCTGTCAGGAATTCGCCGTGGCTGTCGAATAGGATCGTATGGGGCTTCGGACTGGCGTCTATATCAATCCGCAGCGTTTGCTTGTCGTTGTAAGGACCATGGATGATATCGAGTGCGCCGTCTCGTACGCGGAGGGAGGCGTAAGCGCCAAGGACAAGAACCTGTCGAGGGCCTGTCGAATGAACGGCCTGTCTTGTCCCGATCTTTTGTTGAGGCATCGACGAAAGGGTGTGAGCGTAAGCCATCCCATCATGCTACACTTTCGCCAAGGGTTATCAACTGCTACGGGTTGGCTACTTTGATTGCGGCTGGCATGGCGGCGGAAATTCAACCTGAAGGGCATGAAGTAGAGACACTTCAAAAGGGTATTTGCCCACGAATTTCGTCTCGCGAACTTGGTTCCGAATTAGCTTAATTAAAATATCCGCCGAAAACTCTTTAGGGCAATATAGTCCACCTTCATTGCGTTGTAAAACTATTACAGAGCTTGCCTCACGGAAAGCACTTTCCGCAGTCAACACCATTTGATCGATGATAGCTTTCTGTTCAGATGTTCCCGTATCGTACGTATGGAGCAAAGTTTCGGCGTTCATTTCAGCGCCCACTGCGTTTATCGTGCTCAATAATATCGTCAAAGATAAAAGAGTGGCCACCCGTTTCACTCTCTTTTCCTCTCATGCGCGCTGCGATAGTCGGGCCTCGTGATCGCAGTTATCAACATTTAACTTTACGATAGTTTGATAAAGACGCTTGTGCGGCTCGCCCTTTGGTTCCTTTCTCACATATCCTCATATCGATCCATAGTCAGTTCCGTCTCGCCGTCATAGCAGAGTGTAGAATAGCTCACTTCTATTCCCGTTTCCTCATCTTCCATCGCCTCCTCATCGGCCTTATTCAGCCATTCGGGCATACGTGGTGCGGACATTTCCCAATTGAGAACTTTGTTTCCGTCTTCGTCGAGCGTGAGATTGCCAGCGGGGACCGTTTCTATCAGTCCCGAACAACGCAACGGTTCGTGTTCGTCCAGCCAATAATAGCCATGCCATTGTGACTTACTATGGACGCGCTTTAATCCAACGTCATGAACGTGGATCACGCGTTTGAATACGATTTCGGGGATAGGGTCTATCAGGCCGAGTTTTAATATGTTGTCCCGGTAACTCCATTTCCTCTTGATCTTCGTATTCGCATGGATATCAGCGTTCCATGCGAAGATATCACTATTCATGTGTTTGATTGCTTCATTTTCAGGAGCGTTGGCCTTGAGGCTCCATCGTCCCGCTCTGTTATATCGCATTTCGGTAACGATCCTGTCATTCTCCACAAGCTGACCATCGCGCAGCATTGGGGAATATCTAGGTGTCAGCACGCTACCAGCGGTAATAAATTTCTGGTAAGCACTCTCAATAGCAGGGTAAGTTGTTCGGTCTTCTAAATTGAAGGGCTTGCGCCAAGCCTCCAATGCTTGAGAGACAAGCCACGGTTGGCCGTCATTCCCTTCCGCGTACTTGCTGATATCTCCTCCTCTCAATCGTCCCGTGTATTTCGGCTTAACCTTGGGCCGTCCAGCCGCGTCGAATATGAAGGCTCCACTCTCATCGCGTTCGATTAGGTAGTGGACGTACACTCCCGCCATGACAAACACACCTCCGTCGCGCCGCACATATTCCCAATCCCCTAGAGATATGACATCGCCTAGGCTTTCGTCCTTTGCGCGGGGCAGAGAGCGCGCTTTTGGACAATTCACGACGCCCGCGTCCGCCCCCGGACGTGATCCGGGGGTCAAATGGTGTAGCGGCCGAGTAGCCATGATCCCATCCGTAGCGAAAAACACGATTGCACGCGGATCGATCAAGGCCGCTTCCAATAGCCTACGTCTGCAATAGGCGGTGATTGCAGCGGCGTAGTATGGACTGGCGCATTTTGGTACTTTGTCCGCGCTTCCGACATATTGAGCGAGTTTCCCGTACACGGAATTGAGTATCAGCTTTAACACCTTCTCCATTATGTCATATTCATAGGGTAACTCAGCCTCGCCTCTTGCCGAGCGCTCTTTATTCAATCGATCGATTTCCTTGTTTTGCGCCTCGATCCTGTCTTTGATCGCTCGCCGCTTGGCGTACAGGTCTTTCAGAATAGAAAACGGGCGGACGCTTTCATATCCCTCGTTAATCTCCCAAACCCAAGCCTCTTGGATTTCAAAGAATGCGTGGGGCGCGCCATCGCTCCCCGTTCCCGTGGGAAAGTTCTTTTTCGGATATCCCTTCATATAGCATTCCATCCACGCAATCGCGGCTAGGACGTCTTCGCGGTTTCTTACACCCAACCCTGATGACGGGCATAATATCCTGCCGCTATTCGTCCTGTACCATAATGGGTAGAATGGTATATTCAGGCTGGTAGGGTCTTCGTATGGGGACATTTCGACATAACGGCCCAATTTCTCGAATATGGGGAAGAACCATTTGACCTTGAACATGGAAACGATGGAACAATCCTCCACAAGCTCCCGCAATCCCTTCAAGCTGTCAAATTGCAATTGTTCCTTCGTCCTATGTATCCATTCTCCCGCGTCCGGCGCGAGGCTAGGCAACTCGACCGCACCAGTCGGGTATGCCGACGAAAGATCATATGCGGCGAGATATCCCGCCTTCATGTATCCTTGCTGTAGCAATTCGATGCGCCCGCCAGCAAACGCGTGGTGCGCAAAATCTTGTGGGGAGCCGGGCTTAACGATTGTGGATATATCGTTGCCGAAGTGGTTTCTAATCCCATACTTTAATATTAAGGCAGTCGCCACTGCGCCCGGACCATGCCAAGAGGTAGGGAACAAATCCAACTCTGCTAGCGCTTTTCTTATTTGCTCCATCCGCACCGCTAATTGTCTTAGCTCACCCGACATGTATTCACGGATAGGCTCGATTTCCTTTGTGCGGAAATCGCCGCGTAAAGGCTTCATTTCATCTATTAGCCTTTTATCCATAGCTAATAGATGCAGCTCCTCCTCTACCTTCTTTCGCGCTTCGTCTACCATTTGCTGTTGGTAAGCGCGCTCCCCCCTTACCCGCGCCTCAATCGTATGAGCGATAGTTTCACCGCTGGCGGATATATACGATCCCAACGGCTTGCCTTCGAATTGCTTTCGCGTTTGCATTTCGAATTCGGGGGACGCAATGAAGGCCTCGCGGTCGGCTAAAGCGGTCAGCTGTTTTTGAGCGCTTGCCTTTTGCTCTTTCATCATGTCTTCGACAACCTTGGCAAAGCCTGTCTGAAAATAGCCAAAGGTTTCGAATACCTGGATTTTTTGCACGGCGTCTAACCGCTTCCTGCCCTTTTTATCGAGAACGTAATTCCCGTTTCCGTCCATTTTATATGGGCGGTTGTGATCCCTTAATCTCCACAGAATAAACCATTTGCCTTGTATCAACTTGATCGCGTATTCTTTCCAGAAATGTGGTGCGCTGTACTCTTGTTCGTCGGCATAGCGCAGTCCCTTGAAAATCTCATAAGTATCATCGTGAGGTAATTGGCACAACAGTTGCGTCATATCATAAGACATGCCGAACATGACATAATTGGCGTCGCCATATGTTCCCTTTACGTCGTTTAGCAGCCAATCGAATATAGCTTTTACGCCAAGTTTATATTTAACCGCGCCTTTGCTACGCGCGTCGGTTAGATATAAAGGCCGCTTCGTCCTATCCGAGTAAGCCCCCCATAGATATGTGCCATGAGGGGGATACAACTTGCCGTCGTAATAAATGTCTTTCTCAGGCGTATCGGAATAGGGATAATTTTGTCCTTCGCTATCAATTGGGATAAAATCGCCCCTTCGCGCAGTCCCTTGCCTATCTTCTCTATAAGCGTCTATCCATTCGGGTTCCTTGGCTTTTTTATTGTCGAAATAGGCGCGCGTCGCGCTGGGGTTTCTCGCCCGGATTTCACGTTTACGTTGTCGCTCGCTCTCTTTGTATTCCTTATCGTTCTTTTTCCGGGCGCGAAACACTATCCCGCGTTTGGCGGAAGCGGAGAGCGCGGGCGAAGACAAGCGCAAACGCTCGATTTCTTCTTTGGTATATGTCTTATAGACAATCCCGTCATCGCCGCCCGTCAGCCCTAGCGCCCGATTATATTTGCTCTCGCCCATTTACCCTATCCTCGAACCTTTGACGTTCGGAGAACCGCGCAATATTTCGACATACGGGTCTTCGTAGTGAGCCATATAATCCACCATCGCGTGCCATTCACCATCGGGTATATGTTCGCCGCGCAACCGCTTGGCTCTATTTTCCAGCGCTCTCACTGCGCTGTCATAGTGGACCACTAACGACTTGCTCCCCTTCGTCGGGCCGCCACCCTTAAAAATCGTCGTCTTGTTCCTCGCGTCGGCCCGGACACGATCGAGGAAATAAGCGGGAAAATCCCTACCTCCGCGCTTGCTCTCCGTTGTGCGCCTGATCTTCGCCGCTGTTTGTTCGGCTCGCGCTGATTTGTATGGTAGCTCCCCGGACAGCCGCGCTTTGGTCGCTTGCGCTTTTGGTAGTCCCGTCCTTAGTTTTTCGTATTGGTTCGCGGATATGGTAGGCGTGCGCTTGGTTATCCGTGGAACCGAGCCGTCCGGCTTTAATAGGACATAGTGGCGCGCCTTCGGGCTGTATCCCGCCTTGACGTTTTGCGCTGGTGTAAGGCGTTTGAGTTGATTGTGGGAAACGCCGTTGCGGAGACGGGTGATCAGGCCGGGACGCGAGCGCTTGCGAGCCATGACCTATGCTCCCACAAGCTTTTTCCCCGTTTTCACGGGTTTGGCCTTAGCCCTCGTCATACGGGGATTACGCGCTAGCGCCTCTTGTGCCCTTCGTGCCTTACGCGCCTCTCGTTCAGCCTCTTCGCGGGCGCGTTTGACCTCCATCCTACGTCTGTGGGCATGCTCCTCTAGAAGCACATTCCACTGTGCTGTATTGAAACTATCACGGTGGCAGCAAATATTAGCAGTTTCAGTGCAACACTCCGTGACCCAAGTCACAAACGTTGCGTAGGCCCAATCACCCTCTACGTATAGCTCATCGACTTTGCGATTGATTAGCCGGTTAAGCCAATATGCCAAGCTATCGGGACAACGGCCGACGCTTTGAATAAAATATTTAGTTTCACATCCGACACGTTGGCGGTAAGTGCTCTCATAATTTTCTTTTGCTGGAACTTGACTTAGGCTGTTAGATCGGTTAGACATGATGAAGGCCGTTTCGTGCTTTCGAGGCGGTTAGATCGAAACCTTGTTTTACGGAAGCGGGGTTTTGGTTGAAGTCAACGTTGTTGGATTAGGGCTGCGATCTTAGAGGGTGCGCGGCCCTAATCTTTTGGGCTATGCGGCTTGGCTCTCCCGGTACGGGTTGACATTCCCCCGATCGCTGTCGAGGGCAAGAGCCTTCGCCCGCTCCAAATCCGACCTAGCGCGCCTCTCAATCGCGTATTGCGCGTAGAGGTTGACGCTTTGCTTGCGCGTTTTAGCGCCTTCGATCACAGCTTCGCGGAGGTCCGGGCGAATGTGGAGAACGAGCGGCTGTAGTCGCGCCGTCTGTTTCAGTTTGGCGTTGCGTCCGAGATAATCCGCTAGTGCTGCTAGGATGAGCGTGCTCGGCTCGATTTTACGCGCCTTCGCTTCAGCCTCGACTAAGGACAGAGCCTTGTCAGTGAAGGGGACAGAGATAGTTTTCAGAGCGGCGTTTGACATGACTACGCGGCCCTATCCTCTGACAGCATATCGCCAAGCTCGGCGCTAGCTCTCAGTTCCTCGCGCCCATTCGCCAGTGCGGAGACGAAAGCCTCAAGAGCCTCGCGGGCAACGTCTGAATAGGTGACGCCCCGTCGCGCCGCTTCCGTCTTCACAACCTCAGCGATACTTGGCGGGGCGCGAAACGCGAAGATTGGATCGTGGGGCGTGCCGCGCGGGCGGCGTCGAATTTTCCGTTTAACCGCGTTCATGGTTTCCACTTCCGAAAGTCCCTCTTTTGGAAAGCTTTGACGTAAACAGTATAAGCTTCGTCGCTCGCCGCGCAAGACCAAAAATGGCTTTAAATGCGACGAAACATTCGCATTGGAGCTAACGTCAAGCACAACCGCGTAACATCTCACATCCTATTCTCCAACGGTATCCTATTCTCCACGCTGTATTCTCCGCATCTATTCCTCACATGTGATTACCACGTCTGCTATTCACCGCTGATTACCACAGCTTGCTCACAGCAACAGACTCCTAGCAACAAGTTTCCAGCATTTCACTACGTACGCGCAACCTCTCCGCCGTGTTGGGCTATGATGTCACCCTTCTCGACAGCCTTTCCGCACCTGTCTGCGCAAGAGCCGTGGGAAACTGTTCGCATTCTCGCGTTGGCATGGCTCTTGCTACGCGCGAGCGGGCGCGATACTTAAAAAGCATCGCTCATAGCCCCATCGGATCGCGGCCCGGAAACGCAACAGCCACCGCCATCCATCGCCTCATAACCTGACAGTGGTAGGAGCGTTTCACGACCCGGATCGAGGCGCGGCGTGGTTGCTACATCCCTTAAGCGGCTATCCCTCAGGTCGAAGCCCGAGGGGTGGCTTTCGCGACAATCCTTACACGCTATTCCAGCACAACATGGACGTATAGACATCGTTGCCACAGCGTCGCCGACCATATCAGTTTACCTATTCATCGATACGGCGATATCAGCCTATTAGAGAGTGGAGGTGTACAAGCGCTATTAGATTGTGTGGGTATACGGCAGTATTGGAAGCGATATGGAAAGTTTGACCGAAAATAGTGCTTGACTTTCGACTTAATGTGACGTTTACTAACGTTCAAGTCATCGCCCGGTTTGCTCACCCGGACGCGGTTAATTTTATTCGAAACAAAGCCACTCTCGCGTGTAATGAATTTTTGTTATCCTCAACACAAGGCGCGCTCATGACTGCTGCAACTATCAAAGTATGGTGGGCTATTTTCTATTTAAGCTCCGGCTCTGGGGTTGGCGATCATTTCGTTAGAGAGACCGGAATACCAGTCTTCGCCAGCTTGCAACAATGTAAGCTAGGGTTGGAAGCCTATGAAGCTGGCTTGAAAGCTGCCTACAGTCATTCAATAGCCCCAGATTTTTCTATGTCACAACGATTTTGTAAAGAGGAACGACGTTAAATGGGAGGATCACTATTAGCATATCTGGTAAGCGGCGCTGAAAGTGGTTACGGCTCGAATGTAGCTGGACAACCGGCATCAATGGTCAATCCGCTGTATGGTCAATATAGTGGATTTACTACAACGTACGGAAGCGGCGTCGCAGGTATTAATAACTACGCATCCCAATTGCTTGCTGCCAATCCCAACGCAACCTTGAATGACTTCTATGGCGAATACTTTGGAGGTACTGGAACACCCGGCGCTTTGGGGGCGAGCGGCTATAGCTTATGGCCGGGAGGATCGGCGGCCCAAAACAATTGGGCCAACGTCTTAAACTCCAACGGTTTATCGCCCAATACTCCACTCGCAAGCGTCATTGGGTTAAACACAGGACAAACGCCTAGCAGCACTACTAGCAGCATCGCTGGCGATGGCGGTATAGGCTCTGATGCTGTAGCGGGCGGTCTGTTTGGCACCAATACCAATACCATCGGGCCAACAGGATCGGGCGTCACTACACTCATTGGTCCCGGCAGTGAGGATGTTGGAAACACGTTTGACGATACGCCTAACCTCACAGACAGCGACTTCGCGGGACTGACGGATGCGGACATCATGGGAACGGGATCGAGTGCAGGGACCGCATTAGGGCAAGGCGGAATAGGCTCGGACGCTGTAGCAGGCGGAACGGCGGGAACGACCGGTACACCTTTGCCCGGCCAGCAGAATACCGGCGAAGCATCCATCGCGGGCGGCGCTGTACAGAAGGGGCTCGGAACGGCAGGGACGGACGTTGAGAACGCGGCAGGAGGAATCGCAGGCACGCTTGCCAGTACAATAAATTCAATTGAACAATACACTAGCTCGGCCTTTGTTATCGCGGCGCTCGTTGTGCTTGGCGCGATTATGCTGGCATACGGTCTAGGGTTATTTAAACATGGCGTCTCAATACCAGTCCCAATCCCTGTTTAAACTGCTGAGGTAAGAGTTCTCTTCCCCACTTGTTGCGGGAGAGTTAGTGAGGGGACGATCTTTAAGGATACTACCAATGGTCGAACCAATTGATGTTGTAAAGCAAGTCCATAAGCATGTGTCCGGCACCGGCGGCGCGGCTTTGCGAGGATTAGGAGCTGTGTCCAGCGTCAATAGGATCACTGTACCTGGAATCAGTCAAGACAATATCATCTTTGCAGCCCTTCTATTTGCTTTCATCGTGTGGATCACAAGTAAGGGCGAGCTTCCTACCTACATTGCCTTTTTCAAGCCGGGGGCCTCGCAGGGGCCAACGCCTGTGCCTGTCACAGCTACGCCCTCGACGGGAGCAACAGCCACCACAACGCAATCACCCTATTTCGGTGGCACGCTAACACCAAGTGGTATCCCCGGCGTTCCTGGACTGAGCAAAAATCCGTTTGCTGGTATTCCAGGCTTGGGAAGCCTCGGCCAAATCTTCACTGGCACGAACACAACAAGCTCAGGCGCAAATACAACAAGCGCGGGAAGTCAGCTTGGTTCTCTATTCACTTCTCTCAAGAATTTGTTCTAATACCCCGCCCGGGGTACAGGTAATCATGGACAACACGCCTGAATACAATCGCCAATATTATGCGCGAAACAAAGGACGGCTGACAGAGCAGCGCCGCGCCCGCCGCCTCGCTATGACTGAGCAAGAGCGAGAGAAAGCACGGGCCGATCAGCGCCAGCGTTCGAAGAAGCACGCGGCTAAGCGGAAGGCTGAGATTGCAGAGCTTATATCGCTGGCGAATGAGCTATTAGGGGCGTCGAACTATGGTCTATGACCCTGAAAAAGACCCCGAAGTTATCGCTTCCAGAAAGAAATGGACGGCGGAACATCAGGAATTTAAGCGCAAGCTTGACGAAACGCTTGCTAGAATGAGGAACACAGTCATGGCGCAGAATACCCAAGCTACACAGACTAACTCTCCCAAGCCCGATGACGCTCCTAAGTCCAATGAAGCTATTCAGGATATCGAAGCACCATTCCAGTTGGGGCCGGACAATATCGTGCAACGGGCTGAAGGCGAAACAGGACAACTGGTCTATGACGTTTTTGAGTTCCCGATACGCGTCGGAGAGGAAGCCGCCCAAGGCGGAAAAGTCCTGTTTTCTACTCTCAGCGCTCCTTTGGCTCACGCGTTTGTCCAAGGCTACAACGCCAAACCAACCTCCGCGAAAGGGGGGAACAAGAAGGACGACGATAGGACTGTCGATCCAAAGGAACAAGACAAGAGTAGCTCCAAGCGCAGCCCCGCGAATGACGGTAAGTCCGCCCCCACGAAAACTGGGGATGCCGCTGGCAAAAAATCAGAGAACGCGGGCGCAGACAACAAGCCCGCGCCGAAACACGAGACAAGAGAGGCGGACACAGCGCCGCGAAAGCGGGGCGTGCTGTGATAGTCTACGCTGAGCTTGTCGAAGCGTGGCAGACCCTACAGCTTCGATTGCGTTGCGCCGTCAACGCCTACCGCGCCGCCATGCAATACAAGGGCAGTCCTGGCGAGCGCCCGCGCGATGTAGCGAGCGAACAGATACGGCTTTTCCTTGAGGCTGTAGAACGGGAGTATCGAATAACCTGCCACGAGCCTGTCGAACGACCTAGCAAGCCACGCGGCTATTTTCACAAGGAATTTTAAGCCATGGAATATTCCATCTATAACCGTGACCTTACAGCGGAAGAGACGCGCGGAGCTACGTTCAACAATCCTATAGCGCCAACCGAACGCCTACAGGACGGGCGAGAGGAATTCGATAAGCACGTAGTGGCGTGCGAGGGGGATAGGTGTACGCTTCCACAGAAAGCCGCAAGCAATGAGACAGCCAAATGACAACTATAGCTGTTCTAACCGTCCTTTCGCCGGTTATCATTGTCGGATTGATTGTTGCAGCAGGTGCATTAACCGTTTGGTTTGCCTTGTTTATCGCACGCGTCGTCTTTTGGCTGGCAATCGGCGGACTCATAGGGCTTGCGCTGTGGGCGAGCGAAGCGAGGGCAGAGCAGCACGCGGATTTATTACGCCTGAATTTTAACGTGCCGTGCTACTCCATTAACGACCAGTCGCCAAAGCAACACATGCCGCAACCTGAGCATATGTGACCGACGAAGCTTGGCAGCTAAGAAACGATGAGTCTGAACGCCTCTTCCTGCTTGCGTCGGTCGTCATCCTCTTCGGCTTTTTTAACAGCGCACATTTGCTCTGAGGTGTAGGCGGGATGACAGCTTGTCATGACACCATAGCTACAACCCGATGTAGCCGGGTTTTTAGCGTAATAATCCATGCACTCCGCATACGAGTCAAAATCCCATCCGTTCAATAATGACCAATGCCATGCTTTCGCAGTTGAAGGTAACAAGATAGAGATAGTGAGTAATATTATAGAACAACTTCTGGTGATTACAACATGCATCATTGGAGATACCTTCCTAAGGTGTCCAATACCCCCTGATACTGATAGGTTGCATTCATCGTCTCAGCTTCTCGGATAGCAGCATCTTTGTCAGCCGCAGTATGGATCGTTAGCACCACGTTTATTCCGCGCTTCTGATAGAATGTGATCGATTTGGCGTGTATCTTTCCGTCCTCGAACTGAGGATATACTGAGTACTCACCCTCGTCATGATTGAAGACAATTCCGAGACTGTTTCATCTGGTGCGCCCGGCCTCAGCTTTATCGCGTTGTCAGAATGCCATACATCATCGACCTTTTTTATCCGCTGAGAAAACAGAGGTGATTTTAGTTCGCGCAGCACTGGAACCGCACGGGGTGATGGCAGGCTTGTGCGCTCCCTCTCCACCCGCCCCAATCGTTCACATCTAATCCAAAGCT
>Ga0335075_10012375_pt1 | contig 12892 bp, 10 predicted proteins | sample Lox_Sample_24_FD_206723 | JGI IMG/M metagenome (GOLD analysis project Ga0335075, IMG submission 206723) | Soil microbial communities from Loxahatchee National Wildlife Refuge, Florida, United States - Lox_Sample_2.4 | ecosystem: Environmental > Terrestrial > Soil > Wetlands | place: USA... | reverse complement strand
ATTCATGAGCTTCCTCATGCATCACTATTGGTGGTAAAAAAAGGCGTTTCTGACGAGAATGACGCAGAGCTCGTCACTAATCTTTCAAGAAGGGTGAATTTTGGCACCTGTCCCTGGCATAAGCCTTCTTTAACTCTCCTTGATATTTTTCTACCTTTTCAGACTGTCGACATCCCTCCTATATCTCCAGGAAATTTGTTTCTAGATTTAGGATGCACAGCACAAGCTGCTGACAGACATCAAGAAGGTGATGTTGTTCGCAATGCGTAGCGGCTGACTCGCAACCTGTTCTATCGAAAAAGGCCGCGACTGTCGACGTGTGGATTAGTAGGTATAATATTCATCTTCGTCTGGGTTATAAATAAACAGTGCGATTTCAAAACGGTATAGCTTCCCTATTTAGTATGTTTTACCTTCTCTTCTTTCCCTCTGTTAGGTCTTGCGTTCATTGATTATCTAAGGTGCTAAATATATTTGTTTGATGGTATGAGTTTCGGAATACAGTTTGTAGAAATTCTATATAATATGCCTCCCTAGCTGCCAGCATTGACGTATGACCAGGAGTTATCTCGGGCTCCCTGTGCCGATATGGGTTCTAGGTATAACTTGGGCAATTTGGTGAGGATTTAGTTTTGAATTTCAGCAGAGCTTGTTCGGGCTCTCTAAGGATCAGCTCGTCCCTATTTGATGATTAAAGAAACTTCGACCTCCTAATGATAATGCCCGAACCATTTACCCAGTAATATTGGTATTCCAAACTAGCTCGTAATTTCGTATATCTATACGAAACTGAACCTTAAGTCTGGTGCAAAGCAATGTAGCGCTCAATATTAGGGATACAGATTAGACCTGGCTCTATAGATTCTTACGTTTAAGGATCTGAGACCTTATCAAGCATTCATAATAAAACTAGATTAACATAAGTTTGACTAGCTTATACAATGGTTGGAATCACTTGATGAATAGTCTGTGACATATGACGAATCGTATTCTCTTTTGTCGCGGCTTAACCTCACTGGGCCTTAAACCTCAATGGGCACAGCGCTTTGCCCAGTTCTTGCTCGACGATTGGATAAATTAGAAAACTCACTCTAAATCTCCTATTCTTATGTTCTCGAATGGATCTACTTTGAAAATGTGATACTTCTGAAAGACTTGTATTATACAGTCTGACTATGGCCTAGAGGAAAGTATTTGATTGTACGAGTATATCGCAAACTTTCAAACATCAAAGCAACATATTCATGACAGAACACTTTCAATAATATGGAACTCTCAATTTCTTATCTTAACTTTACTTGCTGTATGAATAATTTTTCCAAAATAACTCTCAAGCACCAACCTGGACCGCCGTCCCCGCCACACTCACGTCCCTAACGTCCCTGGTCTCGCTCAGCGCCTCACGCTTCGCCTTTAGCGCCGCGAAATTCCTATTCATAGCCGTACGGGTGAACTCCTCCCCGGTAACCATAGGGTATTTCTTCAGAGGCCCCTGAATCTCGCAATCCGTGCACGGCTGATTAAAAAACGCAATACTGTACCTCGGGCCAAAATAGTCCGTCTCTGGGTTACTCGGCGTCTTGACTCTATGAAACGTGCTCTTGAACCGATCATCCGACCAGCTCATCAACAAATCACCGATATTGCAGATGATCTCGCCCGGCGCGGGCTCGACTTTCGTCCAGACGTCGCCCATGCCGAAACCCGTGACGACTTCGCGCCCGGGACAGATCTCGAGCCCGCTCTGGCCGCCTTTTTGAAAGAGGAGTGTGATAAAATCCCAGTCCGTGTGTGCGCCGGCGCGGTAGTAACCTTCGGGCACTGGGACGGACGGATCGATGGCGAAGTAGTGTAGGAGGCGGAGGACGGTTTGCGCGTTGGGGCGGGTGGTGTCGTGCGCTTTTATGAAGTAGTTGTCAGGGAAGCCGAGGCCGCGGGCGAAGCAGAGCATTAACTTCTCGGACACCTCTTGTGCCTGCTTCATGAAATTGAGGGATGTCTCTTTGAAGCCGGGGAGGTCGGAGTCAGGCAGCCAGAGGCTTTCCATGTTGGAACCGAATTGCATTTGGTAGGATTCTTTCTGGTCCGCTTTTCCTGTCGAGGGTCGGATCTGGGCATTCTTCTCCCACCCGGCGTTCTTGGTAGTGAAGGGAACTGTAGCTTTGGTGTTATCTGGAAGTGCGAAAAAAGACTCGGATGCGGCGAACATTTTATCGACATCTGAGATTGGTATCCCATGGTCTATAAGGCCGAAGAAGCCGTCGGTTTCAGCAGCATGGACGAGCTGGTCTGTTATCTCATCAATCCGATTGGCGAAGTCATGAAGAGAGATTTTGGGGATGGTCCGGTCGGTGTACTTTGTTGGAGCCATGGTTATGCGGTACAATTGTTTGGAAATGCTTAAAGGAGATTACAAAATGGAAATGCCCAAAGGAAAGTTATAATGCTGTGAAAGCTTATTTGCGGCCTTAATGGGCTACGGAGATTAGTTTCAAGACGATGAGAGACGAGAAATATGGAAGAATATAAATCTAAATTGGATTAAAGATCCAGAGCCGCGCCGACGAGATCGGCACGTTTTATCCGCTGTAGTGCGTCTAAAGCTTTCCCCGCCTTTAAGGGTGTGACGTGGTATGAAGCAAATCGAGTAAGATATGGGAGATAGCGGAGGACTCCGACTCTTATCTCAGATTGTCACGAAGTCACGTGACCACGTATCTGACCGATGATGGAATGAACGCGACATGATAAGCGGATAGACGTGCCGAAACAGAAAACGACAGCATAGATGAATGCCAAATTTGAGAATCATCGCATGAGAAAATTTTCTCTGAGTGAAACCTCGTTCTGGGATTCCGACGAGGGGCTTGAACAGATCATGGGCGGGGTTGTGAGCTTGAACACAGAGTGCAAACTGCTTTCAGATGTGTTCGTACTTCTGCCCTTATTGAGAGAAATCCTGTAAGCTTGTGGACGAGCAGTTTTGGGAGATAGCTACTGGTGACAAGGCTGTAGGACCGCTGTAAGAGTCTTACAGCTCGCTCTTGCAACCTCCATCAACCAATACGAAGTACCACTTCACACATAGCATATTGATCCACCCCATCTCCACACAAACCTTCTTCCCTGGCCGCATCCAACATTGCATTGAATCTCTCCTCGCCTTCAACGGCAATAGTTATCGACTCCAAACCTTCCACCTCGCCATCCCCACATTTCATAAACTTCATCCTCATATTTGTAAACGCCAGCTCGACCCTTTCCCTTGGGACACCAAACAACTGCTCCCATTGCTGCGCCGCGGCTTGTGTATCTAGGTCTCCTGGCGCCAGGCGACATATTGCGCTGATGAGGCGGAGATGGGAACAGCGTTTCATGCCTGCAGAGTAGGAACTATAGTCGGGACCGCAAGCGTGCCAGGGCGAGAAGCTGGATTTGAGGGGATCAGGGTTAGTAGGCGAAGGATGGTGTGAATCGAGTTCGGGCATCATGCCACCTGTGACGCCAAAGTCAGCCGCGGACGGATGTAGAGGAGCCTTGAGAGAAGATTGTCACACCTTTTATACCCTTGGGATGGTATTGGACGCAAACGAAGTCGCCGCCTTTGTGGCTGAAGATAACTTTTGCCAGTCCCTGGGTCTCGAGGTATGACCGTCGCGCTGCTGCGTCTGAGGTCTGCATTATGATCATGTAGCCGCCATCGCCGCGTTTCGACAGGAGTCGGCCGCGGTTGTATTTGGTCTTGTAGGCGATACGACCTGAAATTGTCAATACAGGACATTAGAGAGGTCCTTTAAATGGTAGGCAGTATACTTCAATGACGTCGCCGCCTATGGCAACTGTAGCATTAATATCAGCTGTCGTTCGTGTGATCGGTCAGGAAGAAAGTACCGAGGATATTCTCCAGCCCCCATTGTGCGACTTGAGGGTCAATGAAGATGACTTTGGTCTGCAGAAAAAGCCTTTAGAACATGTCGGCGGGAACATCAGGTAGACAAGTGGCGCACCAAAAGGTACTCTGCTCTCTCCAGGTCTTCCGCGACTAGTGTGATCTGACGGAGACGCGTAGGTGACGAAGAGAAGCGCGATTTGTGGGTCCCATACCGAGGGTCAGGCTGTGTTAATAATGTTGACCGAAGTGTTATGGAATCATCACGGGCGCAACTGTGAAATGAACAACCCTCACTCACAATAGCTTCAGAGTGGTTTCCGTTGTTAAAAGTTCCTACCTTACGGCAGATGTCAGGACTACATTATTTGTACTTCCTCGGTATAACCCCGCTGTAACTCGGTAAAGCAAATAATCAATATTAATATTATGTGAGATTGGGGTCCAATTTGTCGGTGGGTAAGTGTGCTTTAGGTGTACATAAAGAATATGGATATGTTCCTGTAGCAAGCTCAGATATCCTCCATAGTTAAATCTAATTTCTAAACTCTCCAATTCTATTACAGCCAAAATGACATCCAACACGTATAAAGACATCATTTTCGAAGTGAAAGGCCAGATTGGGATTATCAAGGTGCCTTCATAGTTCTTGCATTGCCTGGGGAGCGGCGGACTAATCTCTGCAGTTCAACCGGCCGAAAAGCCTTAATGCCTTTGACGGCAAGGTCATATTGGAAACCATAGCTGCTATCAGAGAGCTAAATGAGCACCCCGATACAGTCTTCACCGTTTTAACGGGCGAGGGCCGATTCTTTTCTGCAGGTGCAGATGTTAGAGGTACTCTCCATCTTGTATCTCCAAGATGACATAAGACTCATCTGTGTACTCCAGAGGTTGACGCTTTGGCTGCTACCCAATATGCCAGTGTAGCAGAAAAGAAGGTGGCATACCTCGCCCGTTTCACACCTGGTGAGCATCCCTATGACTATCAAGAACTCTAATGATATCCTTCTCTGCTCTTCCTTTAAGCAAGACGTATCTGAATTCCAAACTTCTGCATAGCTTTGGAGTTGCTCCGCTCTATCATAGAGCACAAGAAAATCTTCGTCCTAGCCCTCAACGGCCCTGGTGTCGGCGGCGGCGCTGCCTGGTTCGAAGGCGTAGCCGACATCGTCCTTGCTGCCGAAGGCGCCTACCTCCAAGTGCCTTTCAGTGCACTCGGTTTGGTGCCCGAGAGTGGGTCTGCCATCGCCTTCACGCAGAGCATGGGCGTGCACCGTTCTAACGACTTCCTCATGTTCGGCCGGCAGCTGACCGTCGAAGAGCTAGAGAAGTGGGGTATGGTGAATCGCATCTTCCCCAAAGAGGGGTTCCATGAGTCGGTTCTACGCTTTTTGAATGAGCAGCTGGCTGTTAATGATGGGAAGAGCATGATAGAGGCGAAGAGGTTGCAGAATGCGCCGTTAAGGGATGCGAGGATCCTGGCAGTGTATAATTCAATGGATGCGTTGGCTGAACGTTTTGTGGCTGATGCGCCCCTGAAGAGGTTTCAACAAAAGAAGGCAGAATTGGAAGGTAAGTTCGTAAGTGTTCACTTGATGGGAAATGTTCTGCGCATTGTGAAGATGCTGTATCTGATATGTGTGCAGCCAAATCCCAAAAAAGACTGTCCAAAATCTAATCTTGAATACCTGATATGCGATTGTGAGGGAGCGTTGTGTAAACACGCTAAGCTCTACTTAGGAATGTATATGTGGAGATGTAATACGTACAAGACAAAGCGGCTGGCTTTAATGGCGTATCTAGTATCGACTCAAAAGAGAAGGCTACTAATGAAAGAAGGTTATACTCTTTTTGACATGATTGAAATTGGTTGTGAAAGATTCAGGCTCAGAAAACTTCCCCGTGTAAACTTTTGGTTTCCATTTTATATGCTAATATACATATATTTTTGGGTTAGCTACCCATCCAACAGTCTCCCATTCTTCTCCATATCTAACAAATCTCACCTCTGAGGCGTCTCCAACCACATCACACGCCGTTCTTGTGACCATGACCAGATTTACTCTGCCACAACCTTCGTCTTCGCCTTTGAGGAAGCACCACTCTTCACACGCTTGGCCGTTGGACGATTAATGTGGTGTTCCGGAATCCAGCTCTCATCATACAGTTTCTGTGCATCCGCCTGAGTCGTGACAGCGGGCCCATCAGCGCCAATGACCGAGACTTGCTCCTGAGGAGGCACCGCCTTCTTCGAGCCTCCTGAGGATCGCTTGGCTCGCTCTCCGCCCTTGCCGCCGCGACGAGTTTGTGGGAAGAGAGTTGTGATCCATGTTTTGTAGACGAAGTAGAGGGTACCGACAAATGCGGCAAGGAGGAAGAGGTAAAGGAAAATGCTTAGTCAACGGTTAGCTGGAAGGAAGAGCAGGCTGGAATCTACGTACATTTGTGGGTCGAAAATGCTCGTTGGAGCTTCGACAACGCTGACAGTCGAGTTATATGCCTGGAGCTGGTAAATCAATCCCTCCTGACTTTGGACAATGGCAACAATTTGAAGACGAAGATCCTGAGGGTTCATGTCCGTTGTGAAGGCATACGGCAAGCTCTGTTGAGTGCCCGCTGGGATCTCGATGCCATATCTGGCGCTTGTAAGATTGCGCACAATTGCCATAGAGGGGTGTGCTCCAGGAGGCAGCGGTTGCAGCGTCGTCAGGACACCACCGATCAGTGAAATCTGGACTGGCTCAGTCTCATTGTTCGTGAAGTCCAGAACAGATTGCGTTGGGCGGCCATTGACCAGCTTGACTCCAAAGACCTCAGCATCAGGGAATTTGATATCCACAGAGACAGCGAGATCGGGAGTCGTTGGCGGTGACTTGAGCACTTCTTCAGCGGCGGCTTCCTAGATGCTGTTAGCTAGCAAGACGAGCAAGGCCGAGCCATTGACCTACGTCGACCTTTGCAGAAGCACCTAGAGCCCGCAGAGAGAGGAGCGCAAGAACCGACAACCTGGTGAAGAACATTGTAATGGGCGCGAAAACAGAGAGCGATGATAATTAGAAAAGAGGCTGGCCGTCACCAAGTGATGCAATGTGTCCAAGTAGCGCTTTTATTTGACGAGTGCCGCTAATAAATGGTAATCCCAGCCCTGATCACGTGCACCATCAAAATGTTCCGATTTGACAGAATTAAACGCGATTAGATAAGTCACGTACATATAATGTTGGCAGCGGATGGCTTATCTTCAGGCGGTTATGCTTGCACTTCATTAATTATATATATTAATTGATACATTAAGCATCCAATGCTCCGGATGCTCCCCTATAAGTGGAGGTATTATCACCAGATTACGTAAGCACATCCTGACGATTTTTTGGGCTTTCATTTAGGTGGGATAGCTGAGCAGCGCCATCCAGAAAGGAGACTAAATCCCTTCATTCTACAGCCATATCAGCTCGAAGTGAGGAACAACGGATTACAGATGACTTATACTAGAGCCACAGTGCAGCTGAGGAGGGCTTCTTGGCAAGCAGTGAGGACTTTCTACGTTCTACTTCAAGCACCTTAAACAAGACTCTGGCAGACAACAATGTCCTCGAAGACGGCCCTAGCCAGAATAAAGAGGCGCTGCGTCACATTGTCTTTCAAGAGCTAGGTAAAGGTTCTTCTCAGTGAGGCCTTCATCATTGGGAATTAAGATTTTGTCGTAATGTTACTTGATTTTTCACAAGAGGGGGCAATTACATTAATTTAATGGGAAGAAAAGACTAATTTTAACAGTGCTCAGCCCTGTTAATGTGGTATCCTGAGATATTGACAGATCTTGGAGAAACCTAGACATCCCGGCTTTTTAAAAGGGGATATTGACATTATGTTAATTCCACAGCACAAAATCCCAAACTCAAAGCTATTGCATGCCGAGAGAGACTCAATGCCAGTATTTGGGAGCCACAGCCTTCACTTTTAGCCACGCCATCTCCATCACCTCAACAACATCTTCTGGCAGCGGGCCCTTCTCTAAATCTGCCAGGTTCTCCTCCAGATGCTTGGCGCTACTAGCCCCCACAATAATAGCATCATTCAACTTACTCCTCATCAGCGAATGATGCTCCACCCACCTCAGCGCAACCTCCGCAACCGTTAGCCCATACTTCTCCGCCGCAGCACGAATAGCATCCATCGCATCAAAATACGCATCATTCCAATACCTTCCCCGATGCAACGCACTATGCGCAATCTTCGGATCGAACCTCGATCCCGGCTCAAAGTCACTCGTGTTGCGCTTGTACCGCCCAGTTAGAAAGCCGCCTGCAAGCGGCTGGAATGAATATAGCGCGATTCCATAGTGCCGGAGGCAAGGGAACAGCTCGGCTTCAATGCCGCGGTGCAGCGCGTTGTAGATGCCTTGGTACACAGTCGGCTTGATCCAGCCGTGCTTGTCGCAGATCTCGCAGATCTTGGCCACCTCCCAGGCCATGTAATTGCTGATGCCGAAGCGGTTGAAATATCCTTCTTTATGCAGTGCGTTCACCTCGCGAAGGGTGTCTTCGAAGGGCGTCTTTCGATCGGGGCCGTGTAAGTAGAACATGTCTACTTTGGTGCATTTTAAGGCTTTGAGACTGTCCATTAGGCCTCTGCGGACGTCTGATGAAGCGTGCGTGTATCCCTCTTCGTTGTCCTTTGGTTTATCGGAGCCAGGGTACAGCTTTATTCCTGCCATATTTGGGTAGAGTTTTGTGTCCATTACGAGGCCTCGCTTTTGCCAATCGAGGTCAGAGAGCATTTCTTCTGTTGAACCTTGCCCATACACTCGGGCAGTATCGACTTCATTGTAGCCATGCTTCTGGAATATGTCGACAATTTTGGCGGCTTCGTCGACCGTGTGGACACGAGCGCCTCGGGTGTCTGGCATTGCGTGTTAGTGTGCCAGGACAGTTTTATTTCTTCGGTCAGACTTACTTGGTTTACCAAACGTCATAGACCCGAAAACAATCTTGAGCCTAGTTTGCTGTGGGCTGGCCATTGTGTTCTAATTTCTAGGAAGGATTATCGATGACAGTAAAATCTATGTAACGAAGTCTATGATCGTTATCAGATTATGGGAGTTGAGTAGTCAATCAAGTTTCGAGTTGAACCGTTACTCTACGAAGAGGGATATAACCCCACTACTTATATTCTCGTCCAGCTAAAACTTCAAGCTCTAACGTTTCTTGGATCAAAATTCGGTGATCCCAACAGGAGATAAACGGAATTTATGCATCACTCAAGAAACCTCCACTTTATCTCCATATAAGTCCGCAAATACGTTAGGCAAGCAGCTTCATTGGAGACACCGAAAAAAACGACCGGATGGGAAATTGATCGTACTACCACATGATATTTTAAAGAAACGTCGGCGGAGCTTCCGACAATTTAACCGACAATTCGCCGGGCGTCACACTTTACAAGGGGACGACCGCCAAGAAAGTTCCGACAAAAAAGTTACCTGGCATAAAGCAGATAAAATTAACAAGTCACACAAATTATTATGAATGCCTATATAAATAAAATATATCGCTATAGACATGTATAAGCTAAGACAGTAATATAGAAGTAAACTACAAGATAGTAAGAATCAAAAAAGAAAGGTAGCAAAGGTAAAGCAATAACTAATTGCAGACGGGTTTCAGACTAGTTGATTACTAAAAAGAGCATTACGAGAGGTCTTAATAAGCTCTTAACCTTTTCTTGTTTAGTTGCAAGAAAATAATGTATTATAATTCTTAACTGTTGACTAGAAAGGTATAAGTCAATATTAAATATTGATATATGTAAGAAGGAGATTGAAAAACTTCCGCACACACCAGAATCTAATACCTAGTTTTACAAACCTTAAATCGTACGAGCAGACCACATAATGGCTGCTAGACCAGCCCTAGCTGGGGAAACGCTGGCGTCGAGCCAGTGGAGCCCTGGGGGAAGTCAGTCCAGCGACGCGTCATTCAGCGACGTGATCACTAGCTCTGGCCGTACGACCCCATTCAAACCTACAGAGTGCTTGCAGACCAATGTAGAGGCAGACATTAGAACAATCACTGCCTATCTTGTTAAGGAGAGAGCCTCTTCGCTCTAGCTAAACGCTTGCTATTCGACAGTGAGTAGATAGCTAGTCCTCTCTCTCTCTTTGACAAGTAGGTGGCGGTGAGGCTACTTATTTAGTAATTGCAGGCTGCGAGTAAATTAGAGCTTCGTACGGAGACAAGCAGCTTAGGGTTTTTCATCCTACTATAAAAATAGTAAGGTTTTCCCTAGTTTAAGACTTTATAGGAGACCCACATAGCCTTAAGCTCAAACGGTGTAAGATTAATAATAATAATATTAGTTTTTAGTGTATATAACTTATGATTTTTTACTCTAAGAATGTAAGTTTTAGGGTCGCCTCCTGGTTGAATTCAGCGGGTTTGGTCGCTGTTTCATGCTGCCGGTGGCCAGCGAACCCGCCAAGGCTGCCGTCGCCTAACTTGCCTCACAACTCGAAGGGTCCAATTCTGGATCCCAAAAACCGTTTCATATTTTTGCTTGTGAAAATGAAGGCCCCTTAAAATAGAGGGTTTCATCCCAAGGAAACATAAAAGAGCGGATTGGGGAGTTCTGGTGGTTGTGGTAGTAGTTGACGTGACCTAAATTTATGCACGGGACAGGCGAGGTGGTCGCCTCACCTACATAAATTTCTGTGTTCAGGCATCACTCTGCACCAGTTTTGCGCCGCATGACCCAAGTGGAATCGCAATGGAACCAGGACCAGCGAAACTTTGCTGTTACTGCTCGAGATTGATTCCGCTTAGGAAAGAGTCATCATCAGAGCGAGCGCATCAGCCCAACGTCGCCCTTTTCCTACAATCTGGTGACGGTTGTGTGATGTGCAAAATGAGAAGCAACCTACGAGTCTATTCCTATAACGGTGAAATTTGGGGACGTTCAGAGTCTAGCATCAGGAGTTTCATGGGCAATATTACAAGTTGAACTCCACCTCCTTTCTCACGCTTTCGTATATACGAATACATTCTCTATCACGACTTGCAAGTTTGAATGTAGGTTATCCTTGAATGGGTTGTTCTTTTCTTCTTTAACACCATGCCTCAACAGCGTCTGCTGCACATCGTCCTATCTGGAAAGCTTCTACCACATCAATCCAAGACAAGATTTCCACCCTGAAGTCATGGGTTCATGATTGCGATTCACAACACGAAAATTGCAAACCTATCGCAGGCTGTACACCGAAACGATTGATCGATGTTAATGCGCAACCTCCGAGACTTGTGATAGGCCAACATTTACAAAGCCGAGACATAAGATATGCCACCCTCAGTCATTGTTGGGGAGACTCTCTGCCTCTCCGTACGACCAAAGAGACCGAGCACTTATACAGCCAGGAAATACCCTATGGACTCATCCCTCCAACTTTTCATGATGCATTGACTATCGCACGTGCTCTGGATATCCCATATTTATGGATCGATGCCCTATGTATAGTACAGGACGACTATATTGAGTGGCAAAGTGAAGCCTCTAAAATGCAGGACATCTATTCAGGAAGCTCACTCACAATCGCTGCGACCGATGCATTCGACAGTTTAGAAGGCTGCTTTTTCAATGACAATCGTAGCTCAGACTCCGGCTTAGACAAGCTGGGGAACAATAAAGACCACCAAGAGTGTGTTTTCTTCACCACCTACGACTTGGGAGGCAACTCTGCCACAATTGTGCGAATGCAGCCGCGTGATATTAGGGTAGCTACCGAAAATACTGTTCTTGACACAAGAGGTTGGGTACTTCAAGAGTGGGTGCTTTCACATCGCACAGTGCATTGCATGCGCTCAGAACTTCACTGGCAGTGTAGATCCAGCTACCAGACTGAGACCGGAATTATATTTGACCCCGTCACGATGCGACATAAAGCTATTCCTATCCTAGACCCCAAGAAGCCCACTGCACTGGATAAGACTTGGTGGAGATGGATGGAGAATTATTCAGGACGACGCTTTTCCATTCCAAAAGATAAACTGCCTGCAATTGCTGGAATTGTTCAATATTATCAAACCTTGACTGGAGACACTCCGATTCTCGGGTTGTGGGAACGCTCGTTTCACAAAGATTTGCTATGGATGAGGGTAGGGAGACTGACTGAGCGGGAAGATATTACAACTCGTCTACCAAATATCCCTTCCTGGTCGTGGTTATCTTGCCCCGAAAAAATTTCTTTTGACTTCTGGAGTACTTGGGGCGATGAAGACGATCCGGATGTAGATATCCAAGATCATGCTGTTCTGGTAGAGTGGGACGTTACTTGGAGCTATCTACCTCTGACGTCCGACATCAAGTCTACTCGACTTGTCATAGATGGGCCAATTCGAGAAATATCGCTGAGTGTCGCACCTGAGGCGGAAGACTTCAACCCTCCATACTTCGATGTTGAAAATGAGAAGCCAGACTTTGATGAACACCCTATTCCCTGGAGGTCCGCTGGTCAATTCGACGCCGAATCTCGAAGGCCTCCATCACGGTACTTGTGTCTCCTTTTACGATCCAGGATACACGAAAAGTCAAAGCGAGTGCACGAAACATTTCTGATATTGGAGCCTTCAGGACATCCGACTGCAACTGCTTACCGACGAGTCGGAATAGGATTCTTTAGTGGCCGGAGCCGAACATTTGATTCGACTGTTCGAAGAAATTTGAGCCTTGTTTGATACGTCAAAACACCTGCTCGAGCCTTATCAAGGCTAAGATGTACAGGCCTACCTAGTCCCTGTGTAGGACCTGAAGAGATCGGCTTGATTATGCTGATTCTCACAAGAACAAGAAGTGGAAAGTTATGCTGCAGCATCTAGAGGATCTTATGCGAAAGAGCTCTTGACAATCATGCCAGAGTTAGAGGTAAAGGACGCGCGTACGGTTAAGCAGATTCTCCTTTTCTTTTTCATTTTCATTTTTCACTTGCGTAGTTCCTTCTCCATCTCCATG
>Ga0335075_10012374_pt1 | contig 12892 bp, 12 predicted proteins | sample Lox_Sample_24_FD_206723 | JGI IMG/M metagenome (GOLD analysis project Ga0335075, IMG submission 206723) | Soil microbial communities from Loxahatchee National Wildlife Refuge, Florida, United States - Lox_Sample_2.4 | ecosystem: Environmental > Terrestrial > Soil > Wetlands | place: USA... | reverse complement strand
TCGCGGCGGTGGCCATGCAGAATTGCGAATCAAGGATGACCAGCATATGGAGACCGCAGCGGGCCAGGGCGTCGGTGACCAAGCGATTTCGACGCGGATCGTCGGTTACCCAGCCCGATTTCAGTTCTAGGACCCGGACCGGGATGCGGTCGGCGATCATGTTCCGGACGGCCTGCAGGCCGGGGCGCCCCGCCCATTCAACGACAGCATGCGAATCGTCGGCGTACCGCAGCGGTCCCTTGGCCCGCAGCCCGCCCACCATCTCGCCATCGTCATCGACCACGGCGAAGAACATGATGGTGTCGGCTCCGCTTCGCAGCGCCTCGATGTCGAGCGCGGACTCCACCCCATGCTTGCGAAAGCTGCGGTAGGCGCCCGACGAATACGCGGACCACAAGGCAGGATCAGCCGACGGATGCGAAATCACCAGGGTGCAGTCGATGTCAGGATCGCGCCAGCTGAAGCCTTGCCCAAGCGAGACCCCGTCGCCGGCTGCAGCGCATGGCGAAACTGCCTTCATCCGCGTCCTCTCCCTCGGCCCTCTCGGCGCCAAACCGCTGTTACTTGGTTAATGCTCTATTCATACGTTAAGCATGATTACTACGGTGTACCGTACTGTCAACATGTCAGCAGCACAATGGAAATTCGGATATTCTGCTTCTATGGGCAGCCGAGCACCGGCGGTATGCCGCTCGCGGCACCCTCAGCCGCGGTTCCCCGGCATAGTTGACACCTGTAAAGTTCGTCGGCATGGACAACATCAGGGGTAAGACCATCGTGATCACCGGTGCTGCTCGTGGCATCGGGCATGCCACCGCCAAAGCGCTGCTGGCGCGTGGTGCCCGAGTGGTCATCGGCGACCGGGACGTCGACGTGCTGGAGAGCGCGGTCGCCGGCATGAGCAGCCTCGGTTCGGTGTCAGGCCACCCACTGGACGTCACCGACCGCGAATCGTTCGCCGCCTTCCTCGACAAGGCCCGCGCCGACGGGGGCGGGCACATTGACGTGCTGATCAACAACGCCGGCGTAATGCCGGTCGGCCCATTCCTCGAGCAAACCGCGCAGGCGATCCGATCGTCGATCGAGGTGAACTTCTACGGTGTGCTGACCGGCTGCCAGCTGGTGCTGCCGGAAATGGTGAAGCGTCACAGCGGGCACATCATCAATATCGCGTCGCTGGCCGGCATGGTGGCGGTGCCGGGCCAAATCGTCTACGCCGGAACAAAATTCGCCGTAGTAGGCCTATCTACCGCGATGGCGGACGAATTCGCCCCACGCGGCGTCAAGGTCACCGCTGTGCTGCCGACGTTCACCAACACCGAACTGATCTCGGGCACCTCGCCGTCGGCCGCTCAGAAGCCGGTCGAGCCCGGCGATATCGCCGCGGCGATCGTCAAGGTGCTCGACAAGCCGAAAACCCAGGTGTCGGTGCCCGGCAATGGCCGCTTGATCGCCGTCGTGGCCCAGCTTTTGCCAGATCGGGGCCGCCGCTGGCTCAACAAGAAGATGGGCAACGACACGGTGTTCCTCAATTTTGACACCACCGCGCGCCGCGCGTACGAAGACCGTGCACAGCACGCGACGGGGGTCGTCGAGCACAAGGACTGATCAGCGCCCTCGCGGGGCATACATGATCACGCCTACTCCGGCCAGGCATATTACGGCGCCGATGGTGTCCCACCGGTCCGGGCGAAATCCGTCCAGCGCCATGCCCCAAGCCAGCGACCCGGCGACGAACACACCCCCGTAAGCGGCCAGCACGCGACCGAATTGAGGGTCGTCTTGAAAGGTGGCGACAAAGCCGTAGGCGCCCAAAGCGATCACGCCAAGACCCGCCCATACCCATCCGCGATGCTCGCGGATGCCTTGCCAGACCAGCCAGGCGCCGCCGATCTCGAACAGCGCCGCAACAGCAAAAAGCAGGATCGATCGGGCGACGCTCACCTGGATCGGGCCTAGCCGGCTGTCGAGGAGGTCAGCATCCTGATGGTCTGAGATTCATTGCTCCCAAAGGCTGTTCCGTCCGGCCGCAGCAAGTCGTGGAACCACACCCTCGGGATCGACGTGTACGGGTGATTCCATGAATCCCATGGGAAGTAGGTTTGGGTCTTCCCGGCGACCAGGCCCCAGTTGATCGCACCAACGTTGTGCCGCTTGGCAATTGGCAGAATGCTCTCGACGGTGCTGCCCATCGGCCGCGCCATGTACTCGGTGCACAGCATCGGCCGTCCTTGCGGGACAAGTTCGGCGACTCGGGATTCGAAGGTCGACGGCTCGGCATAGGAGTGGAAGCTGATCACGTCGGAATTGGCAAGCTGAATGCCGACGATTGTGCTGCGACTTGCCGGATCTGCCCACTCGCCGTCCCACACACCACTGGTCAACGGCTGGCGGGTGTCGACGGAACGCGCCCACGCGAACACCTGCGGAAGTAGCTCTGCGACACGTTCCAGCTTGTCGGGCCGCTCGACGCTGGCGTACTGCTTTGCCGGATTGTCGGGTTCGTTCCAAAGGTCCCAGCCCAAAACCCGGTCGTCATTGCGGAATTGGGTCAGCACGCCCGTCACATAGTCTTGCAGAGTGGCCCGGTAGCGACGGTCGTCGATCCGCTCAGCGCCGGGGCTTTGTACCCATCCGGAGTTGTGCACACCTGGCGTCGGCGGATGCTGGGGACCGAGTCGGGGCATCGGATCCCAACAGGAGTCGAACAGTACGAACAGTGGCTTGATCCGGTGGCGCGCCGCGATGCCGACGAACTGCGCGAGACGTGTTTGGAAACCGCGGGAATCCTGCGCCCACAACTGATCATGGAGGAAGACCCGCACCGTGTTGAGCCCGTGGTAGCGGGCCCAGCCCAGCTCGGTATCGATGCGCCGGGGGTCGTAGGTGGCGGGCTGAAACATCTCGAGCTGATTGATGGCTGTGGAGGTGATGAAGTTGGCGCCGACGGGCCAACCCTGCGCTTGATACCAACTGTTGGCGCGGTCGGGTGACCAGCGACTGGGTTCGGCGGAAGCGCGCGGCGGCTCCGCAGACGCACGAGGGACTTGGGCCAGAGCCGTGCCCGCTGCCAGCAGCAGCGGTAGCTTCAGAACCGTACGGCGGTACACAAAATGACGATAAGTTGCCCAAGGCGCCGTTCCCGGTATTCGCCTGGCGCGTCGCGATGAATTGTTACGCGGCGACCTGAGGCCGAATCGTTATCTTCCCGTCACCAAACGACATTCGGGGGCGTGCGGCGTGTTGGCGTCGAGTGCCCAGCGCGCGATGTTACATTCCGGCGCCAACGGCGAGCATTCGCTCCAGGGTTAATGCCTGAGCACCGGCGCGCACCGAAGTCTGTCCAGCCGTGGCGATCATTGCCCAACGCCCGGGCACGATGCCGACCTCTTCACAAGGCTGTTCCGCCGTTGAGAATTTCGACAACAGCGATCGGATCTGGTGCGCTTTTTCGGTGGCCTCCGGAACGAGAACGCGCGTCGCAGCCCCACCACCGACAGCGGGATGGCGTGCCATGAACTCACGCAAAAACATCGCACCCGTGACCTTCGGATTGATGTCTTGGACGGCGGCCACCGCAGCGTCGCCGAACTTTCCGCCTAACGTACCGATCGCGAAATCGACGCCGCAGTGCAGTAAGCCCAGGCGCCGGTTCAGGTCGCTCATCGCCCCGCGCAGCTTGGGGTAGAGGGCCTTGTCCAGTCCGAGTGCGTGCCAATCTGCTTCGCCTACAAAGACGTTGCCCTTCCACGCGGTGCCACGCATGAATTGCAGGGTGAGCCCGTCCAGCAGCTCCCCTGACCGCACGTGCGCTGACGGCGTGGTCAGAACTTGCTCGCCGGCGATGCTCCGCTCGAAGTAATTAACGTGAGCCTCGAGAACTTGGTCGCCGCCTAAGTTCCATGCTTTCGTTGCGAGCTCTTCGAGCTGGCGGGTGTCATCGAGTTCGATGTTGGCGACGATCCGCCCGCCGTTACCACCCTCGGACGGTTTCAGGCAACCACGCGTTAGCCCGTAGCGCTCCTTCAAAAGCGCGCTCGCCCGCACAAGGTCACGACTGAAGTCGCAGCGATTCTCTTGCCAGGGAACGGCATAGCCGGGAATCACCGGAATTGCTGTCCGCAACGCTTGGAACGCCTCGCTCGCACGATGTTCCTGGTGCAAGATGAGCGGGGCCGCTTGGTCGGACACCTGGCCGCCAAGGCGCAGCGCAGACGCGACCGTTGGATGCAGCATGCGCTTACCGTTCCACCCCCCCAGACGGGAGTTGTTGGCGTCCACCCGAATCCGCTGAAGGCCGGCCATCTGCGCCAACCAGGCGACGAATATTTGGAACTCGGGCTCGAAGTCGTACGGAGACACGACGGCCGAAGGTTGTTCGCGCAGAAAGTCGATCATCTGGGCTATCACGGGATCGCGGTCTCCCGCATCGACCGCCCGCCGCAGCAGCGCATGAGACATGTAGTAGTAGTCGGTATCCGGAAGCGCCAGGCGCCGGACGCCTTCTTTGGCAATCGCGCGACGCCACGGGCGAGTTCGCCCGACAACCAGGTCACCGCTGCGCGCGAGATACAACCCGCGAGTTTCGACATAGGTCGTGAGGTCCGAGACCGGCCGTCCCTCAACCATCGCCGTGAGGTCCGTCTCGAAGCTGTACGCAAACGGTGTGGTCGAGTGCACGATCAACCGCGATTGTTCAGCGCTCGGTGACGAGAACTCGACGTACTCATCCACCATGTCGAGCAGGTCGCACGGTTCGATCGACAGCAACTTGCGGCTAGCGATGGCGATGTCCGTCTCATCAAGTCGCAGCGGACCGGCATAGCTTTGCCAGGCAACTTCGCGTCCATCGACGACAACGGTCCAATCGAGAAAATCGCCGGTCAGCGGATGAGGCGAAGTCCGCAGGCGGCGAATGCACGAAATCACTCGGGTCTCTCCATATCTGGCGCAGCGCAATCGGGCGTGTTTGTTCAGCCGGCCGCGGTGTCGGCGCCTAATGTTGCCATAGACGCCTTAACTCCGGAACCGATCCTATTTACCATCGCACTAAAGGTGCTCAACGGCCAAACCCGGTGGAAAAAGCTGGAAACGACAAGGTAAATAACGTCATAACGCGCACCGCTGATAGCCGAAAAGGCAGCACGCCAACCAGATTAAAATGCTGTGAGAATGCTGCCAATTATCAGCGCAACGCCTGGTCGACGTCGGCGATCAAATCCTCGGTGCCCTCGAGGCCGACCGAAATACGAACCACGCCATCACCCAGGCCGATAGCGGCGCGGCCTTCGGGTCCCATCGCCCGGTGGGTTGTCGTGGCCGGATGCGTGACAAGCGATTTCGAATCACCAAGATTGTTGGAGATGTTGATCAATCGCAACTTGTCCAGCACCTCGAAAGCCCGTTGCTTTGCCGCGCTGTCGGGGACGTCGAGTTCAAAGGTGACGACGGTACCGCCGCCCGACATTTGTCGCTTGGCCAGGTCGTACTGCGGGTGCGACGTCAGAAATGGATAACGCACCCACCTGATCGCCGGATGCCCCTCTAAGTACTCGGCGATCCGTTGCGCCGAAGCATTCTGATAGTCGACCCGAACCGCCAGTGTTTCGAGGCCTTTGAGCATTATCCAAGCATTGAACGCACTCATGGCCGGTCCGGTGTGCCGCATCAGTTTCTGCACCGGGCCGTCGATGTACTCCTTGTCGCCGAGAATTGCACCGCCCAGCACGCGGCCCTGCCCGTCGATGTGTTTGGTGCCCGAGTAGACCACCACGTCGACGCCGAGCGGAAAACCCTGCTGCAGTAATGGAGTTGCAAAGACGTTGTCCAGTACGACCTTAGCCCCGGCGGCATGTGAGAGCTCGGTGACCGCGGCAATGTCGACCAGCGACTGCATAGGATTCGACGGCGTCTCGAAGAACACCGCTTGCGTGGGCACCGAAAGCGCCTTCTCCCATTGGGATAGATCGTCGCCGTCGACGAAAACCGTCTCGACGTCCCAGCGCGGCAAGATCTCGTTGCACACAACGAAACACGAGCCGAACAGGCTACGAGCGGCGACCAGCCGATCGCCGGCGCCCAGTAGCGCTCCCAATGATGTGAAAACCGCAGCCATGCCGCTCGCGGTGGCGAACGCCGCCGGCGCCCCCTCGATCAACCGCAACCGTTCCTCGAACATGCTGACCGTCGGGTTACCGTAGCGGGAGTAGACATAGCGGTCGATCTCGCCGGTGAAAGCCTGTTCGGCTGCGGCGGCCGAGTCGTAGACGTAACCGGACGCCAAATACATTGCCTCGGCGGTCTCTTCGAACTGCGACCGCAAGATACCGCCGCGCACTCCGATGGTGGCCTGGCTGACGCCGTCGGGCAGCGGCTGCGGCGTGCGCACCGAATCCGATTCAGCCATGTGCGCCGCTTCTCTCCCCCTCGCCGCAGCGCGGCTGGGTGGTACCCCCACTTCGCTGCGCTCTGCATCGTCGCGGCTCAGTCACGTCTGCTTCCAGGGTAATCCGATGGCACGCCAGCCGACACCGCCGCGGTGACCGTCGCCGTCGAGATGTCCTTCGAAACCGTCCAGCACGTTGTAAGACGGGGCGATACCCGCCGCGGTGGCGGCCTCGGCTGCACCGATGGAGCGGTTGCCTGAACGACACAAGAAAATCACCGGCCGGTCGCCCGTGGCGGCCGGCAGTTGCTCGGCCAGTTCGGCCGCAAAGTTGTCATTGTGGGTGCCGTCGAGGCTGTTCCACTCGAGGTAGACGACCTCGCGGCCCAGACTGGACAAATCGGGCACTCCGACGAAACGCCATTCGGCGTCGGTGCGCACGTCGACCAGCACCGCTTCGGGGTTCTCGCCGAGCAGCTTCCAAGCCTGCTCCGGTGTGATATCTCCTGCGTAGCTCACCCGCCTGAGTCTCGCATACCTGGCGGGGGCCGCCGCTACCAGAGCCTGCGCAGTGCCGCTGAAACCTCACGGGCGCGGCTGCGCGCGGTCTTCACGTCCGAGGCGGTGACGACGGCCACGCCCAGCGGGCGACGCCCTTCGGGCTCATGGCGACCGAACACCCGCGCGTCGCTCTCCGGTGTCCGCAGCGCGGCGGCCAGCACACCGGCGGCGGCCGGGGTCCGAGCATTTTGGGCCGCCACGCCGGCCCCGTCGTGGCCGACGTAGATCACCTCGGCGGCGCCCGGCGAGATCATGATGGCGTCGGTCGGCAGGCCCATGATCGCCCGCGCCTGCAGTTCGAATTCCGAGAGCCGCTGAGTGCGCAACGTGACCAGGCCGCTCTCGAAAGGCCGTGCGGTCACGTCGCTGAAGTAGATCTCGTCGCCACGGACCATCAACTCAACGCCGAACACGCCGCGCCCGCCGAGCGCCTTGACGATCCGGGCGGCGATGGACTTGGCGGCGTCCAACGCGGCCACGCTCAAGTCTTGCGGCTGCCACGATTCCTGCACGTCACCAATGGCTTCACCGTGCCCGATCGGCGCGCAGAACTCGATCGTCGGCCCATTCGGTCCGACGCTGCGCACCGTGAGCAGGGTGAGGTGGAAGTCGATCTCGACGAGAGCCTCGGCCAATACCCGGTTGTGGGCCAGTCGACCGCCGGCCGACACCGCGCGCTGCCAGGCCGGCTCGATGTCGGCCGGTCCCAGCACCACGGACTGCCCTGCACTCGCCGCGGACGTCACCGTAGCCACCGGTTGCACCCGCAACGGGTAGCCGGCGTGATCGGCCACCGCCCGCAGCTCGTCGAGCGATCCCGCGAACCAGAATGGGGCGGTTGGGAGGCCGAGCTCATCGGCGGCCAGCCGGCGCAATCCCTCCCGGTCGGCGGTGAGCCGAGCGCAGCGGGCGGTGGGAAAGACCTCGACGGCACCGGTTTCGGCGGCGGCCGTCAACGCATCGGCGGCGACCGATTCAGAGGCCGTCACCACGAAATTCGGCTGAAACCGCCTGATCGCCGCGCCCAACTCGTCAGAGTCGGCCATGTTGACCACCAGCGCCTGATCGGCGACACCGTGCGCGGGCGCGTCCGCATACCGCTCGACCGCGATCACCTCAACGCCGAGGCGCTGAAAGGCGATCGCCAGCTCGCGGCTGAACTCCCCCGACCCCAGCAACATCACCTTGGTCCGGTCGGTGTCGACAGGCTCGGGAGGCCCACCCTGGATCGACTCGTCAAGCGTCACGCTGCTCAAGGATAGGTCCGCGAATCGGTTACGGCCGAATCATTACTTGCATGATGCAAGTAACATGGCAGCCATGCTTCCTCGCGCGTACGAGCATCAGGTGTGCTCGGTTGCCCGCAGCTTGGAACTGGTCGGCGACCGGTGGACGCTGTTGATCGTTCGGGACGCGCTGCGGGGGGTGCACCGGTTCGACGATTTCCGCGCTCGACTCGGCGTTGCACACAATGTGCTCAGCGATCGGTTGTCACGGCTGACCGAAGTCGGTGTCCTCGAGCGGCGCCGCTACCAGCGGCGCCCGGATCGCTACGAGTACCACCTCACGCAGCAGGGCCGAGACTTGTGGCCGGTGGTGATGTCACTGCTGCTGTGGGGGGATCGCTACCTTGCCCCGGACGGGCCACCCAAGCTTGCGCTGCATCGCAACTGCGGAGGTCGCCTGACGCCGCAACTCACCTGTGCCGACTGCGGCGCCAGCCTCGCGTACGGCGACGTCGAACTGACGCCCGGCCCGGGCGCTGACGAGTCTATTGCATCAAAAAAGTGACTGTGGAATAGTCGATTGCATCACGCAATCGACTGGGAGGTAGCCGTGGCCCTCGACCAAATGCCGTCCAATGCGTCCGTCGACGATGCGGGCGGGAACGGGCCAATGAGGAGAAGGACCATCAATCCCAGCACGTATCTCCTCGGTCATGCCGACGCGGAAGTCCGGCGGCTGCTGCTGCAGGCACGGCTGTACGACCCCTACACCGAGCAGGCGTTGCGGCTGGCCGGCCTGCGGCCGGGAATGCGGGTGCTGGACGTGGGCTGCGGTCCCGGCGATGTGTCGTTTGTGGCCGCGAGGCTGGTCGGGCCCGAGGGAACGGTGATCGGCATCGACGCCGCTGACGACATCATCGAACTCGCCCGCGACCGCGCCACCGAGCACGGCCTCACGTCGGTCCGGTTCGAGCAGACCACGGTCGGCGACCTCGCCCTGGACGAGCCCGTCGACGCCGTTATCGGGCGATTGATCCTGATGCACCTGCCCGACCCGGTTGCGACGCTGCGTCAGCTCGCCGGTCTGGTCCGGCCGGGAGGGTTCATCGCGTTTTCCGAATTCGATATGACCGGGGCGCGCGGCGTGCCCGACCTGCCCCTGTGGCGGACGGCACGGGACAAGATAATCGAAACCTTCACCACCATGGGCCTCGACCCGACGTTCGCCGCGACCATGCCCGCATTGTTCCGGCAGGCAGGATTGAGTACCCCGCAGTTGGTACTCGGCGCTCCGATTGGCGGCCCCGAGCACACGGAACTGATCGCCTTCGTCGCCGACACTTTGAGCTCGCTGGTGCCCGCCCGGGAAAAGCTCGGGTTGGTCACCGACGACATCTTCGCCGATCCGGACGCGCTGCAGCGACAGCTACACGACGAACTGTCCGTGGCCGGCGGTGTCGCGACGACGCCGGCGATGATCACCGCCTGGAGCCGTGTCTAGGAATCTACGGCTGACCCGGCAACAGCCGCACCATCAGCCCGTTGGCTTCGGCCAGCAAGGTGTCGCCGTCAACCAGTTCGCCGCGGACAAACGCCTTGCGGCCCTCGGTCGCGGCGACGTGCCCGCGGACCACCAACGGGGTGTCGATCGGGGTGATCTTGCGATAGTCGACGTGCAGATAGCCGGTCCGGCTGATCGGCCGGCCTGCGGCGTGCACCACCATCCCGAAGACATGATCGAACAGCAACGGCAGCACACCGCCGTGCACCGCCCCGTTGCCGCCCACGTGGAACCGGCAGAAATGGCCCCGCATCTCGACCCCGTCGGGGTCGTATCTGCTCATCGTCCAGGGCGGCAGCAGCAGGCTGCCCATCCCCGGCAGTTGCGGCGATCGGCCCGCCGGACCCTGACCCTCGGGTGCGTGAAACGGCGCGAGCATCGCTGATAGCGCCTCGGCGTGGTCTGCGGCGTCCTCCCAGACGTCGTCACTGGGGTCGGCGGACACCGCCAGATCCTGCAGCTGTCGCATCGCGGTCACGAACCGGCCGAAACCGGGCCCCGGGCTGGCGGCCCCGTACTCCGGAAAGCCGCCGTGATGGTCGTAATCGGGATCGAGTTGTTCCGGGCTCTGCGAGGAATCCGTCACGGGCGCGCTGCCAGGACGTCGCGGCGCACGATGGTCTGATCGCGGCCCGGGCCGACACCGATGCACGAAACATGCGCTCCGGCAAGCTCTTCCAGCCGCAGCACATAGTCACGCGCCTTGGCCGGCAAGTCGTCGAACGTCCGTGCGTCAGAGATGTCCTCCCACCAGCCAGGCAACTCTTCGTAGATCGGTTCGGCGCGGGCCAGATCGCTTTGGGTCATCGGCATGTCATGCGTGCGTTGGCCATCGACCGTGTAGCCGACGCACACCGGGACGGTTTCCAGGCTGGACAACACGTCCAGCTTGGTCAGGAAGTAATCGGTGATGCCGTTGACCCGGGTGGCGTAGCGGGCGATCACGGCGTCGAACCAGCCGCAGCGACGACGGCGCCCGGTGGTGACGCCGAACTCGCCGCCGGTCTTCGACAGGTATTCGCCGTTCTCGTCGAACAATTCGGTGGGGAACGGACCCGAGCCGACCCGAGTGGTGTAGGCCTTGAGGATTCCCAGCACTGTGGTGATGCGGGTGGGCCCGATGCCGGACCCGACGGCCGCACCGCCGGCAGTCGGATTAGACGACGTCACATACGGATACGTGCCGTGGTCGACGTCGAGCAGAGTGCCCTGCGAACCTTCCAGCAATACGGTCTCGCCGGCCTCCAGCGCATTGTTGAGCAGCAGCCGGGTGTCGGCGATGCGGTGCTTGAAGCTCTCCGCCTGCGCAAGCAAGGCCTCGGCGACGTGGGCCGGATCCAGCGCCTTGCGGTTGTAGATCTTGACCAGCACCTGGTTTTTGAATTCCAGTGCGGCCTCGACCTTGTGCTTGAGCTCCTCGGGGTCGAGCACGTCGGCGACCCGGATCCCCTGGCGGGCGATCTTGTCCTGGTAGCAGGGTCCGATGCCGCGGCCGGTGGTGCCGATCTTCTTGTTGCCCATGTAGCGCTCGGTCACCTTGTCGATGGCCACGTGGTAGGGCATCAGCAGATGCGCGTCGGCGGAGATCAGCAGCTTCGAGGTGTCGACGCCGCGGTCGTCGAGGCCCTTCAACTCGTCGAGCAGCACGCCGGGATCGACCACCACACCGTTGCCGATGACGTTGGTGACGTCGGGTGTGAGCACACCCGACGGGATGAGGTGCAGCGCGAAATTCTCACCGGTGGGCAGGACCACGGTGTGGCCGGCGTTGTTGCCGCCCTGGTAGCGCACCACCCACTGGGCGCGACCACCGAGTAGGTCGGTGGCCTTGCCCTTGCCCTCGTCGCCCCATTGGGCGCCGATCAGGACGATTGCCGGCATGGCGCTGGCTTTCTCCCATCCCACTGGTATGTGCCGCTTATTGTGGTCCAGCCGGTGACCCACACTATCGCAGCAGTTTGCGAGGACACTATTAACGCTCCTGATATCGCCGTACTGGTGTTCGGCGATCGGCGCGTGCCCCGTTCGCTGAGGGGGCTGTCGATCGGTGGTCCCGACGATGTTGAGGCTGCGAGCGAGGGTGCCCGACGGCTGATTGTGGTCGGCTCGGATGCGGATCTGGCTTCGGTGCTGACCCGGCTGTTGCGGGCCGAGCGGCTCGATGTCGAGCTCGGCTTCGTGTCACGGCGGCGCTCCGCCGCGACGCGGGCATATCGGATACCGGCGGGTCGCCGGGCGGCCCGCCGGGCGCGGCTCGGTTCGGCGCAACGGGTGCCGCTGATCCGCGACGAGACCGGAACGGCGATCGCGGGAGCGGCGCACTGGCGCCCCCTCGACCGGGCGCAGCTGCTGCACGGCGAGGCTGTGGTCGACGACGCCGTGCTCTTCGACGGCGAGGTTGCCGAGGTCCGGATCGAGCCGACGGCCACCCTGCCGGGGTTGCGGGCGCGCGCGGCGGGCGGGCGGTGGCTGGCCGGGCGGGCCGCGCAGCTGGGCACCACGGGTGTAGCCGTTGTCCGCGATGGAGTGTCGGCGCCGCGGGCGGCACGCCGATCGACGTTCTATCGGAACACCGAGGGTTGGCTATTAGTCCGGTGACGAGCCCCCGCGAGGGGCGAGGAGCCGGATCATTGTCACAGTCGGTGACGAGCCCCCGCGAGGGGCGAGGAGCCGGATCATTGTCACAGTCGGTAGTTTCGTGACGTGAATATGCCGGTGCACCACTCGGTGCGGCCCAGCCCGATCTTCCTGGCCATCGTCGCGGTAACGGCACTCGGCGGCGCCTTGGCTTGGTGGGACGGCGCCGAAACCGGTGCGCTGGCCCGTGCCGGAGTGTTCGTCTTCGTGATCGCCGGCTGGGTGGTGTCGCTGTGCCTGCACGAGTTCGGCCACGCGTTCACGGCCTGGCGATTCGGTGATCGCAGCGTCGCTGTCCGGGGGTATCTGGATTTAGATCCACGGCGCTACAGCAACCCGTGGCTGTCGCTGGGTATCCCGATTTTGATCACAGCGGTCGGCGGCATCGGTCTGCCCGGCGCCGCTGTCTACTTGCGAACGTCGTCCATGACTCCCGCGCAGCGCACCATCGTCAGCCTGGCGGGGCCGTCGGCGAACTTGCTGGTGGCGGTGCTGCTGCTGGGCCTGACGAATGCCTTTTTC
>Ga0335075_10012371_pt1 | contig 12895 bp, 15 predicted proteins | sample Lox_Sample_24_FD_206723 | JGI IMG/M metagenome (GOLD analysis project Ga0335075, IMG submission 206723) | Soil microbial communities from Loxahatchee National Wildlife Refuge, Florida, United States - Lox_Sample_2.4 | ecosystem: Environmental > Terrestrial > Soil > Wetlands | place: USA... | reverse complement strand
CAGCCGAGGGCCGAGTGATCACGCCGGAGGACGTTTAGCCCGTCAGCCTTCTGGGCCTCGCTCTCCTGAGATAGCGAGCGGAAACCAGGCTTTCCAGACACCAGCCTCGGGCCGGGCCGCTGGCATGAGCATGCGCGCGCCTGTGGCAAGATGTTGGCTAAGCAAAACGAACGTTCGATTTAATCCAGGAGGTTTGGTGTGCGGAACCCGCTGGCAGCGCACCCGCCGTGGCGTCAGCTGCTCATCATCTCGGTGGCGCTGCCGCTGATGATCGCACTGGCAGTGCTGGCATTTGCGTGGCCCGCCGCGCGCATCGCGCCGCGCGACCTGCCGGTCGGAATCGTGGGGACAAGCCCTGCCAGCGAGCAGGCCGTAGCAGCTTTGTCCGATGCCAGCCCTGGCGGATTCAGTTTCCAGCTCTATGCCGACGAGGCGTCGGCCCGGTCGGCGATCATGGACCGCGATATCTACGGCGCCCTCGCCTTCGGTCGCGCGCAAGTCACTGTGCTCGAGGCCAGTGCGGCAAGTCCCACCGTCGCGCAACTGCTGGACAGCGTCGGCCAGCAACTCGCACGCCACGCGACCGAGCAGGCCGCACTGAACGGCGAATCGGCGTTCCACGTCCGCGCGGCACAGATCGATCTTGTTGCTACGTCGCCCACCGATCCTCGCGAGCTGGCGCTGGCCCTGGAGTTCATTCCGCTGAGCATCAGCAGCGTCATGATGGCTGCAGTAATCGCGCTTTTGCTTGGATTCCGCCCCGCGTGGCGTCAGGCCCTGGCGCTGGCGGTCGTCTCCGCCACGGCCGGCCTCGGCGCCTACCTCGTCGCGCAGGGCTTCCTTGGCGTACTGCCCCACGGCCACCTGGCTTCCTGGGCTGCCTTGTCGCTCACCGTGTTCGCCATGAGCTCCACGACCGCGGGGTTGGTCGCCCTGGTAGGAGCCGCCGGACTTGGGCTGAGCGCCGCACTCATGATCCTGGTGGGCAACGCGTTCTCCGGAAATACGTCCGCACCCCAGCTGCTGCCCACCGCAGTGGACCACATCGGACAATGGTTTCCGCCTGGCGCCGCCGCCAACCTGCTCCGGAGCACCGCCTACTTCAACGGGAACGGCGCTTCCGGCCATCTCGGTGTGCTTATTGCCTGGAGCGTGATCGGGCTCCTGGCCATCATCGTTGGCCACCACGCACCGGCTCGGTTTGCGGCAAGCGCGTCCGCGCACCGACTCGATGGCGTCGGCCGACACAAGACGAATATTCGTTCTAATAAACTGGAAACATGCCCAAGGTCACCGACGAGTACCGAGACGCCCGCCGCGATCAGATCCTGAGCGCAGCCAGGCGCTGCTTTCTACGGGACGGCTTCCACGCCACGTCGATGCAGGACCTGTTCGCCGAGGCCGGCCTGTCGTCCGGTGCCGTCTATAGCTACTTCGCGAGCAAGGATGACGTGATCGCCGCCATCGCCGAAGAGAACATGCGCGAGGTTGTCGCGATGATCCACGACGTCGCGAGTAGCCAGCCCGACCGAGCAGTCGGAATGATTCTGGCTGACATTTTCAAAATGGTCGATGCCAAAGATGCCCGGGAAGGCCTCGCCGGACTTGCGGTGCTGACCTGGTCTGAAGCCTTGCGGAATCCGGCCCTTGCCAACCGCTTCGCCGATCTGTTCGCGCAGATGCGCGCCGATCTTGCCGAAGTCGTCCGCAATCACCAAGGCGCGGGGAGCCTGCCACCGCAGGTTCCGGCCGAATCGCTTGCCGCAGTGCTCATATCGGTTGTGCCCGGCTACATCCTCCAACTGGCCACGCTCCGCTCTGCGGCTGTAGAGGGCGTTCCGGCAGCTGCCGAAGCGCTGTTGCCGTAGCCCTCCCGAAGAAGCCGCCTGACGGCTGCCATCGCATCGCGCGGCGGTCGGCTGGATCGTCGCTGACCTGCCGAGCGTCCCGTGCCTGATGAGTCAGTAGTCAGGGCCCCCGGTTGAGGCTGATCGAGCCACCCATGGTGTGAATTCTGAGGCGCGCCGGCGCGCCTCGGCCGAAGCGCCCGACGGCGATTCGCCCGTCAGAGTCAGCGCCCACCCGCACGGACGAGAACCCGGAGTTAATCGAGCCATGTGGCGTCCGCGCGTCCACAAGGACCGACGATCGACTGGGCAACGTCACGCCGATCGCTCCGTTGGTGTTCCTGACCACGGTCTGGCTACGTTGGCCCAGGCTGCCGTGGAAGTTGATCGTGCCGTTCTGGGCCTGCACAAGCGAATGCCCGCCTAGATGAGTCGAGTTCGTCGTGATGGTCCCGTTGTCCGTGACGGCACTGACCTGGCCGGTGATCCGGCTCATGCTGATGGAGCCGCTCGTCGTGTGCAGCGCCAGAGCGCCGCTGATATTCGATGCCCCGATCGATCCGTTGCTGTCCTCAAGCACAAGGTTGCCGTTGAGCTGAGAGGCCTCGAGCGTGCCTGCCGCGACGGCGACATTCGCGCTGGTGTCTTGTGGCACTGCCACCTCGAAGTCGACCCAGGTGGCCATCATGAGGCCCTTCTCGACCGAGACGGTGACCGTAATCGCGTTGCCACGCTGGCGGTAGCTGGTGTGGATGGCATCGGTCATGCCGCTCCGGTGCTCTTTGATACTGACCTGGCCAGCCGGACCAGGCTTCAGATGGACGCTCCCGGTCGAATGCACGAACCTCAGGGTCACTCGGTTGCCGACCGGAAAGACCTTCGTGCCCGGTGCCGGATGAGGCTGGGTGGCGGGCCGCGTCACGATTATCAGCACGATGACTAGCACCAGGGCAGCTAGAAGTATCAACCGCCGCGGACGCCGCCAGGATGGCGGGATACGGGGCTCTACCAGCGTGCCTAGGGAGCTCGACGAGGTCTTCCAACGCATTTTCGCGACCACGGCGGACATGCCAGCGACCATGCGGCGCAATGTGGCCTTCGGGCCACCAGTCTGTCGCGGCTCATCCGTCATATGGCTCTGCGACTCGTCGGGTCCTCCCTTCCCAGTACTCATGTTGTCCTCCAGTGGCTCCTGGTTTCAGTACGAGGCACGAAGGAACGCGGTGTCGGCTGGGATGGCAAGAGACGTTGTCTTTGTCGGTTACCCCGACGGGGCTGGACCGGGAAGCTGGCTTGACGCAGCCAGGAGAAGTTACTCCACCAATTGGGGTGTTCCCGGCAGTGAGCGCCTCATTCATCTCGGCGAAGCAGTTTCTGCCGAAGCAATGCACAGTTGGCTACGACTAGCCAGCTAGATTGGCAAACGTCCAGGACATCCGGATGATCCGGTCCCCGCCACGAGCACTGAGCTACCCGCGATGCCTTATCACCGGCACCGAGCGTTCTGGCGATTGAGCCTGAGGCCTGGTTAGCTCTTGGACGTGCGGGCGACCATTCGGCACGGCACCGGGGTCTTCTCGTCCAGGTGATAACTCGCGCAGACGCGGTGGTAGCCGTCAGCGACCCACAACGGGAACCCCTGGACCAGCAGCACCGGCGACAGTTTGCGACCGGCCTTAACCTTGCCGAGATCCTCGCTAACCTCCGAGTCGTCCTGGCTCAGCAAGGGCAGGCCGGCGGCGCGCAGGATGTCCTTGGCCGCGAAGTGCTGCAGCACCTGCTGTTTCCGCAGGGCCTTCGCCAGCTTGGCTGCCGAGTCAGGCCCGATCAGCAGCGTCAGATAAGACTCGGCGGCAGGGAAGTCCTGGTCTTCTGGCTCATCTTTCCAGTGTTCGCCAGCCATAAGTCCGCACGCTCCCCACGTGAGCCACAAGCCTGCGCGCTACCCGGACTGCAAGGTTACTCATGCGCTAACGCACGGACCCAAGGCCGCCCCCTGAGCCTCAATGAAATTTCGATGCAGGCCTGTCGATTTCGCGCGGTCCGTCCGACGTAGAGGTGCACGGTCCAAGCGATCAAGGTTGACAAGGAGAGCTGTCATGGTTCAGTACGCGGTCCTGATCTACGCCCACGACTCGGCCCACGCCCCTGATGCGCCAGCGGAGGACACCGAAACCTGCGACCGGCACTCGGACGAGCTACAACAGGACGGATCGATGGTGGCGGCATACGCGCTGACGCCCAGGGGGATGGCGACGTCGATTAGCGGCGACGCCATCACCGACGGCCCGTTCGTGGACTCCAAGGAGGTCGTCGCCGGTTTTTATGTGATCGAGGCGCCCGACCTCGATGCGGCGCTGGCCATTGCCCGCCTCAACCCCGTCGTCAGGGAAGGTGGCGGTGTCGAGGTCCGGCCGGTTCACAGCAGCTTCGTGAAGGCCGCGGAGCAGACGGCAACGTGACAGATGCTGCGGCCGTCGAGGCCGCTATCGCGGACACCCACCGTCGCGAGTGGGCCCTGGTGCTCGCTGCGACGGTGCGGGTCGCGCGGGATCTAGACCTTGCCGAAGAGTGCGTGCAGGATGCGTACGCCGCTGCCATGGAGTCCTGGGTCAGGAACGGCGTGCCAGGCAACCCGGCCGCGTGGCTCACCACGACGGCAAAGCGGCGTGCGATAGACGCGATCCGACGAGAGAAGGCACTACGTTCCAGGCTGCCATTGCTGCTAGAGCCCGAAGAGGAGGCCGGTGAGGTCACGGCGGAGGAGTCGACGGCACAGGACGCCGAAGCCCTCGACCACGTGATTCCGGATGAGCGGCTCCGCCTGATCTTCACGTGCTGCCACCCCGCGCTGTCCCCGGAAGCTCGGGTAGCGCTCACACTACGACTGGCATGCGGGATCTCGACCCCCGATATCGCGCGGGCATTCGTGGTGTCCGAGCCGACCGTGGCCGCGCGAATCACCCGGGCCAAGAAAAAGATCTCCGGCGCGCGCATCCCCTACCGGGTCCCCCCGCCCGTCGAGCTACCTGAACGACTGCGGGCGGTGCTCGCCGTGATCCATCTGATGTTTACGACCGGCCATACGGCACCGTCGGGGGCGTCGCTGGTCCGTGCGGAGCTAGTGGGGCGGGCCATGCGCCTGTCCCGGATGTTGCTCGAGCTGATGCCCGGCGACACCGAAGTCCGCGGGCTGTACGCGCTGCTGCTGGTGACCGATGCGCGGCGCGCGACCCGCGTCGATGCCGACGGCCGGCTCGTGCGGCTAGAGGACCAGGATCGGTCGCAATGGGACCGCACCGCGCTGGCCGAGGCTGACGACATGATTGTCGGCTGCCTGCGCGCGGGCCCTCCTGGACGGTACGTGCTGCAAGCCGCGATCGCATCCCTCTACGCCGACGCACCGTCATACGACCGGACTGACTGGCCGCAAATCCTCGCCGTGTACGACAAGCTGCAGGAGGTCTGGCCGTCACCGGTCGTGGCACTGAACCGCGCCGTGCCGCTGTCGATGGTCGCCGGACCGCAGGCCGCCCTGGCGGAAGTCGCAAAGCTCGAGCAGGGCAGGCGCCTATCCGGATACCACTACCTGCCGGCGATCAAAGCCGAGCTGCTGAGTCGGCTCGGCCGCAGCGGCGAAGCAGCGCGCGCCTACGACCAGGCGTTCGCTCTGGCCGCCAACGAAACCGAACGCGCCTTCCTCGCCGAGCAAATCGCCGATCACACCTTTCCCGCCTGACGCGGGTAGTTCCTCGCACCTCGACCTGTACCTAACAGGTTTGGCCGGTGCCTGCGACGACGGCGATCATTGTGACGTTTGTACGCAGGTGGTAGTGCTGGCTTCCGACGTGATACCAGACATTGATGCCCTGCTCAGACGCCTTGTCGCCAGACGACTGAGCCACGACCATGAGCTGGACGTTGGGGCCCTTGAAAGGGCCGCTGAAGGTGGGCGGGATACGGGCACCGGCTGCATTCTGCCTGCCGCCCCAATCAAGATGCGGGTTCGCCGGATGATGGCCGCCGTTGGGCGGGTATCCGGTCCAATCGCCATACAACGCGCCGCTGTCGGGAATTATGTAGGCGGCGATCTGCCGCAGCCCTACCGGATCGGCGAAGGCCACCTTATCGACGACGGCCACTTGCCTGCCGCTGTTCGGGATGGTGTTAAACCCGTCGACGACGACATCGCCCCGCTGCATGTCGATGCATTGGATGTCATGAGAATCAGGGTCGATCTCGGTAGAGAGCGGGCCGCCCTGTATGACTGACGCGCCGCAGCCGGCCAGGGCGGCGCCGAGTATGACGAGCCCGCCTGCCAGGATGCCGAGCCGGTTCATCATGTCTCCTCTAGCAGAAGCCGTTCAGGCTGTTTCGGGCCTCAAGCCGCTGCCCTGCGCCAGTCGGTGGAGCACTCGTACCGCATATTGCCTGACTTGTACGTGCTTCCGCGCACCTCTTAGCGCTAGTTAGGTCATCCGCAAAGTAGCGACTGCGTGCGCATTCATGTCGGCCACGCAGTTTCTGCCGAAGCGCTGATCAACTGGCGGTGAATCTGCCAGTCTCAGAGCCTGGTTCCTAGCCACAAGCCCAGAGCCGCGCCGATCTCGGCCAGCCGCGGCCGCGCCTGCCCAGCCAGGTTGCCAAACGTCCATGACATCCGGATGATCCGGTCCGCGCGGCGAGCACTGACCTGCCCGCGATCCATGGCCCGCTCAAGCGGCACCAGCGGGCCCGGCTCGGGACGGAAGCTACGCCGCAGCTCGCTGCCAGGAAGAGCGCGATCCTCCTCTTCGCGCTGGGCCTTGCTCAGCTCCGGCGGCGGCCCTGCGACACTGGCATGCGCCACGGCGCATCCACAGCTCCAACCGACCGCCACCTGCTGGCGTTGGGCTTCTTCGGGCGGTATGCCGAGTTGCTCGGGTCGGTCAGTTAGACGGTCGCGCCTCCCGGCAGCAGATCCATGACGGATCGCCCAAGGTTGATCCTTTACACCCCTAGATGAAGTTGTCGGCGGCCAGGGCCTTGGTGCAGATCTGGTTCTGCTGCAGCGAACATCATGCCGATTGGGTCTGCCCCTTCGTCACAGGTGGCGCGGGATAGCCGCGAGGTCAGCGGAAGTGTCGGTCAATACCGATAGCCACTCCCTGTCCGAATTTCAATCAGCGAAGCAAAACGGGGTGACCGGTTGCCGAGAGCGCGAGCCCGAGAAGGAAGAGCGCGATCAGGAGAATCGCCGCCAGCAACCTCGTAACTTGGCCTGGTGGCCGTTTTTGCTTTTGCGGGTGCTGGTGCGGCTTGTTACTCATCGTGTTCCCTTGATCGCGGGCATCGATCGAAACGCCGCGCTGTCGGTATGCAAGAACGGCCGCGATCAGCCAGACGGGACCAGAATGCGATAGAGCTGGAGAGCTTGACCCCTGCTGGGCAGCGAGATCTGGAGTTGCTGGCCCGGAAACGGCGCGTCTACTTGGGGGGCTTCCCAAGTCCTGCCGGCGACGTTGATGGCCAGGGCTCCCCGAACGTCGTAGGCATGTTTGATGACCGCTGTCACCGAAGCCACGTCGGCAACGGGCACGCCGACGGTGAATCGGTAGGAGGCGGGCGCTTTCGGCTGGCCCGGTGGAGGCGGGTACGCGGAGACCGAGGAGACCGCTGCGGCGGTGATCGTTACCGGCGCACCGAGGCTGCGGTAGCACGTTCCGGCGGAACCAGGCGCGGAGAGCGCGACGTAACCGGCCGGGCACTTGCCCGGTGCCGTAGCAGGCCGGCTGCGCATCACTTGCAGGATGATCGGTGACCCTAGACGGCGTGACGGCGGCAGGGTCGGAGTCGGTTTCGGCCCGCCTGGCCCGAGCGGAGCGATGTGGCTTGTGCAGCTGGCAAGGGTGAGCATCAGGCCCGCGGCGGCTAGCACGCTGGCCAGGACAGACCACCGGCATTGCGGGGGCTGGAACGGCATAGCCCGGGCCGTCACTGGGAGGCCATAGTGTGCGGGTGCGGTGGCGGTTCGGGCGTGGCGGCCCTGGCGGCGTCGGGGACGACCAGCGCGACGGCGGCCACCAGAATGAGCAGTTCGGCCAGGCTCACGGTGATCAGGTGCGGGTCGTGCAGGTAGTCGGCGATCGAGAAGATCCGGTAGGCCCCGGCATCGGCGGCCAGCAGCGCCAGCGTCAGCGACCACACGCCCGAGCCGGCCGACTGGCTCCTGGCCCTGGGTGCGTGCGCCACACAGGCGAGGCTGACCAGGAGACAGTACAGCCCGGAAAAGTCCGGCAGCCAGGCGGAGTTGCCAGTCGCCTGTACCGCCAGCAGCGGCACGGCGACCAGGAGGTAGTTAGCCGGCAGCGCCAGCAGCCACGGCCAGCGCGGAGCCGGCGGGGCGTTCCGGTGGAACGCGGTCATAGCCAGGACGGGGACAAGAAAGAGCAGGACCCAGAAGGCCCACGGCCCCAAGGAAGGCCCCTGGAAGGCGCCGATGAACTCGCCATACAGCAGCCGCGCCAGGTCCGGGACGATGGCCACCGCCGCGAGGACCTGGGCTGTCCGGTAATACCTCAGGACCAGCAGCACGAATACCACGATCAACGCGTAGTCAACCAGATACCAGACCACGGGCGCCCAGGGGCCAGGCGAGCTGGATGCCATACTCGCGGGCGACGCCGGAAGCCAGCCGAGCAAATGGCGGCTCCAGGCCGTCACGACGAGCCCGTCAAGGCCCCGCACCGCGTTGACCAGCATCACGGCGAGAACCGCGCGCCGTGTGGCCTGGCTCCAGCCGAAGTTCCGGCGTAGCAGAGCGCCCGCGCCGCCCAGGTACAGCCGGGCGGCCAGGCTGGCCACGCTGGCGATCTCCGCCGAGCTGGGCCCGGCAGCCTTACTGATGTAGGCATCTGCCTCCGGGTCGCCGGTCAGCCAGCTGTCCAGGAACGCGGCGACCATGTCCTCTTCCCACCGCTCCCGGTACCAGTCGGGCAGCAGCCGCAGCACCCGCCGGTACCGCCACTCCAGGTTGCCGCTCACCCGGCTGCCCCCGAACCGGTCAAGCGCAACCTCGCCCGCACCACCCGGGCGGTGACGGCGCGGAGCTCGGCCTCCTCAGCCAGCGCCCCCCGCCCGTCCCTGGTCAGCCGGTAATAGCGGCGCAGGCGGCCATCGTGCGCTTCCTCCCGGTCAGGCTCGATCAGCCCCTCGGCGGTAAGTCGCTCCAGCACCCCGTACAAGCTGCCGATCTTCAGCTTGACCCGGCCGCCCGACAGCTCAGCAACCTCGCCGACGATGCCGTATCCATGCCGCGGGCCATCGGCCAGCGCGGTAAGCACGAAGAACGCCTGCCCTGTCATCGGCTGACTAGCCATGACAGCAATATACTGGAAGCCAAGATATTAGGCGAGACAGCCCGGCGTCAGCAGTCAGGCAGCACACCAGCGATATCAGCACTGCGATGTACCTGCGGGAGCCGTCGCGTCAGTCTCGACGCTGAGGACGGCACGTCCGCCCTTGCTCCGGGGCCTCGAGTCTGCGGTCGGCATTCGCGTCGCAACCGCGCGCCTCCTCATCGAGCAGGTAGTGCATGGCGGCTTCGGACAATGAGGTGGCCTCGGCCCCGCCCCGGAGGCGCTGCAGGCCATGGGCGTGAGGCACTGGTCGAGCGGGCGGCTGGCGGACTGGCTGCGGGGAGCTGGCTGCGGATCTGCGAGTCTCATAGCCCGGTGCCGAGCCACAAGCCCAGAGCGGCGCCGATCTCGGCCAGCCGCGGCCGCGCCTGGCCAGCCAGATCGGCAAACGTCCAGGACATCCGGATGATCCGGTCCGCGCCACGCGCACTGACCTGCCCGCGATCCATGGCTCGTTCGAGCGGCACCAGCGCGCCCGGCTCAGGACGGAAGCTACGCCGCAGCTCGCTGCCAGGAACCTCGGCGTTCAGCCGCCACCTGGTGCCCCGCAACCGGTGAGCGGCCCGCAGCCGCGCCTGACGAACCCGCTCCGCCACTGCGGCGCTGGGCTCGGCGAATTGCCTGTCACTAAGCAGCTCAGCCCGGCCCACCGGCAGCAGCTCCACCTTCACATCCACCCGGTCCAGCAGCGGCCCGGACAGCCTGGCCAGATACCGCCGCCGCACCAGCGGGGTACACGTACAGTTCGAGCCGCCCGCCGTAGTCCGGGCGCACGGACACGGATTAGCCGCCAGCACGAGGGTGAACCGGGCCGGGAACCGCGCTGTCAGCCCTGACCGGGCCACGACAACCTCGCCCGATTCCAGCGGCTGGCGCAGCGCATCCAGTACATCCCTGTCGAACTCCGGTGCCTCGTCCAGAAACAGGCAGCCATGGTGCGCGAGCGAAGCCATACCTGGCCGGATCACTCCACTACCGCCGCCCACGATCGCTGCCTTAGTCGCAGTGTGATGCGGCGCGCAGAACGGCGGCTCAGTCACCAGCGGCCGGTCCGGCTTCAACGCGCCTGCCACCGAGTGAATCGCGCTGACCTCCAGCGCTGCAGCAGGCTCCAGCGGCGGCATGATCCCCGGCAACCTCTCGGCCAACATCGTCTTGCCCACGCCTGGCGGTCCTAGCAGCATCATGTGGTGGCCGCCAGCCGCGCAGATCTCAGCGGCTCGCCTCGCGGCCGGCTGGCCGACCACGTCGGCCAGGTCGCCGGGCGAACCCGTACCCGCCGCCTCCGGTGGCACCGCAGCCAGGCCGGCACCAGAGTCCACCACCTCTGCTCCCCAGCCGGGCGCGTCCGGGCCTCCGGCGCGCAGCCAGCCGATCAGCCCGCTCAGCGTAGGCACCGAAACAACTCGCACCGCCGGCACTAAAGCTGCCTCCGCGGCGTTCTCGACTGGCACGACAACCCGCCCGAAGCCGGCCGCCACAGCGGCGGCGATGGACGGCAACACCCCCGGCACGGCGCGAATCCTGCCATCAAGACCAAGCTCGCCGAGGAAAACCGTCCCTGCGAGGCAGTCGCTCGGCAGCATTCCATCGGCCGACAGAACGGCCACCGCGATCGCTACGTCGAAGCCACTGCCCCGCTTCGGCAAGCTGGCAGGTGACAGTCCGACGGTGATGCGCCGCATCGGCCAGTCATGTCCGCTGTTGATAACCGCGGACCTGATGCGGTCCCGCGCCTCCCGCAACGCGGTATCTGGCAAGCCAATAATCTGCAGGCCGACAAGGCCGTTCTCAATATCGGCCTCAATCTCGACCACATGTCCCTGCACGCCGGCCAGCGCGATCGAATGTGTCCGGGCAAGCGCCATCTCCCACCACCTCCGGTCCCGACAGTGCCGGAGTGCCGCCCGCCAGCGAGCCGGCCAACGGCGGGGTTGTGGACGGCCAGGTCAGACAGCGTCGTCATGTGCAATGTCGCAGCACGATTGTCGGCGCCGCCTGCTTCAATGCCTGGCCGCGCGGCGGGCGAGCTACAGGCGCGGTAAGAATCTTGGGTGCCCTCAGCTCGAATCGCCTTCCTGCGGCGACCGCCTCCTGGAGGCCAGGTGGCGGCGTGCATGCTCATCGGCGCGGCGTTCGCTGCCGTGGCGTGGCAGTTCACCATCCCGGCGCCAGCCCTGCTGACAGGCTGGGACATCGCCGCGGTGATCTACCTCGCCATGGTGTGGCTTGCGGTGTATCGGATGAACGCGGAGGTGACCTCGCGCATGGCGGGCCGAGAGGATCCCAGCAGTCCCGTCGCCGAACTCCTCGTGGTTACGGCGAGCATCGTTGCCCTCGTGGCCGTCGGCTTCGCGCTCGTCAGGGCCGGCCAGACAACAGGAAGCACCAAGGCGTTGCTCATCGCGCTCGGCACTGTCAGCGTCGTTGTGTCGTGGCTCGTGGTCCACACCGTCTACATGCTGCGGTATGCGCGCAGCTATTACACAGAGCCCGCTGGCGGAATTGGCTTCAACGAAGAAGACCTCCCGGCCTATATGGACTTCGCCTATTTCTCGTTCACGATCGGCATGACGTTCCAGGTCTCAGACACGAACATAACGAGGAAAAACATCCGTCGCCTAGCACTGCAGCACGCGCTGCTGTCCTATCTATTCGGCGCCGTCATCCTGGCTGCTGCGATCAACGTCTTCGCCAGCCTGCTGCACTAAACCGGCCGTGCATGAGCCGAACGCTCGGTCGCCGATTTCCGCATCGCGCCGCACAGTGGTGGAATGAGTCAGCGTCGCGTGCCGGTGACGGGCTGCGTCAGGCATGGAGGCGTGAAACGAAAGGGACCACGTCTGCGTGGCCACCAACGACAGCCAGCGGGCCGACGCGTTCAGCCGGCAGCTGCGGCAAGCCCACCAGCATCTGAGAGACCAGCTCACCAGGATCCGCACGGACCTTGGCCGGATCGACCACGCGGATACCGAGCTACTGGTCCACTGCCTGACGTTCTGCTCGGCCGTGACAACGCATCACACGGGCGAAGACGACGGCATGTTCACCGAACTGCTCACAGCACGGCCAGACCTTGCGCCGACGATCCAGAACCTGATCGATGACCACGCCGCGATGGCTGCGATACTCTCCCAGGTCCGAGCTCTGGCCATGGAGGCGGCAACGACTCCGGCGGCAAGTCTTCCATGGCTGCGACGTGAACTCGACGGCCTCGCCGCGATCGCAGCGTCGCATTTCGGATACGAGGAACGCGCCATCAGCACCGCCCTCGACAACCATGTGCCGGACACCGGGTGGTCACGGCCCGTGTTCAGGCCGACCGAGCAGCAGTCGTGCTTAGCCAACGCCCCGGCACCGGCCGCCTGAGGTTGTCACGCCACCGCCGAAACCCTGGGGACTGGCAGCCGGGACAATGGTGCGAAGTGCTGACTGAGTGTTCGGGCCGGACATAAGGCATAAGCAGATCATGATGGGGAGAGCGATGAGTGTTGCGCAGCCTGACCGCGTCGTGGCCGAGCGTGCCGAGCTGCGGCAAGTGCCGATCGGGCTCGCACGGCTCCTGGCCGACCCGGACGCGGCCGACCGTGAACCTCGGTCTTGGGCGCCCGGCTACCCGCTCCCCGGCACGCTCGTGGCCGCACGGAGTTT
>Ga0335075_10012369_pt1 | contig 12897 bp, 10 predicted proteins | sample Lox_Sample_24_FD_206723 | JGI IMG/M metagenome (GOLD analysis project Ga0335075, IMG submission 206723) | Soil microbial communities from Loxahatchee National Wildlife Refuge, Florida, United States - Lox_Sample_2.4 | ecosystem: Environmental > Terrestrial > Soil > Wetlands | place: USA... | reverse complement strand
CGTGCCGTTCGAGAGCGGAGCTGGACCGGCTGGCGAACCAGGTCATTCGCTTGCGCGACCGCTACCTGCAAACCGAGCTGCTGGTCGACTTCTATGTCGATGCGGTACGTTCGCGCACCAATCCGGAGCTGGCCGCGCAGTTGCGGGCGTGCGACGTGATGGCGGAACGAGCAATCGGCGATGCGCTGGCGCCGCTCGGGCGGCAGGCGCCGCCGCTGATCACTTATTTCAAGCCGGGGATCGGCGCCTCGATCCTGCGGGTCGGGACGCCGCTCTGGGATGGATCACTGAGCCGGGTCGCGGCAATCAAGATCACCTGGCATAACCGCTTACGTCCAACCGCGCTGGTGCATGAGTCGGGTCACCAGTTTGCCGGTGTCACGGGCTGGAACGGCGCGTTGGCGCAGGCATTTCGAAGGGATTTGCGCGTTCCCGCCGTGCTCGCAGAGCAGGTCGCGCAGTGGGCGAGCGAGATCGCCGCCGACACGTTCGCGTTCGCGAACACGGGCTTTGCCGCCGTTGCGGCGCTGGCCGACGTGGTGGCGGGCCGCGGCGCCCAGGTGTTCCGGTTCTTGGCGGGCGATCCGCATCCGATCAGCTTCCTGCGCGTCCTGCTGGGCGTGGAAATGTGCCGGCGGTTTTACGGCCTCGGGCCGTGGGAAGAACTCGCGGCGGCGTGGCAGGCTCTGCATCCGCTGACGGACGCACCGCCTCTGGCGGGCGGATTGGTCACCGCACTCGTGCCTGTCCTGCCGCGGATCGTCGACCTGGCCTTGCTTGCTCCGATGTCCTGCTTCAACGGCCGCCGGCTGTGCGACCTCGTTGATCCGCATCGCGTAGCGCCCGACATATTGCGACAACTGCAGCGTGAGGCCGGCGCTTCGGCGTTCAAGTCGAGCCATTGGATCTGGACCGAGTGCCTCCGGCTCACTGCCTTGCTGGGCCTGCGCTACGCGGCCGAGCCCGAAGCCGGGCGGGAAATTCTCAAGCAGCAGGAGGACTGGATGGTCAAGCTTGGGACGATGGCGTCACAGCAGGCGGCGTGATGCGAAAGACCCTGGAGAGGACAGGCAGGAGGAGAGCGGTGATGACCGAACATCGTGAAGCGAGGGGGAAGGCCGAGGCTCTTGCCGCACAGGAGTTCGTCGCCATCGAATCGAAGCCGGAGGCTGCTCCGAATGAGCCGGCGCCGGATCCGGCGGACCAGCTGGTCAAGGACGAGATCGATGCGGAGCTCAATGTTTCGAGTCGGGGGCAGGTCACGGTTTTGCAATCACTCTCCGCGTTGTTCCAGAGCCTCGCCGGCCCGCAGGACCAACTCGAGGCCGCGGGCGGGTTGAGCCGACCGCAATTCCCTGTGCCGCTCCCCGGCGGCCGATAGTCTCACGCAGGTTGCCCGGCGGCGGGTCCGCCAATGAAGAGAGGGAGGATGACATGTTCCTGCAATTGGTAACGCCCTCGTCGGGCAGCCCGCCGGTGCAGGCGTGTGCAGACAGCCTGTTCATCTACACGCCGCTGCAACTCTCTGCCATCGCCGAGACGGTGTGGCGCAATCGCTATAATGCGGGCGTAAGCTCGACCGCCCCGATCGCGCCGTTCGTGCCTTGGCCGCAGGGTTTGACCGATGCGATCCTGACCCCGACCCCCATATCGGGATACTATTTCGGCGGGCACAATCCGCAGCAGATCGTCCAGGGTATCGGGGTCATGCCGTCGGGGGAGAGCTTTGTTCAGCCGCTCGCGCTGCCCGGGCTGCAGACTGCCGGCAGCAACCCGAAGCCCACCAACTGGGACCACCTAATCTATGCCTACCTGGTCGAAAACACAAGGATTTTCGACATTTTTGCGAAGGTGCTCGAGACCTACATGTTCGGCGAGCGGCTCGAGACGCCCAGTCCTGCCAGCCAGCAATTCTGGCGCAATACGGAATATCTGCTGTTCGGCGACGGCATTCCCTCGATGCTCTGGACGACCGCCAGCCGGCTGCGCCGGGATGAGATCGCCAATCGGCTGACCGTCTATTACTGGATGTTCGGGGTGGATCTTGCGCATGCGCCCGAACTTGCCGCGAGCCACCCCTACGAGAAGCCGGCGGCCGCCAACCGGGACTTCATCCCGACATTCGAGGCGTTTGGCGGCGAGGTCTGGCAGGGCATTCAAAACGCGAAAAACCTCAGTGGCGCGAACCCGACGGATCCAGCGGTCATCGCCACGTTGGCCCGGCGCCTGTTCGATATGGCGGCGACACGTCGGCTCAACGGCAATCTCGCGAGAGAGGAGTTCCGTGCGGTCGCGCTGATGTCGTGGCTGCATTTGGCGGTCCTGTACGATTCGCCGGTGGTACAGGATCTGAAGGCCACGGCATCCAGCCCGGAACAGCGTCTGGCAAAAATCGCGGAGCGTGTCGGGATGACGGCGCACGCAAAGTCGAAGCCATTGTTCGATCTGGCACAACCGTTCTCGGCGCTGATGCAGGCCATCGAGACGGGGTCGTACAGCAACACGACCGGCGCGGCACTGCTCTATCAACTCGGTACTGTCACGGAACAAAACGCCGAGACGGTCGTCGATCAGTACACGCTCGCTACCGGCCGCGACCTGAAGGCGCGAGCAGTCGCGATCACGGGACGCGGGGCCACCGCGCCGCTGCCGCGGCTGGCGCCTCCGGCCGCGCCAAGGGCCGCGCCTCGCGGCAACGGCCACCTGCGGCCCGGGGCGCCCTGAGCGGCCCGCAGGCGAGCCGCGGGGAGTGGAGGGCCGTCAGCCGGATTCTGCATCCGCAGCGGCGGCATCTCTCGAACGGGCGGAGGCCTGACCAAGCCCTCGGCCGGGGACCAGGCGGCATGGCACCGGCTTGATCGGGGCAATGCCGGGAGGGGCTTGATTGCCTGCCAATTGACAGTATATTAACTGCCAAGTGGCAGGAGGCTTGGCCATGGCGGCGCGGCGGGCGGTGCTGAGGAAAGAAGAGGCGGCGCGGCCGGCTGCCAATCTCGCAGACCAGGCGACGCGGGAGCGGCTGACAGGCTCGGCGATCGCGGGCGTGGCGCGGCTCGCGGAACTCTGGGGCCTGAGCAGCGGCGAGGTCGCCGCGCTGCTCGGTTCCGTCTCAGAACGAACCTGGTTCCGGATGAAGAACGGCGCGTGGCAGGGCACGCTCTCGCAGGATGAACTGACGCGGGCGAGCGCACTGATCGGGATCTTCAAGGGGCTCCGACTGCTGTTCTCGCTGCCGCTCGCCGACGAGTGGGTGCGGCTTCCGAACCAGAATGCGCTGTTCGGCGGGCGGGCGCCGCTCACGGTGATGACCGAGGGCGGAATTCCGGCGATGCTGGAAGTGCGGCGGCTGGTGGACGCGCTGCGAGGCGGGCTCTGATCCCGCCGCTGACGCGGCTCGCCGTCCGGGATACCGTGCGGCTGATCACCACAGGCCGGCTCAAAGAGGCGGTGCTGAGCGCACTCGCGGCGGACGAGCAGGCGTTCGCGGATCTGGCCGAGCTCGAGGGAGCGACCAGCGGAAGGCTCCGCGCCGAGCGGAGCGGGCTTCCCGGATTGCGCGCCGAGGAGCTGGTGTTCGGCCGCCCCGGAGCAACCTTCGTCAATGCCGCGTTCACGCACACGCGGCCGGGCGGCAACCGCTTCAACGACGAGGAGCGGGGGGCGTGGTACTGCGCGTTCGAGTGCGAGACGGCGCTGGCCGAGGTCGCCTACCATCTCGGACGGGCCCTGGCCGAGGTCAGACGTTTTGAGAACGTTACGGACTACGGCGAGCTGCTGGCCGATTTCATCGGCGTGTTTCACGATCTGCGCGGGCGGGGCGCGGGGCATGCCTCCCTCGCCGCCGATCCGAAGCTCGGGTATCCGGCGGGCCAGGCGCTGGCGCGGCAGCTCAGGGCGGCGGGCAGCGACGGCATCGTCTATCCGTCAGTACGGCGGCCGGGCGGGACATGCCTCGCCGCATTCCATCCGGCCTCGGTGCAGAACGTGCGGCAGGGAGGGATCTGGCGGCTGGAATGGAAGGGGACGGCCGAGCCGGCGGTGCGGCGGGTACGGGCGGGAGCGGCGCGCGACGCAGCCAAGGCAGGCGGCGAGGCCAGGTCAGGCGGCGAGGTCCGGCGATAGGTCGTGGTGGAATCGGTTGCCCGCCGTGGTGGCGCGGACGACGCCCGTGCGGATCACGAAATCCCCGAAGTGTTCGTTCTGCATGCGTGATGAGGCGTAGGTGGAGAAGAGGGGAGCGAGGGCGGAGAGAATGCCGTCGTGGGCGAGCTCGCGCCGGTAGAGCTTGCCGAGGCGCGTGCCGTCGAAGGCGCCGCCGAGATAAAGATTGTAGATCCCGGGCCGCACGCCGACGAGGCCGATCTCGGCCAGATAGGGGCGGGCGCAGCCGTTCGGGCAGCCGGTCATGCGGATGGTGATTTCGTCCGCGGCGAGGCCGTTTGCGGCGGCCGTTTCTTCCAGCGAGGAGATGAGGGTGGGGAGAAAGCGCTCGCTTTCGGCGAGCGCCAGGCCGCACGTGGGAAGGGCGACGCAGGCCATGGCGTTGCGGCGCAACGAAGAGGGCGGGCGATCGAGACCGTGAGCGGAGAGAAGCTCGGCCAGGCGCGGACGTTGCTCGGGCGAAATATCGGCGATGACGAGATTCTGGTTCGGAGTAAGAATGAAGCGGCCGTCGTGGGAGGAGGCGATGGCGCGCAGGCCGGAGAGCAGCGGGCGATCGGGCCGGTCGGAGATGCGGCCGTTCTCGACGAACAGGACGAAGTGCGAAAGCCCGTCTGCTCCCTCGAGCCAGCCGGTGGGATCGCCGGAGCGGGTGAATTCGTAAGGGCGCGGCGGCAACAGCGACCAGCCGAGGCGGCGTGAGAGCTCCGCCGTGAAGGCGTCGAGGCCACGACGTTCGATCGTGTATTTCAGGCGCGCGTGCTTGCGGTCGGCGCGATCGCCCCAGTCGCGCTGGATGGTGACGACCTGCTCGGCGACGGCGAGAAGCTGCTCGGGCGTGCAGAAGCCGATCACGTCGCCGGTGCGGGGAAACGTATCGGGCTCGCCGTGCGTCATGCCCATGCCGCCGCCGACCACGACGTTGTAGCCGGCAAGCTTTCCCTCCTCGATGATGGTGATGCAACCGAGGTCGTGGGCGAAGACATCGACATCATTCAAGGGCGGAACGGCGAGTGCGATCTTGAATTTGCGCGGCAGGTAGGTGCGGCCGAGAATCGGCTCGTCTTCCTGCCCGGCCGGAGTGGCCAGTTCCCCGTCGATAAAAATCTCGTGCCAGGCCCGGGATTTCGGCAGGAGATGCTGGCTGACGGCGCGCGCGGCAGAGAGGATCTCGGCGTGTACGGCAGAGGTCGGGATGGAAGAGGCGATGACGTTCCGGTTGACATCGCCACACGCGGCGATGGTGTCGAGGAGGGCCTGGTTGAGGCCCTGGATCGCGGGGCGGAGATTGCTCTTGATGACGCCGTGGAGCTGGACGGTCTGGCGCGTGGTCAGGCGCAGCGTACCGTTGCCGCGGCTGCGCGCGAGCGTGTCGAGGGCGAGCCATTGCGCGGCCGAAAGAACGCCGGCCGGGATGCGCACTCGCGCCATGAAGGAGAAGGCCTTTTCCATCTTCTTCCTGGCGCGCTCGGGGCGGAGATCGCGGTCGTCCTGCTGATAGATGCCGTGGAACTTGGTGAGCTGGGTGTCGTCCTCGGCGATGGCGCCGGTCTCGGCGCGGTCGAGGCCGTCGGCAATACCGCCGCGCAGCAGGCGGCTTTCCGCCTTGATCGTTTCGTTGCGGGAAACTGTCGGCATGAACAAATTCCTCAGTAGACGTCGCGCTTGTAGCGGCCGTCGCCGACCGCGGCGCGCAGCCAGGCGGCGGCGGCGTCGGCGGTGCCGCCGGTGGCATCGGCAATCATGCGGATGAGAGTCGCGTGCACGTCGCGCGCCATCGCCTTGGCGTCGCCGCAGACATAGAGAACGGCACCTTCGTCGAGCCAGCGCCACAGCTCGGCGCGCGCCTCCCAGAGGCGATGCTGGACGTAGATCTTCTCGGGCTGGTCGCGCGAGAAGGCGAGCGAAAGGCGTGTCAGGACACCGGAGGCAAGCCAGTCCTGGAATTCGAGCTGGTAGAGAAAATCGTGCGTGAAGTTGCGGGCGCCGAAGAAGAGCCAGGTCTTGCCCCGCGCGCCGGCTGCCTCGCGGCGCTGCAGGAAGGCGCGGAAGGGGGCGACGCCGGTGCCGGGGCCGATCATGACGATCGGGCGGCCGGGGTCGGCGGGCAGACGGAAATGCGGGTTCGGGCGGAGCGAGACGGAAAGCCGGTCGCCGGCGCGACGCCGGTCGCCGGCGCGACGCCGGTCGGCGAGGTCGACCGAGGCGACGCCGGTGCGGGCGCGGCCATGGCTCTGCCAGCGGACGGCCGAGACGAGAAGGTGTGGCGCGTCGCCGGCGGCCTCCGGCGCGGAGGCAATGGAATAGAGCCGGGGCGGAAGCGGGCGGAGCAGGCCGGTGAGCCCTTCGGCGGTGAGGCGGGCCGGCCGGGCCTCGAGCAGGTCGATGAGCTGACGGCCCTCGAGAAATTCGGCGGGCAGCAGCGCCTGGCCCGAAAGCGCGGCGTGGGCGGAAAGCTGCGGGGCGGTGAGGGTGGTGATGTCGTAGCGGGTGGCGAGGGCCGCCTGAAGCTCGGCGTCTCCGGCGAGGCCGGTGGCGTCGAGCACCGCCGAGACGAGCGCGGGGTCATTGCTTGGCGCGATCGCCAGGGAATCGCCCGGCTCCCAGGCCAGCCCGCTTTCCGGGGAGAGCTCGAGGTGCCAGGTCTCGGCGCTGCTGCGGCTGGAGCTGAGAAGGAGCTTTTCGGTGATCCCGGCCGCGACCCAGGCCGGGGCGGCGGGCGCGTCAGGCTCGGGCTCGGCCGCGGCAGAACGGGCGAAATCGAGGCGGATCACCCCGGCATCGCTTTGCGGCTCGGGCGGGGCGAGCAGTGCGAGGGTCGAGGCAATCCAGGTGCGGGCGGGGGCCGCATAGTCGAGGTCGCATTCGACGAGCGGAGCGACGCGCTCGCTGCCGAGCTCGGCAAGCCGGGCGTCGATGCGGCGGCCGGTCTCGCAGAAATGGGCGTAGGCGCGGTCGCCGAGCGCCAGCACGGCGAAGCGGCGATCATCGAGACGCGGGGCGTCGGGGGCGAGCAGGGCGGCGTAGAAGGGCTCGGCGCGCTGCGGCGGATCGCCCTCGCCCCAGGTCGAGGCGATGACGAGGAGGGCGCCCGCCGGCAGCTTGGCGGGGGTGGCGTCGGCCATGTCGAGGAGGGTCGGGGCGAAGCCGGCGCGCTGGGCGGCCTTGCGCGCGGCCCCGGCGAGCGCCTCGGCGTTGCCGGACTCCGTGGCGTAGAGGATCGTGAGCGGCGTGCGCGGCCGAGGCGGCGCCAGCGGCTGGGGCGCCGGTTGGGGCGTGGCGGCGGCGTGGCGGCGGGGCGCGGAAGCGGCCTGGAAGCCGGCCAGATAGCCGCTCAGCCATTGCAGCTGTTCGGGCGTCGCGTCGGCCAGCAGGCGCTCGATGAGCGCGAGCTGGTCCTCGGCGAAGGGCGAGGTGCGGAGCGCGGACTGGGCCATGGGGCGGGTTCGTTCCTAGGCCGAAAGGGCGGCGGGTAGGGCGGCGGGCCGACCGTCGGCAGCGGTCATGGGCGCGGCCTCGAGGAGGGGCGCCAGGAATTCGCGGAAGGCGACGACCGGGCCGACGACGATGAGGGTCGGCGCGTCGTTGGGGAGGGCGGCAGCGACAAGGCCGGCGGTGGCGAGCGTGGCGAGCGTGACGCGCTGGCGCGGGGTGGTAGCCTGAGCGAGGAAGGCAACGGGCTCATCGGCGGGACGGCCGGCGGCGAGGAGGGCGGCGGCGATCGGCGCAGCCTGGCGGAGCGCCATGTAGAGAACGAGGACCTCGGCGCCGCGGGCGAGGGCGGCCAGGTCCAGGTGCGCCGGAAGCGTGCCGTGCTCGCCGTGGCCGGTGACGAAGGCGACACTCCGGGCGAGGCCGCGATGGGTCAGCGGGATGCCGGCCGCCGCGGTAGCGCCGATGCCGGCGCTGATGCCGGGGAGGATGCGGAACGGGATGCCGGCGGCAAGCAGGGCCAGCGCCTCTTCGGAGCCGCGGCCGAAGACCAGCGGATCGCCGCCCTTGAGGCGGAGCACGCGGCGGCCCTGGCGGGCAAGGGTGATCAGGCGCTGGTTGATGCGAAGCTGCGGTACGCGGCGGCGGTCTGCGGGGCCGGCGCGCTTGCCGACCGGCTCGAGGTGCGGCGTGGCGGCGAGGGCGAGGATTTCAGCCGGGACCAGGGCGTCGTGCAGCACGACGTCGGCGGTGGCGAGGGCGTGGGCGGCGTGCAGTGTGAGGAGCCCTGGATCGCCAGGGCCGGCGCCGGTGAGCCAGACCGAGCCAGGCGCGAAGGCGGGCGCTGCGAGGCGTTGCGCGGCCAGCGCGAGCGACGGCGGCCCGACGGGAAGGCGAACCGAAGTCATGCGAGCCAGCCGGAACGGGCGAGCAGAGCGGCGGTGAGGCGGGCGAGTTCGGGAAGGCTGCTTCCGGCCGCGCGCCAGGCACGGCGGCGGGCGCCGAGGGCGGCCACGCGGGCGGCCCATTCGGGGCCGAAGAGGGCGGCGATGCGGTCGCGGACGGCGGCGGCGAGGCCGGGGCTCTGGCCACCGGTGGAGACGGCGATGAGGAGGTCGCCGCGGCGCAGTTCGGCGGCGTTGCGGAAGTCGCAGAGTTCGGGCCGGTCCTCGACGTTGACGAGGATGCCGCCGGCGCGGGCGGCGGCGGCGAGACGGGTGGCCGGCTCGAGCGCAAGATCGGCGATCCAGAGGCAGTCGAGCCGGGGCAGCGTTGCCGGGTCGGCGGCGGCTAGGGCCAGCGGATCGGCGCCCGCGGCGCGCAGGCGTGCCAAGCGGCGGGCGGCGGCGGGGCCGTTGCCGGCGACGGCGAGGCGGAGGCGGGAAGGGTCGAGAGTAACGGGGATCACGGCTGGGGCTCGGGTCCGCACGGGTTTCGGCCAAAGAGGAAAGGATTTTTTTCTGTACCGCAATACGGCCCGCAAAATAGCAACAACATACTCCATTATCGGGAAAATGTGGTAGATAATTTCCATATCGAGGCAGACGGAAGCAAATCGCGGCCAGGGTGGCCGCCCCTGGCGCTGCGCGCCCGATCGGGTTTCCTTGGCGGAGGTTCGGGGCGGCCGGGAGATGGCTCGCCGGGCGGGGGGTGCAGCATGCGAGCGATGAACGAAGCCTGGGCGCGCGAAGCGATCTGCCGTCTTGGCGCGAGCCTCTTCCGCCGTGGCCTCACCTTCGGCAGCTCCGGCAATATCAGCGTCCGGCTCGAAGACGGCTGGCTGATGACGCCGACGAACGTCAGCCTCGATGATCTCGATCCGGTGCGGCTCGCGCGCCTCGATCCGGCCGGCCGCCTGCTCTCCGGAGATCCGCCCACGAAGGAAGGAATGCTGCATCGGGTGATGTACGAAGAGCGGCCGGATGCCGCGGCCGTGGTGCATCTCCATTCGACGCATTCGGTCGCGGTTTCCTGCCTTGCCGACATCGATCCGGCCGACGTGCTGCCGCCGATCACCGCCTATTACGTCATGCGCGTCGGCCGGCTGCCGCTCATTCCGTATTTTCCGCCCGGTGATGCCGGGCTCGCCGAAGCGGTGCGGCCGCTGGCGACCCGCCATCACGCGGTCCTGCTCGCCAATCACGGACCGGTGGTCGCTGGCACGTCGCTTGCCGCCGCCGCCGGCGCAATCGAGGAGCTGGAGGAGACGGCGAAGCTGCATCTGCTTCTGCGCGGGCAGCGGGTGCGGCATCTCGACCAGGCCGAGGTTGCGGAAATTCGCCGCCGGTTCGGCAACTGATGGAACCGGAGGAGCCGAGGCGCGATCCGGCCGCGCTGGCCTGGCAGGAGGTGACGAAAATCGCCCACTACGCGCTGTCGGTGAGCGCTATCGTGGGGCACGCCGGGCGATGATTCCGAAGGCGTGCCGGCGGCTTGCGGAAGCGGATTTTCCGATCGGCGTCGTTTCACGCCATGCGGCGCGCGAAAAGTCGATCCGGCACGGCCATCCGAGCACGCTGCATCTGTGGTGGGCGCGCCGGCCGCTCGCTTCCTGCCGCGCGGTTCTGCTGGCCCTCCTCTGGCCCGATCCCTGCGATCCGCTCTGTCCGGAGGCGTTCAAGCGTGCGGCGCGCGCGCATTTGCCCGAAGCCGGCTGCAACCCCGGCACGACCGATCAGGACCTGCGGCGGGCGCTGCTGAAATTCATCGGCGATTTCTCCGACTGGAATCACGCGGCGAAGCCGACCTACCTCGCGATCGGCCGCGCGCTGGTCACAGCGGCGTATGGCCCGGAGCCGCCGCTCGTGGTTGATCCGTTCGCCGGCGGCGGCTCGATTCCGCTCGAGGCGCTGCGTCTTGGCTGTGAAGCCTTCGCGAGCGATCTCAATCCCGTCGCCTGCCTGATTCTCAAGGTGATGCTGGAAGATATTCCGCGCCGTGGGCCGGAGCTTGCCGAGGAACTGCGCAGCGTCGGGGCGGAGATCAAGCGCGAAGCCGAGCGCGAGCTCGCGGAGTTCTACCCGAACGACGCAGATGGCGCGACGCCGATCGCCTATCTCTGGGCCCGCACGGTGCGCTGCGAGGCCCCGGATTGCGGGGCGGATATCCCGCTGGTCCGATCATTCTGGCTCTGCAAGAAGGCGCATCGCCGCCGTGCACTCAGGCCCCGCGTGCTGCGGGCGCCGGGCGGCCGGCCCTCGGTTGCGTTCGAGATCTTTGCGCCGGAGGCGGAGAAGGAGGTCCCGGCTGGGACGGTCACACGGGCGAAGGCGCGCTGCCTTTGCTGCGGCGCCGTGCTCTCGCCCGAGCGGGTGCGCGCGCAGCTTGCCGCGGAACGCGGCGGCGCGGACGTGCTGTTTGACGTGGCCGGAGCACGCGTTGGCGGTGCCATGCTGCTCGGCGTGGTGACGCTCCGGCCGGGCGAGACGGGCCGGCACTACCGGCTTCCGGTCGCGCGCGATTATGCAGCCGTGCGCGCGGCGCAGGCGCACCTCGAGGCGCTGCTGGAAGAGTGGGAGCGGCGCGGCCGGCCGGGGCTTTGTCCGGTGCCGGATGAGAACCTGCCGCCGATCGGCACGCTCGGCTTTCGCGTGCAGCGCTACGGCATGCTGCGCTGGGGCGATCTGTTCACCGCGCGCCAGAAGCTGGCGCTGGAAACTCTCGCACACCTCGTGGCCAGCCTGCGGCGCGGCGATAACGATACAATTCGCGCAAGCCTGGCAATGGCGCTCGGCCGTTGCAGCGAGCAATCCTCGTCTCTGGTTCGGTGGCGTACCACGGTCGAAGCCGTCGCCGGAACATTCGGCCGCCAGGCGCTGCCCATGATGTGGGATTTCACAGAGATCGCTCCAATAGGAGATCTCGCTTCGAACTTCGCAGCCGCCGTCGAGTGGGTGGCCGAAGTCGTCGAGCGCGGATGGAAGGCGCCTCCGGCCCAAACAGAATCGACTGACGCTGCGCAGCACCCGCTACCGGATGATTCGGCGACGGTTTGGCTTACCGATCCGCCCTATTATGATGCGGTTCCGTATGCCGACTTGTCCGATTTTTTCATCGTCTGGCTCAAGCGAGCACTTCCCGACAACCAAATGCTGCGTGATCCCTCCGACCGCACCAACCCGCTTTCGCCCAAGCAGCAGGAGGCAGTACAGGACGAGGCCAAACGCGATGGGAAGCGTCCGAAGGACCGCGCATGGTTCGAGGAAAAAATCGGAAGAGCTTTCGCGGAGGGCAGGAGAATCACACGCGAGGATGGCGTCGGATGCGTTGTCTTCGCGCATAAGACCACCGAGGGGTGGGAGGCGCTGCTTTCGGGGATGATCCGCGGCGGATGGATCATTACCGGATCCTGGCCGATCGCAACGGAGCGCCCGGGCCGGCTTCGCTCGCAGGAGTCCGCCGCTCTCGCCACAAGCGTGCACCTCATCTGCCGCCCGCGGCCGGACGATGCCGGCGTAGGCGACTGGGCGGAGGTGCTGCGCGAACTGCCGAGGCGCGTCGGTGAATGGATGGGGCGCTTGCAGGGCGAAGGTGTGCGGGGCGCGGACCTTGTCTTCGCATGCATCGGTCCGGCGCTCGAAATCTTCAGCCGCTACGCACGCGTGGAGACAGCGGAAGGAACCGAGGTCAGGCTTCCGGAGTATCTGGCAAAGGTCTGGGAAGTGGTCGGGCGGAGCGCGCTCGAACAGGTGCTTGGCACCGCCGAGGCAGCCGCCCGCAACGGCGCGCTCGGCGTGCTCGAAGAGGACGCGCGCCTCACCGCGCTCTTCCTCTGGACGTTGCAGAGCACGGATGGGCAGGCGGCGCTTGCAAAGAACGGCGAGCAGGAGTTCGACCCGGACGAGGAGGAAGAGGCAGGGGAAGAAAAATCGCCTGGCCGGACGAGGGGCCAGACGCTGATCTACGACGTGGTCCGCCGCTTCGCCCAGCCGCTCGGCATCGTGCTCGGGCAATGGGACGGCCGGATCATCGAGACTGCGAAAGGCGTGGTGCGCCTCCTGCCGGTTGCCGAACGCGCGCGGCAGCTTTTCGGGAGCAGAGGCAGGGAGGGCGTGGCGCTCCGCCTCGAGCACGAGGCTGCGGCGGCCGCCAATCCGCAAGGCGTGCTGTTCCCGGAATGGCAGGCCGAGCCGCCTCGGGCGGCACCACCGATCAAGGGGCGAAGCGCGCGGGTTGCCACAGCCGATCCTTCCCTCTCTGCCTACGCCCAAGCAACCACGCTCGATCGCGTGCACGCCGCGATGCTGCTGCAGGCCGATGGCAGGACCAACGCGCTTCGCGCACTGATCAGGAGCGAACAGGAGC
>Ga0335075_10012367_pt1 | contig 12898 bp, 11 predicted proteins | sample Lox_Sample_24_FD_206723 | JGI IMG/M metagenome (GOLD analysis project Ga0335075, IMG submission 206723) | Soil microbial communities from Loxahatchee National Wildlife Refuge, Florida, United States - Lox_Sample_2.4 | ecosystem: Environmental > Terrestrial > Soil > Wetlands | place: USA... | reverse complement strand
GCTGATCAGCAGCAGGTGGGCGTAGCTCGGGGGCTCCTCGAGCGTCTTGAGCAGCCGGTTGGCCGCCTGCTCGCCCAGCGTGTCGGCGCCGTCGATCACGAACACGCGCCGGGCGGCCTCGAACGGAGTGCGCGCGGCGGCGGCCACGACCGGCTCGTCGATGTCGCCGACGAGCATCTCCGCGGCGCCGGAGGGGCTGACCCATGTCAGGTCGGGGTGCGCGTCCCGCAGCGCCCGCTCGCGGGTGGCCCGCGCCTGCCCCTCACCCGCGGCGCCGGCCGCCAGCAGCTCCGCGGCCAGGCCGCGTGCGATCGCCCGCTTGCCCGCGCCGGGCGGGCCATGCAGCAGATAGGCGTGCGAGGGCGTCCCACCGGGCGCCAGCGCGCCCGCCAGCACCGCGCGGGCGTGGGGATGGCGCTCGATGCCGGGCAGCTCGTCTATCGCGCTGGTCGCCTCCACGCCCGCTCATCCTGACAGCTGAAGCCGCTACGGTCCTGCGGTGGCGCACGGGCGGCTGATCACGATCGAGGGGCTGGACGGCGCCGGCAAGTCCACGCTCGCGCTCGGGTTGAACGCCGCCCTGGGCGAACGCGGCGTGCGCGTGGGACTGTTGCGCGAGCCCGGCGGGGTGGAGCTGTCCGAGCGCATCCGCACGCTGGTGATGGACCCGGCGCTGAACGTCGACGCGCGCGCGGAGGCGCTGCTGTACGCGGCCGCGCGCGCCCAGCTCGTGCGCGAGCGCCTGCAGCCGATGCTCCAGGCGGGCGTGACGGTGCTGCTCGACCGCTTCGTGGACTCCTCGCTGGCCTACCAGGGGGCGGGGCGCGAGCTCGGCATCCAGGAGATCCGCGCGGTCAACCGCTTCGCCACCGGGGCGCTCGAGCCCGACCGCACGCTGCTGCTGCGCATCGACCCGGCCGCGGGCCGTGCCCGTCAGCACGCACGCGCGGGCGAGCCCGACCGGCTGGAGCGCGAGAGCGAAGCGTTCTTTGCGCGCATCGCCGCCGCCTACGACGAGCTGGCCGCCGCCGAGCCCGCGCGCGTACGCGTGCTCGACGCCACGCTGCAGCCCGCACGGGTGCTGGCCGACGCGCTCGGGGCAATCGAGGATCTGCTATGAGCTTGCCCGTGTCGACCGGGCTCAGACCGACATCGCCGCCGCCCGCCACTCGCCTCGCGGCCACCACTCCAGCCGCGACGACCGCGCCGGCTGTGACAACCACCCCGGCCACGACGAGGACGCCCGCCGCGACGACGACGCCGGCTGCGACATCTACCCCCACCGCGACAACCACCTCCGGCGCGACCCTCAACGCGCTCACTCAAACGACCGCAAAGGCGCGCGCGGGCGCGCCCGCGCGTTCAAGCGGTTCGAGCGAACAGGTGTCGGGCACCGCGATCGTGCTGCTGGCGATCGCGATCGCGCTGCTGGTCGCGGCCGGCGCCTGGACGCTCGCGCGCTCGCGCGCGTACGAACCCCGCTGGCTGCTGTCGCTGCGCCACGCGATGGCCGAGGCGGGGTACCGCACGTCGGCCACCTGGGCTGAATTCCTCGACTGGGCGCGGCTCGGGCGATAGCCTTTCGAGAGCCGTTCTGCGCACGTTGCGGGTCTGTTTGGACGCACGTTGCGGGCTTCTAAAATGGAGGGTGTCGCGCACGCCTTTTCCGTCCGAACCGAGCGGGACGATGATCGGCCCCAGCAGACAAGGAGCAGGCCGATGAACACCTCCACACCCTCTACGCCCACCCCCCACGACACGCTTGCAACCCCCGGCGCCGGACTGACGATCGAGCGCTGGTTCACCACGCCGGAGACCCACCCGTTCGACGCCGTCGAGTGGGAGATCCGCGATGCCCGCATCGGCCATGGCGAGCGTGTCGCGTTCGAGCAGCGCGACGTCGAGTTCCCCAAGAGCTGGTCGCAGAACGCCACCAACATCGTCGCCCAGAAGTACTTCCGCGGACAGCTCGGGCATCCCGCGCGCGAGCACTCGGTCAAGCAGATGATCGGCCGCGTGGCGGGCACGATCGCGGGCTGGGGTCGCGAGCGCGGCTACTTCGCAACCGACGAGGACTGCGATACGTTCGAGGCCGAGCTGACCCACATCCTGCTGCACCAGATGGCGGCGTTCAACTCGCCGGTGTGGTTCAACGTCGGCTTCGAGGAGAGCCCGCAGTGCAGCGCCTGCTTCATCCTGTCGGTCAAGGACACGATGGAGTCGATCCTCGAATGGAACACCAAGGAGGGGATGATCTTCCGCGGCGGGTCGGGGTCGGGCATCAACCTGTCGAACATCCGCGGCTCGATGGAGCACCTGGCCAAGGGCGGCACCGCGTCCGGGCCGGTCTCGTTCATGCGCGGCGCCGATTCCTGGGCGGGCACGATCAAGTCGGGGGGCAAGACCCGGCGGGCGGCGAAGATGGTCGTGCTCGACGTCGATCACCCCGACATCAAAGAGTTCATCTGGTGCAAGGCCAAAGAGGAGGACAAGGCCCAGGCGCTGCGTGACGCGGGCTTTGACATGTCGATCGACGGCGAGGGCTTCTACTCGATCCAGTACCAGAACGCGAACAACTCGGTCAGGGTCACCGACGAGTTCATGAAGGCCGTCGAGGAGGACCGCGAGTGGCGGCTGACCGCGCGCACCAGCGGCGAGCCGGTGGGCGAGCCGATCCCCGCGCGCGAGCTGATGCGCGAGATCGCCGAGGCGGCCTGGCGCTGCGCCGATCCGGGCGTGCAGTACGACACGACGATCAACGACTGGCACACCTGCCCGGTCAGCGGGCGCATCAACGCGTCCAACCCGTGCAGCGAGTACATGCACGTCGACGACTCGGCCTGCAACCTGGCGTCGCTGAACCTGATGAAGTTCCGCCGCGCCGACGGCACACTCGACGTCGAGGCGTTCGAGCACGCCGTGGACGTCGTGCTGCTGGCGCAGGAGATCGTGGTCTCGCCCTCGAGCTACCCGACCGAGGAGATCGGCTCAAACGCGCGCGCGTTTCGCCAGCTCGGCCTCGGCTACGCCAACCTCGGCGCCTACCTGATGGCCGACGGCGTGCCCTATGACTCCGACGAGGGCCGGGGGACGGCGGCGGCGATCACCGCGCTGATGACCGGGCGGGCGTATCGCGAGTCCGCGCGCATCGCCGGCGCGCTCGGTCCGTATGAGCGCTACGGCGAGAACCGCTCGGAGCACAACCACGTGATGGAGATGCACCGCGACGCCGCGCTCGCGATCGAGGACGAGCAGTGCGCGGACACCGAGCTGCTCGCGGCGGCGCGGCGCTCGTGGGATGAGGCGGTGCAACTGGGCGAGCGCCACGGGTATCGCAACGCGCAGGCGACCGTGCTCGCTCCGACCGGGACGATCAGCTTCCTGATGGATTGCGACACGACCGGCGTGGAGCCCGACTTCTCGCTCGTGAAGTTCAAGGAGCTGGTCGGCGGCGGGCAGATGACGATCGTCAACAAAACGGTGCCGCTGGCGCTGCAGACGCTCGGCTACTCTGAGCAACAGATCGAGCAGATCGAGGCGCATCTGGCAGAGCACGGCACGATCGTCGGTGCGCCCGGCCTGGCCGCGGAGCACCTGCCGGTGTTCGACGTGGCGGTGGGCGCGCGGGCGATCTCGCACATGGGCCACATCAAGATGATGGGCGCGGTGCAGCCGTTCATATCCGGCGCGATCTCAAAGACCGTGAACCTGCCGCAGGAGTCGACCGTGGAGGACATCGCCGACGCCTACACGCAGGCGTGGCGGCTGGGCGTCAAGGCGCTGGCGATCTACCGCGACGGGTCAAAGACCGCGCAGGCGCTCCGTACCGATGCCCAAACCTCAAGCTCATCGGGCGACGAGAGCCAAGCAGGTCAAGGACGCAGGGAGCGTGGTGTGCTTGGCACACGAGCGACCGAGGACGCAGAGATGCGCAGGCTCTCGTCGCCCGACGTTGACGCGATCGTCGACGCCGCCGTCACCAAGGCCCTGGCTGAGGCCGGACCGCGCCGCAAGCGCATGCCGCGCGAGCGCCAGTCGATCACGCACAAGTTCTCGATCGGCGGGCACGAGGGGTACATCACGGCAGGTATGTACGAGGACGGCAGCGTCGGCGAGATCTTCCTGACCGACATCGGCAAGGAGGGCTCGACGCTGCGCGGGATGATGAACTCGTTTGCGACCGCGATCTCGATCTCGCTGCAGTACGGCGTGCCGCTGGAGACGCTGGTGCAGAAGTTCAGCTACATGCGGTTCGAGCCCGAGGGGATCACCGGCAACCCCGAGATCCCGTTCGCCAAGTCGATGCCCGACTACATCATGCGCTGGCTGGCCTCGCGCTTCCTCGACACCGACGCTCAGGAGGAGCTCGGCATCCTCACCCCCGAGGTGCGCGCCCGCAAAGCCGCGCAGGACGCCGCACAGTCGGCGATCGCCTCCGACACCGCCGGACCGAGCAACGCGCCCGCCGGTCCGAGCGCGACAGCCGCCACCGACGGCGTCAAGCCGGCCGCGGCCGCCATGACCGACACCCCGCCCGTGGTTCCCGCCCGTATGCAGGGCCTCGACCTCGGTCCGGCGTGCAGCCAGTGCGGGGGCATGATGCAGCGGACGGGCTCTTGCTACACGTGCTCATCGTGTGGCAACAACACCGGCTGCGGATGAGACGCGATAGCCCGCGAATCTCTGCGTCCTCGGTCGCTCATTTGCAGAGCAAACTTCGCTCCCTGCGTCCTTGACCTTCTTGGCTCTCGCGCCGCATCAAGTTGATCAGCCAGAGTAGGATTCCGGCGGCGGTAGGTCGCTGCGAATCGCGGAGATCTCGCTGAGCAGCGCTTCGGGCGTGGTGCCGCCGAGCACGCGCAGGCGGGGCAGACGGTACGGTTCGCTCGAAGGGGTCGCCCAGCCGGGTACGACGGTGGTCGAGCCGGTGTAGCCGGCGGCGCGGACCTCGGCCACGACCGCCGGGTTGTAGTCGCCGGAGGGATAGCAGAACCAGTTGGCGGGGACGCCGTAGCGCTGCTGGACCGTGCGGCGGGCGGCGGCTACCTGGAAGGCCAGTTCGGAGGGGCTGAGGGCGATCAGTTCGGCGTGGCTGTAGCCCTGGGTGTCGAGCTCCCAACCGTCCGCGACCAGGCCGCGGACCTGGGCCTCAGAAAGGCCGCCTTGGGAGGGCGGTAGCCCCGAGAGCTGCAGGTTCTCATCCGCGACCCAGCCGAGGCGCCGCAGGACGGGCAGGGCGTTGGTGTACTGCGACTGGTAGCCGTTGTCGAAGGTGATCACGACCGGTTTGCCGGCCGGCAGGCGCGCGCCGTGGCGCCAGTAGGCCCACAGCTGATCGAGCGTGACCGCGTGGTAGCCGGCGCCGGCCAGGGCCTGCATCTGGGCGGCGAATTCGCTCGATGAGACGTACAGCCCCGGGAACGGGGCGCCCGCGGGCGGCGGGTTGATCACGTGGTACATCAGGATCGGCGCCGACTCCGTGCCGGGAACGCCGGTCGCCGGCCCGAGCGCTTGCGCGGTCGAGCGGTGCGCACCCGTGCTCCCGGCCGCGCCGGCGCCCGCGCGACCGCCCGTGCCGTTCGCGCCCCCAGAGGACTTGCCGGCGGACCCGCCCGAGCTCCCGCCCGAGCGAGCCGAGGTCGTCGAAGTGGACGACGAGCCACCGCCCGAGTTCAGCAGTATGGCCGCAACCACAGCCGCGGCGACGAGCGCCAGGCTCAAGCCCGCGAGCGTACGGCGGCGACGGCGCGCCAGCTCTCTGCGACGAGCCTCACGACGCGCCTGCCGCTCGTATGCCATCTGCTCCTACGGGTTCAGGCGCTTCTTCAGTGCGCTCGCCGCCGAGAACTTCGCCCCGTTGCTGGCGGCGATGTTGATCGTCTCGCCGGTGGCGGGGTTACGCCCCCGGCGAGCCGCGCGGTGGCTGACGCTGAACTTGCCGAAGCCGGCAAGCGCGACCTCACCCCCGGCGGCCAGCTCATCGGTGATCGTCTCGATCGCGGCCTCGAGGGCATCGCGCGCATGGCTCGCGGCCATACCGGTCTTTCCCGCGACCTTGTCGGCTAGCTCGTTCTTGGTCATGGCACTCCCTTCTCGGTCTCATTGCTGATCGCAGGCTAACCGCTGGAGAGGACGACGTCGCGGTAAAACGGGCGATCCGGGGCAAATAGAACCCCTAATTTCCGGGAATGAGCTCGGGGGCGGCACCCGTTTGCGCCGTCTGGGAGGCGGAAACGGCGCTTCCGGGGCTCTGCAGCGACGCCTCCCGCGGAGCCTGCCGTTGGGCCTCCCGCGGGGCCCGCGGCGCCTGTAGCGGCGCTTGGCGCGGCAAAAGACGTCCGGCCGCGCAGGCCGCCCACAGCGTCGTAACCCACGTGATGCAGGCCAGGGCGACGTGCACCCAGACGAGCTCGGTCGGCAATTCGAGCTCGTACTGGGTCATGCCTACGACGCCCTGCAGCGCGAGCAGGATGCACAGCCAGGTGAGCGTGTAGCGCAGCGTCTCAGAGGCCTGCCGGCGCTGGGCCAGCCACCACACGAGCACCGCCAGCAGCGCGAACACGAACGCGATCTCGGCGTGGCGGTGGATGACGAAGTCCATCGTGCCGCGCCCGTCGAAGTCCAGGCGATTGATGTGCTGTCCCGGTTCGCCCCCGGCGTGCGGACCGGCGGCGGTCGCGGCGGTGCCGGCGAAGATCGTGATCGCGCCCATCGCGACCAGCCCGCGCACCCACCACACGAGCGCGCGATCGGTCGGCGGCTGGTGCCCACCGCCGGCCCGCGCGAGCCCGGGCCCGTAGTCCGGCGCGGTGCGCGCGCGCCAGGCAAGGAGGGTGGCGGCCACGAGGATCAGCATCGAGAGCGCAAAGTGGGCCATCACCCAGCCGTAGTCGAGTTGGCCGCGCACGGTGAGCCCGCCGAGCACGGCCTGGGCGATCACGCCGGCGGGCAACAGCGCGCCAAGCCACATCAGATCGCGCCGGTAGGGGCGGCGGCGCAGCGCGCCGAGCCACGCCAGGCCCGCGGCGATGCAGACGGGCACGGTGACGACGCGGTTGGAGAACTCGATGATCGCGTGCGTGCGCAGGGGCGGGTAGACGTTGCCGTAGCACTTCGGCCACGTCGGGCAGCCCAGACCCGAGCCCGTGAGGCGCACGGCCGCGCCGGTGAGCACGATCAGGGTGAGCGCGCCGAGCGCGAGATAGGCCAGGATCAGGAACTGGCCGGGGGTGAGCGTGTAACCGTTGGTGCGCTCGCGCCAGCGCTCTAGAGCGGTGCCCATCGTCCTAAAGTCTGCCAACTCCCGCGCGCGGAGACGCCGACGGGGCGCGCAGCGCCGCCAGGAAGGGATGCCGGCAGGCGCGAGAAACCGGCGGACGCCGGGCGAGCCGATAATGCGAGCGATGGACCTCGTGAGCGCCACCGAGTGGAGCGAGCCGCCGCCAGGGCCAAGGGCGCGGAAGGGCACGATCGACGTGTGGCGAGGAGCGGTGGGACAGGACCGCGCGCGCGAGATGCTGCTCGACGTGTTGGGCCGGTACACCGAACGGGAGCCGAGCGAGTTGCTGATCGAGCAAGGGACCGGTGGCAAGCCTCGCCTGGCCGGTGCACACGGGGGCGCTCCAGGCGCGGGCGACGTGCGCTTCAACCTGAGCCACTCCGAGGACGTGACGCTCGTGGCGGTGAGCAAGGGCAGGGAGGTGGGGATCGACGTGGAGGCAATCGGCAGAGGTCGAGGTGGTCAGATCGACGAGGTCGCGATCGCGCGGCGGATGCTTGAGCCCGAGCAGGCTGAGCGGCTGGAGAGGATGGACGGGATGGAGCGAAGGATCGAGTTCCTGCGCGCGTGGACGAGGTATGAGGCGAGGGTCAAGTGTCTGGGGATCGGTATCGGGGGGGCGCGGGCAAGGGCGCAGGGCGCGGAGCTGTGGACCGCGGAGGTGGAGGCCGGGGCGGGCGCGATCGCCGCGGTGGCCGTGCAGGGCAGCGAGAGATGCGTGCTGCGGTGTTGGGAGTGGAGCGCCGCGTCGCGGGCGAGCAGGTAGCCTTGCGCGCCGATGCGCGCGATCGCCTGCAAAATACCCGGACTGAAGATCGTCGAGCCCTCCGTAAACGGCGATGAGCGTGGGTTTTTCAGCGAGACCTACCGCCGCAGCTGGCACGAGGAGATGGGCGTGCCGGCGGGCGAGGAGTTCGTGCAGGACAACCACTCGCGCTCGGCGTACGGCGTCGTCAGGGGGATGCACTTCCACATCGGCAAGGGCGTGGCCAAGCTCGTGCGCTGCGCGAGGGGGCGGATCGTGGATGTCAACGTCGATCTGCGCACGGGCTCGCCGACGTACGGGCGGTGGGAGGCGGTGGAGCTCGACGGGGATGGGTTGCGCGAGCTGTACGTGCCGGTCGGGTTCGCGCACGGGTTCTGCGTGCTGAGCGAGGTGGCGGATGTGATCTACAAGCAGACGGCGTACTACGACCCCGCGGTCGAGCGGGGCATCGCCTGGAACGACCCGGACATCGGGATCGAGTGGCCGCTGCCGCTGGGCGAGCTGATCGTCTCCGAGCGCGATGAAGCGGCGCCGCGCCTGAGCGAGGTCGCGGACGAGCTGCCGTTCGTGTACGGGGGGTAGGGGCCTCAGGAGGCCGTCGCTGCGAGCCAGCGCTCGGCGTTGCGGTCGTGGATCTCGCGCAGGATGGAAGGGATGTCGTGGGCGATCTCCCAGTCGGGGTAGTCGCCGCGGAAGGGAGCGAGGTCTGAGATCCACCAGCGGTGATCGCCGACGCGGGGGGTGTCGGCGAGGGTGTAGGAGAGCTCGCGCCCGGAGATGGATTGGCAGAGGGAGATCGCCTCGAGCATCGAGCAGTTGGAGAAACGCCCGCCGCCGATGTTGTAGACGGCGCCGGCGCGGGGAGAGCGGTGGAAGGCCGCGAAGGCGGCGACGAGGTCGCAGGCGTGGATGTTGTCGCGCACCTGCCGGCCGCCGTAGCCAAAGACGGTGTAGGGCTCGCCGGTCATCGTGCAGCGCATCAGGTAGGAGAGGAAGCCGTGCAGCTGCGCCCCCGCGTGGTCGGGCCCGGTGAGGCAGCCCCCGCGAAAGCAGACGGTGGGCATGTGAAAGTAGCGGCCGTACTCCTGCACGAGCAGGTCCGCGGCGGTCTTGGAGACCCCGAAGAGGGAGTGGGTGGAGCGGTCGATCGACATCGAGGTGTCGATCCCGCGGTGGTAGCGGTGATCCTCGGGCAGCTCCAGGCGCGTGGGCAGCTCAAAGAGAGGCAGGGAGTTGGGCAGGTCGCCGTAGACCTTGTTGGTCGAGCAGAAGATGAACGTGGCGCCCGGCGCGTGGCGGCGGGTGGACTGCAGCAGGTTGAGCGTGCCGGTGGCGTTGACGGCGAAGTCGGTGTGCGGGTCGCGCGCGGCCCAATCGTGGGAGGGCTGGGCGGCGGTGTGGATCACGAGCTCGAGCGAGTGGGCGTGCTCGGCAAAGACGCGGTCGACGCCCTCGGCGTCGCGGATGTCGAGGTGCAGCGAGCGAAACTCCGCCGGGAAGCGCTCGCAAAGCGCGGCGGTCGTGGGAGCGGTGGAGGCGGAGGGACCGAAGAACCGCGCGCGCATGTCGTTCTCGATCCCGATCGCCTCAAAGCCGGCCTGCACGAAGTGGGCGACCGACTCCGAGCCGATCAGCCCGCCTGAGCCGGTGACGATGACCTTGGGCATGCGGCCCCCAGGATACGGCGCGGAGCGGTGGGGCGGCCCTAAACGCTTAGCTACTTTATAGAATACTATTTTATGTAGTAGTATTCCATACGTGAAGTTACTGATCGATCGCGAGCGGGAGCTGGAGCAGCTGCGCGAGCAGCGCGAGTCGGCGCCCAGCCTCGTCGTGGTGCGAGGCAGGCGGCGAATCGGCAAGACGTTTTTGCTGGCGCACGCGTTCGCGGACGATGAGCGCGTCGTTCGCTATCAGGCCGACGAGCAGCCGCGCTCGGCGCAGCTGGCCGCGTTCGCCGCGGCCGCCGCCGTACTGCTGCCGGGCGCGCCGCCGCTGAGCTTTGACTCGTGGGACACGGCATTTGGGTTCATCGGCGCCCAGGCCGGCGAGCGACCGCTGGTGGTGATCGTCGACGAGCTGCAGTACGCCTGCCTGTCAGAGCCGGCGCTGCCATCGATCATCCAACGCCACTGGGACGCGTGGGACCGGCAGGGCACGCGTGTGTGCCTGGTGCTGTCGGGCAGCGCGCTGACGTTCATGGAGGGGCTGCTCTCCCGCGACGCGCCGCTGCACGGCCGCGCGAGCTACCGGCCGGTGATCGGCCCGCTCGATTACCGCGACGCGAGCGAGCTGGCCGCGCCGAACAGCTCGCCCGAGCAGCTGATCGAGCGCTATGCGGTGATCGGCGGGACGCCCCAGTACCAGACGTGGGCGGGGAGGCGACCGCTGCAGCGGGTGGTGCGCGAGGCGATCCTGCGCACCGGCGCACCGCTGCACGAAGAGCCGTTGACGCTGATTCGCGAGGAGCACGGCGTCCGCGACCCGCGGCGCTACTTCGGCGTGCTCGCGGCGATCGCCGCGGGCCGTACCCGCAACGCCCAGATCGGCAGCCTGTTGGAACTGCCGAGCTCGGGCGTCGCCGCCGCGCTCGAGCGGCTGGCAGAGCTCGACTACGTGCAGGAGCGCGCCCCCGTGACCCCACAGGCGCGCTCGCACCGGCGCGGGCACTGGGCGCTGAAGGACCCGTTCTTTCATTTCTGGTTTCGCCGCGTCTCCCCCAACCGCAGCCGCCTGGATCGCGACGAGGCGGTGGACGCCGTCTGGGAGCAGATCGCCGCGGACCTGGACACCTACGTCGGGCGCATCTTCGAGGACGTGTGCCGCCGCTGGCTGGCGCGCTACTCGCAGATCGAGCCGGCGCGCGCGGCGAGCGCGACCGGATCGTGGTGGTCGCGCGACGGGCGTCACGAGATCGACGTCGCCTGCGTCGACCGCCGCCAGTACACGCTGCTCGGCTCCTGCAAGTGGTCGCGCCGAGCGGTCGACGAGGACGCCCTGGATGCCCTGCTCGCCGGCCGCGACGCGATCGAGGGACGCACCGCAGACGCCCAGCTCGTCCTGTTCGCCCGCCGCGGCTTCACCCCCCGCCTGACGCGGCGCGCCGAGCGCGAGGGCGTGCTGCTCGTCAGCGCCGCCGAACTGTTCTAGGCCGCCGCATGCACTTCGGTCTAGGCCACGGCCCCGTCCCGGCGCAGCTCGTCCTGCAGGTAGCGGCGCACGTCGCGCAGCCAGGTGAGTCGCTGGTTCCAGCGGCTGGAGAGCTCGGAATGGACGATGACGCTCAGACGGGTGCCGACGGGACTGTCCATGCCGGCCCGCTCCTCGCGGCGGCGACGGTTGAGGCTGCTGACTTCCGCCAGGCACCGCAGCTCGGCCTCGCCGACGATGTCGAGCATCGCTGGGAGGTCCTCGGGACCGCAGCGCTCGATCGCGCTCAAAATGCCCTGCTCGAACGACGGTGGCGTATCGGGCGAGGGCGGCGTATCCCGATCTTCGAGCATCGACATCATGTTGGGCACATGCCCGGCGGTCTGTCAAGTTAACCGTTCCATTCCAAATATAAATGCTTCAATCGAGACCCGAAAAGGTTCTAAATTGACTAGGGACGTTCTGAATTGAAAGGACAACCGCCCGACGTGGACGAGACGAGCCGCGGCGAGTGGCGGGAGCGCAGGATGACCTGAGAGCCAGCGTGCGGCGCGAGCACCACCGTTCGCCACCGGGGACGCTCGATGCGAGGGCTCACCGGCAGCACCCGCCATCTGGACAGCGCCTGTCGCAACACCTCCCGGATCTCCATCAACGCGAGCTGTCGGCCGGGGCAGCGCTTGCGCCCCAGCCCCCAGGGCAGAAATGTGCCGGGCTGGAGCGGCCCCTGAAGGAAACGCTCGGGCGCGAAGGCGTGGGGGCTGGAATACAGCTCCGGGTCGTGGTGCAGCAGATACGTGCACCCCAGCAGCTGCGCCGGGGGACGGTAGCTCCAACCCCCGATCTCCGTCGGCCGCAGGACCACGCGCGGCGGCAGGAACAGAAACGTGGGCTTGTGCCGCAGGGCCTCCTGGATCACCGCGTTCATGTACGTACCGCCGGGCCGGTCGTCAACCCCGTTTGACCGATCGTCAGCCACATCCAGCCCATTGTCAGTACCCCTCAACCCATCCCCCACCCCATCCAATTCCCCGTCGATCTCTTCGACCAGACGATCCTGAACCGTCGGGTGGTGCGCCAGCAGTTGGAACGTCCACGCGAGCGTCGCCGAGGTCGTCTCGTGTCCGGCTACGACGGTCGAAACAAAGTTGTCCCGCACCTGCTTGTCTGACAGCGGCGTGTCGTCCGGATTGCGCGCGGCGGCGAGCAGGTCGAGCAGATCACCGGACAGGTCGAGCAGATCCCTGCAAGCGCATTCCTCGCGCCGCAGCGAGATGAGCCCGTAGACGATCTCGTCCACTTCCTCGCGCTGGCGCAAGAACCTCCGCCATCTTCCGTGCCAGCCGGGCAGACGACGCAGTCGCGGCTCCTGCAGCAGCGGGGTCGCCATCACCGACAGCATGTCCAGCATCCGCTGACAAAGCGTCTCGTACATTCGCTCCGCCCGCCCCGCGGTCGGGCTCGCGATCGCGACCCTCAACATCACCAGCAGCGTCAATCTGTCCAGATGTGGAAGGAGCGAGAAGGCGTCACCGGCCGGCCAGGACTCGACCTCACGTTCGACGATCTCGGCGATCATGCCGGCATGACACTGCAGGGTACGGCCGTGAAACATCGGCGTGATCGCCTCGCGCACGCTCGCGTGCTCGTCCCTGTCGCGCAGCGCGAACGAGCTCTCCCCAAACACCGGCGCCATGAGAGCG
>Ga0335075_10012366_pt1 | contig 12899 bp, 14 predicted proteins | sample Lox_Sample_24_FD_206723 | JGI IMG/M metagenome (GOLD analysis project Ga0335075, IMG submission 206723) | Soil microbial communities from Loxahatchee National Wildlife Refuge, Florida, United States - Lox_Sample_2.4 | ecosystem: Environmental > Terrestrial > Soil > Wetlands | place: USA... | reverse complement strand
CGACCGCTGGGCGTACAACACGTACCGGCGCCGCGCCGCGCAGCGGAACACGAAGAAGTAAGAAGCTCTCACAGAATGAGGTTGGCCGGGCGACTCAACCCTCATTGTGTGAGAGCTTCTTAGCCTTTAGCCGTGGTAGTGGCCCTCGCCGGGCCACGGAGCGAGCAGCAGCAGGATGCGCGCGCCGCCGTCGCTGGTCACGGTGTGGCGCTCGCCCGGGTCGAAGCGCACGAGGCCGCCCGCGCCCACGCCGATGTCGTCGCCGTCGGCCGACACGCGGACGGAGCCTTCGACGACGCTCACCCAAGCGTGCTCGTGCACCTGGTGCTCGCCGAGCTCCTGTCCCGGCTGCAAGACGATCAGCACCGCGCGCGCCGCGTCGTTCGAATGGAGCACGACCGGGTCGCGTGTCCCTTCCGGCGCGGGCGTCGCGAGCAGGTCCCAGTGCTGCACGCCGAGGATGCTACCCGCCCCGGATAGACTCGAACCGAGGTGCGCTGCCGCTGATGCCGCTCGTGGTCGACACGTTCGTGATGGGGCCGTTCCAGGCGAACTGCTACGTCGTCCGGAGCGAGCGGGGCGCGGCCGAGGCAGTCGTCGTCGACCCCGGCGACGACCCCACGCCGCTCCGGCTCGAGCTTGCGCGCCTCGGTGCGCGCACGGGCGGGATCCTCGTCACGCACGCCGACGTCGACCACATCGGCGGCGTCGCCGCGCTCGCAGACGGGACCGGGGCCGAGGTATGGGCGCCGGCCGGGGAGGTCGCAGCCCTCCGGGAGGGGAAGACGCGCGGCGGCATGCGCGTCGCGCCGCACGACCCCGCACACGTCGTCTCCGGCGGAGACGCAGTCACGGTCGCGGGCATCGACTTCGAGGTCGTCGACGTGCCGGGCCACTCGGCCGGGCACGTCGCGTTTCATCACGACGGGGAGCTCTTCTCGGGCGATCTTCTCTTCGCGGGCTCCGTCGGACGCGTCGACCTCGTTGGCGGCGACTGGGACACCCTCATCGGCTCCGTCCGCGGTTTGCTCGACCGGTTCCCGCCGGAGACGGTCGTCTACCCCGGCCACGGCGGCCCGACCACGCTCGGCCGCGAGCTGCAGTCGAACCCGTTCTTGCGCGAGCTTCGCGACGAGCGGGCGATCGGCGCGTGACGGAGCGCTTCCAGGCTCCGCGCGGGACGCACGACGTCCTCCCGCGCGACACGGCGTGGTGGCACGTCGTGCGCGCGATCGAGGACCTGACCGCGCTCTACGGCTGGGGACGCATCCAGACACCGGGATTCGAGGACACCGGGCTCTTCACCCGGACGGCGGGCGCCGCCTCCGACGTGGTGCACAAGGAGATGTACAGCTTCACCGACCGCAGCGACCGGCCGCTGACGCTTCGGCCGGAGGGGACGGCGCCGATCGCACGCGCCTATGTCGAGCACGGCTTGCATCGCGATCCGCAGCCGGTGAAGGCCTACACGATCGCGCCGATGTACCGGTACGGGACGCCCGGCCGCGGCCGCTACCGCGAGCACTGGCAGCTCTCCGTGGAGGCGCTCGGCTCGGCGGATCCGGCGATCGACGCGGAGATCATCCAGCTGTACCACGAGCTGCTCGGCAGGCTGGGCATCACGCAGTGGGAGCTGCACCTCAACTCGATCGGCGACGCGGCCTGCCGCCCTGCCTACGTCGAACGCCTGAACGCGTGGCTCGACGCGCACGCCGACGTGCTCGACGAGGACGCGCGCCACAAGCGCGCGACGAGCCCGCTGCAGGTGTTCGACGTCAAGTCGCCGGCCGTGCGTGCCGCGCTCGAGGAGGCGCCGACGATCGGGGACGCGCTCTGTGACGCCTGTCGCGCGCATTTCGACGGCGTGCGCCGGCTCCTCGATCTCTACGGCGTCCCCTACGTCGTCGACCCGGTGCTCGTGCGCGGCCTCGACTACTACACCCGGACGACCTTCGAGTTCGTCGGGCCTGACGAGAACGTCAACTCGACGATCTGCGGCGGCGGGCGCTACGACAGCCTGGTCGAGGCGATCGGCGGGCCGCCGACGCCCGGGATCGGCTTCGGCGCCGGCATCGAGCGGCTGCTGCTCGCGCTCGAGACCGAGGACGTCGAGGTCCCCGCGCGGCGGCTCGACGTCTTCCTCGCCGCGGCCGACGACGCTCCGCGGGAACGCGTGCTGCTCGCGCTGGCCGAGCTTCGCCGCCACGGTCTCGCTGCGGACGCCGACCATGCGAACCGCTCGCTCAAGGGTCAGATGACGCAGGCGGGACGCACCGGCGCGCGGACGGTCGTCGTCGTCCGGGCCGAGGACGCGGCGATTCGCCGTGAGGGTCGCGACGAACAGGTGGTCGACCTCGATCACCTCGTCGCTACGCTCACCGCTCCATGAGCTGGCGGGACATCCACGGAAGCGCGCTCACGGCGGAGCACGTCGGCGAGGCGAAGACGCTTGCCGGCTGGGTCGCCCGGCGGCGCGACCACGGCGGTCTGATCTTCATCGACCTACGCGACGAGGGCGGTGTGGTCCAGCTCGTCGTCAATCCCGAGCGCGCGCCGGCGGCTGCCGGTACGGCGCACGATCTGCGCAACGAGTTCGTGATCCGGATTCGTGGGGAGGTCGTGCGCCGCAGTCCCGAGACGGTGAACCCGGCCATGGCGACCGGCGAGATCGAGGTTCAGGTCGACGAGCTCGAGATCCTGAGCCGGTCGACGCCGCTCCCTTTTCAGCTCGACGAGGAGGGCGTCGACGAGACGCTGCGCATCCGCTACCGGTGGCTCGACCTGCGCCGCGAGCGGCTGCAGCGCAACATCCGGACGCGGGCGAGGCTCACCTCGATCATCCGGCAGGAGATGGAGGCGGCGCGGTTCGTCGACATCGAGACGCCGATCATGGCCAAGCCGACGCCGGAGGGCGCCCGCGACTTCCTCGTGCCGACGCGCCTGCAGCCCGGCCGGTTCTTCGCGCTGCCGCAGAGCCCGCAGATCTACAAGCAGCTGCTCGTCATCTCCGGCTTCGAGCGCTACTACCAGATCGCCCGGTGCTTCCGGGACGAGGATCTGCGTGCCGACCGGCTGCAGGAGCTCACGCAGCTCGACGTCGAGATGGCGTTTCCCGACCAGGACGAGCTGTTCGCCCTGATCGAGGGGATCGTCACCCGGGTCTGGCGGGAGACCCGCGGGATCGAGCTCCAGACGCCGTTTCCGCGCATGGCCTGGGAGGAGGCCGACCTCCGTTACGGCTCCGACAAGCCCGATCTGCGCTTCGGCCTCGAGATCGAGGACGCGACGGCGCTCACCCGCGACTCCGAGTTCGGCGTCTTTGCGCAGGCGCAGGCGGTTCGCTACCTGCGCGTGCCGCGCGAGCTCTCGCGCGGTGAGCTCGCGAAGCTCGAGGAGCTCGCGAAGGGATGGGGTGCGCGGGGGCTCGCCTCCATCGTCTTCCGCGAGGGCGGCGACGTGACCTCGCCGATCGCGAAGTTCCTCGCGCCCGCGGTGCTCGAGACGCTCGCCGAGCCGGGGACGACCGTGCTGTTCGGAGCCGGCGACGCGAACGAGGTGTCGCGCATCCTCGGCTTCCTGCGGCTGCATCTCGGGCGCGAGCTCGACCTCGTCGACGAGACGCAGTGGCGATTCGTGTGGATCACCGACTTCCCGATGTTCAAGTGGGACGCCGACCTGCAGCGGTGGGACGCCGAGCACCATCCCTTCACGCGCCCGAACGATGCGTCGCTGCCGCTCCTCGACAGCGACCCGGGCGCCGCCCGCGCGATCGCGTACGACCTGATCGGCAACGGACTCGAGCTCGCCGGAGGCTCGTTCCGGATCCACGAGCCCGAGCTCCAGGAGAAGGTCTTCGGGCTCCTCGACATCTCACCCGAGGAGCAGCGGTCGAAGTTCGGCTTCCTGCTGGACGCGCTCGCCATGGGGGCGCCGCCCCACGGCGGGATCGCGTCGGGGATCGACCGCCTCTCGATGGCCCTGCTCGACGAGCCGTTCATCCGCGACACGCTCGCGTTCCCGAAGAACCAGGCCGGCGTCGACCCGATGTCCGGAGCGCCCACGCCCGTAGGCGCAGAGCAGCTCGACGAGCTCGGAATCGCGACCATCGCCGACGAAACGTGATGAAGCGGTCATACTTTCGCCGATGAGCACGCCCGACGCCACGCCCGACCGGCCCCTGCCGGCCGTCGACGACCTGCCGCGCACCCGCGACGGCGGCGTCGAGCCCGCGGCGGTTTCGGCCGCCCTCGACGTGTACCGCCGCAGCGCGATGCAGCTCAGCGCCCAGCTGCGCGTGCTGAAGGCGGCGGCCGCGACTCCTGCGCCGAAGCCCGTGCTCGCAGAGCCGGTAGGGCATGCGGCGCGCATGAACGCGATGCGGATCCTGCGCGCGGCCGCCGAGTTCGCCGACACGATCGAGCGCGAGGCGGAGAAGGCGGCTTCGAGCCGGCTCGCCCAGATCGACATCGACGTCGAGCAGCGTCAACGCGACGTCGTCGAGGCCGAAACGCGGGTCAAGGCGGTTCGCGACGAGTTCGTCACCAACCGCGACGAGCTGCTGAGACGCGCCCGCGACGAGGCGAACCAGTTGCTCGAGAAGGCACGCAGCGACGCGAGCGCAGCCGTGCGCGCAGCCGAGGCGCATGCGAACGAGCTGCGCGAGACGGCCCGCCGCGACGCCGAGGAGCTCACGCGCTCGGTCCAGGGCGACGTCGAGGAGACGCTCGACTGGGCGCGGGCCGAGGCGTCGGCGATCCTCGCGCGCGTCCAGGAGGTCTCGCGCCAGCTGTTGCGCGCGGCCGCCCTCGGACCGGAGCGCGTCGAAGAGGTGGCGGCGGCGATCGCGCGCGCGGCCCACGCCGCGACCGTGGCCGCGAAGGGGCCCGAGCCGTCCCTCGTCGCGCCGCTCTACGAGGACATCGCCTCGCCACGCGATCAGGCGGCGCCACGGGCGTCTCAGCCCGTCGACGACCCCGGCCCGCCGCGTGCGCCCGAGCCGGGCGCTGCCTAGGAGCTGAGTCGCCTGGCGCGGCGTCGCTTCGCACTGCTCGTCGTCTACCTCGTGGCGCTCGCCGCGGCCCTCGCGTACGCCGACCTCGGCGTCCCGGCGACGGTCGGCGTCATGGTCGCGGGGTGGGTCCTTGCGACGCTCTTCGTCCGGGCCGAGCTCCGCACGGTCCCGCACTTCGGTGCCGGCCTGCCGCCGCGCTGGCACGCCGCGGCCGTGTCTCTGCCGCCCGCTCAGCCGCTCGAGCAGCTTCCGGCCGGCTATCCGACGGCGCGCCGCGACGAGGCGCCCACGTGGATCGCGCCCGCCGACCTGTTCGACGCGTGGCCGGTCGCACACGCGACCGAGGAGCTTCAGGACACGCAGCCCGACGCGTTCCCGCGGCTCGCCCGCCACCGGCTCGACCCGTTCGCCGATGACGGCCTCGCGATTACCGTCCCGGTCGAGCCCGGCCGGCGGCCGCGGCCGCGCTGGGTCGAGGAGGGTGAGGACGCTTGAGCGTGTTCCGCAACCCCGGCCCGCGCTTCGTCGCGGAGGCGATCCTGATCGTGATCGCCGCGGCGGCGCCGGCCCTGCGCCACTATCACTGGCTGCCGATCCTCGTCTGCGTCGGCGCGGCGCTCGTCCTCTGCATCGTCGTCGAGATCGCCGCCACGATCGCCTTCAGGCCTCGGCCGCGGCCCGCCGTCGCGGCAGCCGCGCCCGGCCCCGCCCTCGAGCCGGTCGAGGTGCACCAACCCGAGTTGAGCGCTCCCGCGCCGCCGCGTGCCATCCCGGCCCCCGAGCCGCCCCCGCCCCCGCCGCCGCAGGCGCCCGAGCCGCCCCCGCCGGTCCCGGCGCCGCTGCCTCCGCCGCCTGCGCCCGAACCGGTACCCGAGCCGGTGCCCGCCACGGCGCCGGACGTCGTCCTCGACCGGGCGGCCGCCGGCGTCTTCGACGCGCGACCGGCCCCCGAGCCGATCCCCACGCAGAGGGCAGCCGCGGCGGGCCCGTTCACGATCCGAGAGCTCGAGCAGGCGCTCGCGCGCCAGCCGCAGCGGGACGACGAGCTCACCTACATGGTCGAGTATCTCCGCGACTACGCCGACCCCGACGGCACGCTCCCGCGGACGTTCGACGACCTCGTCGTCGAGTCGTTCGGCCGCCTGCTCGGCCCCTGATGACCGCGGTCCGGCGCGCGCTCGTGCTCGCCGCCGTGGTGCTCCTCGCGGCCGTCGCCGTGCGCGACGCGACCGGCTGGCACGAGCCCGGCCACGGGACGTCGCCGCAGCCGGTGGGGAGCTTCGCAGCGCTCGCGGGTGTCGCGGGGCCGTCCTCCTACGGGCGCCACACCGCCTGCGGGATCGTGCTCGGCCCGAACACCCTCGGCGTCATCCACCCGACGCTTCCGTGCGGCGCGCGGATCTTCGTCGCCTACCGCGGGACGCGTGTCCTCACGGACGTCGTCGACCGCGGTCCCTACGAGCCGGGTCGCGCCTTCGACGTCACCGATGCCCTGGCGCGGACGCTCGATCTCGACGGCGTGCAGCAGGTGCGCTGGTCGTACGCCCGCCTGGGGTGAGGCGATCCGGCTACAGTGCCGCGGTGCCCGACGCCGTTCGTGGTGCCGCGCATCCATGTAGAACCAACACCATGTGAAAGGGAGCCTGCGTCGGGCCTAGGCGCCTCGCGTCCGACGGTCCGCACGGCACCCACCTGGCTTGTCCAGGTTCACACGGGCGTGGCAGATCGGCGGCGTGGAGCGCAGAAGGGTGTCTGACACCACTGGTGTCAGACACCCTCTCTCGTCTCGGAGCTACCCTCGACGGATGCGCGAGCTCGTCGGAGACTCCGCCCGGGGCGAGGAGTGGGCCTGTGTACGGCTCCGGGTGCGCGGAGAGCGGATCGTCGACGCGGACGCGGACGGGCTCGCAGGCGGCCTGCGCGGGCTCACGCTGCTCGAGGCGGCATCGGTCGGCGGCGAGACCCTGGCGGTCGACGCGCTCGCGAACGCGCTCGGCCCGGCGTTCCACGCGGCGCCCGACGCGCGACGTGTCGCGGTCGGGGTCAGCGGCGGCGTCGACAGCGCGGTGGCGCTCGTCAAGGCGGGACCGCAGGCGATCGGCGTCACGCTCCGCCTGTGGCTCGATCCGAACGGACCGAACGCCGAGCGCGCCTGCTGCTCGCCGGGCGCCGTGCTCGCGGCGCGCGAGACGTGCCACGCGCTCGGCCTGCCGCATGTGACGCTCGATCTCCGCGAGTCGTTCCGGCGCGCGATCGTGCAGCCGTTCGTCGCCGGGTACGCGCGCGGCGAGACGCCGAACCCGTGCATCCGCTGCAACGGCAGCTTCCGCTTCGCCCAGCTGCTCGCCTTCGCGCGGCGCGCGGGCGCGGACCGCCTCGCGACGGGCCACTACGCCCGCATCGTCGACCACGGCGGCCGCCGGATGCTCGCGCGGGCGCGCGACGGGGAGAAGGATCAGAGCTACATGCTCGCGCGGCTCGACCCGCGGCTGCTCGACCGGCTGTGGTTCCCGCTCGGGGAGCAGACGAAGGACGAGACCCGGCGAGAGGCCGCGCGGCACGGGCTCGCGGCGGCCACGCGCCGCGAGAGCCAGGAGGCGTGCTTCCTCGCGGGTGGGGACTACCGCTCGTTCCTCGAGCGGTACGGCCTCCGGCCGCGGGCCGGCGCGATCGTCACCGTCGAGGGAGACGTCGTGGGCGAGCACGACGGGCACTGGCGTTTCACGCCGGGCCAGCGGCGCGGGCTCGGCGTCGCCGCTCCCGAGCCGCTCTACGCCGTGGCTTCCGACCCGCGGACGAACACGGTGACCGTCGGCCCTCGCGCAGCCCTCGCGCGTACGCGGATCGGCGCCCGCGGCCGCCTCTATGCGCCGGCGGGCCGCGTCACGGCGAAGCTCCGCTACCGCTCGCCGGCGGTCTCCGCGACCGTGCGCGCGACGCGCTCGGGCTTCTCGCTCCAGCTCGACGAGCCCGCCTACGGCGTGGCGCGCGGCCAGGCGGCGGTTCTCTACGAGGGAGAGCTCGTGGTGGGAGCCGGTCTGGTGACGTCCGCCCGGGGCCAGTAAGGTCCCGTCGTGCTCGTCATGTTCTCGTTCGGCGATCTTGCGTACCTGGCGCTCGCCGTCTTCCTGCTCGCGGTCGGGCTCGGGCTCGGCTGGGCGTTTCTACGGCTTGCCGTAACCTTCGACAGACTTTCTTCGTTGATTCGTGGGGCAGAACGAGAGGCGCTGCCCGTGATCAACAAGGTGGGAGGGTCGGTCGACCGGGTGAACGCGCAGCTCGACAAGCTCGACCAGGCGATGGACAGCGCCGTCGACGCGGTGGACGCGGTCGACCAGGCCGTGCGGACCGTCAGCTTCGCGGTCAAGAAGCCCGTGCAGAAGGCCGCCGGCTTCTCGACCGGCCTGGCTCACGGCTGGGCGACGCTGCGGACGCGGCGCGACTGGCGTGCGGCCGTGGCCGACGCGAAGTCCGCCGCCGCACGCCGCGAACGAGATCTCGACGAGGACCTGCGCGACACGGATGGCTGACCGCGTCGTCCTGACGATCCCGGACGCGCCGGGCTTCGACCGGATCGCGCATCTCGTCGTGAGCGGACTCGCCGTCCGCCTGAACCTGACCGTCGAGAACATCGAGGATCTCCAGACGGCCCTCGACGCGCTGATCGACGGGCACGGCGGCGACGGCGAGCTGACGGTGGCGCTGAGCCTCGAAGACGACGAGCTCGAGACACGCGTCGGCCCGCTCGGCCAGTGGCTGCTCGACGAGATCGAGCGTGAGGACGCGGGGGAGGTGCTCGGCGTGCGCCGCGTCCTCGATTCGACCGTGGACGACGTCCATGTGGACGGCGACTGGGTGCGCCTGACCAAGAAGGTGACGATCGCCGATGGCTGAGAACGACAAGGCTCTGCTGCGGCGCTATCACGAGCAGGGCGACCTGCAGGCACGCGAGCAGCTGATCGAGCAGTACATGTCGCTCGTGCGATCGCTCGCCCGGCGCTACAGCTATCGCGGCGAGCAGCTCGACGACCTCGTCCAGATCGGCTCGATCGGCCTGATCAAGGCGATCGACCGCTTCGACGTCGACCGCGGCGTCGAGCTGACCACCTACGCCACGCCGAACATCATCGGCGAGATCAAGCGCCACTTCCGCGACCGCGGCTGGTCGGTGCGCGTGCCGCGCGGTCTCCAGGAGCTGAACGTGCAGCTGTCGAAGCTGGTCGAGCAGCTGACCGTCCAGCTGAGCCGGTCGCCGACGATCCCCGAGCTCGCGAAGGCCGCGGGCGTCGAAGAAGAAGAGGTGCTCGAGGCGCTCGAGTCCGGCCGGGCGTATTCGACGCTGTCGCTCTCGCAAGGCGGGGGCAACGAGGACGGCGACGAGATCGACCCGCTCGAGATGCTCGGCGACATCGAGCATCAGTACGAGGTCTCGGAAGACCGCGCGGTGCTCGCGCCGGGCTTCAAGGTGCTCGACGAGCGTGAGCGCGCGATCCTGCACCTCCGCTTCTTCGAGGGGCTGACGCAGTCGCAGATCGCCGCGCAGGTCGGCATCTCGCAGATGCACGTCTCGCGTCTGATCCGCCGCTCGCTCGAGAAGATCCGCGCCGAGATCTCCGCCGACGAGCTCGACCGGGCGTAGCTCCCTACACTGTCGCCGCAATGGCGACGACGACGAATGAGCTCCGCGAGGCGTTCCAGCGGTTCTACGAGGAGCGCGGGCACCTGCGCGTGCCCGGGCACTCGCTGATCCCGCCGGCGGAGGACCAGTCGACCCTGTTCGTCATCGCCGGCATGCAGCAGTTCAAGCCCTACTTCCTGCGCACGAAGGAGCCGCCGCGCGACCGCGTCGTGAGCGTGCAGCCGTGCCTGCGCGCGGGCGGCAAGGACACCGATCTCGAAGAGGTTGGGCGCACCGACCGCCACTGCTCCTTCTTCGAGATGATGGGCAACTTCTCGTTCGGCGACTACTACAAGGACGAGGCCGTCGACTTCGCGTGGGAATGGGTGACCGGCGTGCTCGGCCTGGACGCCGATCGTCTGTGGGCAACGGTGCACGGGGGTGACCCGATGCTCGAGCTCGGCGAGGACGAGGTGGCGATCGCGGCGTGGCTGCGCAAGGGCATCCCGCCCGAGCGGATCGTGCGCCTCGGCAAGGACAACTTCTGGCAGTCGGGGGAGACCGGGCCGTGCGGCCAGTGCACGGAGATCTTCTACGACCGCGGCGAGCAGTACGCCTGCGGCGACCCGAACTGCGGGCCGGGCCATTGCGACCGGATCATGGAGATCTACAACCTGGTCTTCATGGCGTACGACCTGCAGCCGGGCAACGTGCTCGTGGAGCTGCCGACGCCGAACGTCGACACCGGGAACGGGCTCGAGCGCACCGCATGTGTCCTGCAGGACGTGAGCTCCGTCTTCGACACCGACGGATTCCGCGTGATCATGGACTGGATCGAGCGCGAGTCCGGCGTCGCCTACCACGACAGCGACGTCGCGCTCCGCGCCCACCGCGTGCTGGCCGACCATGGCCGCGCGGTGAGCTTCCTGATCGCGGAGGGAGTCGAGCCGTCGAACGAGGGCCGCGGCTACGTCTGCCGGCGTCTGCTCCGGCGCGCGATCCACCAGGCGAACCGGATCGGTCTACACGGCCTGCACCGGCTGCCGTCGGTCGTGGTCGAGCAGATGGGCGACGCGTACCCGCAGCTGAAGGCGCACGCCGCCGACATCGAGCGGATCGTGCGCGCGGAGGAGGAGCGGTTCTCCGAGACGCTCGTGCGCGGATCCAGGGTCTTCGACGAGCTCGCGGGTCGGGACGCGATCTCGGCAGACGACGCGTTCACGCTCGCCGCGACGTACGGGTTCCCGATCGAGCTGACCCAGGAGCTCGCCGAGGAACGCGGCCAGGCGGTGGACGTCGACGGGTTCCGCGAGCTGATGGAGGGGCATCGCGAGGTATCGCGCGGCGCCGGCGACGGCACCGCCGCCCAGCTCGCCTCCTCGCTCGTCGGTGCGGGACGCAGGGAGACCGAGTTCGTCGGCTATGCGAGCGTCGACGTCCGGACGGCGGTCGTCGAGACGCACGAATGGACCGGGTCGCGGATGTTCGTCAAGCTCGAGCGGTCGCCCTTCTACGCCGCCGGCGGCGGCCAGGTGTCCGACACGGGATACCTCGAGCTGGAGGACGGCACCCGGCTCGAGGTGGCGGACGCGATCAAGTTCGGCGACGACCAGGTTCTCGTCGTGGATCTCGGGGACCACGAGCCGCTTTCACCGAACACGCGCGTCCACGCGGTCGTCAACTGGTCGGACCGCTTCCCGACGATGGCGAACCACACGGCGACGCACCTCCTCCACGCGGCGCTCCGGGAGGTGCTCGGCGACCACGTCCACCAGGCGGGCTCGGCGGTGCGCCCCGACAAGCTGCGCTTCGACTTCACGCACCCGCAGGCGCTCGCGCCGGAAGAGGTGCGGCGCGTCGAGCGGATCGTCAACGAGAAGGTGTTCGAGGCGATCCCGGTGCGCACGTTCGTGACGCCGATCGCGGAGGCTCGCGCGCTCGGGGCGACGATGCTCTTCGGGGAGAAGTACGGCGACGAGGTGCGGGTCGTCGAGATCGACGGCTTCTCGCGCGAGCTCTGCGGCGGGACGCACGTCCGCTCGACGGCCGAGATCGGCCCGTTCCTGATCACGAGTGAGAGCTCCGTCGGCTCCGGGGCACGGCGGATCGAGGCGGTGACGTCCGGTGAGGCGTGGACGGAGCTCGAGGGCCGGGCGCGCGAGCTCGAGGCCGTCCGGCAGGAGCTCGAGCTCGCCCGGCGCGAGACGAAGCGCCCGAAGGCTGCAGCACACGGGCCCGAGGTCGTCTGGGAGGACCGGGCGGGGGACGTCTACGTCGCCGAGGTGAAGGGTGCGCGCGGCGGCGACCTCCGCGACCTCTCCGACCGTCTGCGCGGGCAGCAGGATGCGCGCGCGGTGATCGTGGCGTCGGCCGAGGACGGCAAGATCGGACTGGTCGTCAACCTCGACAAGTCGCTGTCGGAGCTCGACGCCGTGCAGATCGTGCGCGAGCTCGGCCCGATCATCGGCGGCGGCGGTGGTGGACGCGCGACGCTCGCGGAGGCGGGCGGGAAGAACGTCGACGCGGTCCGGGACGCGCTCGTGGCGGGGCGCGACCGTCTGGTCGCGGCCATCGGGTGAAGGTCCTCGCGCTCGACTTCGGCTCGGCGCGAACGGGTGTCGCGGTCTCCGACCCGACCGGCACGGTCGCCCGCCCGGTCGGCGTCGTCGAGCGCGCGGCGACCGATGCCGGCTTTGCCAGGCTCCTCGCCGTGATCGCCGAGGAGGGACCGGAGCGGCTCGTGGTGGGCCTTCCGCTGACGCTCAAGGGCGAGCACGGCGAGCAGGCGCGTGCGACCTCGGCCTTCGTCGAGCGTCTGCGCGACGCGGTCGCCGTTCCCGTCGAGACCTTCGACGAGCGGTTCACCACGGTCCTGGCAGGCGGCGACGACGCGCGGGCGGCCGCGCACATCCTGTCGGGCTATCTCGAGTGGCAGAAGAGCCGCACCTGAGAGATCGTCCGCGCCCGACCCGGGGTGCGGTCAAACGGCGCCGCCTCGGCGCCGCGCTCGTGCTCGCCCTGGTCGTCGCCGGCGTGGTCCTGGGCGCGACGCGCATCCACCGGCACCATGCCGCGCCGCCCCCTGTCCCGCCGCGCCTCAGGAACTACCGCATCGTCTTCCCGGAGGGCTTCACGCGCGCGCAGATGGCCGCGCGGGTCGCCGCCGTGGCGGGGATCGCGCAGCGCGAGCGCGGCGGCAAGCCCGTGCGGCTCACGGAGACGGCGTACCTCGCCGCCTCGCGGAAGGGGTTCGTGCCGTGCTTCGAGCCA
>Ga0335075_10012365_pt1 | contig 12899 bp, 11 predicted proteins | sample Lox_Sample_24_FD_206723 | JGI IMG/M metagenome (GOLD analysis project Ga0335075, IMG submission 206723) | Soil microbial communities from Loxahatchee National Wildlife Refuge, Florida, United States - Lox_Sample_2.4 | ecosystem: Environmental > Terrestrial > Soil > Wetlands | place: USA... | reverse complement strand
TCCGCTCGGAGGATCCCGGTGCATTGAAGACGATGCCCGGGGCAGTCGGCGATACGCCGAAAGGCGTGCTGTTGAACGACGGGAACAGCGAGCCGTTGTACGGAACGCCGCCGCCGGCAAGCACCGGAGGACCGCTGAAAGGTTGCGCCGCGCCTTGCGCCAGCAGGGCGTTGCCGTGCGGAATCGATCCCATTCGACCCACGATCTGCCCCTTCGGCGGATCGGGCTCCACGGGAAACGTGGTCGCGGGCTGGGTGATCCAGATGCCCGGCTCGATGTGCAGCGCGCCGTCGCGGCCTTGATCGCGGATCTTCTGCAGGTACGTCAGGCCGAACAGCTGAATATCGTCCTGCTTGAAGCCCCGGTTCGGGATCGGTGAGCCGATCGCATCGAATTTCAATGTTTCTCGGGTCTGATTGAGCTGCAGGTACAGATCGGTCACATAGGGCGCATTCGGGGGGTTGGGGTTCGGGTTGGCCTTGAGGAACTCCGCCGTCGTGTAGTGAAAGGGCGGCCGGGCGATGAGATTGAAGCCGGTTCCCTCCCAGCTGCCCGCGAGCTCGGCCAGCAGCCCGAGCCCGTCGGTGATGTTCGCCCCGGCGAATCGCCCTGACTTCGGTCTCCTATGCAGCAGATCCAGATTGCTGTCGTCTTCCATGGGGTTTCTCCGTGTGTCGAGTGCATGTCCATTGAGCATCGCCCGCACGCGAGGACGTTCCTCGCGTGCTCGAAAGGGGTAGTGCCGCGGCCGGCGCATTCGTTACACGCCGCTCGTGGCGGATCCTCGCCGTGTAACGAATGTCCCGCTCTGGTCACCATCAAGGGCCGGGAAGGGGCCCGGCGCGAAAACAGGGGTGAATCGACATGGCATTACTCGACTTCCAGACGGCGCTCAGCCGCTTGGTGCCCATGGACGGGGGCGGCGCGGTGCGCCCAGCTCGGCTGCGCAGCGAGGAGCGCGCCTGCCTCGACACGCTCAGCGAGAGCGCAGGCATCCGCTTCACCTCGGCCCTCAGGCGCTCCTGGTGCGCGCGGCGCGCCGTGAACGTCGGCTTGCTGGCCCTGTCGATCCTCAAGGAGGACGCGCGCCGCAGCCTGCTCGCCTCCTGGATCAACTCCGGCGGCGGCACGACGTCCTTTTTCGCCACCGAGGTCGACGCGCTGCTTGAGTTCATCGCACGCCAGCTCCCGGATCCCTCTCCCGAGCTCGCCGTGTGCCGCTTCGAGCAGCTCACGCTTCGCGCAGGTGACCGCTCCAGCTCGTTTCGCGCGCCCGACCCCGGCCTGTTCGAGCCGCAGCGCATCGCGCGCCGCGCGCACCATGCCGGCGTGGTGCTGTTTGACGGCGACGTCGACGCCATGCTCGGCATGCGGCCGCCGCGCGAGGCGCTGCCGATCGACCCGGCGCGCGCGCCCGCCGGGGCCCCCACCGCGCTGCTGGTCGCCCCGGGCCTGCAGCCCGTGTGGCGCATGGCCTCGCGGCACGAGCGCGAGCTCTGGGCCCGGCTCGAGGCGCCGGCGCCCATCGGCGCGCTCCTTGAGGCGGGCTGCCCGGGCGAGGCGATCCGCACGCTCCTGCACATCGGCGCGCTGGAATATGCGTGTTGCCCCGCCGGATGACCCCGGTCCTCGACCGCGAATGCACGGCGCGCGGCGGCGGCGGATCCGCCGCAGCCGGCAAAACATCGCTACAATGGGGCCACCTGACCTTAGCCAGGGAGGCGCGCCGCTTGCAGTTCACCGCCTTCGACGCGGCTTACCTCGAGCGATTGCAGCGCGGAGATGCAGGCACCGCACGACATTTCACGGCCTACTTCAGCGAGCTCATCAAGCTCAAGCTGCGCTCGCGCTTGCAGTCGAAGGAAGCCATCGAGGATGTGAGGCAGGAGACCTTCGTGAGAGTCTTCGCGCTGATGCGCACCGAAGAGGGCATCCGCCACCCCGAGCGCCTCGGCGCGCTGGTCAATTCCGTGTGCAATCTCGTGCTGCTCGAGCATTACCGCTCGCACCGCAAGAGCGGCGACCCCATCGAGGAGGCGCCGGAGGCCGCGATGATCGCCGAGGAGGCGACCGCCGCCGGGCTCCTCGAGAGCGGCGATGCGCAGCGCCTGGTGCGCCTCATCCTGAGCGGCTTGTCCGAGCGCGATCGGCTGCTCCTGCAATCGGTGCTGCTCGAGGAGCGCGACAAGGACCAGGTCTGCGCCGAGCTCGGTCTGTCGCGCGAGTATCTGCGAGTGCTGGTGCACCGGGCCAAGCAGGCGTTCAAGACCTCCTATCTGAAGCGCTTGAGGGAGGCCGACCCGTCATGACGCATCAGGAAGCGCTGCAATTCGCGGCCGCGGAGAAATACCTGCTCGATGAGCTCGCGGCGCCGGAGCGCGATGCGTTCGAGGCGCATTACTTCGACTGCCCGGACTGCGCGGCGGATCTGCGTGCCACGGCCGCGTTCTTGGAGGCGGCGCAGGGCGAATTCCGGCGCCAGGCGGCGACCCAGGCCGAGCTGCCCGCCCAGCGCGAGGCGCCCGCCCAGCGCGAGGCGCCCGCCCAGCGCGAGGCGCCCGCCCAGCGCGAGGCGCCCGCCCGGCCGCAGACCGGGGCTCCGCCCGAGGCGCCCGGCAGAGCGCGGGTCGCGCCGGCGGTGCGGCCATCGCGCTTCGCGTTTCTATGGCGGCCGGCCTTTGCGGGGCCCGCCTGGGCACTGCTGCTGCTCGTCATCGTCTATCAGAACGTCGTGCTCCATCCGCGCCCCGCGGGCGGGATGGCTCGGATCGACCGCCCGCAAGTGCTGGCCGCCGTCTCGCTCATCGGGGCCGGCGGCCGCGGCGGCGGGGTGCCGGCCGTGACCGTCGCCAACGGCCAGCCCTTGCTCCTGACCGTCGACATTGCGGCCGCGGAGCAGTATTCGGGCTATTCCTGCGAGCTCATCGCGCCGGGGGGCGCCGTGCTCTGGCAGGTGCCGGTCTCGCCTAAGCAGGCGCAGGACACCGTGTCCATTCGTGTCCCTGGCGAGCACTGGGCGCGCGGTGACTACACGCTCCTGGTGCAAGGCTACGCCGATGCCGCGCGGCAAAAGCCCACCGAGGTGGCCCGCTACCGGTTTGCGGTGAACGCCGGCGACTGATCGTCTCATCCACTCCCCTCCATCCACTCGACACTGAAGCGAGGCGCCCATGCCATCTCCCGACGCGAAGAACCAGCATCCCTTCCGAGCCGAAGCGAGCGCCCTCAGCGGCTCCGTGCGCGAGCCGCTCCACAAGGAAATCCCGCTGCTTGCGCCGGTGGCTCTGCCGCACTCCGGCGGTTTTGCCACCAAGCGCTCGGGCGCGTTCAACCTCGACGAGGTGGTGTCCTGCTCCTCGGCCTACACCTTGCTGACGGCGCGCAGGAGCGCGAGCGGCGCGATCCTCGCGCTCGCCACGGCGGTGATCGAGGATCTGAACATTCTGCAGGTCGCGACCGCGCGGCGCATCGTGGCGCAGATCAGCGTCACCATTGCGCGCGACGGCGCACCGCGCCGCATCTCCCTCGCCGGCTCGCGCTTCGAGGGATTGCGCCTCGCCGGCCACGACAGCGTTCCGCGCCTGAGTCTCGCGCTGCATCAGCCGATCGGCGGCGCCAGCGGCCCCGAGCTGCCCCTGACGTGGCACAATTTTTCACAATGGGCAGCCGCCAAATATGGCCGGATGATGGGCTCCGCTCCCCGGTCCGAGGCGGGCGAGCCGGTGCTGTGCTCCCTGGTCGAGGGCTTCGAGGGCGCCCACCCGAGTCATGCGAGCGGCCATGTGGTCGACATCCCGGGCTTCGGCAAGATCATTCTCGGCGAATTGCAGGTCTCCGGCGATTCGCTGCGGCTGGTGTCGATTCGCGCCGAGCTCGGCTGTCCGGTCACGGGCGTTGTGACGGGTCCGACGACGGACATCTCCGGCGGGGGCGGCACGGGCGGCCCCGATTAGCCCTGGGCGCCATCCTGGCGGCCTGCGCGCTCGCCGCGCTCGGGCTCACCGGATGCCACCCCCGCGCCGGACCGGATCCCGCCGCTCTATATAAGAGTGCCTACCTCGACCTGCTGCACGGCAGTCTCGATGCCGCCCGGTCGAAAGCGGAGCAGGCGCGCCGCGCATTCTCCGCCGCCGGCCGCCCGAGCGATGCCGCCTGGGCGCTCGAGTTTCGCCTGCTCGAGGCCGACATTCTCCTGCGCGAGCAGCGGCCGGAGCAGGCCATGGGGCTGCTCGCCGCCGCCGGCCCGTTTCCCCCCGGCGGCGATCTCGCGATCGGACGGCACGTGCTTCTCGCCCGGGCGCACGGCTCGCGCGGTGAGCTCGAGGCGGCAGATCGGGAGCTGCGCACCGCGCGCCAGCTCGCGCAGGGCGCGCACTGCGCGCTGCTCGGCGAGATGCTGCGCGCCGAGGCGCTCCTGGCGCGCAGATCCGGCCGCTGGGAGGAGGCCGGCGAGGCGTTCCGCCGCAGTCTCGCCGCGGCTCGCGCGCACGGCAACGCGCTGCTCGCCGCGGATGATCTGATCGATATCGGCTACGTCAGCCTGCACGGCGCGCGCTACGATCAGGCGCTGCTTTTCTCCCGGCAGGCGGCGAGCTCGGCCGCGTCGATTCACGCGCGCCGCGAGCTGCAAGCGGCGCTCGGCAATGTCGGCTGGGCGTACATCAATCTCGGCGATTTCGAGAACGCGCTCGAGAACTTCGAAGCGGCCGAGCGGCAGGCGCGCGAGCTCGCCATCGCCGACCTGCGCGTGCTCTGGCTCGAGGATGCGGGCCTCGCCGAATACAAGCTCGGCCATCTGCCGGCGGCGAGGAAGTACGACCAGCAGGCGCTCGAGCCGGCGGCGAAGGAAGTCGATCGCATCGTGAACATCGACACCAATCTCGCCTTGCTGCTCTACGACCAGGGCCGCTACGCCGCGGCGCAGACCTACAGCGGCCAGGCGCAGCGCGCGGCCCGCGATTCCAGGGACGCCACGGCCGTTGCCTATGCCGGGTTCGTCGACGCCCTGATCTCGACCCACCTGCCCGCGGCCGGGGATGCCGAGCGGCGGCTGCTCACGGCCTGGCGGCTCACCCCCGATGCCGAGACGCGCATGGAAATCGAGAATGCGCTCGCCCGATTTCATGCCGGCCGTCATGAGCCGCGGGAAGCCGAGCGCTGGTATCGGCGCTCCATCGACACCTTCGAGCACAATCGATCCTCGGTCCGCGATGAATCTTTGCGCCTCTCCTCCTTCGCCTACGGCGACTCGGTGTATCGCGACTACGCCGAATTTCTGATCGATTCACACCGCGCCGGCGAGGCCTTGCAGCTCCTCGACCGCAGCCGCGCGCGAACGCTGGAGGAGGGCCTGGGCGTCGCCGATGCGCACTCGAGCGCGCGCGCGGAGCGCACGCCGGATGCTCGAGCCACTGCGCGCAAGGTCGGCGCCCCCATCCTGTTCTACTCGCTCGGCCCGCGCAGATCGCATCTGTGGGTGATCACCGCGCACGCGACGCGCCTGTTCACCCTGCCCGCAGATGAGGAGCTGCGATCGCTGGTCGATGAGTACCAGCGAGCCATCCAGAGATCGATCGATCCGCTGCAGACCGCAAACCCCGCCGCCCTGTCGCTGTACGCCGCCTTGATCAAGCCCGCCGCGGCGCTGCTGCCGCCGGGATCGAGGGTGTTTCTCATTCCGGACGGGGCGCTGCATGCGCTCAATTTCGAGACCTTGCTCGAACCCGCGCCGCGAGGATTCAAGTACTGGATCGAGGACGTCACCGTCACCACCACGAGCTCGATCCGCATCCTGGCGCAATCGCCCGCCGCTTCGTCGCAGCGGACCGAAGCCTCGTCGCCATCGCCCGGCTCAGCGCAATCGCCGGGCTCAGCGCAATCGCCCGGCTCGTCGCAATCGCCCCGCTCAGCGCAGTCCGCCGCCACGCAAGACCTTTTGCTCATGGGCGATCCCGTCTACGCCGCTGCGCAGTTCGAGCCGCTGCCCCATGCCGCGGCGGAGATCGGACGCGTCCGCGCGCACTTTCCCGCGGACGCCGAGACCGTGCTCACGCAGGCCCGGGCCGTCCCCGCAGCCTACGCGGCGAGCGCCCCCGACCGCTTCCGCTACATCCACTTCGTCGCGCACGGCACCGCAAGCCGCTTGAGCCCGCTCGACTCGGCGGTGGTCCTGTCGCCGGCCGCGAAGGACCCCGAGGATTTCAAGCTCTATGCGCGCGAGATCGTCCGTCATCCGCTGCACGCGCGGCTCGTCACCATTTCCGCCTGCTATGGCTCGGGTCTTCGCGCCTACGCCGGCGAAGGACTCGTCGGCCTGGCGTGGGCGTTCCTGCGCGCCGGCGCACACGATGTGATCGGCGCGCTCTGGCAGGCGGACGATGCCGCAACGCCGCTCCTCATGGATCGCCTCTACGCCGGGCTCGCGGCCGGGCAGTCGCCCGACGCGGCGCTGCGCGCCGCCAAGCTCGCGCTCATTCATTCGGCCAACGTCTACCGCAAGCCCTTCTACTGGGGCGTCTTCCAGCTCTACGCCGGGGCGTGAGCGTCAGTCGCGGTGCGACGTATTCGCGAAGCTCGCTCGCCGTGAGTCGTCGCGCTTCCTCGGCCCGGGCCTCGATCCGAGATGAAGGGATGCCGGCCAAGATCGCCTGGGGCAATTTCAACTGGTCGAGTCCGTCCACGTGCCTGAGCAGTGCATCGAGGTGGGTGCGCGACAGGCGCCTTGTCGTCTTACAGAGCTCGGAGAATTCCGACTCGGTCGCGCCGACGGGGACACGAAGAAGGGCATCGAGGTTGCGGCAAAGTGTAGGCGTCAATCGAGCCGATACGGAAGCCATCCACGATTGGGTGGTCTAGGCAGTGCGGCACGTTCTGCGATGTGTGAGACGATGGCCCCGGGAATCTCACTCAGCGGGAGAAATCTACCGAGGGCCGGAAACGTCTGGAGCCGGCAGAGGAGGGCAGGACGCGGCAGCAGCGCATTGGCCTTCTGCCGAGCCCAGCGCAGCTCCGCCAGATTGGGGGTGAAGAGCTGTCCCAGTATCGCCGGCGTCAAGGGGTCAGGGAACTCGGGATACGCTAGCAGTGAAGGATTCGGCTTGGCCATGGAAAAAAAGCCGCTGGACGCGGCCCGCAACATGATTACACTGCAATCATTGCGAGCACCGGGGACTATGGCCAGCATCACCATTCGAAACCTAGATGAATCGCTCAAGAACCGTCCCCGTATCCGCGCCGCGCACCATCGGCGGTCGATGGAGGAGGAGGTCCGGCATATACTTAAAACGGCGCTCAGCAAGGAGCCGACGCCTGCGATCAATCTCGCCGCGGCGATCCAGAAGCGCTTTCGGCCTTTCTGAGGTGTGGACCTGAAGATACCGGGGCGCGCTGCAACCCGTAAGCCGCCGAGACTCGAGGGGTGATCGTTCTCGACACCAACGTGGTGTCGGAGCTGATGAAAGCCACGCCCACGGCGGCAGTTGTTGCCTGGATCGGTCGCAGCGACAGCGCCGACTTCTGCACGACGAGCATCACAGAAGCGGAAGTCCTCAACGGCGTCCTGGCGCTACCGGCGGGGCGTCGTAGGCGCGCGCTCGAACAGGCGGCCGATGCGATGTTTGCCGAGGACTTTGCCGGGCGGATTCTGCCGTTCGACCGCCGCGCAGCGCCGGCCTATGCGGAAATCGTGACAGAGCGGGATCGCCAAGGCCCACCGATCTCTCAGTTCGATGCCCAGATCGGCGCGATCACCCGCTCAGTCGGGGCCGTACTCGCGACGCGCAATGTGGACGACTTTGATCACTGCGGAATCAGTGTCGTCAACCCATGGGAATCAGAGCCGGAAAGTTGACGCCTTGTCGCGGGTCTACACTCGAGATCAGTCCACGCCGATTCGGGATCTCCGTGCTAGGGCAGTTATCCACAAAAGTGGCACTTTCCAACACGAATCTTCTCTCGGGGCCTTGTCCGTCGCCGGATCGTCCGGCACGTAGCCGCCGATGGCGCTGTACAGCGCGATGATCTGCGCGTTGCTGTAGATGAACGGCTTGCCCGTGGCGCCCGCCGTGAGCACGCCCGCCACATGGGCCATCCCGGCGATCACGCAATCACCGAGCGTGTCGTTGCCATGGACGTTCGCGAGCGCCGCCGCCGGCTTGGAGTAGTCGCACGTCGCCGGAGGCGCCGGCAGGTCGCGCAGCAGGTAATTGCGCAGGCTGAAATGCGGACCGCGCGCCACTGGCCGCGTGCGGCCGAACTTGTAGATGCGCTTGCTCAGCGGACGTTTGACCGCCTCGACCGCCATGATGCGTGCCCTCCTGGTTTGCCCGTGGAAATAGTGCGCGACGGCGCCGCGGCGTTACACGCCGGCGCGCCCTTCTCTCGGCGCCGAACATGGCAGTTTGATTGCAGATGCGCTGCCCGCCTGGTGCGCGTGCTACGGTACGTCCTCACCGTTCTGCATCGAGGCTCCATCGTGCGTTACCCCTGGGCGCTGATGATTCTCTTCCCGTGGCTCGCTCACGCCGGCACCCCGTTGGTCATCAACAAGAGCCTCTCGGCTCAGCATGCCGCCGCGAGCTACGCGCAGTTCTACGTCGAGGACGGCAAGGTGCGTGCCGGCGGCTTCGACGCGCGCACGGTGTACTTGTTCGAGGATCGGCGGATCTACGTGCTCGACAATGCCTCGAGATCGGTGCGGCTGGTGACCGGCGGCCTGGTCGAGCAGGCCGCCGCCAGGATGGACCAGCGCGTCGAGGTCATCGAGCAGGCGGCGACGAGATTGCCCCCCGACAAGCGCGCGGTGATGGAACGCCTCGCGGCGCAGATGAAGGCGCAGAACGACATCCGCCGGCTCCCGGTAGCGCGCGAGTATCGCATCACCGACCGATCGGAGGCCGTGGACGGGCGTCCCTGCCGCATCTGGGAAGGCCTCGAGCGGCAGGCCAAGCGCTTCGAGCTGTGCGTGGCGCCGCTCGCGCAGATACCGGGCGGCGCCGAGATACTGCGCGGCATGCGCTCGTTGAGCGAGTACTCGCAGGGCTCGATATTCGCCCTGGGTGTATCGCTCGGCAACGCGGGCTGGTGGCCGGGTATCGCCAGTCTCGGCGGCGTGCCGCTGCTGGTGCGTGAATTCAACAACGGCGTGCCCGTGTCCGAGACGACGCTCAGCGCCATCGGCGGCGGCGTGCCCAGCACGCCGCCGTTTGCCCTACCCGCAGGGTGGCCGGTGACCGAGGTCGCTGCCATTCCGTGAGCGACCCGCTTCCCGCGCGGCTCCAGCACGCTCTGGCGGCCTTTCACAGCGGCGATCCATCGGCAGCGCAGAGGCTCTGCGAGGACCTTCTCCACAGCGAGCCGCGCAGCGCCGGCGCGCTGCAGCTGCTCGGCGTGATCTGCGCGCAGAACGGCAACTCTGCGCGCGCGCTGGCGCTGTTCGGCGAGGCGCTGCGTCTCGAGCCGGGCGATGCGCTGACTCACTCCTTCAAGGCGATCGTCCACCAGGATCTCGCGCAGTGGGAACAATCGCTGGCCAGCTACGACCGGGCGATAGCGCTTCGCCCCGATTTCGCCGAGGCATGCTCGAACCGGGGCAACGTGCTGATGCAGCTCGAGCGCTGGGACGCGGCGCTCGCGAGCTTCGACCGCGCGCTCGCCGTCAAGCCGGACTATGCCGGGGCGCATGTCAACCGCGGCAACCTGTTCAAGGCCCTGCGGCAGTGGCAGGCGGCGCTCCGCAGCTACGACCGGGCGCTCGAGATCGCGCCTGATTTTGCCGACGCGCACTCCAATCGCGGCAACGTGCTGATGGAGCTGCACCGCTGGGAGGCCGCGCTCGCCAGCTACGACCGGGCGCTCGAGATTCGTCCTGACTTCGCCATCGCGCACTACAATAGGGGCAACGTGCTGCGGGCGCTCAAGCGGCAGCGAGCCGCCATCGCCAGCTACGACCGCGCGATCGCCATCGACCCCGCCTATGCCGGCGCCCACCATAACCGCGGCAATGCGTGTCTGGATCTGAGGCTCTTCGAGGCGGCCATCGCGAGCTACGAGCGCGCCCTGGCGCTCGACCCGGCCATCGAGTTCCTGCTCGGCACCTGCCGCCATGCCAAGATGCAGATCTGCGACTGGGATGGCCTCGAGGCGGATATCGCCCGGCTCACTGCCGATATCGCCTGCGATCGCAGGGCCTCGCCGCCGTTTCCGGTGCTGGCGCTCATCGGCTCCGCGCCGCTGCAGCGACGGGCGGCCAGCATCTGGGTGAGCGCGCGCCACCCCGCGAATCCCGCGCTCGGCCCGATTGCGGCGCCCGGCCCGGCTCCGATTGCCGAGCATCGCGCGCCCGAGCGCATTCGCCTGGGCTATTTCTCGGCGGATTTTCACGAGCACCCGGTCTCGTATCTCACTGCCGAGCTGTTCGAGTCGCATGATCGGTCCCGCTTCGAGGTCACCGCCTTCTCCTTCGGACCCGACACGCAGGACGCGATGAGGCGGCGGCTCGAGCGGGCCTTCGATGCATTCCTCGACGTGCGGCAAAGCTCCGATCAGGACGTCGCGCAGCTCGCCCGCGCCCGCAAGATCGATATCGCCGTCGATCTTTCCGGCTTCACTCAGGGTGGCCGGCCCGGCGTGTTCGCGCTGCGCGCGGCGCCTCTGCAGGTGAGCTATATCGGCTACCTCGGCACGCTGGCGGCGCAGTACATCGATTACCTCATCGCGGACGAGACCCTCGTCCCGCCATCCGAGCAGCAGCATTACGCCGAGAAGATCATCTATCTGCCGAGCTTTCAGGCCAATCAGTCGACCCGCGAGATGGCCGAGCCGGTCGCGCGGGAGCAGCTGGGACTGCCCGCTTCGGGTTTCGTGTTCTGCTGCTTCAACTCCAATTACAAGATCCTGCCCGCGCTCTGGGAGCGCTGGATGCGCCTGCTGGCGGGCGTCGCGGGCAGCGTGCTCTGGCTGTTCGTCGACAACGGCGCCGCGCAGCGCAACCTCGGCAAGGAGGCCGCGCGCCGCGGCGTCGATCCGGAGCGGATCGTCTTCGCCTCGAGACTCCCCCGCGCGCAGTATCTGGCGCGGTTTCGAGCGGCGGATCTCTTTCTGGACACGCTGCCTTATAACGCCGGGGCAACGGCCGCCGATGCGCTGTGGGCGGGACTGCCGGTGCTCACCTGCCTCGGCGAGGCCTTTGCCGGCCGTGTCGCGGCGAGCCTGTTGCGCGCCATCGGGTTGCCCGAGCTCATCACCCGCGATCTGGACGAGTACCAGAGAGTGGCCCTCCAGATCGCCGCCGACCCGCAGCGCCTCGCCGCCCTCAGGGGCAGGCTGGAGACGTGTCGGCATGCGGCCGCTCCGTTCGATGTTCGGGGGTTCGCCCGGCGCGTGGAAGCGGCTTATACGGCGATTCACGAGCGTCATCGCGCGGGCCGGCCGCCCGAGCACATCGGGGTCTGACGCGGGCCGTTCCGGCCGTCGCGCCGGCCGTGACGCCAAACTGTCACGAGACTTAAAGCTCGCGGTTACAAACGGCGCCTAGCGTGCGCTCATGCAAGCTGCCGCCCTCATCAGCGCGTGCGCCCTGGTGCTCGGGCTGTGCGCGCCGGGTGCCGCCGCGACCGGCGCGGCCGCCGCGCCGCTGAGTCGGCCTGCCGTGCCGCCTGGGCCGCCCGCTGCGCCTGACCCGGGTCTGGCCGCGCTCGGCCGGCGATTGTTTTTCGATCCGTCGCTGTCGGCATCGGGCAAGCTCGCCTGCGCGAGCTGTCACGACCCGCGTTACGCATACGGTCCGCCGCCGCACAAGGCGCTCGCGCTCGGCGGTCCACACATGAACAGGCCCGCGACGCGCGCCGTGCCCTCGCTGCGCTACCTCGAGCGGGTACCGCCCTTTTCGGTGAAGGTGACCCTGGGTGATGGCGGTGTGGGTCCTGCGGGCGGCTTGACCTGGGATGGGCGCGCGGCTTCGCTGCGCGAGCAGGCCATGATCCCGCTGTTCGGGCCCAACGAGATGGCCAACGCCGGCCCGCGCCAGGTGGTGGCCAAGCTGCGCCGCGCCGCCTACGCAGCGCAGTTTCGGCTCGAGTTCGGCGCCAGGGTGTTCAGCCGCCCGGATGAGGCATTCGCGGACGCGCTCCTCGCGCTCGAGGCGTTCGAGCGAACCCCGGCGGAGTTCTTTCCTTACAGCAGCAAGTACGATGCGTATCTGCGCGGCGAGGCGCAGCTCACCGCGCAGGAGAAGCGCGGTCTCGAGGTCTTCGACAGCCCCGCTCGCGGCAATTGTGCCAATTGCCATCTGTCCAGATCCGCCGACGGCTCACCGCCCCTCTTCACCGACTTCGAGTTCGACAACATCGGCGCCCCGCGCAATCCCCGCATCCCCGCCAATGCCGACCCGAATTACTACGACATGGGACTGTGCGGACCGCAGCGCACGGATCTCACCGCCCGCAAGAGCTACTGCGGCCTGTTCCGCACTCCGACGCTGCGCAACGTCGCTGTGCGCGATGCCTTCTTTCACAACGGCGTGTTCGGCAGCCTGCGTCAGGTGGTGCAGTTCTATCAGCAGCGCGACGTGCTCCCGTGGCAGTGGTATCCGCGCAATGCGGACGGCACGATCGACAAGGTCGATGACCTGCCGGTGGCTCTGCGGCGCAATCTCGATATCGACCCGCCCTTCGAGGGCCGCGAGGGCGGTCAGATCGGCGCCATCTCCGACGCCGACATCGACGATCTGATCGCCTTCATGCGCACCTTGACGGATGGCTATCAGCCCCCGGGGCCGCAGCGGGCCGCGCAGCCGCCGGCGAAGGCCCCGCCCGCCGCCGGGGCCGGCTGAGTACGCAGGTGCCAGACGCCCGCGCCGCCGCGCCGAGCGCCGCCGCGGCCCAGGCGCAATTCCATGAGGC
>Ga0335075_10012364_pt1 | contig 12900 bp, 12 predicted proteins | sample Lox_Sample_24_FD_206723 | JGI IMG/M metagenome (GOLD analysis project Ga0335075, IMG submission 206723) | Soil microbial communities from Loxahatchee National Wildlife Refuge, Florida, United States - Lox_Sample_2.4 | ecosystem: Environmental > Terrestrial > Soil > Wetlands | place: USA... | reverse complement strand
CTGCTCAACGTGCTGCCGGTGTTCCATTCCTTCGGGCTGATGGGCGGGCTGATTCTACCCTTGCTCGCCGGCGTACGCTTCCTGCTTTACCCGTCGCCCCTGCATTACAAGCTGATCCCGGAAACGGCGGCCAAGGCGCGCCCGACGATCATGTTCGGCACCGACACCTTCCTCGCCGCCTATGCACGCACCGCCAAGGATGACGATTTTTCAAGTCTTCGCCTCGTCGTTGCCGGCGCCGAGCCGGTGCGCGCCGAAACCCGCCGCATCTGGAAGGAGCGTTTTGGCGCCGACATCGTCGAAGGTTTCGGCATGACCGAGGCCGCGCCGGTCGTCGCGGTCAATTCAGCTACTCACGGGCGCGAGGGTTCGGTCGGCCGCCTGCTGCCGGCGATGCGCGCGCGGCTCGAACCGGTCGAGGGCATTGCCGAAGGCGGACGGCTCTGGATTTCCGGGCCGAACCTGATGACTGGCTACATCACGCCGGACCGGCCAGGCGACATTCAGCACATTGGCGAGGACTGGCACGACACCGGCGATATCGTGTCGATCGACCGCGAGGGTTTTGTTACCATTCGCGGACGCGCCAAGCGCTTCGCAAAGATCGCCGGCGAGATGGTTTCGCTCGGCGCAATCGAAATGCTGGTGCATGCGCTCTGGCCCGAGGACCATCACGCGGCCGTTGCGGTGCCGGACAAGCGCCGGGGCGAGCGCATCGTGCTGGTTACCACCGCGGAGGAAGCAGACCCGGCGGCACTGCGCCAATACGGCAAGAAGGCCGGCGCGAACCAGTTGATGATCCCGGACGACATCGTGAAGGTGCCGGAGATGCCGCTGCTCGGTTCCGGCAAGACGGACTATACCGCCGCGCGGCAACTTGCGATCGGCAAGCTCGGCCTGGACCAGGCGGCCGCCTGAAGCGCGTCGCATCCTTTCAGATTCGTACCCGCCCCCGCACCGCCCCCTGTCAGCATATGTCAGGAATGTTTTCCCGAGTTCGTCCACCCCCCTCTCGACCTCATCCATAATCTCCGCGTCAACACGGAGACGGATATGGACTGGGAGGCAAATGACGACGGACAGACGCTGGCACGCATCGCGAGGATGCTGGTCGCGCTCGCCGTGCTGGCCGAACGCGCCTGCGGCCGGTCTCTCCCAATCCGGTGTCTGATCCTCTGGATTCTGCGTCAGGCCGAGGCCGTCGCCCGCGATTTCGTCATCGGCGAAGCGCTGGCGGTGGGCGTCGCCGCCCCGTATCAGCCCGCCCCGATGCCCAGTGGCGACAGCGTTGCCGACCTTGTGCGCCTTGCCGCCTGTTTTCGCGCGCTGGCGCTGGCGATGCGAAAACTGCCGAGACCGGCCCACCGCTTCGCCAGCCGGTCGGCTCGACGCTGCACCATGCTCCGGCAACTGGCGCTATTTGTCTTGGCTATGTCGAGCGTGCCGCCCCTTGCTGCGCCCCGACCGTTCGACACGTCCTGATCGCCGATGGCCACGAAACAGCGTCGCACCTTTCGAAACTCTATACCTCGGTCGCCTTCGCGCGAGAGCCGGGGCGAGGACGATTGTGGGCGACGTGCTTTAGACTTCCATCGGCGTATTCTCTGCTTCGAGCTTCGCGCGTTTCGTATAGGCGCGCGCGCTGAGCGGCAGGAAGATCAGATAGGCGAGCACGGAAACCGTCACCGTGTGCCACGGATAGATGGCGAGCAGGAGCACGTAGAGGACGACGCCAAGGATGAGTGGCAGCGCTTTGTCGCGCGGAATCCGCCGGCCGAAGGTCTTGGCCGAATAGACCGGCAGCCGGCTCACCAGCAGGAACGCGATGAGCACCGTGTAGCCGCAGGCGATGAAGGCAAACACGCGATCCGGCACGACGCCGAGGAACACCAGGTAGAGCGGCAGCATGACGAGTGCCGCACCCGCTGGTGCCGGCACGCCCACGAAATAGTCCGTCTGCCACGCCGGGCGATTCGATTCTTCATCGAGAACGTTGAATCGGGCGAGCCGCAGCGCACAGGCAATCGCGAAAAGCAACGCCGCGATCCAGCCGGGCGAGCCGGCGCGATCCAACAGAAAGGCGTAGAGCACAAGTGCCGGCGCGACGCCGAAATTGATGATGTCGGCAAGCGAATCCATCTGCGCACCGAACTTCGAGCTCGCCTTCAGCATGCGGGCGAGCCTCCCGTCGATGCCATCGAGAAACGCTGCCACCAGCACCATGACGACGGCGATCTCGAAGCGGTGCTCGAAGGCAAGCCGGATGCCCGACAGACCGGCGCAGATCGCCAGCACCGTGATGAGGTTCGGCACGAGCATGCGCCGCGGCACCTGGCCGATCGCCGGGCCGCCGCTACCGTGTGTGGGATATGGCCGCTTCATCGGCACTAGGACACCCGAACGAGCGGGAAGCTCGCCGCGCCGCCAAATTCCGCGAGGACCGTTTCGCCGCCGACCGACGTCTGGCCGACAGAAACGCGCGGCGTCGCGGCCAACGGCAGATAGACATCGACGCGCGACCCGAAGCGGATCAGCCCGAAGCGTTCGCCGACGCCGATGTTCGCGCCGGCCTCGGTCCAGCAGACGATGCGGCGCGCGACCAGGCCCGCGACCTGAACGACGCCGACCGGGCCATTCGGACTGTCAATGATCAGTCCGTTGCGCTCGTTTTCGGAACTCGCCTTGTCCAGCGCCGCATTGAGGAAGCTGCCGGCGCGATATTCGATCCGACTGACCTTGCCGCGCACCGGCGCACGGTTGATGTGGCAGGAGAAGACGTTCATGAACACCGAGATGCGCGTCATTTCGGCCGTTCCGAGCCCCAGCTCACGCGGCGGCACCGACGGCCCCACGGACGACACGACGCCGTCCGCCGGGCTGATCGCCAGCCGGTCGTCGACCGGCGTCACCCGTTCCGGATCGCGGTAGAAATAGATGCACCAGGCCGTCAGGATCAGCCCGATCCAGAACAGGAAACCCGAGAAAATCAGCAGGATCAGCGTCACCAGCGCGAAACCGGCGATGAAGGGGTATCCTTCGCGGTGAATCGGCACGAAGGTATTGCGGATCGTGTCGGCAATGCTCATCGCGTGCGGGCGGCTCCGTTAAACAGGCGGTTTGCTTAGCGGATATGGCCCAGAGCCGCAACGCGGCAAGGTTTCCACTACTCGGCCACGACTTCCGCGGTCCGCCGCCGCACCAGGACGCCGCGATCGTCGGTTTCCCGCGCCTTGCGCAGCTTTTCCTCGGCCTCGCTCGCCTCGCGCTGGCGGTCCCACATGTTGGCGTAAAGGCCCTGTTTCGCCAGCAGTGAGGCATGGGTGCCACGCTCGGCGATCTTGCCGTCGTCCAGCACGATGATCTCGTCCGCGCCAATCACCGTCGACAGCCGGTGAGCGATAACCAGGGTCGTGCGACCACGGCTCACCAGATCGAGCGCGGCCTGGATTTCCTGTTCGGTCTGGGTGTCGAGCGCCGACGTCGCCTCGTCCAACATCAGGATCGGTGGTGCTTTCAGGATCGTGCGGGCAATCGCCACGCGCTGCTTTTCGCCACCAGACAGTTTCAGCCCGCGCTCGCCGACCATCGTCTTAAAGCCGTCCGGCAGGCGGCGGATGAAATCGCCGATCTGCGCGAGCTCGGCGGCGCGCATCACTTCATCTTCCGACGCGCCGATGCGGCCGTAGCGAATATTGTAGGCGATGGTGTCGTTGAACAGAACGGTATCCTGCGGGACCATGCCGATCGACGCACGCAGGCTTTCCTGCGTGACATCGCGAACATCCTGGCCGTCAATCAGCACCGCCCCGCTCTGGATGTCGTAGAATCGGAAAAGCAGCCGCGACATGGTCGACTTGCCGGCGCCCGACGGGCCGACGATCGCCACCGTCTTGCCGGCCGGCACGGTGAAGCTCACGCCCTTCAGTATCTTGCGGTTCGGATCATAAGCGAAATGCACGTCGCGGAACTCGACAGTGCCCTCCGAAACGAGCAGTGGTTTTGCATCCGGCCGGTCGATCACCTCCTGCGGCACGTCGAGAAGATCGAACATGTTCTCGATGTCTGTCAGGCCCTGGCGGATTTCGCGGTAGAGCATGCCGATGAAGTTCAGCGGCACGGAGAGCTGCATCAGCATCGCATTGACGAACACGAAGTCGCCGATCGTGTGCGTGCCGTTCATCACCTCGAACGCCGACATCACCATGACGATCGCCATGCCGATTCCAAAAATCACGCCCTGCCCGAAGTTCAGCCAACCCAGCGACGTCCAGGTCTTCGTCGCGGCGATCTCATAGCGCTCCATCGAGCGGTCGTAGCGCTGTGCTTCCATTCGCTCATTGCTGAAATATTTGACCGTCTCGTAATTCAGCAGCGAGTCTATCGCCTTGGTGTTTGCGTCGGTGTCGCTGTCATTCATCTCGCGGCGGATCGAGATGCGCCAGTCGCTCGCCTTCACCGTGAACCAGGTGTAGAGCCACACCGTCACGGCGATCACCACGACGTAGAGCCAGCCATAGGCGTAGGCGAAAATCGCTGCCGTCAGCAGAAACTCCAAAATCGTCGGCAGCGTGTTGAGGATGGTGAAGCGCACGATCGTCTCGATGCCCTTCACGCCGCGCTCGATGATGCGCGACAGGCCGCCCGTGCGCCGCTCGAGATGGAACCGCAGCGACAGCTCGTGCATGTGGACGAAGGTGCGGTAGGCGAGCTGGCGCACCGCATACTGGCCGACGCGCGCGAACAGCGCGTCGCGAAGCTGATTCAGTCCGGTCTGGAAAATGCGCACCGCATTGTAGGCGACGACCAGCATGACCGGCCCTGCGAGCACGGCCGGCATCAGCGCGGGCGCACCGCCCTCGCCAGAGAGTGCGTCCGTCGCCCATTTGAAGAAATAGGGCACGGCAACGAGGATGACCTTGGCGAGGACGAGGAAGAACGTCGCCCACGCAACCCGCATCTTCAGGTCGGGCCGATCGGCCGGCCACATAAAGGGCCACAGATTGCTGATCGTCTTCAGCGTCGAGCCGGAATCGGCGGAAACTGTCTTGGCCATGCCGCTATGACCTCCGTCCGGCGGACGGTGCGCAGCAGGCATTCATGAAACCGACGAGCGAATTGGTCAGTTCGCCCACCGCCGCACGGTCGATCTCGTAGCGGGACCGCTGTCGGTCGGGCGTGTAACGCACGAGACCGGCATCGACGAGGATCTTCAGGTGCTGGGAGACGGTCGACTGGGCAAGGTCAAGCCGCTGGACAACATCCTTGCAGCAGCAGCAATCCGTCGTGGAGAGATGCTGCAGGATATCGAGCCGCGTCGGATGCGATAGCGCGGCGAGTTTCGCGGCGACGATATTTGCGGGTGGGCTGAGCTGATCCATCGTTCATCGCCGATAGACGATGAACGATGGATTTGCAATGCGAAATCAATTCGACTGCGTGGTGACCTGATCGCCAAGCGCCTGCCAGTTGGCTTCCTCGCCTTCCTGCGTCTTGTCAGGCATGGAGAACACCTGCCCCGGCCAAATCTTGTCCGGATCGCGGATCTGGTCGGTGTTGGCCAGGTAGAGCGTCGAATAGCGAATGCCATGGCCGTAGGCGCGCCGCGAAATGCGCCAGAGCGAGTCGCCGCGCCGGATAATGACGGCACGCTTGACCGGCTGCAGCGGCGGCGCGGTGACTTCCGGTTCCGCGGCAGCGACTTCCGCAGGCTTTTCCTCGGCGGGCGCTGCAGGCGCAGGTGCGGCGGCAACATCCGCGGGCTTTTCCTCGGCCGGAGCCGCAGGCTCTGGAGCGGCAACCACATCTGCCGGCTTTTCCTCGGCTGGAGCAGCGGGTTCGGGAGCCGCAGTGACATCCGCGGGCTTCTCCTCAGCCGGAGCGGCGGGCTCAGGCGCAGCCGCGACATCGGCCGGCTTCTCCGGTGCGGCAGGCTCCGGTGCCGCAGCCACGTCGGCGGGCTTTTCCTCCGCCGGCGCAACAGGCTGCTCGGGCGCAATGGCGGCAATCGCCTCACCCGGCTCGCGTTCGAACGGCACTGCCGCGCGAGCGAGGACCTGCGAACCGTCATCGCCGAGAAGATCGGCGCGGATGATGTAGTTACCGACTGGCAGATCCTGCTCGGCTTCGACCAGGAAGCGGCCCTCGGGAGACGATTTCGCGTCGCCGAGATGGATTTCGTTCGCGTAGACGCGAACCGTCCTGTTCGGATCGGCCGCCCCGGCCACGAACACCTTCTTGCCGTCGATCTCGACTGCCTCGACGGACACGGCCGACGCGACGGCAGCCGGCGCAGGCGCTGGTTCCGCCGGCTTGGCAGGATCTGCCGCGGCGATCTCTGCGGGCTTCTCTTCGGCGGGTTTCGCCGGTTCCGGGTCGGCGGCGACATCAGCCGGCTTCTCTTCCGCCGGCTTGGCGGGGTCGGCAGCGGCAACGTCTGCCGGTTTCTCTTCAGCAGGAGCAGCGGGCTCCGGCGCCGCCGCGACGTCCGCAGGCTTCTCCTCGGCGGGTTTTGCCGGGTCGGCGGCGGCTACGTCGGCTGGCTTTTCTTCAGCAGGCGCTGCAGGCGTGGGTTCGGCCGCGGCAACATCGGCAGGCTTTTCAGGTTCCGGCGCGGTGATGATTTCGCTCGCCTGGCCGGGCGCCTCGATCATCGCCAGCACTTGCCCGCCCGGCGTCTCGGGCACCGAGACGATCGCGGTTTCGACGGACATGGCGACAGTGCCGGCCTTGTCGGTCGAGCGCAGTTTGATTTCGTAGTCGCCCGGCTTTAGCGGCTGATCGAGCACGATGGCGAAATCGCCATCGCCTCCGGACTGCGTCTTGCCGATGGTGGCGTCCGCCGAAAGCGCCTCCACAAGGGCTTCCAGGGCTGCCTTGCCGGCGATCACCATCGAACCGTCCGGCTCGACACGGACAACGTCGAAGCTCGGAACCACCGCGGCAGCCGCCGGCTCCGGCAAGCGCTCATCCTTTGGCGCCGCGGGGTCTGGCGTTGGATCGGCCGACGCCGGCAATTCGGCAACCGCAGCCGGCTTACCATTGAGCCACGGGTCGAGCGCACCCGAAATGTAAGCCGTCGCACCTGCCGCGACCGCACCGCCGCCTAGAAAAAGCAGCACTTTGACCGGAGTTGACACCATGATTCTTTTCCCTAGCCGCCTGAAACCCGGTCTATCCTGTTTACAGAATGCAGACAATAAAAAGGCCGGCGGGGCCTTGACCTAGTCACGCAGCGCGCCGCCAATTGGTTTCATGAATAGGATTCGATCCGTCTGCGTCTATTGCGGCTCCTCGCCCGGCCGTGACCCCGCCTATCTCAAGGCCGGCCAGGTTTTGGGCCGTTCGATCGCCAAAGCGGGCCTCACTCTCGTCTATGGCGGCGGCACGAAGGGCATCATGGGCGCGGTTTCGGACGGCGCGCGGCGGGCCGGCGGCCAGGTGACCGGCATCATCCCCCGCTTTCTGGTGAAGAAGGAGGCGAGCGAGCCCGGCCTGAACCAGCTCAGCGAAATCCACATCACCGAGAACATGCATGAGCGCAAACACATGATGTTCGAGCGCTCGGACGCGTTCGTGGCGCTGCCGGGCGGCATCGGCACGGTGGAGGAGATCGTTGAGGTCATGACCTGGGGCCAGCTCGGCCACCACCGCAAGCCGATCGTGTTCGGCAATATCGGCGGCTTCTGGGATCCGTTCTTCGCCCTCTTCGACCACATGCGCAAGGAAGGTTTCATCCACGCCGGCCATCTGGTGAACCCGATCCTGGTCGCCGACCCGGAAGCGATCGTGCCGGCAATCCTCGCCGCGGCGGCCGCCGACGGCGCCCCGGCCGAAGGCGTCGAATCGGTGATCGATAAGCTCTGATCAGGCGCCGGCCGAGATGGCGCGCCGCGAGCGATACATCGACCATGTGTAAATGATCAGCGCGACCCAGATGAGCGCGAACGCCACCGCGCGTTCGGTCCTGAACGGCTCCTTGAAGATGAAGACGGCAATCAGGAAGATGAGAGTCGGCCCGATATACTGCATGATGCCGATGGTGGAGAGCGTCAGCAGCTTCGCGCCGTTGGCAAAGAGCATCAGAGGCGCGGCGGTGACGGCGCCGCAACCGAACAGAAGCCAGAAGTCGACCGCGGTCGTCGTGCCGAAGTGCCCCTGCCCTTCGATGTACAACCAGACCACATAGGCAAGTGCGGGCGGCGTCAGCAGCAGCACTTCGAGGAAAAAGCCCTGGTTGGGTCCGATGGGCAGTGTCTTCTTGAACAGCCCGTAGAAACCCCAGGTAACGCAGAGGCCGATCGACACCCACGGCAGACCGCCCGACTCCCAAGTGAGCAGCGCGACGGCCAGCACGGCAAGGCCGATGGCCGCCATCTGCATCGGGTTCAGGCGCTCGCCCAGCACCACGGCCGCCAGAAAGATGCTGAAGAGCGGGTTGATATAATAGCCGAGTGCAGCCTCGATCGCCCGGTCGGCCGCGATCGCCCAGACGTAGATGCCCCAGTTGACGGTGATGATCGACGCAGTCAGCGCGGCCATGGCGAGCGTGCGCGGCGAGCGCAACGCGGCGCGAATGTCGGCCGTGCGGCCAAGCAGATAGAGGACGACGCCGGCGATCGGCACCGACCAGATGATCCGGTGCGCGACGACTTCACTGGCCGGGATATGCGCCAGCGCCTTCATGTAGATCGGCTGCACGCCCCACAAGAGGTACGCCGAGAGCGCGAACAGGAAGCCACGCGTTGCAGGTTCGAGGCGCGCTTTCTTGTCTTCGGCGCCCGACTTTTCTTCTTCGACAACAGCCATGGCGCCTCAATGCACTTGCCAGCCGCTCAAAACCACCTGAAACTTGTGATGGTTCAATCAGTTTTCTTGATGCGGTCCAAAGGGCCGGCCGCTACTCAGCCGCCACAAGCCCTGCCAACTGCCGGTTCTTCATCAGTTTGTAGACGATCGAATCCATCAGAGCCTGGAACGAAGCGTCGATGATGTTGTCGGAGACGCCGACCGTCCACCAGCGCGCGCCGGTCGCATCGTGCGACTCGATCAAAACGCGGGTGATTGCCTCGGTGCCGCCATTAAGGATACGGACCTTGTAGTCCACCAGCTCGAGGTCCTCGATCTCGGACTGGAATTTGCCGAGGTCCTTTCTCAGCGCGATGTCGAGCGCGTTGACGGGGCCGTGGCCTTCCGCGACCGACATTTTTTCCTCGCCCTCGATCAGCACTTTGACGATCGCTTCGGAGACCGTTTTGAGTTGTCCGTTGGCATCGAAACGGCGCTCGACCATGCAGCGGAAGCTGGTGACCCGGAAAAACTCCGGCACGGAGCCGAGCTTGGTGCGCGCCAGAAGCTCGAAGCTCGCATCGGCGCCCTCATAGGCGTAACCCAGCGCCTCGCGCTCCTTCACGATTGAGATGAGATCGTCGAGCCGATGGTCGTCGCGCGGCACGTCGATGCCGCGACGTTTCAGCTCGGCGATGAAGTTCGCCTTGCCGCCCTGGTCCGACACCATCACCCGGCGGCGGTTGCCGACTGTATCCGGCGGCACGTGCTCGTAGGTCGCCGGCTCCTTCGCCAGCGCGGAGGCATGGATGCCTGCTTTCGTCGCAAAGGCCGACGCGCCGACATAAGGCGCCTGCGCTTCCGGCGCACGGTTCAGCAATTCGTCAAAGCTGCGCGACAGGCGTGAGATGCCAGACAGCGCATCGGCCGAGATGTTCGTTTCGAACCGCTCCGCGTAGCGCGGCTTCAGCACCAGCGTCGGGATGATGGTGATCAGGTTGGCGTTGCCGCAGCGCTCGCCAATGCCGTTCAGCGTCCCCTGGATCTGGCGCACACCGGCCTCGACCGCCGTCAGCGAATTGGCGACCGCCTGCCCCGTATCGTCATGCGCGTGGATGCCAAGGTGATCACCGGGAATGCCCGCGGCGATGACCGCCTCGACAGTCGCGCGCACCTCGGACGGCTGGGTGCCGCCATTGGTGTCGCACAGCACCACCCAGCGCGCGCCGGCATCGTAGGCCGCCCTGGCGCAGGCGATGGCGTATTCCGGATTGGCCTTGTAACCGTCGAAGAAATGCTCGCAGTCGACCATCGCCTCCTTGCCGGCAGCGCGCGCGGCCTCGACGGAGGCGCGGATGGAGTCGAGGTTTTCCTCGTTGGTGCAGCCGAGCGCGACGCGCACGTGATAATCCCAGCTCTTCGCGACATAACAGATCGCGTCCGACTTCGACTGAACGAGCGCGGCGATGCCCGGATCGTTCGACGCCGACACGCCGACGCGCTTGGTCATGCCGAAGGCGACGAATTTCGAGACCGCCGTGCGCTTCTGCTCGAAGAATTTCGTGTCGGTCGGATTGGCGCCGGGATAGCCGCCCTCGACATAATCGATACCAAACTCGTCAAGCAGTTTCGCGATCGCGATCTTGTCCTCGACGGAAAAGTCGATGCCCGGCGTCTGCTGCCCGTCACGCAGCGTCGTATCGAAGAGGTAGAGGCGTTCGCGCGACATCGTCATCTCCCCGCGAACGTGTCTGTCGCGCGGACCAGCCGGTCGAGGATGCCCGGCTCGCTCATCGCATGGCCGGCGCCTTCGATCAGATGAAACTCAGCATCCGGCCACGCCTTGTGCAGCAGCCAGGCATATTTCGCCGGGCATGGCATGTCGTAGCGGCCGTGCACGATGACGCCCGGAATGCCCTTGAGCTTGTGCGCATCGCGGATCAACTGCCCCTCCTCCAGCCAGCCGGCGTGGACGAAGAAGTGGTTCTCGATGCGCGCAAACGCGATGGCGAAGTCGTCTTCACCGAACGGGTCGCTGGTTTCCGGTTCCGGCAGCAGCGTGATCGTTTCGCCTTCCCACAGGCTCCAGGCGCGCGCCGCCTCGAGCTGGGCCTTCTTGTCAGAACCGGTCAGCCGTTTGCGATAGGCGGCCATCATATCGCCGCGCTCAGCTTCCGGGATCGGCGCCTGAAAGCGCTCCCATTTGTCCGGGAACATTTCCGACACGCCGAACTGATAATACCAGTCGAGTTCGGCCTTGGTCAGCGTGTAGATGCCGCGCACCACCAGTTCCGACACGCGCTCGGGATGCTTCTCAGAATAGGCAAGCGCCAGCGTCGAGCCCCAGGAGCCACCGAAGACCAGCCATTTCTCGACGCCCATCATTTTGCGCAGGCGCTCGATGTCGTCGACCAGATGCCAGGTCGTATTCGCCTCGAGCTCGGCATGCGGCGTCGATTTCCCGCAGCCGCGCTGGTCGAACAGGATGACGTCATAGCGGCTCGGATCAAACACGCGGCGCTGTTTTGGCGTGATGCCGCCGCCCGGTCCGCCATGCAGGAACACAGCGGGCTTGGCGCCTTTGGTGCCGACACGCTCCCAGTAGATCGTGTGACCGTCGCCGACATCCATCATGCCGCTGTCGAACGGCTCGATCTCGGGATAGAGGGTACGCAACGCGCTCATCATCTACTCTTTCACCGGCCAATGCGCCGTGTCGTGGTCCGGATGCTGGTTGCCCTTGACGGACGCCAGGAATGCCTCGTTCACCTTCGTTTCGCTGTCCGGCCGAAACGGCAGCGTGTGCAGCCTGTCGAAGAAGGGCAGCATGTCGGCCGGGTTCACCTGGATTGCCGGCGGCGCCTTTTTCGGATCGTCCAGCGCGCCGATCGCAACCTCGATGCCGCCTTCATATTCGTAGGTCAGCGGCGTTCCACATTTGGCGCAGAAACCGCGCTTCACGACATTGGAGCTGTCGAACTTCGCAGGCACACCGCGCGTCCATTCGAGTCCCTTCGCCGTCACCAGCGGGCCAAAGAAGGAGCCGAACGCCTTCTGGCACATGCGGCAATGGCAGATCGAGGCGCGGCCGAATCCTGTAAGCCGGAAGCGTACCGCGCCGCATTGGCAACCGCCCGTCTCGCTCATTGCCACTCCTTCGGCGGCCATGCCGCCGTGTCGTGATCGGGGTGCTGCCGGCTCGTGCGTCTGATCTCGGCCGCGACCGGAATGAAGTCGCCCGTCTCGGTCTCGCCCTCATCCGGCATTGAGCAGAGCTCCGAGAACCACGGCATGCGGCTTTCGATGCCGTCATGTCCTTTCGGCTGCACACGCTCGGGATGGTCGAGCGAACCAATGGTGAAATTGATGCGCTTGCTGTCGAGATTGTTGAAGAAGAGCGGTGTGCCGCATTTTTCGCAGAAGCCGCGCTCGACTGGTCCGGAACTCCGGAACACCGACGGCTTGCCGCGCGTCCAGACGACATCCGTCTTGGTTGCGCCCACCAGCGCTGCGAAAAAATTGCCGACGGCCTTCTGGCACATGCGGCAATGGCAGATATGCGCATTGTCGTGCAGTTCCGGCACGGCATAGCGTACCGCGCCGCATTGGCAGCCGCCGGCGATCATCTCGCTCATGGCTTTTTCTCCGGCCATGTCTCAGTGTCATGGTCGGGGTGTTGGTGGGACACTAGCGTCGCCAGGAATGGCGCGTCGGTGATGTCCTCCATCGTGCGATGGCCCGGCAGCGACGGCACGGCATCAACGTAAGGCAGCTTCGCTTCCGTGCCCCATTGCACCGCCGGCGCGATCTCTTCCGGCTCGTCGAACGTCGCGATGGCCAGCGCGATGCCGTCCGGCGCCTCGTAAAACAGCGGCGTGCCGCAATCGCCGCAGAAGCCGCGCCAGCCGTAATTGGACGACCGGAAGCGTTTTGGTTCGCCGCGCGTCCAGGTCAGCTTCGCGCCGCGCACCGAGACCAGCGGCAGGTAAAAGTTGCCGCTCGCCTTCTGGCACATGCGGCAATGGCAGACCGACGCGTCGCCCAAAGCGCCCTCGACGCGGAAACGGACGTTTCCGCACTGGCAGCCACCGGAATAGTGTGGGCGATTGTCGAGGC
>Ga0335075_10012363_pt1 | contig 12900 bp, 8 predicted proteins | sample Lox_Sample_24_FD_206723 | JGI IMG/M metagenome (GOLD analysis project Ga0335075, IMG submission 206723) | Soil microbial communities from Loxahatchee National Wildlife Refuge, Florida, United States - Lox_Sample_2.4 | ecosystem: Environmental > Terrestrial > Soil > Wetlands | place: USA: Florida... | reverse complement strand
AGATTCTTGACGAAAAGCTGACATCATTTAAGGAGTTCGTGGAGAAGAATAGAGCTAATTATGTCCTATGATTTCGCTGAAACCCACATAGTGAAATTTACTGCTTTTGATGATTTCCTAATTGTTGATTTGTTAGAGTCTAGGATAATCGTCCTTCATTACCAGGCGTTAGAGTCTATTACGGACAACCAAGGCACCTATTCAACATAATTTAGCTGACAAGCAAAAGAAAATAATGCATGCGATAGCTCACTAACAGGTGTACAGCTGTGCTTGGTTCACCCAGAGGTATAAGATGATGTGCTCGCAATTAGTATTCTCAGTTAAAGGCTATTTTCAAATTGGCCATCCTGGAGGCTCCCGGCCTCAAGGCAGTGAAGCGATTTTGATAACTCACTAGGAAGCTGAGTGTAACCTAGCCAACAGCTCTGAATAAGGTAGTGCAAGTACGCTCTAGACGACCACCTCATTACAAAGGCATCGCGATTATATGAAACATGAACCTAACGCAATAGATAGCATGTTGAGATAATTAGTTCTGTTGGATATAACGTCCCCTTTCTCTCATTTGTCCTCTCATATTGTTAGATACATTAATGGGTTGTCAAGGCAGCTGAGTTCTCAGCTGCGATGATCAACAGCGTCGGGAACGCCGAACTGTGTTGTATATTTAAGGGACCTATGGTCCCACTACAATCTCTACATACAATAGTAGCAATTGATGAGCCTGTTCCTGAGAACCGCTCAACCTAGTTGCAAACTCAACAAGTTCCCACTACGATTAACGTGGGGATGTATTGCTAGTTGAGGGTGTCGAAATTGAAAGGCTGTTCCGCTATCTCGGTACTAGTCAGCCGGAAGCTAGAAACGCGCTTTTCTGGCAGCCACCACCGTCACTACCAAACTTGCTCTATCTAACTCATATATCTATTTATCAATCCAACCGTCACCGCTGTGCCCCATTTGTATGCGGCGCATCGATATAGACTTCGCACATCGCCCCTATTGCATGCATAATATTGAAGTGATCAGACAGACTCTCGCGTTCCATTACACAGGATCAAACGACCGCGTTGTCTTTACTGGTTAGAGAACTGCAACAGGAAAACAGCCATTTTCCACTCAGCTGTATATCTTCAGGCACCAAGAAAATGCACATCATGATTCGTCGAATAACCTTAGCGCTCTAGGTCCAGCCTTTCGATGAGAGTAAATTACGGGTCAAAGAATATGAGATTTGACCAATCAACTGACATAAAGACATCCGGAATCTAGCATTTTGGACCTGATAGAACAACTAAAATAAATGAATGCGCCATATGGTCAGGGTATAGTGACGTATGCCCCATCTCTGCCAGCGATCTAGCTGACAGGCAAGCGGATTACGTAAGATGTAACGACCATTAAATGCTCCCTAAAAAACTGTCGAATTAGGTCACTATACCGGGCGTAAGGCCCCGTATTTATACACTATGATTCCGTAGTTGCTACCTATTCCCAGCAGACAGTGCCCTGAATGAGTCAACACTCAGTGACTCTGTATGCACAGTAGGCTCCGGAGTAGTTACCTATAGTGTGCTCAAGGTGCCCGCTGACTAACAATCTCAATGGACTGATACAATACCAACACAGTTTTGGCCTCCAAGTCAGTCAGCCTAGATTAATTTCTCTATGTATGATCCACCAGAACTACGTACATCGCCATGTGTAAACATATGGTTCTGACTTGAAAAATTCATACCTTTTCCAGAAGCCACATGTTTGGAGTGATTTCAACGCGGGCTGAAGCACTTAGCATCAATTGAGCTTAGAGTCTTCACCAAATGCTAATTTTGTAAACGGGAAGAAGAAGTCCGAACTTATTGAGAAAAGGCAGTCATGACCAAATTAGACAGGCATAGGTTCTTCGAAGTCCAGTGTGGCATGTTATAGCCATATTTAACCGAAAGTTTTCGAACTCTTTGCATCAAGACTTCGACCATATGCTGGAAAATGTGATAGGCGCAAAACGTAAGCCATATTTAATCGTATTCAATGGGAGCATTGGCTTCGGAGAACACCTCGAATGATATCAGCAATTATAATGCATGGCGTTTTAGCCGCAGCTCAATAATATTTCATAGGTTATCGATAAATCAATGCTAGAGGCGAGAGTAACTTTCATTAAGTGTGACGATTGGGTACAATTGAATGTACTATTGCTGTGTGGTGCAACGCCCGACGCCGAATTTCCCGGTGCGACGCTCGCCTGCATATGACGACTAGGCTCTGTGTCAAACGGACGAGTGGTGGCAAGCGTAAATGATGATTAAATGATATGCAGTCGTCAAAATCTATAAACTCCCTATTAGCTGCAAAAATGCCCTAACTTGCCACCAAATGCATAGCGCTATACTCGATGTGGTGAATGCTCGGGGTGGTTTACTCGAAGAGGTATTTGCAAATAATCGACCGGAAGGGCGTCGTATCAACGTCCGCCTTGTCACGGCATTTTTCCACAACAAAGCGGCGGACAGCACACCTATTTCCGCGGCATGTGGCTTGACAAGAGGCTTGTTAGGGTTCTAGGGCGTTAAATAGGCACCATGCAATGTCATCTCCACTCGAAGATTACGTATCACTGCTTAGGATCTGAGCGCTGCGGATGCCCACCTACGGTAGTTCGGAGGTCGCAACCGCAGAGTGGTTGCAGCTTGGCGCGGAATCATTCAAGTTCAACGCGAATTCTACTCCTCCATGGAACTCTCTGACTATTTTGAAAGCAGTGTAAGCCTAATGCTGCATTGTCGTCCGGTGAGTCTGCTGTAACAAGCACATTCCGTCAAGCTAAAGCGACGTATTTGGACTTTTATTGGATGGGTATCTCGATGCTTACGGAGCCATACCGGGGTTTACATAAAGAGGAGTAGGATATTACTTTTCTATACGGGAGCTTAAACTGCACCATTCGGGTAATTACAGTGTGAAGATTCGATTCCATGCTTCCTATTCGTCATTGCGCTCCAACATGGCCGTCGGCTTTCCTCAAAATTTAACGTGTCAGCCTTTCAGAGAATGCACAAAAAGTTCTGATGGAAGTACTCATTCTTGTAATCCTCACCTTCCTCCATGACACCTCTTCGTTGATTTAAATTATCAAGGATCAGCTTCGTTTCGCAAATATGACTTCCTCTGACCTCATTGCACGTTGGGGGCAATGAACTTCGAATCAAAACCCAGCAGGGCCTTTGAAATCGAGGATTTTGTACACATATAAGCCGTTCATATATGCCTCATGAGATAAGATTCTGTGAACCCCTTGAAGTCTTTTTCTTTGCTGATATGCTCTATCTAAACAAATCTATTGCGTGCTGCCTGTGCATCAACATCACTTCCTCTTCTCTGAGCACTCGCATTGACATGCCTCAGAATAATAACAACTCTACTCCAAACTCTCTCAAGTTAGCATTTGCCCATATCGTACTTCTATCTTATATATCCTATTGATATCGAACCCCCGCTGACCTAACCTGACAACAGGACCGCTGTGTTCGGCTCATGCTTACCAACCAACTGCCAATCTCAATACCAGGCTAGCCAAACAGAGCCTGGAGATACCATTGGTTCTCTTCACTATGCAAACAATGCAAAAGATAAAGCTGCGATCACTGCTGGGCAGCTGCGTGGAGCTTCCGTTTTGCTCGCTTTCGACGAAGCGTGGAAGGCAGCCCGAACGGCATCTCCATAATGGCACATAGTCGTCTCGACATCGGTCTGGGATGACTGCGGTGCAGCTGCGCCCTTGGTCGAGATCGGGCTTGATGGGCCGCCACTTTTGACAGAGTCTATTCATGTAGAGAAGGTTATTCGAAGCCTCCTCTTTTCTTTGGTCACGTGTATTTGAGATCCGCTTAGAGAGTATTTTGCGGGTTATGTGATGACTTTAAAGAATTGACCATTTTCAAGGAGAAGTAAGAGAGAGATAGACATTGTAGACATCTCAAGGTAACTCAAAATCAAGAGTTAGACTGCAATGGTCATGATTGTGCAGCTACATTCGTCACTGCATGCCAATGCATTCAAATTATCCACCATCTCTCATTTATTTGTACGAAAGGTGATTTATTTCAATTTATGATGGCTTGCTGAATATTGCGCTGTCGACATATCATCAGTCTTTTCGATTACTTCGATTTTTTAGCCTTAAATCTCAATCACCAAGTATCGCATACCTAGAGAAAATAAAAGGCACTTTAAAATCACCAACCAAGGCGAAATCAGATTTTATTCGTAAATCGTTGTAGAATAAGTTTTTTGATGTCACGAGGGTTTGGTGGGTAGTCTGAAACACCAACACAGGCTTAGCTTCATGGTCGATAGTATGCGACCAATAAGCCACTTCCAGCGAACGTTAGAGAAACGATTCACGAAGCGCCTGGCAGTCCCTGCCTATCAAAATATCTAAGAGTGTTGGTTTCATCTTCAAAATCATTGCCTAGTGCCGGATCGCCCACTTCCATTTCTGCTTCAATTTCAATTGCACACTCGGTATCACATATTGCGAAAGAACGGATCTGTTACGTTTTATCATTTCCCAAGTACGACAAACGCCCCCCGGAACAGATATCGGTCCTATTTTTCACTATGCTGCCCAACCCGTTACACAAACCCGCAGTTATCTCTCTACACAACCGGCCTTTCGTCGACATACCCAGAAATTCACTTTCACACCGGCAATATAGTAGCGGTAATGACGATCGAAAACGTGCCTTCATCATCGACAATACCAACAACTCCTCAAATAATTTCCCAGCTGCAGCCTGGGCCGGTCTCATGGTCGGTATCTTGATCATCGTTCTATTCTTCTATGCATGGCACAAGCGAGTTAAAACATCGCAAAAACTGTCGTATTACGCTCCGCAAGCTCCGAGAGGTCAAAAACCAACACGAACCTCTAGTAGTGAGGATCCATTAGGTCCACCGCCTGCGTACACTGCGGCTAAAGTTCCAGTAATGATGGAGCCGGCACATGTGGCTCCAGCGAAGATAGGGTTGAGGAAGGTGGAGGATGAGTATGTTTAAGAGGGCAAGTGAACATGGTTCGGTAGCTGAGGCAGCATATTGACCTATATTGGCGTTGAGCTGATGCAAGTTGGCATATCATTAGTTGAGGGGGAATATTGGGGGCGACTCTGAAATACGCGGTGACGGATATATTTTGTGTGGTGATTTCCTTTTATATTGAGTCCATACCAGAGCAACCATACTATTTCCTAAGAATCAGCATTGGATTGTGTGATAAACTGTACTCGAAATACACCTAAGAGTCTTTTGGGCTCCACTAAAGCATTGTGCATTTACAATCTCTAACATAAATGATGTAGTGCTCCTGCAGTAGGCAATTCGTAGGAGAAAAGCCGGTATGAAAGATTATAGAATGTACAAAATAGGGTGAAAATCGGGCTCGAAGGTCCTCTTGGCCATTTATTAAAGCGGCTTTCAGGTGATCAAATATCGTTGGGAAATCTTGGGTGATCGTTGCTGGTCAACACAGGTTGATCAGCAATGCTCAATCGGCGCGGCTAGTTATCCCATATCGATGCAGCCCCCGCTAGCTAGTTTACGCCAATAGGTTACTACTGTTACCTAAACTGGCGACGAATGCTACTCAAGCAGCTGATGTGAAATATCTCTCCATCTTTTCTTTCCCTCTCCATATACAATACCACAGCCGTAAGACCTTGCAATCGAGGGCCAAAGTCAAGCTGATGAGCATTAAAATTTCAGTAGGGAGAACTGTCCTCTCTATTTCCTATTGGACCTACCCGACGTCATATCCGTCGCCCCTTTAACCCCTCACTCGGCTCAACTCATCGAGTAGAAACTTGACTCCGTCCGCTAGGTGCCCATTTCAATCCTGCACAGAATTCGTACCAAGTGCATTCGGTGAGCTCTAATCAGTGATCATTCATACGCACCTAGCGCCTACTATCCAAACGGAAGCCCCGGTTCGGCTGACGGAGCTTGTGTCATGATATGATGCTATTTCGCTGGTCCTCTTATGCTGCTAGCATAAGACTGAGGACAATGATCAGATTGCTCTCGCCGTGCATGTAAACCTCTCTCTTGTTTCGAAGCAGATGTTAGAGGCATTAAAGAGGTTCTTCGGACGGAACAAGTGCGCATTGCATGTTTCGAAAGAGATGAACTAGATTGATCGTCGAAAATTGAAACGAACAAAGATGGGTGAATTCTTTGGGGTGAATGGGTAAATCGAAGGAGACTGCGCAAACGCTGAAGCAAGCTAACTCTCTTAAAGAATATGTTCAGATGATGGAGGTGGCCGATCTAGACTTGCGAGGAAAGTAACTAGGTCGAATTTTCAAATATATATTTATTTAGCTTCTTCTCAAATTGTATTAATGAATACATGTTATAGTTTTAGTCAGTAGATTTAGTACGATGAAGGCAACACCAAAGTCCGCCCTTCATCTATAAGAACTACGTACCCACTGTAATAAGCGCCACATCTACCACACAGGGAAAGTATAGTAGCCATCATATCCTTTAATTAATTGTCAGCTAGGGCATGCTTTCTAAAAGTGTTGCACAAGTCTGGAAAAAAAAAAAATACCCACATCTGCCGTTCCTGCTCTAGTCAGCGGAACAGTTGTCTTTAGATATGATCCTTCCTCTGTGATATTAATCTTGACCTAAACAAGCTTCCATTAGCTCATAGCACAAGGCATTCTCAATTTCAACAGCTCTTATATTGTTAAATTTCCTCCTCCCACCCTGTCATGCCCTTTAACAGCGCTATTCCGCTCTCCCCAAAAGACGTCCATGTCAGACTTCTCCGCGTCCATCACATTAGTTTGCAGATCACGCTCGGCCACCACTGTAGTCCGCATATGAGGAATTTTCCTGAAACTCATACCTCCGAAGCCAAGACTAGGGAGCCCGAAGCCTACTACGATGTCTATGACTTGGGAGGTAATGGTGATGTTCAGGCTGAGTAGCTAGATGGCTTCGAAACGAAAGGAGAAGTAGCATGGGAAGCTGGTTGGGGCCGGTCGGTGGCGTAATTTAGGGTGTGGCTGGAGGAGAGCTGTACCGTTTGGATGCCAGTCGACATATTAGTGTCTTCTAGGGATGAAATAGAACGCTAGTGGTGCTTATTAGGCTTGCTGAATTAGTTAACGAACAGTGTCTTGTAGAAGTCCAGATATTTGGAATTGGGTAACGGAGTGATCTTCACTGAGAATGAATATGAAGGACATCCTAACATGGTTTTGTAAAGTTCAAGGTTGCATTCCATCCTCCCTGTGGGGGAAAGACCCCTGCCTAGCTCGTGCCGTGCTGAATGTGGATCAGCGCCCCGTCAAAAGGCTGATCGATGTCACTATGTCCCTTCTTTCATCTCTCAATAATATACAATTCTCTAGGACGCTCATCAAACAACACGCTGCATATAATTTTTCGTACAAATCTGCCAGCCATCGAGGCCCGACTTGAATCATTTGTTGTAAAATGGCTTTCTTCCTAATTACTATCTGCCTTTCTAGACCGATTTCATCAGTAGCGGCGCCACAAAGCCGATATGCTAGATATCAGCGTGTAGGTTGTGTAGGAGAGGACTCATTATTCGTAGCGTCCGTTTCCGATATTTCTGGAGAGAGATTTATCAACCGGCCGAACTTTTCATCCAGCTTCATTGCCACATGTCGGCTTTTCTCCAGGATATCTCGTTCTTTGTGATCAAGGGGGGTTGTATTGCCTTCTTCCATACAGGAGGTGTGATCAGCGGTTGTATCCCAGTGCCAGTTCCCATCTATCATCAATCTATCTGCAATCATAAAATGTCTCAGACTCCCTACTTTGTTCTTCAGCAAGCTACCGTTGAACCATATTAATTTCCCCTTCTCATCTAAATGACCTTGGTGTGAACCGCATACGCCTTTCTCGCCGACTTCGACTCCAAGAGCAGCTGCATGGTGTTCCGCGAAGACGTAAGGAACTTCGGTGAGCTCTAGGCCCAACCAATATGTTTCTTTATCACCATGAATATGCTTATATGTGTGCAGTTCTCGAACCTGGCTTGAATTTTGCCAGCAGGTGTGAAGAAGAGCGGAAAGCGCGCCCAAGCGACCCTTGTCTAGCACGACGACGCCAGATTCTGCCTCATGACCATAGCCGTTATTGAGCATAATAGACTTCAGCCGGGTTCCGCTTGGCTTGTGATGTCTCATTTGATGATTCAACCATTGATGGCAAAATTCGTAATCGCCTTTCCCTACCAGTCGATCATGGAGGAGAAGCGTTCCAGTTGCACGATAGCCCTTGTGCTTGTTGAAAATGGCTTCGGGCTTTTGTAGAAAAATGGCATCTGCGTCTACGAGAATCGTTTGTTCGAATTTGGTAAAAAGTAGAGCAAATGGCTTGATAGCCCAACCCGGATTCTCTTGGTTGAGAATGCTTTCACTAACCATAGATTGAATGTTTAGAGCTTCTATATTCTTGCCAAGCTGAATGAGGCTCTCACGGTACTCCAAGGGCAGACCGGAATCCCCTAGGTATACGATTTGTATGGGTAATTTTGACTTCAGTACATCACGTAGGTTGGCAATGAGATGAGTAGCATATCGAAAAGTGTCTGCCTGTCGGAATGACAATGCCCTTGGATTTCGGAGCAAAACTTTGGCGAAGAGTAGTGAGCGGAATTGGATCATCCGGATGTGATGGGTTTCGGATGAAGGGGAAGAGAGAAGCGGCGAGCTGCTCAAGAAGTACCGTTTGGTTGTCGCGTGATACATCGTGCCTCATGCGGTTGTGTATCATCATTGCCCCTGTTAAAACTTGCACTCGTCGACCCATCTCTCCAAATTCCTCGATTGATACCGGGTAATTGATAAAATATTGAGCGGTCCGAGTAGTCATTCCGATCAACTGGTCTCTTGTACGCTTTCGTACTTGGTATCGTCGGGGTTGTTGCTAAGCGAGCAATGAGGCAGATAATGCAGACTATGCCAAGGATTGCAAGTCTTGGCCATTTAAGTCGCACACGCCATACTAGAGGTAAGGACTTGTTTAGATATTCCAATATGGGCGACATCGAATATGCTGAAAGTATTGTTAAAACGATCCTTGGACGGCGAAACATGACGATTGATGACCGGATTCGGCGTCGGACAGTAGCACTTGGCACGATGCCCCCTCATCTCACAAAACCTAGAAAGTCCACTGCCGCTGTCATGTATTTGAAGCAAGAGATGAACGTGACTCGTTTTTTTACTGCCCAACAAGGCGACAACAACCTTTTAGGAGAGAAGTGATGCTATGATGGCGGAAAGATAGAAGATATTGGTAGTACTCTAGGAATGCCACAACGCCATCCCCTAAACTAGACTTAACTAAGTTAGTCCCATGTCCGAATTGGTCCTAAGACTCCGGATTTCCCATGAACCGTTTTTTTGACATGACCACACTGTCTTTGTAATAATTTAGATGCAACCTTGCTACATGTTTAAGAGCATTAGTTACTTTTTATATTAACTTTTATATAGAAAAGTTATTAATAAATACTTACAGTATTATCTTCTTATGCCTCGCTTACAACCGTTTTCCGGCAGATCTTACCCGAGTAGCCACGAAATTGCCATTACATCATATGCAGGCATGGTTGGGCACAAGCGAGAACCTAAAGTCCAGTACCTGAGCTAAGCTAGCGTAAGCCACATAAAAGGATAACTTCACCTACAGTGCGCTGGAAATTTAGGGACGCTTAGCAACCTGAGTCACTAATACACGCTGGAGAAATCTCGCTAAATCTCTAATTTCCAGCCGCTCGTATGCCAGTCACACCCCGCTCTTCAGAACATCGGTATGGTCCAAACGACACACCCACGTAAAATAGGGGACTCGATTGCGCTTAGATAACTGGAAATATCTATGCCCAAGGAGATGTTTCTAAAGATTTGAAAGACACAGTTGACCCCCGGCGCACAACATATCCTCCCCTAGCTGGAACACGCAAGTAGTGTTTTAGTGTCAATGGAGGCATCTTGGAGGTGAAGCGCCAGGCAAACAGAATTTCCCATACTACCAAGGGGTCAGTTCCGTATGGCGAGCCTATAAATGCACTTTCACATCCCTTAGAGTTCTCGTCAGGGCACCCAAAAGTCTTATTCGGAATGTGGTTTATACTGCCCGTTCGTCTGGTCCATAGGGAAATACCTGCCGAGATCCAGGAAGATCCCGCCAATCTGACTTCTGGAAGTAGAACAGTTCAAAATTAACTTCATTACAGAACATGGAGAAAGTTTGTGGCCATCATTTCCCCTAGATACCACGAGACTTGTTATCAACACATAAGGCAAGCTATGGATGAGACAGTCCCATGCCTCTCTAAGCGTGATATTTTGCGACAGGAGTTTGAGAGATCAACAACAACAGCCCGTTCATCAACAGCAGCTTCGGCAACAGCAGGGATTCTAGCAACAGCAGAACCAAGAAGCGTTCGTTTTCAAATTCAATAATCTCACCTCCATAAACTTATTAATATAATCTCCCACAACTACTATCTTCTACCCTCCATTATGGTCCACGCATTGTAGGCCAAACTTGCTCTTTCGTCTAGGTCCCTCGTTCCGAGGAAGTTTGCGTGCTCTTCATGGGAACATCTGACTATCCCAGGAATTTGCACAATTCACTACTCTACTTTAGGCAGCCTAACATACTTAGAGACTGAATTCAAAAGATCGAAAGTAGAGTATTTATGGAAATCAGAACCAGCTCCAATATCCCTCTTGTCCTGCCTATTCGACTTCATACTCCGCAAGAGTACATGTGAGGAGTACATTCTCAGATTTTAAATTACGGATTCTAGTCTACGAAACCCACATCATCGCAGCTTGATCTCTTGCAATGGACTGACTAACCGGTTAGTTATACCCATTCCCAGCACCTACTTCGTCCAAACTTTCCCCTAGGTCCCAAATTGGATTAAAAAAAAAAAAAAAAGAAAAAAAAAAGAAAAAGAAACGCGCCGATTACGCGCTTTCAAGTCGCCTGAGGCCACCTTAGGGTTGTGGCCTCCCCTTTTCTTTCTCCTTTCGCAATTCTACCATTTCTCTCTCCCTGAATTTACCTCTCTCGTGTATGTCCACAACACGCCCCGTCTTTAAACCGCCACTCGTTCTCGCCGCAATAGTTACTGCCCTGGCTCTGACATTCCGCGGAATCTTGGTCTCCCACGAAATGCAGCAACGGCGGAAACACTGATGGCGGGGAGAGCATTAATGACAGCATGAGATAATGACGACAGGGTTTAACAGGGTTGACAACAGAAGCTCAGACGTATAAAGGCACCATGAAGCATATAAGTGGACAGAGAGATCCCTGGTCGTGATGCTCTGTCACAAAGCGATCGACGATGCTACTGCTCCATAGTATGTCTTTTCGGTCCGCTCTAAGACTATAGTTATCTGAAGCACTGACCCCAGGGATAGGTTGAAAGTATTAATAGCTTTTCTTTTGACGCTAGTCAACGCCTCTTGCGATATAATCTATTGGTATCAAAGTTTAGTCTACCAGCACGCCAATGCCAAAATGCACCTTTTCCCTCTCACCCAAGCCTTCTATCCCAAACCCCCAAAAATGCCAAATATCACACTCAAAGCTCCCGCTCCGATCCATCATGCCTTCTCCTCAGCACTCTCTCTAACACCTCTCAACCTCTTCTCTTCCTCCTCATACTGCCTCCTCCTCATGTCCTCCATACTGGGCGGATTCCGTCTAAAGGTACCCAGAGTGACCAAGATACAAATCCCAGCAACGATAGCGCAAATACGCATATCCTCACTGAACGCATCTGAGTAAGCTTGTCTCACGGCTTCGATCTGAGACATTGTGAAGGTGCTGGCTGAGGCTTGTAGAGTGGCGAGTTGTGACGCCGACACGATACCAGGGATGATTAGTTGGCTTTGTTGTGTCGCGGCAAGAATGGCAGTTGAGGCTGCGATGCCGATGCTGCCGCCTAAAATGCGGTTCTGTGCAACGATGCCTTGGGCGACGGAGTGATCCCTGATATCGCACTCGAGCGCCGCGAGCATGCTTACTGTTGAGACTGTAAGGCCGAATCCAAGACCTGTTAGGACCTGGAAGCCGTAGGTCTTAGGCTCAGGAGTCAGAGTAGGGGAAAGGGTAGAGAGTAGCCCGGCACCGAGTGTCATGAAACACGTGGCAACGATGAGCGTCTCGAATGTCCTATTTTTCTTTCCGGAGATGAGGCCGCCAAGCATACTTCCAACTGCGGTAGAGCCAAGCATAGGTAACAAACCAATACCGGCGCTCAGTGCACTCACTTGATTTACGACCTGGAAGCGGATGGGGAGGCTGTAGATGATGACGAAGTACGGAAATCCCATCATAGTTGCGGACAGTACGCCAGCCATGTAAACACGGCGCTTCAAGAGTCGTACAGGGAAAATGGCAGCCACAGTGCCTTCCCAGAAATGTGCTACGGTCACTTCCCAGCCGAAGAGGAGAATCCAGCAGAGACAGCCAATGACAAGTGGCACTATGAAGAGGGCAGTTCCCCACGCATTGGCGTTCAGCCCGCCTTCTTGGAGAGAGAAGACTACGAGGACAGATGCAGCAATGAGAAGGGCAGAGCCGATAACATCCAGTTCTCGAAGAGGCCGGCGTTCGGCATGATGCATTTGGCTCGGCTTTGGCCATGCAATGAAGAAGAGAACCACTGGGAAGATTCCAATTGGCACACTCGAACAGTGTCAGCGTATAATCATATCCATCTCCTCAGACACTTACTTGATCCAGAACACCCATCTCCAAGTTGTGTAGTGCGTGATGACGCCGCCCAGGACGGGTCCCAGAACCCCTGAAATAGCAACAACCGCGCCT
>Ga0335075_10012361_pt1 | contig 12901 bp, 15 predicted proteins | sample Lox_Sample_24_FD_206723 | JGI IMG/M metagenome (GOLD analysis project Ga0335075, IMG submission 206723) | Soil microbial communities from Loxahatchee National Wildlife Refuge, Florida, United States - Lox_Sample_2.4 | ecosystem: Environmental > Terrestrial > Soil > Wetlands | place: USA... | reverse complement strand
CTTGAACAAAGCCGGAAAAGATATTGAAAACGCTCCTGTTTCGCCGGATCAGCTTGGCGCAGTCATCGACCTCATCAAGGAAGGCACGATCTCCGGCAAGATCGCCAAGGATCTGTTTGAGATCGTCTGGAACAAGGGTGGCGATCCGCGGCAGCTTGTCGAAGAGCGCGGCCTGAAGCAGGTCACCGACACCGGAGCGATCGAGAAGGCAGTGGATGAGATCATCGCGGCTAACCCCGACAAGGTCGCGCAGGCCAAAGCGAAGCCGACGCTTGCCGGCTGGTTCGTCGGTCAGGTGATGAAATCGACCGGCGGCAAGGCCAACCCGCAGTCCGTCAACGATCTGGTGAAGAAGAAGCTCGGCATCGAGTGATGTTCATTCGCACCGCAGGCGAGCGCGACCTGCCGGCGATCCGGGCGCTGCTGGTCGAAACCTGGCACGCCACCTACGACCAGATCTACGGCGCCGCACGCGTCACCGAGGTGACCGACGAATGGCACTCTCTGGAGTCTCTTCAGCGGCGCATCGAGCGGCCCTACAGTGAATTCATCGTAGCGGATGACGGCCAGACGATCGGCGGCATGGCGTATGCCGAAAGCGATACGGACGGCAAACTCGTCTGGCTGAGGCAGCTCTATGTGCTGCCCGCAATGCAGGGCAAGGGCGTCGGCGGTCTGCTGATGGACGAGATCCTCGACGCCTTTCCGGACGCGGAAACCGTGCGGCTCGACGTCAACGAGAAGAACACCCGCGCCATCGATTTCTATCAAGGCTATGGTTTCATCCAGACCGGCAGCGAGATCGACCTCGACGGCAGGACGCAGAACCTCTTCTTCGAGCGAAAGCTGGGCGAACAGTAACGCGACTATTCGACCGCGATTTCCTTGCCCTCGGGGTCGTAGACCACACCGACCGCGCAGTCCTGGATGGTGGTCTTGTCCTGGTGCTCGCAACGCACTTTGCCGGCGGCGATCGCAGCCTCCTTCGAAGGCCAGCCGCACGTGAATTCTGACCAGTGGATGCCTTCCTTGTGCAGGATGCCGACACCGGCGCTCCAGCCGCCAGGGAAACACCAGGCGACGCGCGCGCAATCCTCCGGCAGCGCGCCGGACTCCGCGCACTTGGCGCGGGCGCAGCTCAGCGCCTTTTCCGGCGATCCGCCGACGCATACGCCCATGCCTTGCTCGGCCGCATAAGCGAACGCGATGCCGTTGCGATTATCCTGCGCTGCGGCAGGCGGGATGGCGACAAGGGCGAGCAGCAGGCAGGACAGAATTCGCCGGACCATCGGAATATCCCCGTGATTGAAAATAAGGATCAGTGCTTGAGATCGGAACCGTCCGATGCGACCGGTGGCGAAAGCTCGCGGATCAGTAGTTCGAGCGCGCGCTGATCGCTTGTGCCCGTTTTGTCGAAAATTGCCGCGAGCTGCGATTTCACCGTGCCGTCCGATACGCCGCTGGAGGCTGCGATTTCCCTGCGGCCAAGGCCAGCAGCAACGTGACTGGCGACACGCTTTTCCGCGGCAGTGAGACCGAACAGAGCGGCGATCGCTTCCAGCGCCGGCGTTGGCGCAGCACCTGCTGCGGCGATGAAGATCGCGGCTGCGGCGCCGTGCGAGAAGCGCGCTGACGCGTCGCGGCGCGCCAGCGGCATGACATGGGCGACGGCGGGTGCGGTGGCGAGCGCCAGCGGCACGCCGATGCCGGCAGGGCCGAGCGCGAACTCGTCTCGCATTCCAAGCTCGACCGCACGCGTTACGGCTGCTGCTGCGGGCGGGTAGGCGAAATGAAGTTGTCCACGGCTGGAAAAGACGGCGGCCTGTTCGGCAAGCAGCGCCTCGCCGGCACTGTTTGCAAACAGCACGTTCATCTCGCTGGACACGATGAGCACCGGATGCGCCAGCGCCTCGACAATCGAGCGGAAGATCTGCGCTTGCTGGCGCTCCTGCTCGAACATGTCGGAGATGGTCACGGCGCGCCGCACATGCGGCGCAAGAAGCCCTACTGTCTCGATGTCGCTCGGCGTTATCTGCGGCCGCTGCTTGTCGGTGATGATCATCATCGTGCCGACCCGTGTCGGCCGTTTCATCAACGCCACCCAGAAGAAATCGTCGAGCTGGTTGGGAACGACCCATTCCTTGGCGATGCGGCTTTCCAGCCACGTCGGCCGCATGCCTGGTCCCTGCATCTCGTAAATCCTGTCGACGGTGATCGGCACGTCGAGCTCCATCTGCGGCACCGCCGCATAGAAGGGGACCTCCGTCGCGTAGTCTGCCATCAGCGGCGCGAGCACGGCCTCGTCGCCATAGGAAACCATGAAGCGGGCGTTGCGGCAGGCAGTGTCTATGACAGCAAGCAATCCAAACTGCCCGTCGGCGACGCGGCAGAGGGTCTGCAGCGTGTCACGCCAGCGCGTCTGGTCGGCGATGCAGTCGTAGACGCTCTCGACGATCTGGGGCAGCACGATTTTCTCAGCGACGTTCGGCATGGGGCCTGTCAGGTTTCCTCTCCCTCCGGCCCCTCAACCGGATTGCGTTTCAACGTAACGTCACGGAACACGACGCACAATGAACGGTCGGTGCTTTTGCCTTGCACTTGGTTACCGCGATGATGGCGGTTTGACTGCCGGGCAGCCGTAGCGACGCGAAGCCCGGCCGGCGCGCGAGACGCGACCGGAGGCCACATAAATAGGGCATAGGCCGCACGATACGCGGCTTCATTGGGTTGCCTGGGCATGCGTGTCCTTCGTGACGGACTTGGGAAACGCTTAACACCGAGATTATTCGGTGGTGTGTAACACTATCATGCCGCCGCGTAAGCCTGAAACCCCGCCTCTTGCCAGCCTTCGCCGCGAACTCTAAGGCATAGGGAACGAAGGATTCTGCGGATGAAGCCCTTTTTTCTCCAGTTTTTCACCTGGTGGAACGGCCAGAACCTCAACACGCGTTTCCACACCTGGCGCAAGGGCGCCGAGGTCGGCAGGGACGAGTTCGGCAACGTCTATTATCAGGGAGGTACCGATTCGGAGGGCCGGACCCGTCGCTGGGTGATCTACTCCGGCGTATCCGACGCTTCGCAGATCCCTCCGGGGTGGCATGGCTGGATGCACCACCGCACTGACACGCCGCCGGCCAAGGAAACTTATACGCCGTTCGAATGGCAAAAACCGCACCAGCCGAACCTGACCGGCACGGGCAGGGCGTATCGCCCGAAAGGCTCTGTGCTCTCGCATGACAAGCGTCCGCGCGTGACCGGTGATTACGACGCCTGGACGCCGGGCAGTTGAGTTGCGGGCGGTCTTTTCTCGCCACATTTGACGCGTAACGCACGAAGCGAGTGAGGCGGCGCCGCGTATTGGCGTGCGGTGAAACCGGGCAGACTGGACCAGATGAAATCAGCGATGCTTTTGGCAAGGGCAGGGCTCGCCGCGGCGCTTCTTGCATTCGTCTCGCCGGCATCGGCGGAGCGCATCAGCAACCCGGTCGCTGAGTTCACCGGCATCGACAAGATCACCGGCCGCATCATCACTTTCGATGTCTATATCAATGAGACGGTTCAGTTCGGCGCGCTGCAGGTCACGCCGCGCGTCTGCTACTCGCAGCCGCAGGAAGAAGAGCCGAAGACGGACTCTTTCGTCGAAGTCGACGAGATCACCCTAGATCGCAAAATCCAGCGCATCTTCACCGGCTGGATGTTCGCCGAAAGCCCCGGCCTGAATGCCGTCGAGCACGCCGTCTATGACGTGTGGCTGAAGAGCTGCAAGCAGAAGTCCGACGTCCCGCCGCCCGACACGGCGACGAACTAGCAGGAACCCATTGGAGCGTGCGGCGTTTTCACCGGCCATTGCCGGAGGATTGCCGTGCCCAAACGTGACGAACTCCTTGCGCTCGAACGCGGTTTCTGGACGGGCGACGACGAATATTTCAAGGAAAACAGCGATTCCAGCGTGCTGGTGGCGTTCCCGCAAATGTCGGGCGTCATGGGCCGCAAGGATCTGGCCGAGACCGCGAAAAATCCCAACCGCTGGCAATCTCTTGAGATGGAGATCAAGGGCATCCTCGAGCCGCAGGATGGGCTTGTAGTGCTCACCTATGAAGCGAAAGCTGTGCGCGAGAGCGGCGAGCCTTACTCGGCCCTGATCAGCACCGGCTACCTGAAGCGCGGCGACGGCTGGAAGATGATCTTCCATTCCCAGACGCCGCTCGACGCCGGCAAGGACTAAGGCGCGAAGACCGCCGTCCCGTTCAGCGCCTCTTCCAGCATCTGCTCGTAACGCCGGCGCGGCACGTCGATCGCGCCGAAGCGTTTCAGATGTTCGGTCGTGAACTGCGTGTCGAGGAGTGCGAAGCCGCGTTTGTTCAGCCGTTCCACGAGATAGGCGAGACAGACTTTTGAGGCGTCGCGTTCGCGCGAAAACATGCTTTCGCCGAAGAACACGCCTCCCAGCGTGACGCCATAGAGCCCGCCGACCAGCCGGTCGTCGCGCCAGGCTTCGACGGAATGGCAGTGCCCCTGGTCGTGCAGCGCGATATAGGCTTCGCGAATCGGCGCATTGATCCAGGTCGAGCGCCGCACTTCGCGTTTTTCCGCGCAGGCGTCGATGACGCCGGCGAAATCATAGTCGATGCGGATGTCGAAATGCCGCTGGCGGATCGTCTTCGCCAGGCTTTTCGGGATGTGAAATGCGTCCAGCGGGATGATGCCGCGCGTCTCGGGCCGCACCCAGAACACTTCCGGGTCGGAAGCGCTTTCCGCCATGGGAAACACGCCCGTGGCGTAGGCCTTGAGCAGCAGCTCGGCCGGTATTCTGTATCCTGGCGCATAGGGACGGGTCATCGGCGCCCCAAACTAAAGCATGATTCCGAAAAGCTGCAGACTTTTCGGGCAAGATCATGCGGCAAACAGATCATTCCGCCTTGGCGAGATGCTTTTCCAGCCAATGAATATCGTAATCGCCATTAGCAATGTCGGGATTGCCGACAAGTTCCCTGAACAGCGGCAGCGTCGTCTTGATCCCGTCGACCACGAACTCGTCCAAGGCCCTGCGCAGCCGCATCATGCACTCGACCCGATTGCGGCCATGCACGATCAGCTTACCGATCAGGCTGTCGTAATAGGGTGGGATGCGGTAGCCGGAATAGGCGCCGGAATCGACGCGGATGCCGAGGCCGCCTGGCGTATGGAAATGCGTGATCGTGCCGGGCGATGGCGTGAAGGTACGCGGGTCCTCGGCGTTGATGCGGCACTCGATGGCGTGGCCGGTGAACTTTATCTCGCTCTGCGTCATCGACAGCCCGCCGCCTGAGGCGACGCGGATCTGCTCATGCACGAGATCGATGTCGGTGATCGCTTCGGTCACCGGATGCTCGACCTGCAGGCGGGTGTTCATCTCGATGAAATAGAACTCGCCGTTCTCGTAGAGGAATTCGATCGTGCCGGCGCCTGAATAGCCGAGATCGGCGACCGCCTTCGAGCAGACGCTGCCGATGCGCGCGCGCTCCTCGGCGTTGAGTGCCGGCGAGTTGGCCTCTTCCCAGACCTTCTGGTGGCGGCGCTGCAGCGAGCAGTCGCGTTCGCCCAGATGCACGGCTTTGCCCGCGCCGTCGCCCATGATCTGGATTTCGATGTGCCGCGGCTTTTCGAGGTACTTTTCGATGTAGACGGCATCGTCTCCGAAGGCGGCACCAGCTTCCGTGCGCGCCGTCGCCAGCGCCACGGATAGGTCTTCCTCCGAGCGCGCCACCTTCATGCCGCGTCCGCCGCCGCCGGCCGCCGCCTTGATGATTACCGGATAGCCGATATCGGCCGCGATCCGCATCGCCTCCTTGTCGTCGGTGACGCCGCCGTCGGAGCCGGGCACGACTGGAATGCCGAGGCGCTTTGCCGTGCGCTTGGCTTCGATCTTGTCGCCCATGATGCGGATGTGCTCGGCCGAGGGGCCGATGAAGGTGATCTTGTGGGCGGCGAGAATATCGGCGAAGCGCGCATTCTCCGACAGGAAGCCGTAGCCCGGATGCACGGCGTCGGCGCCGGTGATCTCGCAGGCCGCGACGATCTGGTGGATGTTGAGATAGGATTCGCGCGACGGCGGCGGGCCGATGCAAACGCTCTCGTCGGCGAGCCTGACATGCATGGCGTCGGCATCGGCGGTGGAGTGCACCACCACGGTCGGGATGCCGAGTTCCTTCGCCGCGCGCAGCACGCGCAGCGCGATTTCCCCGCGATTGGCGATGAGGATTTTCTGGAACATTACTCGATGACCACCAGCGGCTCGCCATATTCGACCGGGTGGCCATCCTCGAAGAGGATCGCCGTCACGGTGCCCGAGCGCGGCGAGGGGATCTGGTTCATCGTCTTCATCGCTTCGATGATGCAGATCGTCTGGCCTTCGCGGATTGCCTGGCCGACCTTGATGAAAGGCGCCGCACCCGGCGCCGGCGCGAGATAGGCGGTGCCGACCATCGGCGAGGGCACTGCGTTCTTCGACTTGTCGGCGGCTGCGGGTGCGGCCGCGGACGGCGCCGCTGCTGGAGCAGCCGCCGGTGCTCCGGGCGCGTAAGCCGGCGCAACCGCATGCACCGCGGCAACCTGGCGCGAAACGCGTACCTTCATGTCGCCAAGCTCGACCTCGATCTCGGAGAGGTTCGTATCGTCGAGGATTTTCGCGAGATCGCGGATGAGCTGTTGGTCTATGTCGTTCTTTTTCGCGGACATGAAGTGTCGGGTCCTTGTTGTTGCCGGCTATTTCAGCCGGGCGGCGAGGGCCTGAAGGGCGAGCGTGTAGCCGAGCGGGCCAAAACCGCAAATCACGCCGACCACCACGGGCGCGGTCATGGTCTTGTGACGGAATGGCTCGCGCGCATGAATGTTCGAAAGATGGACTTCCGCCACCGGCAGCGGCGCGACCGCGCGGATGGCGTCGTGGAGCGCGATCGAGGTGTGGCCATAGGCGCCGGGATTGATGATCAGGCCCTTGGCCTTCTCGCCGGCCTCTTGGATCCAGTCGACGAGCACACCTTCATGGTTCGACTGCCGGAAATCCACCTTCAGCCCTAGCTCCTTACCGGCCTTCTGGCAGTCCTTGCCGATCTGGGTGAGGTCCTTGCCGCCATAGATGCCGGGCTCGCGCTTGCCGAGCATGTTCAGGTTCGGACCGTTCAAAACGAATATCGTGTTCAAAATTATACCTCGGCTCACCCGGGCAAGTCCCGGGCGGCGGACCCTCTATAATGGGCATAAACCGCGCCGCAAAGAGCGCAAGACCCTAGAAATTCATCTCCACAGAAGCCGATTCGGGCGATTGATCAGCAGGTCGCGTCGGCGATGCAGGCCTCGGCCTGCTTGATCTTCTCCGCCAGCACCTCGTAGCCCAGCGCGCCGAAGATCACCTCGTTGCCGACCACGTAGGACGGCGTGCCGGTGATGGCGAGCTTGTTGGCGAGGTCATACGTCTTGTTGAAGACCTCGGTAATCTCGGGATTCTTCATCTCTTCGCGGATTTTGGCCTCGTCGGCGCCGAGTTCGAGAGCGATCTTCATGGCCGTCGCCTCGCTGGCGCGGCCCTTGCTGCCCATCAACTGGTCGTGGAACGCACCGTACTTCTCGGGCATCACCCGGTGGAACGCTTGGGAAACCGTATGCGCCTTCTGTGAATCCGGCCCCAGGATCGGGAATTCCTTCAGCACGAAGCGCAGTTCCGGGTCGTCGGCGACCAGCTTGTGCATGTCGTCGAAGGCGCGTTTGCAGTAGCCGCAATTGTAGTCATAGAACTCGACGATCGTGACCTTGCCGTTCGGGTTGCCGATGACGGCGTCATAGCTCGCGTTGAAGATCTCGTCCTTGGCGTTCTCGATCACCTCAAGCTGGGCGATCTTCTGCTCTTCTTTCTGCTTTTCCTCGAGCTTCTGCTGGATTTCGAGCAGCAGTTCCGGATTGGCGAGCAGATATTCGCGAACGATGGTCTCGACCTCCTTACGGTCGACACCGGCGGACGCAAGCTCGATGGTCTGCGGCGAGTCTTCCGCGATCGCGAGCTGGCGGTTGCCCGCGATGAAACCGAAGGCCAGCATACCGAAAGCGACCACCATGCCGCCCGTGCCCAGCAAAATCGCCCTGTTCATGATCGTCGTCCTTCCACCCGAATTCTAGATCGGCCTCGCCGTCCTGCCTCCGTCGCCCCGCGGGCGCGAAAGGTTCAAGCCGTCAGCCGCTTTTTCCGTTGCCAGTCAAGCCGCCGGTCATGAGTTCTTCCTGCTCGGCGCCTTGAAGTTGATGATGTCCTGCGCGCGTACCCAGGTCGGCGATCCCCGCTTGACCTTGGTTTGCGCCCGCGCCGCGAAAATCTTCGCGTCCTTGTACTTGCCGCTGTAGAAGTGGACTTCGGCGGTGGCAAGCTCGGCTTCGGCGACGCGCCCGAGTTGCCCATACGCCTGCGCGAGATAGGCGTAGCCGTTGGTGAACTCCTTGTCGCGGTCGAGGCCCTTTCGCAGCTCGCCGACGGCCTTCTCGATCAGGTCGGGCTTGCCGGTGGCAAGCAGCGCCTGCCCGTAAGCGATCATCAGTATGCCTGATTTGGCCGGGTCCAGCTTCATCGCAGTCGAATAAGCTTCGGCTGCCTGTGCTGGCTTGTTTGCCTTCATTAGGATATCGCCGCGCAATTCCTGGAAATACGGGCTCTTCGGATTTGCCTTCGCCAGGGCGTCCGCTTTGGAAAGCGCACTCTTCGGGCTGCCATACATGTAGGTCGCGACCGCGTCGCCATAGGCCGCGCCGATGGTCGTCGGGTTTTTGCGGAAGAGCCGAAGTGCGCCGCTTGCGCCGTCCGTATAGACAGCGATCTTGGCGCGCATCATGTCATGCCGCGCCTGCAGCGAAGCCGAGTCTTCCTTGTCGAAGTACGGGCTCTGCCGCGCCAGCGTGTCGAGGTTCGCGATGCGGTCGCGCGGCATCGGGTGGCTGACCTGATAAGGGTCGACCTGCGTGCCTGACAGGGACAGCGCCGACTGGAAACGCTCGAAGGTCGTGATCATGCCCTTGGCGGACTGGCCTGTCGCTTCGAGATAGGTGAGAGCGGAACGGTCCGCGGTGGTTTCCTCGGTGCGCTGATAGCCGAGCAGGCCGCGCCGCGCCATTTCGGCGCCGCCGAGTGCGATGCCCATGCCACCCTGCGCGAGGCCCTTGCTGTCGGTCATCGCGCCTGCGGCAGCGGCGCCGATGCCTAGCGCCATGGCGACCACCGTCATGGTCTGGGCGCGCGCAAGTTGTTCGCGAAGCCGCTCCTGATGGCCGCCGGCGAGATGGCCGATTTCATGCGCCAGGACGCCGATGATCTCGTTCGGCGTCTCCGCCTGCTGCAGGGCGCCTGTGTTGATGAAGATGCGGCGGCCGGCGACGAAGGCGTTGAAGCGGCGATCGTTGACGAGCACGATCTCGATCCCGGATTTCGACAGGCCTGCGACCTCGAACAGCGGCCGCGCATATTCGCGCACCAGAGCCTCGATTTCGGCATCCCGCACGATGCTGACGCTCTGCGCATAGGCAGGCATGACCGCGGAAACCGTAAACAGCGCAGCAGTTCCTGCGACGAGCGCCTGCACGCTCCGGCGAGCCAATCCAAGCCTTTCACTGACGGATTTCAGCATGGCCGCCACTGGTAGACGCTGGGGCAGGGTCTGAGAAGGGAAAGGCCGCGCAATCATGAACTTGTGATCCTCACATCAATCGGGCATTTGTGCGGCGCGCCGGGCGTTAAACCCAGAGCAATTCCAGCAGAAGTGTCGGCGGTTCTGCGTCCGGAATTGCGGCTAAAACAGAAGATTGGAGTGGGTTGGCGCTCCATGGAGATTCATGGTGTTTTCGATTTCACGACGCGGCGAGGTCGAGCCGTTTCACGCGATGGACGTGCTGGCTGAGGCCAACCGACTGAAGGCGCTCGGCCACGATGTCGTGTCGATGGCCGTCGGCCAGCCCTCTGATCCGGCGCCGCGCGCCGTGATCGAGGCGGCGGCGAAAGCGCTAAAGCAGGGCCGCATCGGCTATACGGACGCGCTCGGCATCATGCCGCTGCGCGAAGCGATCGCCCGGCATTATGCCGAGCACTACCGCATCGAAATTCCCGCCGGCCGCGTCGCCGTGACCACCGGCTCGTCGGCCGCCTTCAACCTGGCGTTCCTTGCCATGTTCGATGCCGGCGACCGTGTCGCCATCGCCGCACCCGGCTATCCGGCCTATCGCAACATCATGGCAGCGCTCGGCATCGAGATGGTCGAGATCGAGCTGCACGGGGCGGGGCACCTGACAGCGGACCATCTCGCGGCGGCTCACGCCGAAAAACCGTTGAAGGGTGTGTTATTCGCCAGTCCGGCCAATCCGACCGGCGCGATCATCCCGGAAGACGATCTGGCTGCCCTCGTACGAGCGGCGGAAGAGCGCGGCATCGCTGTCATGTCGGACGAGATTTATCACCGGCTCTGTTATGTCGCGCCGGATCACACAGCACTCGCCCTGAGCGACAAGGTGACGGTCATCAACTCCTTCTCGAAATACTACTGCATGACCGGCTGGCGCATTGGCTGGATGGTCTTGCCGCAGGCGCTTGTCCGCCCCGTCGAGCGCATCGGGCAGAGCCTCTACATCTCGCCGCCGGAGCTCTCGCAGATTGCCGCGACCGAAGCGTTCGGCGCAACGGAGGAGCTGGAAGCGGTGAAGGCGCGTTATGCGAACAATCGTGAGCTTCTGCTCGACCGGTTGCCGAAACTCGGCCTCAGGCTCGCCGCACCGATGGATGGCGCTTTCTACGCCTATTGCGATGTGTCGAGTCTGACCAATGACAGCATGGAGTTTGCCCGCCGTATGCTGGCGGAGGCGCATGTCGCGGCCACGCCCGGCCGCGATTTCGACCCGCTCGAAGGCCATCGGACCATGCGCTTCTCCTACGCCGGGAGCTATGACGATATGGTGCGGGCGACGGACAGGATCGCGAACTGGCTCGGCTGAGCCATTGGGAGGAAGACAGTGGACGATATTGACGACCGGATCGCGGTTTCAAGCTGGTCGGTGCATCGCCAGGTCGGCGTCACCTATCCGCACAGCCTGGATAGCAATGCAGTCGGGCCGCGCGAGGAAACCTACGGCCCCGGCGAGGTGGAGTTGATCGACCTGCCGGCGCTGGTGGCGTCACATCGCATCCGCGCGCTGGAGCTTTGCTCCTTCCATCTGCCGTCGCGCGACAAGGCGTATCTCGACGAGCTGCGGTTGGCCTTCATCACCGCGCGTGTCCGCCTGCAGACGTTGCTGATCGAGGCCGGCGATCTCAGCGATCCCGGTACAGCGGCGCGGGACGCTGCATGGATTTCCGGCTGGGTCGATGTCGCCAATGAACTCGGCGCGGAGAACGCACGCATCATTGCCGGCAAGCAGAAGCCCACGAAGGAAGCGCTCGACCTCTCGGCGAAAGGGCTGAAGGCGATCGCGGCGCGCAACTCCGGCCCGACAAAGCTCGTCACCGAGAACTGGTTCGATCTTCTCTCCACCCCCGAGGACGTGAACTATCTCCTCGACCGGTGCGACGGCCAGATCGGCCTCAATGGCGATTTCGGCAACTGGACGGGCGAGGGCAAGTACGACGCCCTGTCAAAGATCTTTGGCCGCGCTTCGATCTGCCACGCCAAGGCTACTTTCGTGCATGGCGCGATGAACCGGCGGGATTACGGCCGCTGCGTCGATGTCGCGGAAGCGGCTGGCTACACGGGACCGTACACGCTGATCTTCGACAGCAACGAGCCGGGCGAGTGGGAAGGCATCGCCATGGAGCAGGCCTTCATCCACGAGAGGCTGTTGGCCGCCTGACGCCAGATGCAGAATCGGCTGGGTTTTTGCCCAGCCGGTTATTTAATTTTTAGAAGAAGCCTTTCCGCTGCCACCAGCCGCCCTTCTTGGGCTTGTCGGCTTCCGGTGCGGCGCTCGATGACGAGACGACGGGCTCGGTCGGCGCGTCGCTGCTAACACGCCTGCGCGAGGCGCGTGCAGGTTCTTCCACCGGCTCCACCGCACGGATTTCCTCGCTGACCGTTTCTACCTCGGCAAGGATCGGCTGAGCCGCGTTGTCCCGACCTTCGCCGTTCGCCGAATATGCCTCGTCGGTGTCTGTGCCGCTGCTGGCCTCGCTCTCGTCGTCCGCTTCGTTCTCGCCACCGCCCTCGCTGCTTGCGTGGGCTTCGGCGTCGTCGCCATCGCGCGAACGATTGCGCTTGCCGCCGCGCTTGCCGCGCCGGCGCTTCTTGCGATCCTCGCCATTTGCCTGTGGCGTTGCAGCCTGTTCCGCCGCGTCCTCGCCGCCTTCATCGTCATTGGCGGCTTCGGAATGCACGCCGTCGGCCGTCTCGGCCGACACATGCGGCTGCTCGCTGCCATTGTGGTGCTCGCGGTCGCGTCCGCCGCGCCGCCGCCGGCGTCGGCGCTTGCGGTCGCGATGATGCTCGCCGTCCTCGCCATCATGCCTCTGCTGGCGCTGTGGCTGCTGGTCCTCGGCCTCATCCTCGTCGGCAATCTCGATCTCTGGCTCGTCCGGTTCCTCGACCGGCGCGGGCTGGGTGACAACCGGCACGAAGTCCGCCGGCTTCTCGGCGATCGCGCCGCGGAAGATCTGGTAGTGCTGCGCCCCGACCGTGTCGTCGGCCTCGACCGTAATCGTGACGCCGAAGCGCGCTTCCAGTTCCGTCAGCTTCGAGCGTTTGTGGTTGAGCACGTAGAGCGCCGTCGCAACCGCCGTCTTTACCGTGATGTGGCTGCGCGAATCCTTGAGCAGAAACTCCTCGATCGCCCGCACCACATGCAGCGCCACCGATGAGTCGGACCGCACATGCCCGGTGCCGCCGCAATGCGGGCAGGGCTTCATGGT
>Ga0335075_10012360_pt1 | contig 12901 bp, 11 predicted proteins | sample Lox_Sample_24_FD_206723 | JGI IMG/M metagenome (GOLD analysis project Ga0335075, IMG submission 206723) | Soil microbial communities from Loxahatchee National Wildlife Refuge, Florida, United States - Lox_Sample_2.4 | ecosystem: Environmental > Terrestrial > Soil > Wetlands | place: USA... | reverse complement strand
CCAGCACAAGTCCCTGCACAACACAGGACCGGCGAGACGCCGGTCCCACCAGCACAAGTCCCTGCACAACACAGGACCGGCGAGACGCCGGTCCCACCAGCACAAGTCCCTGCACAACACAGGACCGGCGAGACGCCGGTCCCACCATCCTGGAAGTTATTCTTGGACGCGTCCTAACCGACGGAAATGATTGGCAACGGCGAGGAGAAGGAGGATACATGACTACTTGGCGAACGATGGCTATGTCCGTGCTGCTCGTCGCGACGGGCTCCGCCGCACTTGCGGACGAGCGAGACAAAAAAGGCGTGACGATCAGCGACCGGAGCTTTCGGCAGATCGCCACCACGTTCCTGAACGATCCGCGGCACAGCTCCGCGCCCGCGTGGGCGCGGCTGATCCTGCTGTACATGAAGCAGACGTCGAGCGCTGCCGTCGTCCTGGGCAGCGAGGAATTGCAGTGGGCCGGCTTCGGGGACGACGATCGACACCTTCAGGTGCTGCTCGCCGCTTACGCGGCCGGCAACATTCAATCGCAGCTCAATTCCGGCGTCAAACGCAACGATCGCTATTCCGGCCTGCTGACGCTCTTCCACGTTTACCGCACCTTGCGCGAGCAGGACAAGAAATTCCAGATCGCGGCCTTGGACCGTCTCCTTGAGATGCATCGAGAGGACAAGCTCGGGGCGCACCTGCAAAAGCTGGAAGAGAAAAAGCCGGCGAAATTGACTCCGGCGGAGGTGCAAGCGCTCCGCAAGCTGATGAAGCCGCGCTGAGGCGAAGGCCGCTTGCGGCTTAGCGCGAAGCCGCAAGCGGCTGGCAAGGTCACTCGCCGCCGGGGCTGCGCTGGTTCAGATCATCCACGATTTCCGTGCTGATGTCGATGCCCGAAACCATGTAGAGGGGCATGAGAGCGCCGGTGTTCAGCTTGCGCGCAATGTTCCTGGCGCTATAGAAATCCTCCTTGGTGACGGCGTCGTTATAGTGCAGCACCAGATCAAGGCCGTGAGCGGCTGCGTAGCGCTCGACGGCCTCCTCCACATCCTTATAGAGGATCTTCATCTCATCATCGCTCCTCTTACCGAGTATTTTCTTGGCCTCGGCGCTGTTGTCCTCAAGCTGGCGTTGGATTTCCTTCCTTTTCTTCTCAAGCTCTTTTTTCAGCAAGCCCACGCCATTTTCGTTCTTGGCTTTCAATTTATTGAGCTGGTCACGTAGCTTGGCGTCACGGTGCTGGAACGGCTCGACGATCGCTTTTATCTCTTCCTGGAAACGCTTGTACTTGTTGTAGTTTTTGATGACGCAGGTGAGATTGAGGAGGCCGATACGGGTTCGTGGCTCTGGTTTCTTAGCTTGATTCTCAGCCCAGAGCCGGCCGACACCGAGGACGACGGCGACGGCGACGATCAGACTGGCCAAACGAATCACGCTCTTCATGGTCCTTCTCCTTGACACGGAAAATCCGGGCATCCTTGTCTGCTTGTGCGGTCTTGTGAGACGCGGAAAGTCTACCTTGTTTCACGGAATTGCGTCAACGCGACTAGCCGGCGCTCTCCGCGTGTGAGAAAGTCAAAGGAGATGCGGCGAGCAAAAAATGTCTCGGCGCGACAAATCGTCGATCGCTCGTCCGTATCTCTTCGGGCCGAGAGCGCGCCCGGATGGAGATCCTCTCATGCCGAGCCAGCACGATTACCTCGTGGATGAGGAGATGCGCGAGGAGCTGCGGCGACGCGAGCCGTCCGCCGAGTGCAAGCTGGCGCAGCGCTTCAATCGCGGCCGGCGGCCCGAAAGCCGCCTCGGAGTGCCGCCTCCCGGCAGCGATTATGGCCGCTATGACAGCCGCTTGCTGGCGCTCCTGTGGGCGGTGGCCGAGAATGCGGCCGCCCTGCGCGTCCTGGCGCAACAGTACGGATGGACCGGCGCGGACCCACCTGGCTACGCGGACATGGCCGACGAGCTGCTCGCCTTCCTGTGGACGTGGGGCCGCGATGCCCTGGCCCTGAAAACGCTGTGGACGCGGCGCGGACGCTTGCCGCTCGAACGCATCGACGCGGAGACGCCGGATGCGGTCCTCGGTTTTCTGTGGTGGCGCGAGCGCCGCCCGGAAACCCGCGATGAGCTGTTTCGCCGTTATCATCTCGGCGGGGCCAGCGATGCCGCGCAGGATCGCGCCCTGACGCTGCTGCTCGTCGTCGATCGCTGGGATTACGAGCGCTATCCGGCGCTCGATCATCTGATGAACGTCAGCACCGCCCACCGCCGCATTGACGCCGGCCGCCATCGCGCCCACTCGCCGCGGACCGACCAGCGCGAAGCCGAGAATGCCGCCATCTTCCGGGCACGGCCAGAGACCGCCGTGGAGGAACGCGATTACCTGGAGACGAATGTCCCCCTGGAATTGCGCTGCCTGCACAAGGTTCGCGAAAACAGCGAAGAGCAGCCGCTCGACCTGACCGCCGAGGAGCTGGATTATCTGGCTCGCAAAAACCTCCATTATGCGGGCGGCGAGGAAGCCGGCGGGCCGCCGCTGGCGCGGGAACGCCTACGCATCGTCGAATGGATGGCGCAGCACCCGGAACCGGATGAGATGCAAATCCGCGCATGTTTGCCGTGGTTTCGTCAGAGCGGCCTGTCGCGGAAGACACGTCTCTGGCGGCTGCACTGGCGCGCCGACGAGAACAATCGTTTGCTGACGCCGCTCGTCGCCAGCAGCGAGGAGACGATCGCTCCTCTCGCCTGTCTCATCCAGGCGAACATGGACGAGCTGGTTCACCGCATCGAGACCGCGGGGCGAGAGACGGAGGACGATCCGCGCGGCCCGGTCCTGGTGTTCGCGGAGCTGGTGGAGGCAGTGCAGCGTCTCCGGAGCGCTCTGGAAGCGCGGCGGCTGGGCAACGGGCAGCTGACTCGCATCGGCGCCTGGCAGACGAACGTGCAAGCGTTCGTCGATGCGTTTCCGATCCCGTCCAAGCTGGCGGCGTGCCGTCGCCTGGTGTACTGGCTGCTGCACGCGGGTTTTCCTCCGCACGAGGCGCCGGTGCTGCATCGACTGAGTGACTGGCTGGACGGCGGACAATGGCTGGCGACGTTCGGCCGTGACGATCGCGCACAGAGCGATCTCTTTTGTCGCCGACTGACGACGCTGGCCGGCAGCTTCCAGGAGGATTTGCGTGCGGCCCTCGATTTACTCGTTCTCTGGCTGGAATCGACACGCGAGCCGGGCGAGCCGCAGCGGCGCCTGCTCGACGCCGACCGCGCCTGGTGGCTGAGCCGCGATCCGGCCCCCGACTGGCCCGACGGCCTGGCTCGCCTGGCGAACGTCCTGGCCTCGGCGGCGACGCAAGGCGACTGGTTGCTCGCCGCCGCCAGCGCCGGCGTCATGTTCCGGCGCCTCAGCGATGGTCCGCACACGACCGGCTGGCCGCACCGTGAATTGCAAGATTGCCTGCTACGACTCTGCAAAGCTCGTTGACTCGCTCGCAAGGAGACTCGCATGGACCTTCACGACGATCCACCCCTGATCGATGCGCGGCGGTTACGGCGCTGGACGGACAAGCCGCCTCCGTCCGGTGAACGTCCCTGCGATGTCTGGACGATGCCGCGCGCCGTCATCACGGCTTTCGGCGGCGAATTGCCCTTCTGGCTCGCCTGGCTGCGCGGCGAGCTGGACGCCGATCTGCAAGCCTGGTTTCGCCAGCAAGCCGAGCACGATCCGCCGCTGCTCCACGATCTCCGCAGCATCGAGCAGCCGCACGGATCCGGCTACTCGACCCGCGCGGCGCGGACCGAGGTGCGCGATGCTCTGGAAGCAATGAATTATCTGACCGAGGCGCACGCAAGAGAGAGAGCTGCTCTATCGTCCCTGCTCGCAGGTCACGAAGAGGAGCAAACGGAAACGGATCTCGCGCTCTTGCGGCAGGGGACCGATCGGAAAGGGGAACGGAGCCGTCCCGCGAATCAAACGGAGCTGCGCCGCCGCATTCGTTCGGGATTGTTCGCTCTGCTGGAGGAAGTCGAAATCCGCGTGCCTGCGGCGGAGGAGGTGAGCCAGGGCACGCGCCTGCTGGAGCATCTGGTCGGACCGCCGGCCATCACGCGCTTCGTGCATCTCCACGCACTGCCGGCACGTATCGCGAAACAAGCGCCGTCGTTGCGGTTCCGGCTGGTGCAGGAAATGGCGCCGGCGTTGTTTGTCCGCGAGGAGGAGCGCTTCCGAAATCGCCTGAGCTTTCGTTCGTTTCTGCGCGGTCGATTGCAGTATGCTTGCCGCCGGCGCGGCTGGCTGCCGGCAGGGCCGCGCTATCGTGATTTGACATCGGCCTTCGCCGCCCTGAGCCGCGATCGCATCGGCACGCTGGTCCGCGGCCTGCTTGCGGGCCGCGAGGTATTTCAGACTACGGGAGTCCCTTGCGAACAGCTGGCCACCCTGCTGGAAGCAGCACCCTGATCTATTGGGATTAACAGGCACGACAATGGAGGTTTATTTCTCCGCATCCCCAGGGAGCAAGCGCTGGGGGAGATCGCGGAAGATGGCTTTGCCGTCGTCAGCGTACGTGATTTGCCATACACGGTCAAAAACCTTGTCGTCCCACTTCGCGGGTACTTTGCTCGCCCCGAGCGTTTTGGCCAGCTCGGGTATGGTGCTGTGACGCCATGCTACCAAGATCGTTTTCCCGAAATACTTCGGCGAGCCGAAGATTTCGTCGCGCAGCTCCTGCATCCTTTTTTTCTTCGCCGCTTTTTTCTTGTCTTTGGTCGTGCTCGACGCAGGCGGCTTTTTGCTGTTGTACTCATTATTGATGGACAGCTTCAGCTTCCTGGCCAGCAGTGTCACGGTTTCCAGGGGGCGCTGGCTGTCCTTTTGATGGCTGGCGGCGAAGATGAAATCCGGCCGGGGGAACGAGTGCGGTCGGGCCTTCGAGACGGCGAACAACTGATCCAGCACCTCGGCGCGTTCCTTGCCCTGCTTCGAGAGGTGGACGTCAGCCTTGTCTCCTGTCTTTTCCGCGTGGCGGATGATGAGGATATGCTGAGGATACTTGGTATTTGTCCGGGCTGGGCTTTCGGACAGCGCCTTGATTCCGCTCAAGCAAGCGGCGACGACAGCCAGGACCGCTGCCAGGGTGGTAAAGCGGCTGACTCGTGAGAGCGCGTTCATGAGATTCTCCTCACAGGAAGGGGAACGGAGATGGAGGGAAGCGGTCCCTCTCGCCAACAAAGCACCCAGGCTCACGTTCCCTACTCGCCCCTACGGAACGGCCTTTATCGTTTTCAGCTTCTTGTCGATCCGCTCCACCAGCTCCGGGGGCAGCGGAGCGTAGGCCAAGTTCGCCGCGTAGGGTTGCCCCTCGTGCGTCGCCCAGTGCAAGAAATCGACAACCCGCTGCTGCGTCTCCGCAGGGAGGGTCTGGTAACACACGGCGTAGATCACCCCGGAGATCGGGTAGGAATCCTTGCCGGGCTTGTTCGCTAAGTTGAAGATGAGATCGTCGGGGATGTCGGCGAGGATGCTGGCGGCGGACGCGGTCATGTTCTCCGGATCGGCGCGAACAAAGCCCGTCTTGTCCCTGTTCTGCATGGCCGCGTAATCCAGCACCATCTTCCCGAAAGTGGTGTACATTCGATCCACATAACCGATGGCGCCTTCGGTCTTATTGACCAGGGTGGCGACCCCGAGGTTCCTGGCTGCGCCCACTCCAACCGGCCACTTGACCACGGACTTTGGAGGTCCAACCCGTTCCCGCCACGCCGAGCTCACTGCACTGAGGTATTCGGTGAAGATCTGCGTCGTGCCGCTGGAGTCCTGGCGATGGACCACGGCGATCTTGGTCGCCGGGAGCTCGACCCCCGGATTGACCTCTTTCAGGCGGGGGTCGTTCCACTCCTTGATCTTGCCCAGGAAGATGTCGGCCAGCAGCTCCCCCGTCAATTTCAACGGCGGCTTGCCCTTCAGCTCCTTGACATTGTAAACCGGAGCCACCCCGCAGAGCAGGACCGGAATGTGGACAACGTCTCCGCCCTGCTCCTGGGCCTTCTTGCGTTGTTCCGCGGACAGAGAGCTGTGAGTGAAGGCGATTGTGTAGGTGCCGTCGAGCAAACGATTCGCACCGACGGTGGAGCCGGCGGACTCGTAGGAGATTTGCACCCCTTTGGCGTCGCGGTAATTACCCCTCCAGCGGTAATCGACAATGTAGAACACCGTGGATGTGCCACCCATCTTTAATTGGGGGTACGCCGGCGGCTTCTCCTGCTTGGTGAAGAGCTGAGGCGAGAAGTAGACGAGCAAACCCAGAACGACCCCAATTACGGTGAGGACGAGGATCCTCACCACCGAAACCCGGCGCTTCGCGGGGCTGACCACCGGATTGTTCTGTTGATCCATCGCAAGCTCCGAAGGAACGATCTTCGTCAATGCGGCCCAAGGGTGGATGTTGCTGGTGGGAACGCATTTAGGAATGGAAGCTTTCTATGCTTAAAGCATATTTGTGAGGAAAAATGGTAGAATTCGTGTTTTTTTCTTGAGGACTGTGGCCGAAGCAGGAAGAAAGCTCCATTTTCATTCGATGAAAATCAATGATAACGCGCGACGATGAAGATTGAGTGAATAATTGGAATCTTATCGCTTCGCTGCAACAATCTTCGTTAAATGAGGTGGAATAACGTTCTGGCCGCTCTTGGCGAAGCCAATGTGCGGCGAAGCTCTGAGCAGCCGTCCCAGAAGCCCTCGGTTAGCGCCGCTTCGCCGAAATCGCCGAACCGTCGTTGCCGGCAATGCTTCAGTGAAGCGTCGCTAAGCCAGGAAGTCATTCGTGGACGGCTCCCGAGCGGGAGAGATATTCTGCTCCCCTTCTTGTTCTTCAAGGACCAGGTGCCTCATGAATCGACTCCCTTCGCCACGCCGTGGGGCGTTCACGCTGATTGAGCTGTTGGTGGTGATCGCCATCATCGCCATTCTCATCGGTTTGCTGTTGCCGGCCGTCCAGAAGGTCCGCGAGGCAGCGAGCCGGTCCCAGTGCCAGAACAATCTCAAACAGCTTGGTTTGGCACTCCTCAACTACGCCAACGTCAATAACAACTGTATTCCGGCCAGCCATGCGGGCAGCCCCGACATGTCGTGGACCGTTTTCATCTTGCCTTACATCGAACAACAAAACATTCTCAACAGTAGCGCTCTTATGACGGCCTCCTATGACTCGGCCCCCAACCTGGCAACCATCCAGATCCCGATCAAAACCTTTGTTTGCCCCTCCACGCCCTCTCCGACCGTCCCCAACAGTACCCCTTCCGGTGTGGCCCTTCCGGGACCAATGGCATTGTGCGACTATGGGGCGCTGAATCAGATGGAGCCGGATTTCTACCTCAATACCGGCATGGTCTACACGTTAGCTCAGGCCACGGCCGCGAATACTGGCACGCCGCCCGGATTTCTTACGGCCGCCATGTATAAGGACTACCCGTCGCCTATCCTGGGGATCAGCGACGGCACCAGCAATACCATCGCACTGGCCGAGGACGCCGGACAACCAAGCAACTGGGTATTAGGGAAGCTCAGCGCCGCCGGCTCGCCGACCGGCGATTGGGGCTGGGCCGACCCGAAGTTCGTCTATTCCATTGAGGGAAGCGATCCGACGACAGGAAAGGTCGTGAAATCCAGCTCCAGCAGCGGCAATCCCGCCTGTGTTATGAACTGCAACAATAATGGGGAGCTGTATTCCTTCCACCCGGGAGGGATCGACACCGTTTTTTGCGATGGAAGCGTTCACTTTCTCAGCCAGAGCATTTCGCCTGCAGCAATTGCGGCCCTCGTGACCAGGGCTGGTGGGGAAGTGCTGCCAGCAGACGCCTTTTAAGAACGAGCATACAAAAGCAACACAGCCGACCCCGCCGCGACCTCATTTGGAGTGCGGCGCTTTTCCGCCGCTTTTTCTTTTTTTTTCTCTTTGTTTTCGGTTAGCTCCTGGCGGGAAAAAGAAAAAAAGAAAAAGCGGCGGAAAAGCGCCGCACTCCAAATGAGGTCGCGGCTATACTTGGATCTTGTTGATGGACACCTCCTCACGAAATCGCCCCATCACAAGGACAGATGGCATGAGCGATCACGAAAGCGAGCTGGCGTCGGCGTTCGATCATCAGGCGGCGGAGTTTGAGCGAGCACCGGTGCAGAGCGATCCGCAGCGGCTGGCGCGATTGATTCAGATCGCGAGCTTGCCGGCCGGCGGCGTTGTGCTCGATGCCGGCTGCGGTCCCGGACTGGTCGCTGAGTCACTATTGCAGGCGGGCTATCGCGTCGTCGGCATCGATCTTTCCGGAGAGATGATCGCTCGTGCTCGCAAGCGCTGTGCGAGCTTTGGAGAACGCGCCGTCTTCGAGCAGAAATCGCTTTTCGACCCGTCGCTCGCCGGGCCTTTTGATGGAGCAATCTCGCGGTTCGTTCTGCATCACACGCCGGACCCCCTTGCCTTCGTTCGCCGGCAGGCCGCGCTATTGCGGCCCGGCGGGGTGCTGGCGCTGTGCGATCACACCACCGACCCGGACCGCGCGCGCGCCGACTGGCATCAGCGAATCGAGGTTGGCCGCGATCGCACCCATACGCGCAATCCGACGCCGGGTGAGATGGTCGATCTGCTCGCCGCCGCTGGATTGACGGAGCTGCGTCTTGTCGAAGACCCGCTCGTGCTGGACTTCGATGAGTGGTTCGATCGCGGCACGCCGGCGGAGGACAAGGCGACCGTGCGGGAATGGCTGCTGTCCGGCGCGTCCGCTCGCGGCTTTCAGCCGGTCCTTCAGAAAGATGGCCGGGTACGCATCGAGGGATGGATCGCGATTGTGCGCGGCGTCAAGCCGCAAGCGACTGTCAATCGAAATACGTGAAGGTCTTGTTCGTGTCCACGACATTGGCCAGATACCAGTCGGGCATCTCGCCATGACCGATAAGGCCGATGCCGGCAGCGCTGCCGTTCGTCAAGTCCTTGGCCTCGATCGGCTGGGCGGATTGATTGGGGATTGCAGACGGCAATTCACCCCATAAATTGATCCAAAACTCGATCGGGTCATTGAAGAGGAAGCCCAATTGTCCGGCCGGCGTTTGCTGATCGAAGTCTTGCGTCTGCTCGACATTGGACGGCACGATCACCTGCGGATCACGTGTGAGAAGCTCGAAGGCGGCCACCAAGGCCGCCAGATCGTTCCCTCCGGAAAGGAAAGAAGCCCAGCTGAATTGACTGTAAGCCAGGTTGGCCGGGTGCGGATCGAGCAGGGTCATTTGCATGTAGCCGCCGCGCAAGGCCGGATCGTTGGTGCCGACCAGGTCTTGCAGTGCCTCGCTGACGACCACCGAACCGCGGCTGTAGCCGATGAAGTTGATGTCCACCACGTCGCCCGGATGCTGGCTGGCCAGCTGGTCGGCTTCGGCGACAACTTGTTGATACAGCTCGCTGCCGGCCAGCTGAATCGCCAGAGGGAACGGCAGAAAGCTCAGGCGGATCCAGTTGAAGGGCAGGACCGCCTGGTAGCCGTCGATCTGTTGCAAGTCGGCGGCCATTTGCAGCTCCCAGGCCGGCACCTCGTTCAACCACCACAAGGTCGGATCCAGCTCCAGACCGTGAGCGATGACGCCGAGGACGTGAATCTCGAACGAGGCGGTGTTGTTCGAGGAATTGCTCTCGGCGATGGTGCCGCTAGGATTGGCGACCACGACAATAAACGGCAGGGTGGTGTTCGGCGTCAGGACGGTCAGCGGTTGGCCGTTCGGGGCCGTCAGCGATAGTTTGACGCCCTGATGCGAGCCGAGGCTCAGATCGGCGCTATCGGAGGCGGGGATTGTCGCCGTACCGATCAGCTGGGCGCCGCTGAGCGAATCGTAAGCGGACGAGCGATAAACGTTGAAGCTGAGATTCTGTCCGGCGAGACTCGCGCCGGTGATAGTGTAATTGACGCTGATGGTTCGCGAATCGGTTGTGGTGGCGAAGGTCATCTGGATGTCGGGCGCGGCCGACGGCAGGATGCGGTCTTCCAATTGCTCCAGACAGAGGCGAATCCTCGGTTGAATGGTCTTCATGGTCGCCGCCTTTCGTCTGTGACACGGGATTGTCAGGGCCAGCAACGCGATAACGCTCCCTAAGATACCTTCGTTTCCCAGGAAACGCCATCAGAAAGGATGGAACCCAATGAGCGCGGAGCAGGGATTGATCGTCAGCGTTTCGGGTATTCGCGGTATTGTGGGCGAATCGTTGACCCCGCGGACGGCGCTGGCCTTCGCCGCAGCCCTCGGCAGCCACCTCGACGGCGGCAAGGTCGTCGTGAGCCGCGACGGCCGGCCCAGTGGAATCATGCTGCGTCACGCCATCTTTGCCGGCCTGACGGCGGCGGGATGCGAGGTTCACGATCTCGGTATCGCCGCTACCCCAACCGTTGGCCTGGCGATTCGCCGGCTGCATGCGTCCGGCGGCATCCAGATCACTGCCAGTCACAATCCGGCGCCGTGGAACGGACTCAAGCTGTTTGGTCCGGATGGCCGCGTCCTCAGCGCCGCCGAGGGCCGCAAGGTACAGGCAGCTTTTGAAAGCGGCGCCGGCCGATACGTACCGTGGAATGCAATCGGCACCGTGCAGGAATATCCCAGGGCCGAGGAGGTCCATTGCGATCGCATTCTGGAGCTGATCGATGTGCCGCGGATTCGCGCCGCACGACTGCGGGCGTTTCTCGACGCTAACGGCGGCGCGGGCGGACCGCTTGGCCGTCGTCTGCTCCAGGCCTTCCAGGTCGAGACGACGTGCCGAGGCTGCGAGGCGGATGGCCGCTTCCTGCACGAGCCGGAGCCGACCGCCGAGAACCTGCGCGACATCTGCCCGCTCGTCGCCGCGTCTAATGCCGACATCGGCTTCGCGCTCGATCCCGATTCGGACCGGCTGGCCCTGATCGACGGGACCGGCCGTTACATCGGCGAGGAGCTGACGCTGGCGTTGGCCGTGGCCTTCCGTCTGCGCCGCGAGCGCGGCCCCGTGGTCATCAACATGTCCACGTCGCGCGTCAGTGAAGACATCGCGGCGAAGCATGGCTGCGCCTGTCATCGCGCCGCCGTCGGCGAGGCGAACGTGGCCGACAAGATGCTTGCAGTCGGCGCCATCCTCGGCGGCGAGGGCAATGGCGGCGTGATGGACCCGCGCGTCGGTCTGGTGCGCGATCCGTTCATCGGCATGGGATTGGTGCTGAGCCTGATGGCGGAGACCGGCCGCAAGCTGAGCGAATTGGTAGCGGAGCTGCCGGTGTATCACATCGTCAAGGACAAGTACAGTGTGCCGCGCGAACGACTGCCGGAGCTGTTCGCCGCGCTGACGCAGCGCTGGCCGGAAGCGGCGGTCAACCGGGTCGATGGTCTGCGTTTGGATTGGGCCGATCGCTGGCTGCACGTTCGACCGAGCAACACCGAGCCGATCGTCCGCGTTATCGCCGAAGCGCCCTCGCCCGATGACGCGGCCGGCTTGTGTCAGGCCGTAAAACAATTGATGATTTCAGATTGATGATTGAAAGATAAGGTATTTCAATCATCAATCATCAATCTGAAATCATCAATGTTAGGAGTGTGAGGGAGAAGTCACTTGAAGATTGTAGCATTGACCGCCTATCAGGTCCGCATTCCGTTGCGCCGGCGCATCCGCCATGCCTCGCACACGCGCACGGAGACCGATAATTTGCTGGTCCGCTGCGTGCTGGAAGACGGCAGCGAGGGATTCGGCGAGGGCGTGCCGCGCGATTACGTCACCGGCGAAACCATCGATTCGGCGTTCGCTCTGCTGCGGCGCAGCGATCTCGCCGGCCAGTGGGAGGACTGCCGCGATTTCGAGCAGGCCGTTGCCCTCGCCGAGCGGCTGCGGTTGGCGCCGGTGCCCGGAGATGAGCGCGGCTGCGAGGGCAACGCGGCGCGCTGTGCCGTCGAGTTGGCGATCCTCGACGCCTATGGCCGGCACTTCGGACGTGCGCTCTCCGACGTGGTACGGCTGCTGGCGCCGGAGATTTATCAGCCGCAAACGCGCGTGCGTTACAGCGGCGCCATCACCACGGCGCGCACCATCAAGACGCTGACGGCCGCCATCGTCTTTCGCATCTATCGCTTCCGGCAGGTCAAAATCAAGGTCGGCATGGAGGGCTACGACGACCGCCGCCGCCTGGGAATGATGCGCCGCTGGGGCGGGCGCAAGATCGACATCCGCCTCGACGCCAACGAGGCGTGGACGCCGGCCAACGTGGTCGAGCGCATCCGCGCCCTGGAGCCGTTCGGCATCAGCGCCATCGAACAGCCGTTGCCGCACGCCGACGCCGCCGTTCTCCGCGAGGTCCGCCGGCAAGTGCGGACGCCGATCATGCTCGACGAATCGCTGTGCAGCCGCTTCGACGCCGAACGGGCCGTGGAAGGCGATATTTGCGATTTATTTAATCTTCGATTGTCCAAGTGCGGTGGATTCATCCCGTCGCTGCGTCTGGCGCAGTTCGCCAAACAGCACGGATTGGGCTGCCAGCTCGGCTGTCAGGTCGGCGAGACGGCGGTGCTGTCGGCGGCGGGCCGGCACTTCGCCGCCAGCGTCGCCGGACTGCGCTATCTCGAAGGCTCCTACGATCGTCATCTGGTGCGCGAGGCGCTGGCGACGGAGGATTTGACGTTCGGCTGGGGCGGTTGGGCCAAGGCGCTGCCGGGTCCAGGACTGGGCATCGCGCTCGATCCGCAGGCGCGGCAACGGGTGACGGTGCGCGAGGAATCGCTATTGTCCTGATGAGGTTTGCTCTTCGAACGCAACAGCTCTGCAGCATTGGGGGCCGGGGAGCCGCTGACACAGATATGAAAGAATGGCCCCCAATGTCTGCAGCAGCGGCATTGTTCGCGTCATCTCTATTTCCTGATTGGAGTGCCGCA
>Ga0335075_10012359_pt1 | contig 12902 bp, 9 predicted proteins | sample Lox_Sample_24_FD_206723 | JGI IMG/M metagenome (GOLD analysis project Ga0335075, IMG submission 206723) | Soil microbial communities from Loxahatchee National Wildlife Refuge, Florida, United States - Lox_Sample_2.4 | ecosystem: Environmental > Terrestrial > Soil > Wetlands | place: USA: Florida... | reverse complement strand
TCGCAGCGGCGATCTATCTGTCGCTGCTCAATCCGGGCACGCCGCTCTTCGAATGGCGGGCACCGGCCAGGCGCCAGCAGCGCCTGCTGGCTCAGATGACCTGACGGGCGCCGCCAATGCCCGCGATTGCCGTTCCCCGATACATTTTCACCATTTTGGCGGCCCTGTTCCTGATCGCCGCCCTCGGCCGCTCGCTACGGCAGCGCAGGCTCGATCCGGCAGCGCGTACCTGGCTCACCATCGGGCTCATATTCAGTGCCGTCAGCGCCTGGCTTTGGGTGACGGCCTCGAAGTCCTGACCCTCAATCGCGGAAATCCGGGCGCTGTTGCTTGCGTCGTCCCTAGATTTCAGGTACTTACAAGCCAGTCTTGCAGCTACAGGTAGCAACGTGGCGCGTGCCAAGGTCATCGACTTCGATTACTACCAGTTCCTGGGCTTGCTGCGCCGCGCAACGGATGCCGGGGCACGCATCGAGCGCGGCGACGCACGCTGGGCGGCGTACGTGAAGTCCCATGGCATCAACGAGGTCGCCGCCACCGCCATCGCCCGGCAGAAGTTCGATGGGCCTGCGGCCGTCATCATCGACGAAGGCAAGGACACCGACGGACTCTATTTCTTCTCGAAGAATGAGGAGGCTTGCCTTCGGTTGGTGGCACTGGCCGAATAGGGGCCATGTACCTCACGCTCGAAGTCGTCAGCCCGCAGGCCGCCTCGCTCGGCGCCCAGCGCAAGCAGGTGGTCGGCGCCGCCGGACTCACGATCGGGCGCACCGCGGGCAATGACTGGGTCATCCCGGACCCCTACATCTCCAAGCTCCATGCGCGCATTTCCCATGCGAACGGCGCGTTCTTCATCGAGAGCCTGGGCAGGAATCCCGTGGCCATCGGGGGTCCGCAACAGACCATACCGGCTCACCAGCCACGGCCCCTGCGCAACGGCGATCGGTTCTTCATCGATCAGTATGAGGTGCTGGTGTCGGCGCATCAGGGAGAGCCCCCCGGCGCAGGGGCGCCGCGCGCCCCCCTGATGAGCGTCGACGACCCCTTCGGGGTCCAGGACGCCGAGGTCGAGGATCCCTTCGGAGGGCCGCCGTCCAGCGGGCTATCGGCCCATCCGCAACCGGCGGTGCCGGATGTCTGGAATAACGCGGCCACCGAGGGCTTCACCGATACCGCCGAACTGGATCCCCTGGCGGCCCTCGGGGGACGGCCCCGCGTCGAGCCGGAACTGCCGCCCGTGAACTGGCAACAGGCCGGGCCTTTGGGCGATCATTTCCAGGCGCCCTCGCTCCCCTTGCCACCCTCGGGCGCCGACGTACCCGATAACTGGGACCAGTCGCAGTTCTCGACGCCCGCGCCCCGTCCCGCCGCCGCAGTGCCCAAAGGAATCCCGGACAACTGGGAGCGTTCCGTCATCGCGTCACGTCCGGCTCCGCAGCCGCCCGTGCCCCGGCCGGCGCCGGCCACCGAACCTGTGGCGCAGCCGCGCACGGTCAAAGCGCCCGCGCCGCGACCCTCGCCGCCGCTACCGTCCGTTGCTGCGGCGCCGCGACGGGCTTCCGCGCCACCGGCGCCGCCGGAGCCGCACGCCCCGCCGGAGTCCCTGGCGAGTGTCGGGTTGGCGGAGCTGCTGCAGGGGGCGGGGCTCGACGACCGGGAGGTCTCACCGGAGATCGCCCAGGAGCTGGGGCAGGTGCTGCGGATCGTGGTGCAGGGCGTCATGGATGTACTGCAGGCCCGTAGCAACATCAAGTCCCAGTTCCGGCTGCCCACGACCCGCATCAAGGCCTCAGAAAACAATCCCTTGAAGCTGTCGCCGAACGTGGAGAGCGCGCTGCACACCCTGCTGGTCCAGCGCAATCCGGGTTACCTGCCGACCGCGCAGGCCTTCGAGGATGCCTTCAACGACATTCGCCACCATCAGGTGGCCATGCTCGAGGGGGTCCGCGCGGCCTTCCGGTCCATGCTCGAGTCATTCTCGCCGCAGGCGCTCGAGGAACAGCTCGAGCCGGGAAAACGCGCCGGCCGGCTGGGATTCGGCGGCGGCAAGTCCCGGTATCAGGAACTCTATGCCGACTGGTACGCGCGGCTGGGCAAGGATGCCGACGACACCTTCAGGCGCCTGTTCGGCGATGTGTTCGCCGAAGCCTACGAAAAACAGCTGGAGCGCCTGAAGCGCGGCAGCCCCGAATCCGGCAAGAACTAGTCGCCGCTCTTGGTTTATTCTAAGTCCCGTACCGTCGGTCCCGGAGGACGGAATGGGGATGCCAACAAGAAGATGCGCCGCATACGGCGCGCCCGGAGTGGCGATCGTGCTGGCGAGTCTGGGCCTGGTGCTGGCCGGATGCCATTCGGCGCCTCCCAAACCGGTTCCCGAACGGGCCACGCTGAGCGTGGCGCCGAACGTGAACCCGGACAGCAGCGGGCGACCCTCCCCGGTCGTCGTGCGGATCTATCAGCTCAAGGACGAGGGCGCATTCAACAATGCCGATTACTTCGCGCTCATGGACAAGGAGCAGGAGACCCTCGGCCCGACCTTGGTGGAGCGCGAAGAGTACGAGCTGCAGCCCGGGGAGACGCGCGTCCTCGAGCTGAACGTGGCGCCGGAGGCCCGCTACCTCGGCGCGATCGCCGGGTTCCGGGATATCCGCAATGCCCACTGGAAGGCGTTGTCCCCCACTCCCGAGAAGAGTCTCAAGGACCTCATCCGGACCAAGAAGCTCATCATCAGTTTCGGCAAGGCGGAGGTGAAGATCACCGCCGGTTGAGTGCCAGTTTGCCTCCAGTGATACCTCAAGGATCTCGATGTCGTCGAACAACAAAGTCGTGTGGTCGGAGGGTCTGTTCCTGCGGCCCCAGCATTTCCAGCAGCAGACGCGCTATTTCGAGCGCTACGTGGAGGGTCGCGCCCGCGAGCTGCGGCCGCATTCCTGGGGCTTCACGCACCTGGAGATCGAGCGCGATCTGCTGAGCATCGGCAAGCTCGGCCTGCGGCGCGCCGCCGGCGTGTTTCCCGATGGCACGCCGTTCGCGATGCCCGACGATGATCCGCTGCCGTCGCCCCTGGAACTGAATCCGCAGCATCGTGACCAGCCGGTGTACCTGGCGGTTGGGCTGCGCAAGGAGGGCGCCCGCGAGTCCGACCGCGCCACCCGGCCGGATGGCGTCGTGCGCTATACCCAGCGTGACTTCGACTCGCGCGATGTCGCCTCGGACTCCACCACCTCGGCCACCCTGGAAGTGGCGGCCGTGAACGCGCGGCTGCTGCTCGCCAGCGACCCGCGGGAGGACTTCGCCTGCATTCCGCTGACCCACATCCAGGAATGCCGCGCCGACCGCACGGTGGTGCTCGATGAGCAGTTCATACCGACCGCGCTCAATACCCACCAGTCGACGCGGCTGGCCACCTTCATCACCGAGCTGCAGGGTCTGATGCACCAGCGGGGTGAGGCGCTCGCGGCACGGGCCGTGGCCTCGGGCCGCGGCGGCGCCGCCGAAATCGCCGATTTCCTGATGCTGCAGACCATCAACCGCTATGAGGCGCTGGTGGATCATGTCGCGGCGAGCCCGCTGCTGCATCCCGAGGCGCTGTACTGCCTGTGTCTGCAGATCGCCGGCGACCTGGCGACGCTCACGACCCACAGCCGTCGACTCGGCAAGCTGCCGCCCTACCGGCACGAGGACCTGCGGGCCGCCTACGATCCGCTGATCGCGGCCCTGCGGGCCTCGCTCAGCGTGGTGCTCGAACAGAACGCGGTGCCGATCGCGCTGGAGAAGAAGCGCTTCAACATCTCCGTGGGCGTCGTCAACGACAAGTCCCTGTTCGATTCGGCGGCGTTCGTGCTGGCGGCCCGGGCGGACCTGGCGGCCGAGGCGGTGCGCAAGAATTTCCCGGCGCAGGTGACCATCGCCACCGTCGAGAGCATCGCCAAGCTCGTCAACGATCACCTGCCGGGCGTGCCGCTGCAGCCGCTGTCGGTGGTGCCGCGCCAGATTCCCTTCCATGCCGGCTTCGTCTATTTCGAACTCGAACGCAGCAGCCCGCGGTTCCGCGAGCTGAAGTCCGGGGGCGGGATCGCCCTGCACATACCGGACACGTTCCCGGGGCTGGCGATGGAGCTGTGGGCCATCAGGGGCTCGTGACATGGCCGACACGGACGATCCCTTCGCCGTTCCCGATGGCACCGTGCTGCGGCCAAGGCCCGGCGCGGGCCGACGGCCCGCCGCGCCGGGCGCGGGGACCGCATTCAGTCCATCGTCTGCGGCCCCGACGCGCTCGAGCGGCGCGGCCGGCGCGGTCGTCGGTGGACGCGCGGCCCCGCTCACCGACTTCCTCGGCGGCTCGCGCAATCCCATCCTGCAGTCCGCCGCGCCATTGCTGTCGCTGGCGTCGCGCTTCGCGGTGGCGGTGCCGCAGGCGAGTGTTGCGACCCTGCGGCAGCAGGCCGTGCAGGAGATCCGGGCCTTCGAGGAGCGGCTGCGCGCGGCCGGCGTCGCCCGCGAGGATGAACTCGTGGCGCGCTACGTGCTGTGCACGTTCGTGGACGGCGCCGTGCTCAACACACCCTGGGGCGCCCAGGGGGACTGGGCCGCGCAGTCGCTGCTGGTGATGTTCCACAAGGAGGTCTCGGGCGGGGAGAAGTTCTTCGAGATCCTCGATCGCATCAGCGGCGATCCGAACCGCTACCTGGACCTGCTCGAGCTGCTCTACGTGTGCCTGGCGCTGGGCTACGAGGGCAAGTACCGGCAGGATCCGAACGGCCCGGCGCGGCTGGCGGAACTGCAGCACCGGCTCTTCCGGCTGATCCGCGAACGCCGGCAGATCCGCGATGAGCCGCTGTCGGCGCACTGGCAGGGCATCGAGGACCGTCGCAACCGCGTGCTGCGCTATGTGCCGTGGTGGCTCATCGCCATCGCCGGCGGCGCCGTCGTGACGGGGGTCTTCATCGTCCTGCACTCGCGCCTGGCCCGCGAAGCCGAGCCCATCAAGGCGGCACTGGCCGCGCCCGCCGCGCCGCTGACCTATGCGCCGGCGCCGGCCCGCAACAGCCGCCTGAAGCAACTGCTGGCGACCGAGGAGGGCGCCGGACGACTGACGGTCGAGGAACTCGCCGACCGCTCGGTGGTGACCCTGACGGCACCGAACCTGTTCCGCTCGGGCAGCGCCCGCGTCAATCCGGACCTGTATCCGACGTTGCGCTCGGTAGCCCTGGCGCTGAACCAGGTCCCCGGACGGGTGCTCATCGTCGGACACACCGACGATCAGCCGGTGAAGTCGCTGCAGTACGCCGACAACTTCGATCTGTCACGCGCCCGCGCGCAGGCGGTGTCGCAGGTGCTGAAGCTGGCGCTGCAGGACTTCACGCGGGTGTCGGTGCAGGGCGTGGGCTCGACCCAGCCGCGCTACACACCGGTGGACACGGCGCAGAACCGCGCGCGTAACCGGCGCGTGGAGATCATGCAGGTCGCGGAGCCTTCCGGGAGCGCCCGGTGATCGCGCTGCTGAAGAAGCTGCTGTTGCTGATCGCGCTGCTGCTGATCGCCGGGGTGATCTGGTTCGGCGGCCCCTACCTCGCCTTCGCGGACTACGTGCCGCTCGAGACGCCGCTGGCGCGGCTGATCCTCATTGGCCTGGTGGTCGTACTCTGGGGCGTGCGCGCCGCCTGGCGTGCGCTCAAGGCGGCCCGCGCCGGCGGCCAGCTGGCCAAGGCCGTGGCCCGGCAGGAGGATCCGACCTCGGCGCGCGTCTCGGCCGAGGCCCGCCAGCTGCAGCAGCGTTTCGAGGAAGCGGCCGAAGCGCTGCGGCGGACGCGCAAGGGCAGCACCAGTCTCTACGAGCTGCCCTGGTACATCATCATCGGCCCGCCCGGGGCCGGCAAGACCACGGCCATCGTCAACTCCGGCCTGAACTTTCCCCTCGCCCAGAAATTCGGCAAGGAGGCGCTGCGGGGTGTCGGCGGCACCCGCAACTGCGACTGGTGGTTCACCGACCAGGCGATCCTGCTCGACACCGCCGGACGCTACACGACGCAGGACTCCGATCAGGCCGGCGACGCGGCCGGCTGGCGCGAATTCCTGGGATTGCTGCGCAAGTACCGCAGGCGCCGACCCATCAACGGGGTGCTGGTGGCGATGAGCGTCGCCGATCTCGCGTCGCTCTCCGACGCCGAGCGCACGCGCCACGTGGCCGCGGTGCGCGAGCGGCTGGAGGAGCTGCACCGGGAGCTGCGGATCACCCTGCCGGTCTACCTGCTGCTCACCAAGTGCGACCTGCTCGCGGGGTTCACCGAGTTCTTCGACGATCTCGACCAGGAGGCGCGCGCCCAGGTGTGGGGCACGACCTTCCCGATCGCGGACTCGCGATCCGGCGCGGCGCCCGCGCAGCTGTCCGCGCAGCTCGATGAACTGCTGGAACGCCTCAACACGCGCATGCTCGGGCGCCTGGAAGCGGAGCGTGACGTCGAGCGGCGCGCGCTGATCTTCGGCTTTCCCCGTCAGTTCGCGGGCCTGCGGCGGGCCCTGACGGGTTTCGTCGAGGAAGCCTTCGGGCCGTCCGCGTTCGAGCAGGGCGCCTGGCTGCGCGGCGTCTATCTCACCAGCGGCACGCAGGAGGGCACGCCGATCGATCGCATGCTGGGCGCCCTGTCGCGGACCTTCGGCCTGGGCGTGCGGGCCGTCGGCGCCCAGGGGGGCCAGGGCAAGGCCTATTTCATCCGCCGCCTGCTCACCGAAGTGATCTTCCACGAAAGCGGCCTGGCGGGCCTCAACCGCCGGGTGGAGATCCGCACCGCGTTCGTCCAGTCCTCCGCCTATCTCGGCATCGCCGCGGCGACGGTGCTGATCTGCGCCGCGTTCCTCCTCAGCTACGAGCGCAACAGCAGCTACCTGCGGGACGTGCAGGCGGTCGTGCAGCCGCTCGCCAACCTGCCGCCCGCGGACACCGGAGGGCTGACGTCCGTGCTGCCGCGCCTGGATGCCTACCGCGATGTGCTCGCGGTCGCCGACCGGTACCACGCGGGGGCGCCGCTGAGCATGCGCGCGGGTCTGTACCAGGGCGGCTCGCTCGCCGGGGCGGCCCTGGATGCCTATCTTCGGGAGCTGAACGATGGATTGTCGCCGGCGCTCGCCGCGGCGTTCCAGGATCGCATCTCGCAGCTGGCGAGCCAGCCGGACCGGCTGTACGAGTACCTGAAGACCTACCTGATGCTCGGTGAGCCCCAACGGCTGGTGCCCGCCGAGATGCAGTTCATGAGCAATCTCGAATGGCGCCAGCGCTTCGCGGGCGATCCGGCCACCGTGGAGCGTCTCGACACGCACGTCAACGCCTTGATCGCGGACAAGAGCCGGGTGCAGCCCGTGAGTCTGAACGAAGACCTGGTCGCCCAGGCCCGCACCTCGCTGCGCCAGGCCTCGCTGCCCGTCCTGATGTACAGCCGCCTGAAGCTCTCCTCTGCCAGCGACACCCAGCACGCCATCCATCTGGACAAGGAGATCGGCCTCGGCGGGGACTCGGTGCTGATCCGCAAGAGCGGCACGCCGCTCTCCGAACCGGTGCCCGCGCTCTACACGCAGCCGGTGTTCCAGGATGTCGCGACCACCGGCAAGTACACCATCGCCAACGACTTCGTGGGTGACAGTTGGGTGCTCGGCGAGGGGGTGGCCTCCCGGACCGACATCCCGCGACTGGTCAATGACATGATGCGGCTGTACGAGGACGATTACATCCGCACCTGGGACGCCCTGCTCGCGGACCTGGCGCCACGGCCGACGACCAGCGCCAAGGACCTGGCCGACATGATGGCGCTGCTCGCGAGCCCGTCTTCGCCGCTCAAGCGGCTGCTGACCGTCGTCGAGGCCAACACCAATCTGCTCAAGCCACCGCCGGCCGGCGATGCGGCCGCCAGCGTCAAGGCGGCCATCGCGGCCAAACTGCAGACGCTGCAGCAGACCTTCGGGGCGGTGCCGACGGCCGAGCCGCCCGGAACGCGGGTCACGCAGCACTTCCAGGCACTGCACAAGCTGATCGACGGACCCCCCGGGGCCGCGCCCATCGACCAGACGCTGCAGGCGATCGGCCAGATCCAGAAGCAGCTCGGCGGCATGGGCAACGGTCTCGGGGACACGAACGCACTGTCCACCGTGGCGTCCGCCGGACAGGCCACCGCCGTGCAGCAGCTGCGCATCGCCGCCATGCAGCTGCCCGCGCCGATCGCCGCGATCGTGGCGCAGGTGGGCAGCAAGGGCGAAGCGGTCGCCAAGGCCGAGGCGGGCCAGGAACTCTCGCGTCTGTACCAGACCGATGTCGCGGGCGAGTGCCGGCAGCTCATCGAGGGCCGCTACCCGTTCGCCGCCGGCGCCAAGAGCGATGTGACGCTTGCGGACTTCGGCAGGCTGTTCGCGAGCGGCGGCGTCTTCGACCTGTTCTTCCACGATCACCTGGCGCCCCTGGTGGATACCTCCACCACGCCCTGGCGCTGGAAGGAGGGCGCGGGCGGCATCGGGCCGGCAAGTCTCCTGTCCCAGTTCCAGGCGGTCGAGCGCATCCGCCAGATCTACTTCAAGCCCGGCGCCCAGCTGCCCGAGCTGCACTTCAGCGTCACGCCCGAATACCTCGATGCGCCGGTGCGGCGGCTGGTCCTCGACATCGACGGCCAGGACGTCGAGTACCGGCACGGCCCGACGCGGGCGCAGGCGCTGGTCTGGCCCGGTCCCGCGCCCGGACAAAGCTCGGTACTGTTCGAGGAAAGCGGGGGCGCGGGACCGAACCGCTCGTACCAGGGCCCCTGGGCGCTGTTTCACCTGCTGGACGAAGCCAGTGTCCAGCCGCAATCCGACGTGCGCTACCTGGTGACCGTGACTGCGTCGGGCCGTACCGCGCGGGTCACGCTGGAGGCGACCTCGGTGCGCAATCCCTTCGGCCGCGCCGAGCTCCGCGGTTTCCGCTGCGGTACCTGAGCCGAGCGCATGGCCGGCGCGACCGTAGGATTTTTCGGCAAGCTGCCCAGTCACGGGGATTTCATCGCGCGCCGCGTGGACGATGCATTCCGGGACGTCTGGGACGAGTGGCTGCAGCGCTGTATCGCCCAAAGCCGGCAGCAGCTGGGGTCGCACTGGCTGGACTGCTATCTCACCAGTCCGATGTGGCGATTCTTCCTGAGCGACGGGGTCGCCGGCGCCGCAAGCTACGCGGGCGTGCTGCTGCCGAGCGTCGATCGCGTGGGGCGCTACTTCCCACTGAGTATCGTGGTGCCGCTGCCGGCAGCAGCCGCGCCCGTCGACTTCGCCTGCGCGGCGGCGCGCTGGTTCGCGCAGATCGAAGCGCTGTGCGCCGAGGCAGTGCAGAGCGATTCACTGACGCTCGATGCATTGGACCGGCAGCTCGCGGACAGCGCCGCGTTGCTGAGCAGCGTCGATGGACTGCTCATGCCGCGCCAGTCGTTCCCCGGTGCGGCGCACTGGCACTGGCCGCTCGCCGACATCGATGCCGTGCCCGCCGCACTCGGTGCGCCGCTCGCCGTGGTGGCCCAGTCGATGCTGCGACCGCTCACGATGTGGTGGACCCAGGGATCCGAACACGTCAGCCCGAACGTGCTGCTGGTGCGCGGACTGCCCCAGCCGCAGAAGTTCGCGGCGCTGCTCGATGGCAGCTGGGAGCAGTCGGGTTGGGAAGGCGAGCGGGAGGCGGCGCCGGCCGAGGAGGCCCTGCAGGCAGCGACTCCCTTCGCGGTCGCCAGCGGCGGCGCCACCGACCCGGGCACCGTTCGCGCCCAGAATCAGGACAACTTCATGCGCAGCGATGACAGCCGCCTGTGGGCGGTCGCGGACGGCATGGGGGGCCATAGCAACGGGGACCGGGCCAGCCAGATGGTCGTCGACGCGCTCAACAGCCTGGAGCCGGTCGCCACCCTCAACGCGGCCCTGCAGTCCGTGGCGCTGGCGCTGTCGCGCGTGAATGCGGACCTGCACGGCGCGGCGCTCGCCGTGGGCGCCGGCGTCCGCAGCGGCTCGACGGTGGTGGCGCTGGTGCTGCGCGGAGCGCAGTGGGGCATCTCGTGGGCGGGTGACAGTCGGGCCTATCTGCTGCGCGCCGGGATCCTGACGCAGCTGACCGAGGATCATGCCTCGGCGGCCACCGCCGGAGAGATCACCCGTGCAGTGGGGGGGGAGGCGACGCTGGAACTGGACACGCTCGTCGATGAGGCCGCCGACGGCGACCGGTTCCTGCTCTGCAGTGACGGCCTGCATGCGGTCCTCGATCCGGCGGCGTTGCGGGCGGGACTGGCGGATGCGTCCGCACAGCTCGCCGCCCAGCATCTGATCGCTGCCGCCCGGGCGGCGGGCGCGGCCGACAACGTCACGGCCGTCGTCGTCGACGTCCATCGCGAAGCCGCATGAACACGCCTGAATCCGAAAACGACGAGACCCTCGTTCACGGGACCGTGGCGCGCGACACGCGGCTGCGCGAGATGCCGGAGGCCGGCACCCGCCTGCGTCCGGGCGGCGTCGAAACCGTACCTGCGCCCGCGCCCGCGGCGTTCGGTCCGGGCTACCGGCTGCGCGGCCGCTACGTGCTGGACGAACTCATCGGGCAGGGGACCATGGGCCAGGTGTGGCGGGCCAAGGATCTGCTCGGGGAGGAGGCCCGCGACCGCAACCCCTACGTCGCCGTCAAGGTCCTCAACAGCGACTTCGAGTCACATCCGGATGCGTTCGTGGCCCTGCATCGGGAGGCCGTCCGGGCGCAGAAGCTCGCACATCCGAACATCGTCACGGTCCACGTCTTCGACCGCGACGACCGCTCGGGGCGGGCGTTCATCGCGATGGAGCTGCTGCAGGGCAAGCCGCTGGATCGCGTCATCCGCGAGGCCGGGGCGCAGGGACTGCCGCGCGCGCGCGCCCTGCCCATCATCCGCGGCATGGCCGAAGGCCTGGCCCACGCGCATCGCAAGGGCATCGTCCATTCGGATTTCAAGCCGGCGAACGTGTTCCTGACGAATGAGGGCGTGCCGAAGATCCTGGACTTCGGCATTGCGCGGGCGGTGCAGGTGGCGGGTGTCGCCGACACGGCAGACAGCGCCGATGAGGGCGGATTCCAGGGCTACACGCCGGGCTACGCGGCGCCCGAGGCCCTATCGGGGCACGCAGAACCGAGCCTCGTCGAGGACGTCTTCTCACTCGGCATCGTGGCATTCGAGCTGTCCACCGGACAGCACCCCTTCGGGCGCCTGTCGGCCCCGGAGGCCCGGGCCGCGAACCTGCAGCGCCCCGCGCTGCGGGGACTGAAGCGCCGCGAGGCGCGGGCCATCGAGCATGCGTTGAGCTTCGATCCCGCCAGGCGCACGCCCAACGCCACGGCGTTCCTGCGCGAACTGCAGGGCGTGCCCGTCATCCAGCAGGCCCTGATCGGGGCCGTGACGGTGCTGGTCCTGACCGCCGGCGGTCTCTGGTACAACAACCACCGGCTCTCGATGCCCGACGTCCCGCTGGAGCAACTGCCCGCCGCAGTCCAACAGCAGTTCCGGGAGAAGGTGCAATGCGGGAACGACGCATTGGGCTATGTCGCCCGGACGCACGACGTGTCCGGCAGCGCCGATGCCGCCAGCTGCTTTGCCGACGCCTTCAGACTTCATCCGAAGGACCCCGATGCGGTGCGGGGACTGGACAGCGCCGCGGACCTCGCCATCGACTGGTACCGGAAGATGCCGGACCGCCGGCAGGCGGTGCAGGAACTGAGGAAATTCCGCGAGCGCTGCAACGACGACGCGTGCGGTTACTACCGCACGTACGCGCCGCTGAGTCGTGCCATCCGCGATGCGGGCGGCGAGTAGGGAGGAGCACAGATGTTCATGATGCATGTCGGATGGGGACGCGGCCTGCGGGTCCTGGGCTGCGCCGGGCTTGCGGCCGCGGCGGTGCCGGGCTGGGCGGCCAAGGACACCGCGACCGAGGGCATGGTCGCGCGCCAGGACCTGGAGATCGTCGATTGTCTGCTGCCCGGGCTGGTGCGCCAGCTCGGCAACACCACCTATCTGACGCAGCGTCGGCCGACCCGCACGACGACCGCCGACTGCCGCATCCGGGGCGGGGAGTACACCGCCTACGACCGCGCCGACTACAAGTCGGCGCTGCGGGTGTGGATGGCCACCGCCCAGGCGGGTGACGCTGAAGCGCAGACCAATGTCGGCGAGATCTTCGAGCGCGGACTCGGGGGCGAGCCCAATCCGGAGGCTGCGGCGGTGTGGTACCAGAAAGCGGCGGACCAGGGATATTCACGCGCGCTGTTCGACCTGGGCACGCTCTACGAACAGGGACTGGGGGTGGAAAAGGACCGGATGAAGGCCCTGAACCTGTACCGCCGCGCCTGGGGCCTGCCCGAAGACAACGTGATGTACACCTCCGCCGCGCAGCGCGAGCAGCAGCAGATGCGGGAGGAGCTGCAGAAGGCACTGGACGAGAAGGACCAGCAGCTGCAGTTGCTGCAGAAGCAGCTGCTGGAGATGCAGCAGCGTGCGCAGACCGCGGCCGCGAAGCCGGATGCCGATTCGGCCAAGGAAATCGAGGCACTGAAGAGCTGGATCGCAAAGCTGGAATCCGAACGACGGACCAGCGCCGGACAGCTCGCCGCGATGCCGACCACGCAGACCCGCGAGCCCGTGGCCAGCGCGCCCGTGACCCCGCTGGATCCGCAGGCGCAGGCGCGGTTGGTGAAGGGCATGGACTTCGGGCGCTATTACGCGCTGGTGATCGGCAACCAGAACTACAAGGTCCTCGAGCAGCTGCAGACCCCGCACACCGACGCCGAACGCGCGGCACAGCTGCTGCGTGACAAATATGGCTTCACGGTGCAGGTCATCGAGGATGCGAATGACGTCACCATGCTCAAGGCCCTGAATGACCTGAAC
>Ga0335075_10012358_pt1 | contig 12902 bp, 11 predicted proteins | sample Lox_Sample_24_FD_206723 | JGI IMG/M metagenome (GOLD analysis project Ga0335075, IMG submission 206723) | Soil microbial communities from Loxahatchee National Wildlife Refuge, Florida, United States - Lox_Sample_2.4 | ecosystem: Environmental > Terrestrial > Soil > Wetlands | place: USA... | reverse complement strand
ATTGCCGAACTGAATGCCGCCTTCCTTGATATTGGGACAGGAGATATTGATCTCGATGGCATCGATGGGCGACTGATCAAACCGCCGCGTGACCTCGACATACTCCTCGATGGTCGAGCCGCATACATTGGCGATGAAACGCGTCTCCTCGAAATCCAGCGTCGGCAGGATGCGCTCGACCACATGCGCGACGCCGGGGTTCTGCAGCCCGATGGCATTGAGCATGCCCTCCGGTGTCTCGCAGATGCGGTGGGGCGCATTGCCGAGGCGCGCAGACCCGGTCGTCCCCTTGAGTACGATGGCGCCGGCGTCGCGGTTGGAGAATCCCGCGACGCGCGTGTACTCCTCGCCGAAGCCGACGCAGCCGGACAGCAGTACGATCGGCGAGGCGAAGCGCAGGCCGCAGAATTCGAGTGCCAGCGAGGCGGGCAGCGCGGTCGGCGACCCGGCTGTGGCCGGCCGGGGCGGCTCGGTGACGGTGGCCATAGGCCGATTATCGCCGATGACATCCCGGTGCACGACAGGTAGCCGGCATGGCCTCGAATGTGCCGGCGAGGCTGGGACGAATCCGCCAGAATGGGCCGTGTTCAACGTGGTGCTGCACGAGCCGGAAATCCCTGGCAACACGGGCAATATCATCCGGCTGTGCGCCAACGCCGGCTGCCGCCTGCACCTGATCGAGCCCCTGGGCTTTCGGCTGGATCGCCGCTCGTTGCGCCGTGCGGCGCTGGACTATGAAGAATTGACCGTGCTGCAGACCCATGCGTCACTTGCGGCCTGCCAGAGACACATCCACGCGGGCGTTCCGGGCGTTCCGAGCGCTCCGAGCGCTCCGCGCTGGTTTGCGATCGAGACCTCCGCTGTGCACCTCTACAGCGAGGCAGCCTTTCGTCCCGGCGACGTACTGCTGTTTGGCTCGGAGACGCGCGGGCTGCCGTCCGAGCTCATGCGGTCGCTACCCGAAGCGCAGCAACTGCGCGTGCCGATGCACTCGGGGAATCGCAGTCTGAATCTGTCCAACTGCGTTGCGCTCGTGGTTTACGAAGCCTGGCGGCAGAACGGCTTCGGGCGCGGCACAGCCGGAACCTAATCGAACTCCGGCTTGATCGGCCGCATCATCATGCCGCGCACGAGCTGCTCGGCAGGCATCTGCTCATACAGCACGCGTTGAATGCCCTCGCTGATTGGCATGACGACGCGCTCGCGCAGCGCCACCGCGCGCAGCGCGCGCGCTGCGTGGTAGCCCTCGACGACCTGGCCGATGTCCGCCAGCGCCTGCTCGACGCTCAGCCCGCGCGCGAGCGAGAGGCCGAAGCGGCGATTGCGTGAATGGTCGTCAGTGCAGGTGAGTACGAGGTCGCCCAGGCCGGCCAGTCCCATGAAGGTCTCGCGCCGCGCGCCGAGTGCCACGCCCAGGCGCATCATCTCGACCAGGCCACGCGTGATGAGCGCGACGCGGGTATTGGCACCAAAGCCGAGCCCATCGCACAGCCCGGCTCCGATGGCCAGCACATTCTTGACGGCACCGCCGACCTCGACACCCGTGATGTCGCTGGAAATGTAGGCACGAAACGTTGGAGAAGACAGGTCGCGGGCCAGCCGCTCGGCGTACTCGAGCTCGCTGGAGGCAATCGTCATCGCCGTGGGCAGACCGGCGCCGACCTCGCGCGCGAAGGTCGGTCCAGACAGCACGGCGACGGAGCGGCCGGCGCCCAGCACCTCGTGCGCGACCTCATTGGGCAGCTTGCCGGTGTCGAGCTCGAAGCCCTTGGTGGCCCAGCAAAGCCGCGTCGCAGGGGACAGCAGCGGCCGCAGCTCCCCCAAAAGGCCGCGGAAAGCGTCGCTCGGGACGGCCACCAGCACATCGGTGACGCCGGTGAGCGCCTCGGCAAGAGAGGCGACCGGCTGCAGCGTCTCGGGGAAGGGTGCCTCCGGCAGGTAGCGCTCGTTGCTGCGCTCGCGCGCAAGCAGCTCGATCTGCTCGGGATTGCGGCCCCAGAGGCGCGTGCGCCGTCCCGCCCGCGAGCACTGGATGGCCAGTGCCGTGCCCCAGGAGCCCGCACCCAGCACGGCGATGTCGGCAGCGGCGGGGATCGTCGCGGACACGGGCGAGGCTCGCGGCGCCGCGTCGCTCAGTTGCGCGTCGCGCTGGACGCGGCGTCGTCGGAGGACTGCGCATAGAGCGCGTCGAAATTTACCGGGGGCAGCAGCAGCTGCGGGAAGCCCCCCTGGCTCACCAGCTGCGAGACCACCGCCCGCGCATAGGGAAACAGCACGTTCGGGCAGATGCTGCCCACGGCGCGCTTGTATTCGTCGGCGGAGAGGTTCTGCATGACGAACGCGCCGGCCTGCTTGACCTCGACCAGAAACAGCGTCTGCTCGGCCTGCTTGGCCGAGACGGTCACCGTGAGCACCACTTCGCGCAATTCGTTGGCGAGCTGGTTCACGCTGGTGTTGAGATCCAGCGAAATCTGCGGGTTCCACTGACCATTGCTGCGCGGACCCTCGGGCGCTTCGAACGAGCAGTCCTTCAGATAGACCCCCTGCAGCGCCAGAGCAGAGGTGGGGCGCAGGCCCGGCGCGTCGCCGGCCCCGGCGGAGGCAGATTCATTGGCCATGGTGCAGTCCTATGTGATCGGATGAATGGCTGTGGAGCAGTGGCGTAGCTTACCTGTCCGGCGCGACCGCTTGGGCACGGGCCACCCCGGCATGGGTCCCGCGCGACGGGCCGCCTCACTCGCCGTGCAGCAGCCGATCCAGCCGGCCCGAGGCTTCCAGGCCGAACAGGTCGTCCGAGCCGCCGACGTTGCGCTCGCCGATGAAGATCTGCGGCACGGTGCGCCGCCCGCTGCGCTGGATCATCTCCTCGCGCCGCTCCGGGTGCGTCTCGATGTCGACTTCCTCGAAGCTCACGCCCTTATGCCGCAGCAGCGCTTTGGCACGCTCGCAGTAGGGGCACCAGGACTTCGAGTACATCAGTACGGCGGCGGTCGTGGGCATATCAGCCGCGCGCGAGTGGCAGATTTTCGGCGCGCCAGGCGGCAAGGCCGCCGCGCAGCGTGAACACCTTGGTGAATCCCTGGCGCGCCAGCGTGCGCACGGCAGCCGCCGCGACCGTACCGCGATCGCAGTACAGGATCAGCGGGCGTTCCTTGTAGCGCTTGAGGCTCTCGGGCGCCTCGAGAATCTGCGCGACCTCGAAGTGGCGTGCGCCGTTGATGTGACCATCGGCGTAGGCCTGCTGGGCACGCAGGTCCAGTACCGTGGCACCCTGATTCATCATGCGGATGGCGTCCTGCGGCATCACCGACGCGGTGTTCTGCGTGCGCAGGCGCAGCTCGTAAAACAGCACTGCGACCAGGGTGATGACCGCGAGGGCCACGGGCCACGGGTTGTGGCTGGTGTATTCGAGCAATCGATCCATGGGGTCATGCGGAAAGGGGGCAGGGGCTCAGCCGTGCATTATAGACTGTGCTGATGCACCTTTACGCTCCGCGAGCTGGCCGAACGCTTCTGCTGCTGGGCGTGCTGGCACTGCTGCCAGCGGCGACCGGATGGGCCGGCGAGGCCCCGACAGCGCCGGCAGCGAAGACCAGCTCCGGCCACCCGGGGCGCTCCGGGCACTCTGCTCGCCAGGCTCGGCGCCGGTCCGCCACGTCGGGCTCGCGCGATGCGCAGACCCGCGGGCAGCTGCGGGCGTTGCAGGAGAGAATGGCGCAGATGGCGGCGCAGAACAGTCGCGATGCGATCGCGCGTGAGCGCCTCACCGGCCAGCTGCGCACCGCGGAGCTCTCGCTCAGCCGCCAGCGCGCGGCGCTTGCGCAGACCGAGCAGGCGCTGGCCGAGCAGAACCAGCATCGCTCCGCGCTTGCGTCCGAGCGTGCACAGATGGCGCATGAGCTCGAGATGGCGCGCGCCGGCCTGGCCGATGAGATACGGGGCGCCTACCTGCTCGATCGTCAGGGGCCTTTGCAGCTGCTGCTGAACCAGAAGAACCCGCTCGCGGGTGCCCGCCTGCTGGCCTATTACGGTTATTTCAGCCGTGCCGGCGCGGCCCGGATCGCGCGCATCACGGCGGATGTGCAGCAGCTCGATACCCTCGATGTACAGCTCGCACAGCAGCAGACCGCCCTGGCATCGCTGCAGAGCCAGCAGCAGAGCGAGCTGCAGCAGCTCGCCGCCGCTCGCGGGCAGCGTCAGCGCGTGTTGGTGAGTCTGACCTCACGCGTGCAAAGCCGCGAGCAGCAGCTCTCCGCCCTGCAAAGCCAACAGGCGGCGCTCGAGCGGCTGCTCGAGCGGCTGCGCGCGCAGGCCCTGCAGCAGCAGTCGATGCAGGCCCGGGCTCGGGCCCTCCCGATACCCTCGCCCGAGCCGCAGGACTTCGCGAGCGTCTTCGGCCGGCTGCGCGGGCAGCTGGACTGGCCGGTGCAGGGACGCGTCGCGGCGATGTACGGTCAGCGCAGCGGCAGCGGTGTCCCCTGGGACGGCATGCTGATCGACACCGCGCGCGACTCCCCGGTGCGCGCCGTGGCCGCCGGGCGCGTGGTCTATGCCGACTGGCTGCCGGGCCTGGGGCTGCTGATGATCGTGGACCATGGTGCGGGCTACCTCAGTCTGTATGGACATAACGACCGCCTGTACCGCACGGTCGGTGCACAGGTGATGGCCGGCGAGGTGATCGCAGCCGCCGGCGACACTGGCGGGCGCCCCTCTCCGCAGCTGTATTTCGAGATCCGGCGCGATGGCAGGCCGGTCGATCCGGCGCCCTGGTTCAGAGCACACGCACCCGCGCCCTGAGCTCGGTGAGCGACCTCGGGTCGGAGTGGGGGGCTTGTCGCGGAATCGGTAGTCGAAAAGCGACCTGCATCAAGGACCGCCGCGGCCGCTGGCGCGATTCTGTACCGACAGAAGAATCCCAGGAGCCGATTTGAGCACTTCCGCAGAGGGCCGGGGCTCGGCCAGGTCCCGGAAGGGCGCCGACGGGCGTCCCTCCGAAGCTCGGGCGACAGGCCAGCGCAAGGACGGCGCTGGCCGCGCGTCCAGATCAGACGAGACGACAAACGGTAGCGGCCCCGTGAGCTCGCCCGAAGGCCGCGCTGAGGCGCGTGCTGAAGGGCGCGAAGTGCGCATCGGCGGCGCCTGGACTTCGCTCGAGCCCTATGTCCAGGTGTTGCGGGCGCTGCTGCCCCGTATCAGCCATCTGAGCGTCTTCAACGCCAGTGGCGAGCTGCATTGGTCCTCGGAAATGGCCGTGGATCCTGAGCTCATGAGCCTGATTCCCGAGACGCTCGAGGCCGCTGCGAGCGATCCCAGTGCGCCCGGCCAGCAGCGCATGGCCGGTCACGAGCAGGCGTATCTGTTCTGGTTGCGCCGCGACGATGGCGTTCCCGACACCGCCCCCTTCGCGGTGGTGGCGATCGGCTGCCGTCCGGGCGGCGCCGAGGGTGACCGACGATCTTTCTCGTTCGTGCATGCGCTGGTCAAGCCGGCGATCGAATGTCTGCGCCGCGAGCTAATGGCGCGCGAGGAGATCCTGACGCTGCACACCTCGCTCCTGGAGCAGGACAGTGATCTGGAGATGCTGCTGTCGGTGTCGGGCAGCGAGAACAAGCCCGAGGCCGTGGGCGATCTGAAGGCCATCGTCGCCAGTGCCACCGAGCATCTGCGGGCGGGACTTGCGGCGATGATCGTGCCGGAGAATGGCATCGCGCTGGTGCAGCCCTCGGACAAGGAGCCGCTGGAGACTTCGCTGGTCGTCAAGGCGCACCGGCACCTGCTCTCCATGGCCAAGGCGCGCCGCCAGGCCGTCATCGTCAACAACATGCCGCTGCCGGCCGGCAGCGCCAGCATCTATCGTGTGCTCGCGGCCCCGATCCTGCGTGCCGATGGCACCGCGGTGGGCGTGCTGGCGCTGTTTCGCGCCGAGAGCGCCGCGGAATTCACCCCGCACCATGGGCGGCTCACGGAGCTGCTGGCGCGGCGCATTGCCTCCATCATCGCGCACAGCTACGACGCATTGACGGGCCTTCTGACGCGCCCGGCCTTCGAGCAGCGCGTGCGACGCTCGCTCGAGGAGAGTGCCGCGACGCTCGCCAGCTGGAGCGCGCTGTACATCGACATCAATCGCCTGCATCTGATCAACGACAACTGCGGCATGCACGTCGGCGATCGCGTCATCGCGCAGCTCGGCGAGCTGATCCGCGCGCGCGTGCCCCCCGGTGCGCTGGCGGGCCGCATCTCCGGCGACCGCTTTGCGATCCTGCTGCCCACGGCCGTCCCTGGTGCCACACAATTCGCCGAGGCGCTGCGCGCTGGGGCCGAGGAGTGCGGCCGCTCGCTCGGCGATGGCAAGGTGCAGGTGTCCATCAGCATCGGTATCGCCGCGATCGAGGCGCGCTTCAAGGAGTTCGTACACGCCTTCGCGGCCGCGGAGACGGCCTGCAAGGCCGCCAATGACCGCGGGCGCAACCGCGTCGAGGTCTATCGCGAGGCCGACGAGAGCATCGTGCGCCGCTTCAGCGACATCAATCTCATCAGCGATCTGCGCGCAGCGGTGGCCGAGCAGCGCCTGCAGCTCAATGCGCAGGCCATCGTGCCGCTGCATGGCCAGGGCCCGGCGCACTTCGAGATCCTGCTGCGCATGATCGACGAGAAGGGGGCCGTGGTGGGGCCCGATCATTTCATGTCCGCGGCCAAACGCTACCAGCTCATGCCGACCATCGATCGCTGGGTCATCGGTCGCGCCATCGAGATGCTGCGTCCGCACGCGAAGCTGCTCGAGTCCGGCTCGACGGTGTTCGCGATCAACTTCTCCGGCCAGTCGCTGCAGGATGCAGACTTCACCGAGCATGTCGCCAAGCTCATCGAAGAGAGCGGCATCAATCCTGCCGCCCTGTGCTTCGAGCTCACCGAGAGCGCCGCGATCGGCAACCTCGCGCGCGCCGAGACCCTGATGCGGCGCCTGCGCAAGCTCGGCTGCAACATTGCGCTGGATGATTTCGGCACCGGCCTGTCCTCCCTGGCGTATCTGCGCACCCTGCCCATCGGTATCCTCAAGATCGACGGCAGTTTCGTGCGCGACGTGCTGAAGGATTCGCGCGCCGAGTCGATGGTGCAGACCATCGCGCAGCTCGCGCGCGCGATGTCGCTCGTGACCGTCGCCGAGTACGTGGAAACCGACGAAATTCGCGCACGCGTCACGGCGCTGGGTGTGGATTTCGGTCAGGGATTTGCGATCGGCAAGCCCGAGCCGCTCACCGAGGTGCTCGCCGAGCTGCCGTTGCACGTGGCCGCCGCCGCACCCCATGGTGTCTGGCCGCCTGCGCCGGATGCGACGCTGGCCGGCAATGCCTGAGGCTGCGCTTACGGCGGCGCTGTTAGCGGCGCCGTACGACGCGCTGATGCTTTGCAGCGCCAAATGCAGGGTTTTCCCGCTGCGTAGCGATGTGTAGTATCCGCTGACATGCCAACCCGAAACGCGCTGACATCACTCTCGTCCTTTGTCCTACCGCTGGCGCTTGGACTGGCGCTCGCGCCCTCGGTCCAGGCAGCCGGCAGCGCCGCCCCGGCCGCCCCGGCCGCGCTGGCGAGCGCTGCGCGCCAGGCAGCGACGGCAGCTGCAGCGCCGACCGATCCGGCGGCGCAGTTGCAGGCGGCCGCCAAGGCCAGCGGCAGCGGGGCATTGCCGCCGCAGGACCTGCAGCTGTTCGCCGAGGTGCTGCAACGCGTGCGCGAGAATTACGTCGGCCCTGTCGATGACCACAAGCTCATGCAGGCCGCCATCCGTGGCATGGTCGAGTCGCTCGATTCGCACTCGACCTTCCTGAGCGACGACGAATTCCAGGACATGCAGGTCACCACCAGCGGTGCCTATGCGGGCATTGGCGTGGAGGTCGCCGCGGCCAAGGACGGCGTCAGCATCACGCATCGCATGCCGGGCTCGCCGGCAGAACACGCCGGGCTGCGTGCCGGTGACACCATCGTGAGCATCGATGGTCTGGCCATCGACCCCAGCAACATCAACGCGGCCATCGACCGCATGCGCGGCGTCGAAGGCAGCACCATTCACCTCGTCGTGCGCCGCACCGGGTCGAGCGCGCCGCTGTCGTTCGCGATCCGCCGCGCCGAGGTGCATCTGGTCAGTGTCGAGGCCGAGCGGCTCACGAGCGACTACGGCTATCTGCGCATCACCAGCTTCACCGACAGTACGGCCGACGAGCTCGAGGATGCCGTGCAGCACTTGGAGCGCGGCGCCCCGCACCGGCTCAAGGGTTTCGTCATCGACCTGCGCAACAATCCCGGTGGCGTGCTCGACTCGGCGATTCGCGTGGCCGACGACTTTCTGAACTCCGGCACCATCGTCAGTGCTCGCGGTCGCACCGACGAGGCAAATTTCCGCGTGAACGCCACGCCCGGCGATATCACGCATGGGGCGCGCCTGATTGTCGTGGTCAACGGCGGCTCGGCCTCGGCTGCCGAGGTGCTCGCGGCCGCGCTGCACGACAATGGGCGTGCCACCCTCATCGGGCGGCGCACCTACGGCAAGGGCACGGTGCAGACGATCATGCCCATGGCCTACGGCACGGCGCTCAAGATCACGACCTCGCGCTACTACACCCCGGCCGGCGTATGCATCAACGGCATCGGCATCGTGCCCGATGTATTGCTCAAGGGCCCCGAGCAGGTGCCGGCCGATCTGGATGAACCGGCCGATACCCGGCAGCTCACCACGCGCGGCAATGGCGGGCCCGCCGATGCCGCGGCGCCCGCGCCCGTCGGCGCTCTTGATGCGGCTGGCGCCGGCGCGGCTGGCACTACCGGTACCACAGGCACCGCAGGCGCGAGTGCGCGCAACGTGTCGGTGACGACGGTGCTGCCCGCTACCCCGGGCGATGATACGGCCGCGGCCACGGCCGCACCGGCGACATCCGGCACAGGTGCGGATGCGACGCTGGCGCAGCGTGATCCGCAGGTGGGCCTGGCGCTCTCGCTGCTGCGAGGGGCGCATCCCGCTGGCGTGGCCTGGTCCGGCAACGGGGCCGCCGGCGGCTCCGTGCGCTGATCGCACCAGGGGCGCCGATCGCGCCCTGATCCGCGGCAAGCGCCTCACTCCTGCCTGTCTCGCATGGGCCTGCTGAATTCGGCGGCCGACCTGCTGCTGCATCTGCCCGAGCACCTCTCGGCGCTGCTGGCGCTCTATCACCTCTGGCTCTATGCCATCGTATTCGCGGTGATTTTCGCCGAGACCGGCTTCGTGGTGACGCCGTTTCTGCCGGGTGACTCGATGCTGTTCGCGCTCGGCGCCCTGACCGCGGTGGATCGCAGCGGCACGCTGCACATCGGCTGGCTGCTGCTGCTGCTGATCGCTGCCGCGGTGGCCGGCAACAGCGTGAACTACGCCGTGGGGCGCGCGATCGGCCCGAAGGCATTCAGTGGCCGCTATCGCTTCTTTCGCCTGGAGTACCTGCAGCGCACCGAGGCGTATTTCCGCCGTTACGGCGGCGCGACGGTACTGCTGTCGCGCTTCGTGCCGATCGTGCGCACCTTTGCTCCCTTCGTGGCGGGCATCGGGCGCATGCCGCAGTGGCGCTTTCAGGCCAGCAATCTCGGCGGCGGCGCGGGCTGGGTCGCGCTGTTCCTGCTCGGCGGCTACGGCTTCGGCAATCTGCCCTGGGTCCGTCAGCACTTCGGCATCATGACGCTGCTGATCGTGGGGGTGTCGCTGGTGCCGCTGGCCGGCCTCGTGCTTCGGGGAGGCGCTCGACGCAGCGGGTAACGTGTGACGATCACTCACACGACGCAGGTCAGCGGCGGCGCGGCGCCCGCTCAGGTGGCCCGGCAGCGGTCTCGCGGCTAAGCTTGCCGCAAATCAAATAAGCGGCCAGTCAGCCGCTCCCGGGAGGACGATTGGCAGCCAATCCGCAGTCTGCCCCGGCAACGGGCCGGGAATTGACGCTACGGGGCCTGATCCTCGGTGGCTTCATCACCCTGGTGTTCACCGCCGCCAACGTGTACTTCGGGCTGAAGGCCGGGCTTACGTTCGCGACCTCGATTCCAGCCGCCGTCATCTCCATGGCCGTCCTGCGCAGCTTTCGCGGGGTGACGATCCAGGAGAACAACATCGTGCAGACGGTCGCTTCGGCCGCCGGCACCTTATCGGCCATCATCTTCGTGCTGCCGGGGCTGGTCATCATCGGCTGGTGGACGGGATTTCCCTACTGGAGCTCGATGCTGATCTGCGCGCTGGGCGGCATTCTCGGGGTGATGTACTCGATTCCGCTGCGTCGCGCGCTGGTGACGCAGTCGGACCTGCCCTATCCCGAAGGCGTGGCCTGCGCCGAGGTGCTGAAGGTCGGTGGCGGTGCCGATTCCCACGCCTCCGCGGTCGATGATGCGCGCACCGGCCTTGCCGCGGTCGTCTGGGGATCGATCCTCTCGGCAGCCTTCGCCCTCATAGTCGCCACGCGCATCTTCGCCAGCGATCTGGCGCGCTCCTTTCGCGTGGGTGTGCGCGGCGGGGTGAGCGGGTTCGATTTTTTCCTGTCCTTTGCGCTCTTCGGCATCGGGCATCTGGTCGGACTCTGGGTCGGCGTCGCGATGGGGGTCGGAGCGCTCATTGCCTGGGGCTGGGGTGTACCCCACTACTCTGCGCTTGCTCACAGCGCGGCGGCACCGGCGGCGCTCGCGGCCAGCACCTGGAGTCACCAGGTGCGCTTCGTCGGTGCCGGCACCATTCTCGTCGCGGCGATCTGGACGCTCGCGAAGCTGGTGCGTCCGGTCTACGCAGGGCTCGCATCTGCGCTCGCAGCCTCGCGGGCGCGTCGCGCCGGCACCCAGGCAACCATGCCACGCACCGAACAGGACATTCCAATCGGCATGGTCGGGGCCATCACGCTCGTGTGCATGATCCCGATCGCGGTGCTGCTCGCGAGCTTTGACAGCGGCGGTGTACTCACCGGACACATGACCTCACTGGTGGTGGGCGGCGTCATCTACATCGCGCTCATGAGTTTCTTCGTCTCCTCGGTCTGCGGCTACATGGCAGGGCTCATCGGTGCCTCCAACAGCCCGCTCTCGGGCATTGGCATTCTCGCCGTCATCGGTGCCTCCCTGCTGCTGCTGTGGGGGGTGCGCTCGAGCCTGCCGGCGGGATCCGAGCGAGCGCTGGTCGCCTATGCACTGTTTGTCACGTCCGTGGTGTTTGCGGTCGCCACCATCGCCAACAACAACCTGCAGGATCTGAAAACCGGGCAGCTGGTGGATGCGACGCCCTGGAAGCAGCAGCTCGCACTGGTCATCGGCGTCATCGCCGGCGCGCTCATCATTCCGCCGATCCTCGACCTGCTCAATCATGCCTATGGATTTGCAGGCGCCGTGGGCGCAGTGCGCGAGCACGCGCTGCCGGCGCCCCAGGCCGGACTGATCTCGGCGCTGGCACAGGGCGTACTGCAGAACAACGTCGACTGGAGCCTGATCGAAGTCGGCGTGGGAATCGGCATAGTCGTCATCGTGATCGACGAGGTGCTGCGCCGGGTCACCCGGGGCGCGCATCTGTCGGCGCTCGCGGTGGGCCTCGGCATCTATCTGCCGACTCAGAGCACGTTGATGGTGGTGATCGGGGCGATTGCCGGCTGGTACTTCGACCGACGCGCCGAGCGCCGCGCCGCGCCTGAGCGCATCAAACAGCTCGGCGTGCTGCTTGCCTCGGGCATGATCGTCGGCGAGGGACTGATCGGCGTGCTGATTGCGGCGCTCGTGGCGTTCTCCGGCAAGGACTTCCCGCTATCGCTCGTCAGCGATCACTTCGCCGACCAGGTCGCCACCATCCTCGGGCCCATGGCCTTTGCGCTGACCATTCTGCTGATGTACCGCTGGGTGGCGCGGCTGCGCAGCTGAAGCTGCCCGACGCGCCGGTCACGTGATGCCCGGCTCGCTCGCCGCGACGGCGCTGGCCTTCTGGCGGCTCATGATGGCGGCAAACAGCAGGCCGGCCTCATAGAGCGCGTACATCGGCAGGCCCATCGAGATCTGCGACAGCACGTCGGGGGGGGTGAGCGCTGCGGCGATGATGAACACGATGATGAGCACGTAGCCGCGCGCCTTGCGCAGCTTCTGAAGACTGACGAGGTTCGTCAGCACCAGCAGGACCACCGCGACCGGTGTTTCGAAGGCAACGCCAAAGCCCACGAACAGGTGGAAGACGAAGCTCAGGTAGTTGTTGATGTCGGCCATCAGCTGCACATTGTGCGGCGTGGTGGCGACGAAAAACCGGAACACCAGTGGCAGGATCACCTCGTAGGCGAACCCCACGCCGAGATAGAACAACAGGATCGCGGACACCAGCAGCGGAACTGCGAAGCGCTTTTCGCGCCGGTACAGCCCGGGGGCCACGAATGCCCACACCTGGTAGAGCACGTACGGCATGGCCACCAGCAGCCCGACGATGAACGCGAGCTTCAGCGGCGCGGTGAAGGTGCCGGTCACCGTCGTTGCGATCAGCTTCTGGCCGGGGGGCAGCTTCGACACCAGCGGCGTGGAGAGCAGGTCGAAGAGCCGGTTCGAATAGATCGCGCACGGAATGAAAGCGATCATGACGGCGATGAAGGCACGCATCAGCCGGCCGCGCAGCTCCAGCAGATGAGACATCAGAGTGCCTTCCGGCAGCGCTTCGGGCGTGTCGCTCATAGCCTGCCGTCAGGCGGCCAGAAGGCGGTCTGATGAGGAGCAGGGAAATCCGGGTCCTGCGCGCCCGCCTCGCCTTCAGCCCCGGCAGCACCTGCGGCGCCGCCAGTGCCTGCGGCGCCTGCGGATTCTGCGACGCCGTTGGTTGTGGCAGCGGCCGCAGACGCGGAGGCTGGCGCAGCGCCGGCGGCGGTGGGGGCAGTGCTCGTCGATGCAGGGAT